>Ga0105239_10010237_pt1 | contig 10501 bp, 3 predicted proteins | sample KBSC44metaG_FD_92761 | JGI IMG/M metagenome (GOLD analysis project Ga0105239, IMG submission 92761) | Corn rhizosphere microbial communities from Kellogg Biological Station, Michigan, USA - KBS C4-4 metaG | ecosystem: Host-associated > Plants > Roots > Rhizosphere > Soil | place: Michigan, USA...
CATCACTTAACAGGGTGATGAATCTTTCTTTCATGAGTAAAACGGTTACTTCTTTAAACAGCGAGGTATTGTACTCCAGTTTCACCGGCCAGTTCCCCTTGCTTTCAGTTATTTCCAGGTACAGATCAAACGGAGATGCCTCGGTATTTACGGGATAGGCTGAAACAGTGAGATCATGTAATCGCATCTCCGGAATCTCCATATTCTGCAATGCGAACGCTGCATCGAATAACGGATTGCGGGAAGCGTCTTTTTTCATATCCAGTTTATCGACCAGCAAAGCAAAAGGATAATCCTGGTTCTCATACGCCTCCAGGGAATTAACCTTCACCTCCTCCAGCAACCGGGCGAAAGTTTTTCCTTTAGCCGGCTTGTTTCTTAATACAAGCGTATTTACAAACATACCTATCATATTATCCAGCGCAGTATGGGAACGGCCCGCAACCGGAACACCTACAACAATGTCTTCCTGGCTGGTGTATTTATGCAACAGCACAGTATATACGGCCAGCAGAATCATAAATGGAGTAGTGCCGGTTGTAAATGCCAGGGAATTGATTTGTTGCACCTGTTCGGCAGTGAGTTCAAATATTACTTTAGCTCCGGCAAAAGATGGCACAGCAGGCCGTTGTTTATCGGTTTTTAAATTCAACAAAGGAGCGCCGGAACTAAATTGCTGCAACCAGAAATGCTCCTGTTTATCCATCGTACCATTGCTGAACAATTCCTGCTGCCAAACGACAAAGTCTTTATATTGAATTTTTAAAGGAGGAAGCTCTCCGTTGTTATACAACTGTACCAGCTCATTCGTGAAGAGGGCCATCGACACGCCATCTGAAATAATATGATGCATATCCAGGAGCAGCAGGTATTTACCTGGTTTAAGCGTAGCCAATACTACCCTCATCAGCGGCGCAAGGGTAAGATCAAAAGGTTGAATAAAATCTTTCAACACATCATCTGCTTTTGCACTGGTTGTTATCCTTTGTATAGAGAAGGGCACTTCTTTATGCACCACCTGCACGGGCTGAGCATTTTTTTCATGAAAGCTGGTTCTCAAACTTTCATGCCTGTTGATCAGCACCTGAAATACCGCTTCCAGCTTATCGGCATCCAAAGGCCCTTCCAGTAACAAAGCGGCAGGGAGATTATAAGAAACGTTATTACCGCCAGACTGGCTGATCAGCCACAAACGTCGCTGGGCCCATGACAGTGGATAACAGGCTTGCTCAATTGCTGGCTGTATGTCATGATAAACAGACGCCTGTGCGCCATTTGCCACTAACGCCCCCACCCCTTTCGCCAGCGCTTTTACAGTAGCAAACGTAAAAATGTCTTTAAATACCAGCTTGATTCCAAAATCCCTCTCAATCATTGAGATAACCTTTGTAGCCATTAATGAATGGCCACCTAACCTAAAGAAATCATCTTCCAGGGAAATGGCTTCCAGGTTTAATACTTCCATCCAGATGTCGGCGATTTTCCTTTCCATGTCAGACCAGTTTTCCCTGTTGCCGGGATTCAACGTTAACGTATCATCGCTTTTACCTTGCGCGTTTTCGGTAACACGCGGTTTTAGCCAACACCGCACTTTTTCAAACTGGTAAGCGGGGAGCGTTACCCTCCTGTAATCTGACTGTGCATAATATTTTGCCCAGTCGATAGGATACTGCTGCATATACAGCCCCTGCCATATTTCAAGCGGGGAATGCTCCACCTGAATAACCGTGTAAGCAACATCTTTATCGGGATAATTTAATTGCTGCAGCTCTTTTGACAAACATCCCGTTGGACCCATTTCAACAAACGCCACCCTGGATTCTTCGGTCTCTCTTTCCACCAGGCTGATGAGCCTTTTATTCAAATCGGCAGTATAGGTTTCCGCTGTATGGCAACGCCCGATGGCTTCCTCCAGGGTTAGCTCATTCAGGATAACCGAAACGACAAGGTCTCCGGTGCCTATGCCCAACAAGTGTTCAGACGTCAATCCTTTTTCTTCCAGAAAACGGTATAACGCATACTGGAATACGAATCGGTTTATAGCAGCATTGGGAGTCGCATAATACGCAGCGCATTCGTTTATATATTTACTTAATTCCGTATGATTATTCCCGGCAGTGGTTAACAATTGATCATTCACAACGGAATCACCGGAAAAAAGAAAAATTATTTTTGTTACTATCCCGGGCGCCTGGTACAAAGCGCTTCCTGTCATTTTCTGTATCAACTCTTCCCGCGAGGAGGCGATAACGGATACACGGTGGGGATAGTGTTTACGGCCCGCATTTAAGGTGTAGCTGATATCTGCTAAAAATGGACTGTCGTTTTGATATATATATTCCGAAAAGTTTTTTATGTATGCCTCCAGACTGCCGGCAGACCTGGCAGAAAGATTGAACAGGAATGTACCGGAATGGTTACTCCCCTCTTTGGCAGGTGGTGCTTCCTCCAGCAAAACATGACAGTTAGTTCCGCTGAGGCCAAAGGAACTTACACCGGCTCTGCCGGGGAATGAGGTTTCCCAGGCCTTATATTCGCTGTTAATATATACAACAGAATTTTTAAAATCTATTAACGGGTTGGGCTTATCGAAATGAACGGAGGGATATAGCTCTTTGTATTGAAGAGAAAGCACTGCTTTTATCAGGCCACAAATACCAGCAGCCGCACCGGTATGCCCGATATTGCTTTTGACCGAGGATACGGCACAAAAATGCCTGTTGTTTGTAAACTCCTTAAAGGCCTGGTCAATTCCTGCAATTTCAATGGGGTCGCCCAGTTTGGTGCCACTGCCATGCGCTTCAATGTAGGAAACAGTTGCAGGATCGATCCTTCCTTTTTCCCACGATTTTTGAATCACTTCTGCCTGCGCCTTGCTGCTGGGCGCCGTAAGGCTTCCCGACAATTGCGCATCCTGGTTAACAGATGTGCCTTTGATAACAGCATAAATAATATCACCATCCGCCAGCGCCTTATCCAGCGGTTTTAATAAAACACATCCTACCGCCTCCCCTGCGCCTGTGCCATTGGCATTGGCTGAAAAACTCCTGGTTTTGCCGTCGGCAGACATAATACCCATGTCGGGAGCCCCATTTTTTTCCTCGGGGAACAGCATAATTCGCACGCCGCAGGCCAAAGCGTAATCAACCTCTCCCATTTTAAGATCATTGCAGGCCATGTGCACGGCCAGTAAAGAAGACGAGCAGGCGGTATCTACCATAGCCGCGTTTCCCCTGAAATTAAAAGCCCGGGCAATTCTGCCTGCTGTGGCAGCACTGGTGCATCCTGTTAGCAGTGTTGGGTCAAATTTTTCCGCCAACCGATAATATTCCTGTTCGGTGTCGCTGATATATACAGATGTTTCAGTGCCATTGAAAAAATCAACGTTATAGCCGGCGCTTTCAATGGTTTCATATACTACTTCAAGCAGTAAGCGCTGGTGAGGGTCCATGTGTTCCGCCTCTGATTTGGAAATGTGAAAGAACTTATGATCGAAATTTTCTATTCCTTCTATAAACCCGCATTCCATGTACGTTTTGTCTAAAGAAAGCGTCGTAGCCAATCTTCTCTCCATGGAAAGCTCCTTTACACTGTCTTTGCCGTGTATAAGGTTACGGCGGAACTCAGCCAGGTTAACGGCGTCGGGGAATCTTCCCGCAATGCCAATGATTGCAATATCTTTCATCTTCATTTTTCTATTGAAACTTTAATGTAATCGGGATATTTAATAAAACTGGTTAAAGGATGTTCTAACAGTATAACACCGTTATCCAATGTGCCTGCCTCTGTGAATCCCGCAAATTTGTAAGTGGTATACATCAGGCGGTTCCGGTCGGTCGGCAAAAACTCTGCCTGCAACCGGCATCCGTTTTCCCTGGCCAGATTCATAATATAATTAAGCAGCACCTGCCCCACTCCCCGCGACATCACCCTGCACGACATGAGTAATAATTTCAACGTCCATATCGTTCCATTACGGGCCACCAGCGCCACGCCTATTTTTCCATAAGAGCCATATTTATCCGTGAGCCCCGAAATTAAAAGAAGATGATTGGGGTCGTTTATCAGCGCCTCCAGCTCCTCATACGAATAAGTGTATCCGGTAGTATTTAATTGATTGGTGCGGGCCGTTAGCTCTTCTACACGCTGAAGGTCGTTTACAGACGCCATCCCTATTGAAAAATCCAACTGAAGCGACGCCAGGAATTTCCTGTTATCCTTTATCTCCTGCTCTTCCTGGTTCCTTTTATCATCATCCAGGTACATTTTTCTTCTTTGCGAAGATTCGTTTGTAATAAAACGGGGTTTAAACATTTCCGGGAGGGCATCAATGCAGTCGGTATCCAAACAGGTAACCTGCTCATGAACAAAAGATACTTCATCCCTTTCAAAAGGCTGGTCGTCTATAAATGCAATAGCATCCATGCCGATATTAAGTTTTTCTTTTATCCTGCTCACAGCATTTGATTTTAAATCCCAGCCGATTTGTGGATATAAGAAATATTCGCTGATACCAAAGCACTGCAACATGCGAATAGCATCGACATGATTGTTTTTACTGGCAATGGATTGAATGATGCCCCAGCTATCCAGCGTTTTAATAATTTCAACAATGCCTTCTCTTAATTCAAGCCGGTCATTTTCCAACAATGTACCATGCCAGATGGTATGATCAAGATCCCATATAACACATTTGATCGTTTTCTTTTTCACCGAACCATTTGATACGGTTGCCGTATTTTTCATATAATAAGGTTTACATTTTTTATACTTCCATTAATATAGAGCTCCAGGCTGCTACCGGGCTATTGTTCATGATCAGTACCTTTTGCCCTTTCGCAAAAATGCCTGCCTCCATGCCGGTTTGATAATTGAGAAAAATATCTCCTGCTCCCAGGTGCCCGAATGTGGCCAGGTTCATGGCGCACAGGGGGGAGATACTGATATCAAATGCAGCCTCGTAATATTCGTAAGACCTGGAAGAAATATTCTGCAGAATAAAGTGACTGATGTCCTGCTGCGATAACGCATAACGGTTTAAAATAGACCCGTTGATGTTTGAAAACCGGTTTTTACTTTCAATGGCCAGCTCAAAACCATACTTTCTGATGTCGCTGCACGCTTCTTTATACTCATCAAAACTTTTGTTACGGTATTCCAGCTTAAACAAGTCCCAGTAATACCCATTGGTTTCAATTTGTATATCCGTAATAACATGGTCGTTCGTTCTTGTGATCAGGGCGGCTACACCTCCATCACCCACAATCGTCACCGGGTGACGAAACCGGCGTGGAGATACCTGTTTGTTGCCATAACAGATAAGTACATAGCCGGCCTTGCGATTCGCTGCCAGGAAATCTTTTGCGAGCTTCAGCGCCATGGAACTATCTGCACAACCCAGGTTAGAGATAGCGAAACTAAGGGCATTGGTCGCTTTTATTTCGTGCTGAAGCCTGGTTGCTTCGGAACTGATAAAGTGTTCCGGCATCCGGCTTTGTATGTAGATAATAAGATCTATGGAAGCGGCTTCAGTTCCTGTTTCCTGTAAGAGTTTATCACAGGCGCCCCTGGCCAGTTCGTAGCTGGTGAAAGGGCCTGAATCATAAATGGTGGTAATGCCGCAGGCGGTGAAATAAGCCAACTCATTTTCGTCCAGTTCTTCTTTCTCGTACAATTGATGGATCGATACAGGATCGCCGGGCGTATATGTTTTTATAGATTGGATTGCAGCCATAAGATGAAGGATAAAGTAGAATACAGGTTTGATTATAGAATAGCATCCAGGTTGGCAACGCAATGGTCAGCAATCAGGAGTTGCAGAATTTCCGTTGAACCTTCAATAATTTCCATGATTTTGGCATCGCGGAAATAACGCTGAATAGAAATACTGTCGTGGCAACCCATTGCGCCATGTAATTGCACCGCATCGGAAGCAACGGTATTCGCAGTACGCGAAGCGTGGTATTTGGCCAGCGCAGTTTGTATAATACTGTTAGGATCTCTTGCATCACGCAGGAGGCCTGCATGCTGGCACATTAAACCGGCCGCTTTTACTTCTGTTGCCATATTCGTAATCTTTTGTTTAATTAACTGGTGATCTTTTAATGGTCGTCCAAACTGAATGCGATTGTTGGCATACTGAATACTGTCTTCCAGGCATGCTCTTGCAATACCCAGGGAACCACAGGCAACACTGTACCTGCCATTATCGAGGGCCGTGTTCACTATTTGTAAAAATCCCCAGCCTTGTTTACCTAATATATTTTCTGCAGGAACTTCGCAGTTTTCCAAATGTATTTCACCCAGCATGGAGGCCCTTGTTCCCAACATCCCATTCAATGGCTTTACCGTTAGCCCTGGTGTATCACGTTCCACCAGGAAGGCGGTTATACCCTTGCCTCCCTGCGCGATGATCAGGAAGAGATCGGCTATCTGTGAAAAAGTAATCCACTTTTTTACACCGTTCAACACGAAACGACCATTGGCTTCCTGGTATGAAGTGGTAATACTGGCCGCATCACTCCCCGCCTCCGGCTCTGATAGCCCAAAGCAGGCCAGCTTTGTTCCTTTTGCCAGCAGGGGCAGCCATTTATCTTTCTGCTTGTTTTCGCCCCATCGAAGTATGGTTTCTGCCGTTAGGGAAGAGTGTACAGTTATTAAACTTCGGGTAGACGAACAGGCTCTTCCGATTTCTTCATTCAAAATGCCATAAGAAACCTGATCTATTCCCTGGCCTCCGTATTTTTCGGGAATGGTAGCCCCGAGGTAACCGTTGGCCCCAAGCTTTTCAATAAGCTCCCGGGGAATAAATCCCTGCCTGTCGTATTCATCGGCGAAGGGCAGCAACTCTTTATTGACAAAAGCCCTGCATGCCGACCTGAATTCGGTTTGTGTAGAAGTAAGCGTCTGATCCATTTTACTTTTTTTCCCGGGGTTTCACCCCTTCTTAAAACTCCATTCTTTTTGCCTTTTTAGTTTGCAGAACAGCGGGCACAGAAGCCTGTGAAAGAATAGCAGCCTGCTGCCTGATGGTCGGTTTATCGAACAGGTCATTGACTTTTACAATATCCCCCATCGATTGCTGGAATAAATTCAGCATATTGATTATTTTAAGACTGTTTCCTCCTATCTCGAAAAAATTATCCGTTACACTTATATTTTCCAACCCCAGCACCGATTGCCAGATCGCCAACACCTTTCTTTCCATAGCATCCACTGGCATATTCAATGCAGCGGTAAGCTGTTCCTTTTCAATAACGGGTTCAGGAAGCGCCTGCCTGTCGATCTTTCCATTGCGGGTCAACGGAAATTTTTCCAGCCTGATAAAATACGACGGTATCATGTACTCAGGAAGTGCCCTGGCTATATGTTGCCGAAGTGCTGAAGGCGACAATTCCGTTGCACTCACTAACCAGGCACAAAGGAATTTATTACCCCCGCTATCTGATCTGTCAGCAACCAATACCTGCTGTATATCCGGATGTGCCAGCAGCCGGTTTTCTATTTCGCCCAATTCAATTCGAAGACCCCGGATTTTCACCTGATGGTCTTTTCTGCCGATAAACTCAATATTCCCATCCGGCAGCCACTTTGCAAGGTCTCCTGTTTTATACAGTTTTTTCCCCGGTTCAAATGGGTTGTCGATAAACACTTCTTTTGTGAGATGGAGGTTATTCAGGTATCCTTCTGCCAGCCCTTTTCCTGCAATGCACAATTCACCGGGTACGCCCACTGGCTGTAGCTTCATATATTCATTTACGATATAAATGCGGGCGTTGTGCATGGGTTTGCCAATTGATATATTGGCACCAGCTGTATCGCCCGGCTGGTATTTGTAGCAGGTGCTGGCGATAGTGGCTTCAGTAGGTCCATAGAAATTTACAATCTGTAAATTTTTGTTCAGCCCGGTATAATCCCTTAAAACAGATCCCTTCACCGGCTCTGCTCCTACACTTAGTTTATTGAGAGTAAGGGCATCGCTGTTTTTTAATACGCTATACAACGGTGGCAACAGGGATGGCGGCAGGAAGCAGTAGGAGATTTTTTTAGAGACCAATATGTTTGCCAGCGCCCGTATATCGTATACATGCTCTCTTGATATCATAATCAGCCTGGCTCCTGCCAATAGGGGCGCGAATATTTCCATTAAGCTCGCATCGAATGAAACAGAGCTGACAGCCGAACAAATATCATCTGGCCCAATTTCGTTATCAAATGCCAAGGCATGCCCCACCAGGAAATTGTATAAAGACGAATGCCGGATGGGAACACCCTTGGGTTTGCCCGTAGAACCAGATGTGTAAATCACATAAGCCAGGCTCTCCGCAGACCGGGTAATGTTTTTAGTTGTTATTGGTGAAGCAGGTAATGGCAATTCGTCGAGGGAAATCATATTTTTTACAAATGACAAGCCCGCCTCGTATTTCTTTTGTGTCAGCACCAGCACAGCGGCACTGTCTTCCAGCATATACCTGATACGTTCCGGCGGATAAGCGGGGTCTAATGGCAGATAGGCTGCCCCGGCTTTAAATATCGCCAATATGCCTGCGACCATTTCTATGGAACGATCGGTATACAACCCAACGATCATTCCCGGTTCGCAACCTTTGCTACTCAACAAACCGGCCAGCCTGCACACCATTTCATGCAGTTGTTCATAAGTCACCGCAGTCTTATCATCTTCCACGGCTATATAATGCGGATAACGTTGAACATTCTCTTCGAACAGGTCGTATATATGTCGCTCCTTCTCAGGCATGACAGAGCTTGAAACCGTGCCATGCTCAGATTGTGTCAACTGTATTCTTTCTGTTGATGTAACCAGTTCTATATCCCTGAGTAGGATGTGCGGGTACAGAATAACTTGATCAAGAATTTGCCTGAAATGCCCGGCAAATCGTTCTATGGTTTGGGGTGTAAAGAGCCTTGTAGCATATTCTATTACCGCAGACAGTTGACCTTCTTCGTCCTCAGCTACCTCCATCGATATATCCATTTTGGAAACAGTATGAGGAAGTGGAATTTGTGTTAGTAACAGGTCTGAGATCCGTATTGTCGTTTTGTTGTCGGGCCGGTATGTGAACATATAATCGAAAAGCGGATTGCGGCCCATGTCGCGCTTTATTTCCAGGTAATCGATCAGCGCTTCAAACGGGTAATCCTGGTTTTCCAGTGCATTCAGCAGGTTTTCTTTTACCTGCCGCAGATAGTCCGTGAATGTCGTTTCTCCGGCAGGAAAGTTCCTTAACGGCAGGGTGTTTACAAACATACCGATAAGGTGCTGCAGGTCAGCATGAGAACGCCCGGCTACAGGCGCACCTACAATAATATCTTCCTGACCGCTATACTTAGAGAGTAGAACGGTATACGCTGCCAGCATCAACATAAAAGGAGTAACCCCTTCTGATTGGCCCAACGCTTTCAATGCGCCTGCTGCACTACCAGGAATCATAAACCGATAAAGAGCCCCTTCATACGATTTAACGGGAGGCCGTACAAAATCAACCTGTATATTGAGCAATGGCGGTGGTTCGGGGAATTGTGATTTCCAGAACGCTTTTTGTGTACGCGCCTCTGCTGATTGCAACCATTTTGTTTGCCATACCGAGAAGTCATTGTATTGAATACTTAATTCGGGGACAGAGGCTCCGCTATATAGCGCACCTAGTTCCTGCACGAAATTATCCACGGAAAGGTCATCCGCAATAATATGATGGATGTCAATCAGGAAAAAGTATTGACCCGACGTGGTTTGTACCAGCCCGGTTCTTATTAAGGGCGCTTTTGAAAGATCAAACGGGCGAACAAAGCTGCTGATAATGTCATTCAGGGAATCATCTTCGCAATAATGGTTCTCTATATGGGCTTCGGTATGATCATATATCACCTGTACCACTTCCCCGCTTTCGATAGCGAAAGCGCTACGCAATATGTGATGTCTGCGGGTGATCGTTTGTATTGCCTCGCTGAATTTTGGCCAATCTATATTCCCTTCAATGGCGTAAACACCAGGAATATTATACGAAACGCCTGAGTTGCCGAGCTGATTTAGTATAAAGATCCTTTTCGCTGCAGGCGATGCCGGATAATAAGGCATTTCCGGCGCCCGCTCAATATGGTGATGTGTTGTAACAACCGTTTTAGCGATGAGCAACGCCATATCACGCAGATAAGGCGTAGCAAATATGTTTTGAATTGACAGCCCAACATGAAAACGCTCATGAACAAGCGCCACCAACTGAGCTGCTTTTAGTGAATAACCGCCTAATTCGAAAAAGTGATCGTTCAGGCCCACCCTGGGTACCTGTAACAATTTCATCCATAATTCGGCCAGCGCTTTTTCTGTTGCCGAATCCGGCGCTTCATATTCAACGGCCAACATATCCGATGCTTCGGGCAAGGGCAGGCGCTTTCTGTCAATTTTTCCATTGCCCGTTAGCGGAAACTTTTCCATTCTCACAAAAAAAGATGGAACCATATATTCCGGCAGTGAATCGAGCAG
>Ga0105239_10010238_pt1 | contig 10501 bp, 8 predicted proteins | sample KBSC44metaG_FD_92761 | JGI IMG/M metagenome (GOLD analysis project Ga0105239, IMG submission 92761) | Corn rhizosphere microbial communities from Kellogg Biological Station, Michigan, USA - KBS C4-4 metaG | ecosystem: Host-associated > Plants > Roots > Rhizosphere > Soil | place: Michigan, USA...
CGAATGGTCAAATGGTTCGGGAGGTCCAGTCTGATCGTAGCGCCTCGTGGCGTTGAATCCTGAAAAGACCCGTTTGAGCAATCCTGTTCGACCCATTGGAACTTCACGCGAACCTGGCCCGCTCATCCATTCGACATTGGACAATCCAGCTAGATTATCCCCGTTCGGGCTTGTCGATGGCCTAAGGACTAGCTGTGGACTCAACATTGACACCTGATGCCAAATTATACATGCCATATCAGTCTTAATCTCACTAAGCTCATTGTTTGCAGTGCCACATTCCCTTCTATTTTGTTCACAAGTAGAGTCAACAAATAGGCACAAATCCAACAATACTCCGGGTCCAGGGGTTGCAAACACTCCCAATGAAAAATATAGATAGAGATGAGGCCTTATCCGTTGATGGCTGTCGTACTATGTATGGCTCTTCATTCTGGGCCGCTTTCAGAATTTCATGTCCTCCCACAACCAACCTCTGATTGTCAATATATCAATCACATAGATATCCTCACCCCAACACCAACACGCCACGAAGTATTCTGTCGAAAGAGAGACCGCCATCCATGGGCTATCTCTCCTTCGGTTAATAAGGCCGGAGCAGAGAGCACCTAAGCATCTCGGGAGGTCGATTCCAAGGCTACCAGGGGTATATTGAAGTGGACTGTCGCCAATTATTAAAGTACTTCATACTACTACTCATCAACCAACCTCCTCCTAGCACTCTTTCTAGTACTAGTACCTGCTGTACCCATGACGTCGGCTGGAGGGCATTTGCTAGTGCCCAGCCAGCCTTCAAGGGTCGGATAACCATTTTCGGATTACCGTGCCTTGTATGATGCCAGGGTTGCGGTCAGTCCACGCCACAAGACCACAGCCAAGTTTCAGCACCCCAGATCCTCCTCAAGCCTTTCTCCGCACGGGCCTCCACACTTTACTTAGTCCCCTTCAATTTTCGACCACCTGGATCTTCTTTGCACCTGTTGCCGGTAGACCGATAGTGGGCCTTTTATGGGTATAAGCCTACTCATCAAAGAAGCCCTTCATCACTTCTATGGCAGTGTGGATATGCTATTACCTATGGGTCACTGATGTGGGCAAATTGACAGATGTAACAAAAGCAGGCCTGGAAGAACATTGACTAAAGCACGGTTGACTGGAGCTCAAATGGCGAAACCTTGAATATTTGGCAGTAGCCGACTAACGTAACCCCAGACCTCGTCGTTTTATCTGACTTTTGCCGGTGAGTCTTGGACAATAACAACAAGTGGAGCCATATCCACAGCAGAAACTGCAGGCCGATCAGAAGGGCCGTCGATGCTACGCTCCAGCGGCCAGCGGGATTTCCTTATCGGGCAATGCGAGGACTGAGAATTGATGCTCACGCCCCCGTTATCTGCTCTAGGTCGTGAATTAGTTGGCCAATGGGGCCGATATACCGAGTGTCATACTCATGCCAACCACTCAGGAAACACCAGAAATGTGGAACTACCACTCCGACACCGTCTCTCCACATCATTTACAATACTTGAGCAGAAGGACCAATTCCGACAGAAGAAGAGGAAACTGATCTGCAGCTTATTTAACTCCCCACATTCCTTCTGGAAAACAGAAATCTGGTATCGACAGTCAATCTTCAGTTGCCAGTCCTCGAACGCAAACATCTCCAACAATAGCCAACATGCCCTTCATCGAGCTTCGGGGGAAGCCCCTTATTTTCATCATTCTCATCACCTCTGGTGTCGACTTTCTCCTCTTCGGCTATGACCAAGGCCTGTTCGGTGGCATCCTTGCTGGTGAACGATTCCAGGATATGCTTGGCCAGCCCAATCCCACAATGAGTGGTCTGGTCACAGCCATCTATGATATTGGATGTGCCTTGGGAGCAGTCGGGGCATTTGTCTACGGCGAGAGGATTGGTCGCAAGAGGTCCATCATCTGGGCAAACATCATCGTTATTGTTGGCGCTACTATCCAAACCGCTTCCTACAACTACTGGCAAATGTTCGTTTCCCGCATCATCGCTGGTATAGGAGTTGGTCTCAGCACAGTAGCGGTCCCAATTCTCCAGTCTGAAACCCTTCCGGCTCACAATCGAGGCGCCCTTCTCGTTGTACAGTCTGCCCTGATCATCATCGGTGTCGCCATTGCATCGTGGCTTTGCTTTGCTACGCTCTACGCCAACAACTCTATGCAATGGCGCTTTCCTGTTGCCTGCCAAGTGCTGTTCTCACTCATCGTTCTCGTCCTGTGCCTATGGATCCCCGAGACACCCAGATGGCTGGCCCAGCACGGACAGAAGGACAAGGCCCGTCACGTTATCGGCTGCCTGCTGAACAAGCCGGATGATGACAATGAGGTTGAAGGCCAGCTTTCTGAGATCCTGGACAACATCGCCGCCGAAAACACCGAGGAGGAACCGACCTGGGGAGAAGTTTTCAGCAACGCCACCAAAGCCAGGAATCTCCAGCGCGTCGTTCTCGGCATGGGACCCTACATGATGAATCAATGGAGTGGAATAAATGCTCTCTGTTATTACCTCGCCTACATCCTTCAAGAATACCTCGACTACTCGCAGAGCATGGCGCTCATCCTCGCCTCGGTGGCATTCACGCAGTACGCGATTTTCTCGTGGCCACCGTATTTCTACATCGACCGTATCGGCCGCCGCTGGACGGTGATGCTCTCCTCCGCAGGCTGCGCGATCTGCATGGCCGTCATCGCGGGTTGTCTTCTTCGAGACGAGTACTCCATGGCCGCGGCCGCCGTCGCGTTCATGTTCCTATACCTCGACTGTTTCACGCTCGGCATCCTCCCCGTCTCGTGGTCGTACTCCGCTGAGATCCAGCCTCTCCGTGTCCGCAACAAGTCCACCGCCGTCGGCGTCTTCAGCCATTGGTTGTCGAACTTCGTCGTCGTCATGGTCACACCTGTAAGTACCTTCGCCTCCTCTCACTATTCCTCTGAGCACAATTCCCCTCCTCTCACTCTCCATTATGTAGCCCCCTTAAACCACAGCATCACAGCCACTGACACCATATCCAATCACAGATCGGCCTAGACAACATCCGCGGAAACTACTTCTGGATCTGGGCGATCGTGTGCGCCTCATTCATCCCGCTGACATATTTCTTCGGCGTGGAGACCTCCGGCCGCACGCTCGAGCAAGTCGATCAGATGGTACGTACTGAATTCCAACTCCAAGCAGCCATGTCTCGTGAGACGGGATATATCCATTGCGCAAGCTTACTAACACGTGTCTATAGTTCTTCGACGAGCCCCGCATCCTGATGGGCCTGAACCCGAACCACACGCGCGTGCTGCGCCATACGGCTGCTGACGAGGAGCAGCGCTTCAAGCAGTTTGGCGAGAAGAGGTTGTCCGTCTCGCAGACTGAGGATGTCTTGAAGGCATAAGTGCAAATTGCAAGGGACTAATACCCCGTAACATCATGTTATGTTATGAGGATACAACCGAGTGGGGTTGACCGCCGTTTGGCTTGACGCAGACCTAGAACCAGAAGAAAGACAGGAAGGATTGATTTCACGGACCTTTGGTGGTCTTGTGAATATAATTCAGCGGCATGCGAGATATATACCTATATCTATCCATATATATATAATCCCCGAACTGTCGTCCTTTACCACTCTCCCGCTACCGACTATTGAGTCGTTTCGCTCCCTCGCCTGGTCCCTTCTCCTCCCCTCCTCTCTTTTACGCTCCGCTTCTACTCCCTTACGGCTCTGGCCAGCTCCAGTCGTACTCTCTCGCCTCCCTCCCACTTTACCTAAGGTTACTTACTCCTGCTCTCTTATATACTAATGAGGCTCCCGTTTAGGCTCCCGTTTCGTGCGCACGCCTAAGTTACACGCGCCTTGGCTTTGTAGCAACTTTACCTGATAGCATTAATGATAACTCGTTTCGAATCCTAATGAAGGGTTGGATCCCTTAGAGGATGTCTTACTATATTCCCAGATAGAGTTCACTAAAGTCCTACATTCTGTGGAATAATACTTCTCTTTCTCCTTTCTTTCTCTCCCGTCATGACGTCGTCGGCTCAGGAGAGCAAGGATTTGTGAGACATCAACACAAGACAATGACTTGAAGACCTTTTCTAGAACTCACAAATCACAAATCACAAATCTCTAGTCCCATCGGCTGGACATGTCACGTGAGGGGATGCGGTACGGTCACATGATGCTCGGGAAACACATTACCTTCATCTCTGACTTCCCCTCTCCTTCTTCTCTCCTTCTAGATAGACAGAGACAGCCCACCAGAAAAGGCCTCACTATTAGAGTGAACCTAATTCATTGCTTTCATATTGCAGTCAAGCTCCTAGCCTATTTCCTCCTCCTCGTCGCCTTACCCTGACAGGACAGATGAACAATACTATGAGTTGGCCGCCGTCTAAATGACTGTCAGCGCACGAGATATACCACTCTTGAGAAATCATTGCATGCTGCTATGATACCCACAGCGGTGTCCTACTCGACCGGGTATCTCAGTTATGAAGCTACGATCTCTCGGTAACCTACAACAAGCGCACAATATGTGCAATCCAACGCACGTCCGGGCCGGGCCTTTGAGGACTGAACAACTCGAAGACAAATCAGGCCCACGCGGAAGGTCTAGGGTAGCACATATGCCAATGGTGTGCGCCAGAGACGATATGGTGGCTATGCGGGTGTCTTGCACAATGGTACCTACCTGGGTAGGTAATCAAGGCAGCCTTCGGTCTTCCACTTAGACTAGCATCCAACGTACATTACCACATGTAGATGAGAGATAAATCCTGGTCCTGGGAAATCTGCTCCCTGTCGGTGCCTGTTTTGAGTCCAAATGTAAATAACCCAACGTGTTGGGCATGCCCCAGGCCCCATGGTAAATGCTCATGTCTGGCCAAGATAGGAGAAATACGGAGTACACGCCCAGCTCAACCCGATTAGGACGAGGAATACGCCGCCTTGTAGAACCTGGAAGGCCTGCAGATTGGCTCATAGCCCCGCAGCCTAACTCTTCTCTTTCATTACTCCTGCTTCCATAGATGGACAGCAGCCAACTCCGACGTCCTGATGGCAAGACATTGCAACTGAGCACACTTGCATCCTGACGCAATCCCCTCGACCTCTCAATCCCGAGACGATCATCACTCCCGGCATCGACAAGGCTGGGGAGCATATTCGAGTTTCAGCCTCGAGCTACCGTTTGAGCTTGGATTTCAGAGAGCCGAAGAGCAGTCTGATGTGCTTGAAGAGACGGTGGTAGTTGGAAACAATCTTTATGAATGGTTGAACTCGCCCCTAGGCAGATTAATCGAGTTCATCTCCCTACCCAATGCCGAAACGACACTGTCCTCGCCCGTGGGATTTCCATCTCGGTTGGATATGTGCTATCAACATCGAGTATATTGCGGCGCGAAATATCCTCGACGAAGAATACGAGCCCCTAGAAGAGGCGAAGTCCTTTGTTCTAGGGCGTATAAGCGGGCATGACGTTGTGATCAGTTGTCTACCTGCAGGTCAATATGGTACAAACGCTGCCGCTGCTTTAGCGGCGGAAATGAAGGCAGTGTTTCCCAACATTCATGCCGGGCTGGTAGTCGGTGTCGCCGGTGGTGTTCCAACTACGGATGCAGATATTAGACTTGGGCACGTCGTGATCAGTCTTCCCCAAGGGGCCAATAACGGTGTGGTTCAATATGACTTCATCAAGGCTGTTAATGGTGAGCAGCAGCCAAATATTTCCCTCAACGCCCCACCCGTTGCCCTGCTCAAAGCAGTCGCCGCTCTGCGGTCTGACCCAAATGCCAATACCAAAATCCACGCTCAGATGGCAACCTTTCGCCACTTGAAACAATTTCAACGACCAACGGATCCAGATGTACTCTTCAAGTCTGATTATCTTCATATCGGAGGTGCCAGCTGTGCCCAGTGCCTCGTCGATGAAGGAAAGATCATTACGAGAGATCAAGAAAGGTATGGGGAGTTTGCATTGCATTATGGGCTGGTTGGTTCTGGTAACAGCCTTGTCAAGGATGCTGCCTTACGAGACTCTTTGAGTCATCAATACGGTGGTATTAATTGCTTTGAGACGGAAGCAGCTGGGGCAATGCACGTTTTTCCCTGTCTGGTTGTCAGAGGCATATGTGACTACGCTGATTCTCACAAAAACAAGAAATGGCAACCATATGCCGCCGCTGTCGCAGCTTCGTGTACCAAGCACCTGTTATCTCTCCTTCCGTCAAGGCACAGCTCCAATAAATCTAGAGGCGAACGTGATGCAAGCGAAAGTCTTGTACAGTCGAACCCTGACGATCTTGATGAAACCGAGGGTCGAGAACACGACAGCTTGGACAAAAGTGGCCGTTGCCAGCACGAACTTGATCTTTCTCGTCACGTGCTGAAGAGAAAAGCGAGCTGCGACGCTTCGAGGGACGAGGTCACTGCTACCAAAAGTGGACGTCAACCATTTTTGCAAACACACCCGTCCTTAGATGAGAATAAAAGATACATGAAGTCCCTCGGTTTCGACCGGATGGGTTTTCGCTACTATGCAATCGATTCTGCGCACCCGGAAACGTGTTCGTGGCTGCCCTTGGAACGTGAGTTTCAAGAATGGCTGACCGATGAGAAACTGCCCGAGCACCATGGTTTTCTGTGGATCAAAGGAAACCCTGGGACCGGCAAGTCCACAATTATGAAATATCTTCTCGGGGCGATACCAAAGGTCCAATTCAGACAATCCCCAGTGGATACTGTGGTTCTAAAGTTCTTTTTCAACGCCCGGGGGGCGGACATGGAGAAGAACACAGTTGGGATGTATAGATCGCTCCTGTTCGATTTGTTAACCCAGCTGCCCGACCTGCAACGTATATTTGCGTTGCGTCCTCCAGGTGTGTCTAGGGGAGACGGCTATGTCTGGGACACCAAAACCCTACAAGAGTTGTTTCAACTGGCCCTCGGAATGGTCGGCACGCAATCCATTATCTGTCTTGTGGATGCGCTTGATGAATGTGATGTGAAACAGGCCCGGGAGATGGTAGAATTTTTTGAATCCTTAGGCGATCTTGCAGTAGATTCCCAACTGCTGTTTCGTACTTGCTTCTCAAGCCGCCATTATCCACACATCACACTCGGACATGGACTTGAAGTTACCCTAGAACATCAAGAGGGCCACGATGTGGACATTGAAAAGTTTATTAATTCCAAGCTTAGAATACCGCGTAATAAGCTTGGAAATGAAATCAGACAAGAGGTTGCGCACAAGTCATGTGGAATTTTCCTCTGGGTTGTTCTAGTTGTCAGGATTCTCAACGAAGATTCTGACAATGGCGACATTCCTCGACTAAAGAAGCGGTTGGGAGAACTCCCGGCCGGGTTGCACGAGCTTTTCCAGGACATGCTGTCTAGGGATACTAGAAATATGGACAACTTTCGCTTGTGCCTGCAGTGGCTATTGTTCGCAACGCAACCGCTGACACCTGAAGAGCTGTATTATGCGATACGAGCCGGGAATGCAGTAGACCTTGTGACTCCCTGGGACCCCGAAGAAATTGACATGAGCAGCATACGGCTTTTTCTCATCAGTTCATCGAAAGGTCTTGCCGAGTTCGCAGAAAGCGAGTGGGAAACAACAGTTCAACTCATACATGAGTCAGTCAGAGATTACCTCCTCAAAGAGAATGGGATCCAAACTCTTATTGGAAGTGACAAGAACTTTGAAGGCAACAGCCATCAACGCTTAAGAGACTGCTGTCAAACCTATATCTCCAAATACTTCCTTCAGCTGCGCTCCCTAGAAGAGTATTCAAGCATACCTGGCAATTCAATGGATCCACATCCATCGCTAAATGAGAAATTTAATTTTCCATTTATCTATTACGCCGCCCAAAATCTGCTTAGACACGCCAATCTCGCAGCAGCACACGGCTTAGCACAAGACGAGTTTGTTGATACTTTCCCCTTACAAGATTGGACCGGACTTAGTAATTTCTTGTCCGCTATCACTCCCTACACATATTATCCCCCTTTATTGTACATCCTCGCCAACGAAAAGGCAGCGTGTCTTATTATAATCGCGTTGAAGAATGGCCAACGCATCGATATGCACACAAAAGAACGGTATCACATTCCCCTGATCTCAGCTTTGGCAAGCGGCGACAAGGATACAATCGATGCGTCTGTGAATCCAATAGAGCCATATGACGCGCTCAACGATCCAAGTTTGGCTCTTCATACGAAGTTAGTCCGCACCCTCCTGACTCAAGAACTTGATGTTCTTGGTGGTATGACAATACTGCATTGGGCGGTAAAAGATAAGAACTCGAAACTATGTCGAACGCTTCTAGAAGTTACAAGTGAAGCTCATCTCAATATTAGCGGGCTTGCTCAAACAATATCGTATGCCATACGCGTAAGTCCTGGTGCAGTAGTAAATGTGTTACTCCAGAGCGGGAAGGTGGATACGGAGTACCAAACACTCCTTCCGACATTGCACCTACATGATGTCGTATACTACGGGCTTGGTAAGTTTGTGAAGGATCTTCTTGATCGGGGCGCCGACGTGAATGCCCATTCTGGACGGTATGGCAGTCCTCTGCAGGCTGCTTGTTTGGGAGGCAATCGTGCAGTAGTGGAGCTACTCCTAGCCAACGGTGCCGACGTGAATGCCCATTCTGGACGGTATGGCAGTCCTCTGCAGGTTGCTTGTGAGAGAGGCAATCGTGCAGTAGTGAAGCTACTCCTAGCCAATGGTGCCGAGGTTAATGCCGAGGGTGGAGTGTATGGTAGTCCTCTGCGGGCTGCTTGTTGGAGAGGCGATCGTACAGTAGTGGAGCTACTCCTAGCCAACGGTGCCGAGGTCAATGCCAAGAGTGGACAGTATGGTAGTCCTCTGCGGGCTGCTTGTTGGAGAGGCGATCGTGCAGTAGTAGAGCTACTCCTAGCCAACGGTGCTGAGGTTAATGCCGAGGATGGAGTGTATGGTGATAATGCTCTCAATACCATAAGGAGCTCAAAGCGGATACGGGGGAGTAAGAGACGTGAAATAGTGAAGGTTTTATTAGATGCAGGCGCTCGAGAGGAAGACTACTAAGGTGGGATCGTCTATAATAGTATCGGTACGTCAGCCCTCGGTTCTCACTTAAGCGGTGAATAGAGTAATCTTATATAGCGGCTCAAAAGAGAATACGTGTTGAAAGTTCCTTCCTCGCCATCATTATCGGCATGTAGAACAATCAAGACGTACTTGACAATCACCATCATAAAGACACTCTATATAATGAGCGACAAAACTCCGACCAGGTCGTCATACGATGGCGCAGAAGAGAACGTTGATGAGTATACATAGAGTGGGCTGGTTCCAATATTTTGAATACGGGTCAGGAACATGTACATCTGGCAAACGCGAATGGAGATGAGGACTTGCCAAATGCTGGCCCTCAAAGCGTCTCGAGGCGTTCGAATCAGTCCGATTGGAAAGGCATCTGAGGTGGTGGTTGGGAATGTGCAGTAGCACATTGAGAAATGGTCGTGAAGAATCCTTGACGGAGTGGTGATTCTCCCCTCAAGTTTCTCTCGCCCCGTCTTGCCGGGACCACCAAAAGCTCTTTTTGCATTCGCAAACGTGCAGTACGAACTCATGGTCACATTGGCTGTGGTTGGAAAGAGGAATTCGATTGTTGTCTGTCGTTTTGGCCGTCAGAACTCAATCAAACGCTGTTAACACGTGTCGAACCTTGATGGCTTTTTGGACAGTTGATATCTCTAGGCCAAGTTCTTGAAATCAGGGTGACGGTCTCCCCCTAGCCTTTAAGGGAATAGCATTCGTTCCTTCAGGGTTCAGGTTTAGATGGAAGATTCCCCGCGGCCTTACCTGTGTGGGAAACCGATGTGCTTTCACGCCTTTGGCAAAAGTTCGGTCACGCTCGAGTAATCATTCGGCCTTGATATGAGGACGAAAGGCCTCGAGGCTCGCAGCTCAATGTTGATAAGCCACAAAAGGGCCCTCCCACTCAAAGCATCTGCGCTGATGATCCTAGAGTTTTAAAGGCAGGCAAGTAAACTCCTCTGAAAAGGGGGTGTTCCATACATTGTCTCAGACAAAATCTAATTCCTCTGGCGATGGCCGAGAGGTTGGAGAGCACTCCGAGATAAGATAATCGACTTTGTTCACAAGGAATTTTGAGATTCTAGGAATTTTTCACCGATAGAATATCGGATGAATGTGCCATTTGCAAAGGAATTTTCTTGAAAGCAACCAAGTTTGAGTGCTGCTATGTGAGCACATATATTATCAGCACTGCATTGACTAATTGTTGCTAAGTACCTCTGGGAAAACGTCCTACCAATTTTCTGAAGAGAAGAGGAGAAGCTCTACGGCAACACTAGCAGACCTAAAGCGCCCGTGCAAGAAATAAAAGCTGTCATCACCGCAATTAGTCATTCGCTGAGAGAAATTGCAATGCTGGAGCTGGCGGCTTCCCCTAAGTAAGTCGAGACAA
>Ga0105239_10010239_pt1 | contig 10501 bp, 10 predicted proteins | sample KBSC44metaG_FD_92761 | JGI IMG/M metagenome (GOLD analysis project Ga0105239, IMG submission 92761) | Corn rhizosphere microbial communities from Kellogg Biological Station, Michigan, USA - KBS C4-4 metaG | ecosystem: Host-associated > Plants > Roots > Rhizosphere > Soil | place: Michigan, USA...
ATCGGCGAACCGATCAACGGAAAACGGCTCTATAACGGCGCCATGGACGATGCGTCCGGTGTCGCGGCGGTGCTGGATATCGCGCACCGCATCGCCAACGGCCCCCGGCCGCGCCGCTCCGTCCTGTTCGCGATATTCACGGCGGAAGAAAAAGGTTTGTTGGGATCGCGTTATTTCGCCACCAATCCCACCGTGCCTAAGAAGGACATTGTCGCCGATTTGAATTTCGACATGCCGCTGCCGCTTTGGCCGCTCAAAATGGTCTATCTGCCCGGCGAAACCGAAAGCACGCTCGGCGCGGACGCTCGCGCGGTAGGGTCGCAGCGAGGCATCGCGGTGGTGCCCGATCCCAATCCCGACCGCAATGTCTTTATTCGGGCCGATCAGTACAGCTTTGTGCGCGAAGGCGTTCCGGCGCTTTTCATGAAATTCGGCTTCGTCAAGAACACGCCGGAATATCAGATCGAGCATGATTGGCGGGCCAATCGCTATCACTCACCGTCCGACGATCTGGATCAGCCTGGCGTCTTCAAGGAAGAGGCTGTCAAGCTGGACGCCTATACCGCCGCGCTCGCGCTCCACGTGGCCAACGCGGACGCGCGACCCCAGTGGCTGCCGGACAGTATTTTTGGCCACAAATCGCAATGACGAGCCGGATCCAGCTGACCCAAGATAGCGGCTTGAAACTCTACTGGGCCAGCGATGCCTGATCTTCAGCGGATAGCTGGCACCGGTCCAAAGAGCACAGGACTGGGTATCCTTGGATCACAGCGCAAGATGTCCGGACGTGAGAAAATGAATTGGGCCGCTCATTGAAGCTCAGCTAGCACAATGCCGAATGCGCGACTTAGATCAGAGCCGTCGGCACCTCAATCTTGGTTGTTTGGCCTAGGGCCAGGCCAACCCTGCTTTCCGGAGCAGCGTTTGGCTATTTGAGGAATGCCTAACGCAGGAAACACATAGGAACAGTACTTAATGTCGTTGGCCCGCTAATGTCTGGTCACTAGGCCGGGGTTATGGGCTCGACCCAATGTTTGATTAGTTTCAAACCCGAAATCGGGGCGCTTCATCCACTGCCGCTGGCGGGGCACGGTTTGCATCTATGGGTTAGATCCATCGCCAAGCCCTAATTCTCCTCCTGAGAGCCCAGCGGCGTAAGGCAGAGTAGTAATCGCCGATGCTTTGCCCCAAATCATATTTTCAAATGCTCAATGTGGCAGCACGTTCAACTACGCCCACGAGGAATCCAGATTGGACTGCTACGGCCCATGCGCCATAGGAGAATCGTTCTTCTCGAACCAAGGCGGTCAATAAACGAGAAAGCTGCTCTGGCGAGGCAACTTGCAGCTTTGTCGGATCTCCGCGGAGATCTCCATATTCGGCGGACTGAGTCCAGGTCACCCAATCAAAATCGTGGTCAACCAATCCGTCGTCATAGCATCGGCGATAAAGAGAGCTGGCGACTGACCTAGAAAGGAAGCGGAAAACACCGTCGTCGCCCTTTATGAAGCGCGGCTCGTTTTCGCTTCCGCGCTCCATTTCCTGGATCAATCCGGCCCGCTCGCCCGCCAGGCGCTGCAGCCTGCGCTGAAGGAGATCGTCAAAGAAGCTGGCACCTCGGTTCGCATGATTTGGCAAGAGCAAGGCGGTCCGGCAGTGCAACCGCCCGCCAGGAGAGGGTGCTGCTCATGGCAAACGCCCCACATTGAAGGTGGCACCGCGGAAACGTCGGTGAGATAGGGCCGTTCCAAATTGCAACTCGTAACTTTGGACCGCGTTAGCCTTGCGATCACCGGGAGACGGACAATGCGGTCGGGCTGCTTGTGGCTCTTGGGAGTGCCTATTCCGATCATTATCCTGCTGTGGCTAATTACTGGACACGCCCAGCCAACCGTGCGGGCTGCATGAAGCCTGCGATTTCGGCAAAAAGGACTGCGTGGCCCGCTGAGACATGACACGCTCAATCAAAGTCTCCAATTTTGGAGCGCACGAAACCGTACTCAAACGGGCGAGCGTTTGCGCTTGGTAGGCCATCGGACCCGCAACGGCATGCCATGATCGAGGCAGGGTTTTGAGGAAAGCCCAGCTAGAGAACACCAATACCCAACGCGCATAATTTACGCGCCTGTCAACTTGCGCATCCAAATTGCCATTGCGGGCATTGTTGAGGAGATGCCAGCTACGCCGACACCTATGATCCAGCAAGGATCCGCGCAAACGCCAAGCGGCGCTGCCAAGCTGTCTCCCTTCGCCAGAGTTGCCAACGCGGTGTCCTGGCTCGCTGGCCGCCCGTTCACTTTCGCTCTCTGCTGCCTTGTGATCGCGGCGTGGGCGATTTCCGGCCCATTCTTTCAGTACTCGGACACATGGCAGTTGGTCATAAACACGGGCACCACCATTGTGACCTTCTTGATGGTGTTTCTCATCCAAAACACCCAGAACCGCGAAGGCGCCGCCCTTCAGGTGAAACTCGACGAGCTGATCCGTGCCACCCGCGAGGCTCACAACAAGCTGGTTGCGCTGGAGAAGCGACCCGAGGAAGAAGTGGAGCGGATCAGGGAAGAAGTGGAACACGCAGCCGCTAAAGAGTGATCCTGATAACAGCCCTGGACCTTGTCCCTTCCGAAGCAACCATTCCGCCCGATCCGAATTCTTATTCTCGGAGCGCCATCGGAAGACGGCAGACTGGACCCTGTTCATGCGGTTCTTACTCTCTCCAAACATCGTGCAGCAATCCCTTTGCTCCATAGACGGGATCACGCGCCGGCACCGGCACTTTGGCAATGCGGTCCAGTGCCTTTTTGTGTGCGATTTCGCCTGGCCGCAGTTCGTCATATTCGCCGCCTCCCGGATAGGCGCCCACGATGAGAAGATCGTGGGAGGCATTCAGACGTTTGTGACCAACGCCCGCCGGAATGACCACCACATCGCCGGCAAGCAACTCGATTTGATCCCCCTTTGAGCCCCCAAAAAGGGCAAGAAGCCTGCCGCGCGCCAATCCCAACACTTCATGAGTCTGGGTGTGAAAATGTATGTACGGATACATGCTATCCCGCCAGCTATCTTTCCAGCCATTGGACTGGAAAAGAACTTCGAACTGCGCGGCCGGATCGAAATTTTCATCAAAGACCATGATCTGCCGATAAATGATGAGGCCCAATCGAGAATTGTTGGGGGTGCGGCCATCATCATCGAACGAAATAGACAAAGGAGCCGAATGATTTAGCTGGATTTCGGATCGGGTCGGATAGTTTACCCCGGTGAGGCGCTCGACCGCCTTTTTAATCTCCTCCGTCATTCCTCCACCTACCATTTGCTGAGCCGTTAACGGCCCCGGTTTCCTTGCGTTCCAAGACAGGATGACGAAGTCACCTCCGTCGCTTGCGAAGTTTTCGTGCCCGTCATCAACTGATCCAGTCCGTGCGGTAGCGCACGTTGCGACTCAGCATGGGGAGCTATTCTCCTTCGGTGGCCGAATGGGTGCGGAAATTTTCACCGACGCCCCCGGCACTTCCGCTCGCGCGTTACGAACAAATGGCAGGCAAAATCCGTATCGGAATTTCAGGCTGGCGCTATGCGCCATGGCGGGGGAAATTCTATCCCAGGGATCTGCGTCAGGCTGACGAACTCGCCTTCGCCTCGAACATATTTTCCACCATCGAGATCAATGGCACGTTCTATTCGCTCCAGCGGCCCGCTTCATTTGAAAAATGGCGAGATGCGACGCCAGGTGATTTCGTCTTCGCTGTCAAAGGTGCCCGCTTCATCACCCACATGAAGAGGCTGAGGGACGTCCAAAAGCCCTTGGCCAATTTCTTTGCTTCCGGTCTCCTGGCATTGCGGGAGAAGTTGGGTCCTGTGCTATGGCAACTGGCGCCGAACTTTCGCTTCGACCCCGATCTGCTGGAGAGATTTTTCGATCAGCTGCCGCGGACAACCAGACAGGCGGCGCGTTTGGCGAAAGGTCATGACAATCGCCTGAGAGGCAGAAGCTATCTGCAAACAGACGCCGAACGGCCCATCCGGCACGCGCTGGAAATCCGCCATGAGTCCTTCCGGACGCCCGCATTCATAAAGCTTCTTCGCAAACATAAGGTCGGGCTGGTGGTGGCCGATACCGTGGACTGGCCGTTGCTGATGGATGCCACCGCCGACTTTGTTTATGTGCGGCTTCACGGTTCCACACAGCTATACGCCAGCGGCTATGGGCCGAAAGCTTTGGCAAAATGGGCGGCGCGAACCAAAGCCTGGGCAGAAGGACGCGAAGCAGAAGGCACGCATTCCGGTCCACGGGCGCCAAAACGGCAGCGAGACGTCTATGTTTATTTCGACAATGACGCCAAGGTCCGCGCGCCGTTCGATGCGCAAGCTTTGATGCGGCTTATCGCGAAGCGTTGATGCGCTCGAATGCGAAATGGTCGCGAATGTGGGTGTTGAAGAATTCGCCCTTGGAAAAGCTGCGGCGCATTTCGCTGTAAACCGGCTCCGGCACGTTCAGATAGCGGTAAACCCATCCGCTGACGAATTCGATTTCCAGCACCCTGTCCGCTGTGCGATAGCGAAAATTCCGAATGACGCTCGATGGCATGCAGGCCCCAAACCAATGGTCCAATATCTATTGGGTTGCGGCGGAGACACGCCACACCGCACCGCCGACATCGTCGGCAACAAGCAAAGCCCCTTGCTTGTCGATAGCAAGGGCCACCGGGCGGCCGTGGGCCGTGTCACCATGGATGAAACCTGTCAAAATATCATGGGCCATGCCGTTGGGCTTGCCATTGCTGAAGGGGACGAAAACCACCTTGTAGCCGTTCAACTCGCTACGGTCCCAACTGCCATGCTCGCCGATGAAGGCACCGCCGCGATACGAAGCAGGAAGATTGTCGGCCGTGTAGAACACCAGGCCGAGCGGCGCGACATGGCTGGAAAGGGCGTAGTCGGGAGGGATCGCCTTGGCTACCAGATCTGGGCGCTGGGGTTTCACGCGCGGGTCGATGTGCTGACCGTAATAGCTGTATGGCCAGCCATAAAAGCCGCCATCCTTCACGCTGGTCATATAATCGGGAACCAGATCCGGCCCCAGTTCGTCCCGCTCATTGACGACAGTCCATAAGGCGTGTGTCTGCGGCTCGAAAGTAAGGCCATTGGGATTGCGAAGGCCTGTCGCGTAAAGCCGATGCGCACCCGTGACGCGATCGATCTCCCAAATGGCGGCACGGTCCAGCTCGGCGCCGATCCCGTTTTCCGTGATGTTGCTGTTAGAGCCGACCCCGGCATAGAGCTTGGTGCCGTCAGGGCTGGCGGTCAGGCTCTTGGTCCAATGATGATCGATGGGACCAGCTGGGAGTGGGGTCAGGAGTTTCCCGGGTGCGGTAATCCGAGTCTGACCTTCTCGATAAGGATAGTGCGACACGCCATCGGTGTTGGCGACATAGAGGTCGGTTCCCACCAGAACCACGCCGAATGGCGAGTGCAGCTTGTCCAGAAATACCGTTTGCATATCGGGAATGCCGTCCCCATTGGTATCACGGAACAGCAAGATGCGGTTGCCGGCTTTGACACTGGAATGGGCCTGCTGCTCGATCCAGTCCATCACGAACTCTTTGGGGCGGCTGACAGGAGCCGGCGGTCCGTCCGATTCGACAACTAGGACGTCGCCGTTTGGCAGTACATAGACGGAGCGGGGATTTCTAAGATTCTTGGCGAAGGCTGCGACCGTAAGGCCTTGTGCTGCTATGGGTGTCGAATTTCCCCAACCTATATTCTTCACCACGTGCATCGGCGGCAGAAGATATTGGTGGATTTCTGGAAGATAGGGATGCGCCCCGATCTGGCGTTGAGGATTGATCGGCGCAGGGCCGCAGGCTGCTAAAACAAATACCGCGCCGCAGAGGAAAGCGGTCTTTGTCATTCTCCGTCCTCCGCCAAAACGCCGACGCGATGGCGGTAGACCATCTCCCAGCCGATCCAGCCCGTGACCAGCAGGATCAGGACCGTCAAGACCGAGAGCGTAAGACCTGTCGGAACAACGGAGGTGTAGGCGTCGCGGCTATGGATGAAGGCATTGAAAATCGCCAAGACCAGGGCGACTGCATTGCCGCCCGCGTGAATCCAGACCGCCCGCAAATCCCGGATGCGACGATCACCCAGGAAATCGATGAGCCCGGCGATCACGGCGAACAGCGCGACGATCAATCCGATGGTCAGCATCCAGGCCGACATATTCGCCCATTGCATGTTCGCGGTTTCGGCATAGGCGATATCGGTCACCAAAGTGCCGACAAAACAGGCAATGGGAATGGGCACCAACATCGCGTGGAGCGGATGGCCGACGATGCGAGCGGTGGAACGAGGGTTTGAAGGCATAGATCGCCTGCGCGGCTACCAGAATTCGATGTGCCACGAAAACGTCCTTTTTCTACCAGGGTTCCAGGAACCGCCGCGTCAAGCCTGGGTTTTCTAAGCAGTGTTTCCACGGAGATTGCGATGAACGACAAGCGTCTTAATGAGAAGCTCGATCCTAAAGCCAAGGGGGAGAAGACGGCCCAATCCGATTTCGATCGCAATCGCGATGGCCTTTATGGCGGCTTGCCCAAGGCCCGTGACGAAAATGCTCCTGGCCCTGCGGCCAAGCAGCCGCATCCCGATCGCTGACCATGGCCAAGACGGTTGGCGATTTTGTGCTCGAACGCCTGGCGGTGTGGGGCGTCCGACGCCTGTTCGGCTATCCAGGCGATGGGATAAACGGCATCATCACCGCCCTGGGCCGCCAGAATGAAATCGATTTCATCCAGGTTCGGCATGAAGAAGAGGCCGCATTTATGGCTTCCGGCCACGCCAAATTGACCGGCGAAGTTGGGGTCTGTCTCGCGACCAGCGGCCCTGGTGCCATCCATCTGCTCAATGGGCTTTACGACGCCAAGCTCGACCGCAAGCCCGTCGTCGCCATTGTTGGCCAGTCCGCCCGGATGGCTTTGGGCGGCCATTTCCAGCAGGAAGTCGATCTGCTCTCTCTGTTCAAGGACGTGGCCGGCGACTTTGTACAGGTTTGCACCATGCCGGAGCAGGCGCGGCATCTGATCGACCGGGCTTTCCGCATCGCCAAAGCGCAACGCACCGTCACGGCCATAATTTTTCCCAATGATGTCCAGGAGCTCAAGGCGGCCCAGCCGAGCGCCGCCCATGGCAGCATCCATAGCGGCGCCGATTTTCGCGAACCGGTGATCGTGCCGCATGAAGCTGATCTGCAACGCGCCGCGGAAATTTTGAACAATGGTGAAAAGGTCGCGATGCTGGTGGGTTCGGGCGCATGGAACGCGGCGGACGAGGTGATCGCTGTCGCCGAGAAATTGCAGGCCGGGTTTGCCAAAGCGCTTTTGGGCAAAGCGATGCTGTCAGACGATCTGCCTTTTTCCACCGGACAGATCGGGTTGCTGGGAACCAAACCGTCCTGGGAGCTTATGCGAGACTGCGACACGCTTTTGATGATCGGCACGACTTTCCCCTATTCGGAATTCCTGCCGCGGGAAGGGCAGGCTAAATGCATCCAGATCGACATCGATCCCGCCATGCTGTCGCTGCGTTATCCCGCGGATGTGGCGTTGGTAGGAGACGCCGGCGCCACGCTGAAATCACTATTGCCGCGGTTGGAGCAAAAGAGTCCGGGTGCCTGGCGGGCAACTATTGAAAAGAATGTCGCCGCCATGTGGGAAGAAGAGGGGCGCAAAGCGCACATAGAAGGCAAACCTCTCAATCCCGAATTGTTCTTCTGGGAATTAACGGAGCGGCTTCCTGCCAACGCCGTGATCGCCGCTGACACAGGCATGTCGACGACCTTCTTCGCCCGCGCGGTCAAAGTGAAACGCGGCATGAAGACCGCCATTAGCGGGACCTTGGCAACTATGGGGCCGGCGGTGAGTTTTGCTTTGGCTGCCAAGTTCGCCTTTCCCGATCGCCCTGCCATCGCCTTCGTTGGCGACGGCGCCATGCAGATGCTGGGTATGAACGGCCTCATCACCGCTGCGAAATATTACAAGCGCTGGTCCGATCCTCGGCTCATCATCGCCGTGCTCAACAACCGGGATCTCAACATGGTGTCCTGGGAGCTACGCACCCTGGGCGGCTCGCCCAAAGTGGCAGCGACGCAGGATTTGCCCGACATCGATTATGCCGCCCAGGGCGAGCTTCTGGGCTTGAAGGGTCTCACGGTGGCAACGCCCGGCGATGTCGGACGCGTCTGGGACGAAGCGCTGTCGGCAGACCGGCCGGTGGTGATCGATGTAAAAGCGGACCCCAATGTCATCGCGCTTCCGCCGCACGCCAGTTTTGAGCAAGCCAAGAATCTTTTCCTGGCGCTTGCCAGGGGTGACAGCGACAGGAGTGCGATTCTGGATCAATTGTTCAAACAGCTTGCCGCCTAAGGTATCGCTATGGAGAAAGATCAAGACGCTTTCACGCGCAGCAATGATGGTCCGGAGGATCCCAGGGCAAAATATCCCAAGCCGCCTTTCAAGAAACAGAAGCAAGACTGGCCGGGGCTCGCCTGCAAGATGGAGCCGCCGCCGGACCATGGCGAGAAAAGCTACAAAGGTTCGGCGCGGCTGTTGGGCCGCAAGGCCCTGATCACGGGCGGTGACAGTGGCATGGGGCGGGCAGCAGCCATCGCTTTCGCCCGCGAAGGTGCCGATGTGGTGATCAATCATCTGCTGGCGGAGCAGGAGGACGCCGATCAAGTCCTGGCCATCATCGAAGACGCCGGCCGCAAGGGTTATTCGATACCCGGTGATATCCGGGATGAAGTTTTTTGTACCAAATTGGTCGAGCAGGCGATCGAAAAGCTCGGTGGCCTGGATATTGTGGTGAGCAATGCGGCACGGCAGCAAAGCGCGCAGTCCATCCTCGATATTTCGTCCGAGGATTTCGACGCCACGATGAAGACGAACATCTATGCCCCCTTCTGGATTCTGAAGGCCGCCATACCTCATCTGAAGCCCGGTTCCGCCGTCATCGCCACCGCATCGGAGCAATCCTATGATCCCTCGCCGGAACTTTATGACTATGCTCAGACCAAGGCGGCGACCATGAACTTTGTAAAGTCCTTGGCCAAGCAATTGGCGAAGAAAGGCATCCGGGTGAATGGCGTGGCGCCAGGACCGATCTGGACGCCGCTGCAGGTTTCTGGCGGCGCCAGCATGGAAAAGCTAGAACAGTTTGGCAGCCAATCACCGATGGGCCGTCCCGGTCAGCCGGCAGAGTTGGGCTCGATTTATGTCCAGCTGGCCGCCAGCGATGCCAGTTATGCAACCGGCCAGATCTATGGCGCCGCGGGCGGTGGCGGACAACCCTGATAGAGGCGAGGTGCGGTTCGCTCCGGATCAAACAGCGAAGCCACGCGTTTCACCCCTGTGCCATCGTCGAGCACAAGGGGCATCACGGTGCCGCACAGAAAATCCTTCATCTGCGGTTTCGCTGCCACCTTTATGGCATATTCCACCGCGCGCGCTGCCCCGTTGCAATACCTCAGCGGCGCAGGGGACAAAGCGATCCCGGTGGTATGGCTCACCTGGGGCGTCCTGGTCATCTCCGTCGCGGTCATTGTCATCATTGCTGGCTTGTTGGGAGCGGCAATCTGGCGGCGGCCCGGCATGCCGTTGGTCGCCGGCGAGAAAATGGCGCTGCTGCCAGATGAAGGTGGGCTGAGATGGCTCTGGCTGGGTGTCGGCCTTTCTACCGCAGTGTTGCTGATCAGCGTGATCTGGACGGTGAAGGTGCTCGCGGACATCCAGTCGCCGGCCTCCAGGCCCGGGGTCACCATCGAAGTCACCGGCCGGCAATGGTGGTGGCAGGTTCGCTATCTCTTGGCTGACGGACGGGGCTTTTACACAGCCAATGAGGTTCACATTCCGGTTGGCGAGATCGTCCGGCTGAAGCTGCTCGGTGGCGACGTCATCCATAGCTTCTGGGTACCGCAGCTTGCCGGAAAGATGGACGCCATTCCGGGCCAGATCAACGAAACCTGGATCGAAGCCTCACGTCCTGGCACCTATCAGGGTCAATGCACGGAATATTGCGGCGTCGAGCATTCCAAGATGCTGTTCCAGGTCGTGGCCCAGCCACGAGCGGAGTTTCGTGCCTGGTGGAAGCGGCAATTGTCTTCACCTTCGGTGCCGGCAAGTGTAGCCGCGAATGGCGAGAAATCCTTCGTCGAGAATTGCGGCGGCTGTCACAGTGTGCGCGGCACGGAAGCGGCGGGCAGTCTTGGACCGGATCTCAGTCATTTGATGCAACGGCGAACCCTTGCATCGGGCATCTTGCCCAATGAGCCGTCAATGCTCGCCAAATGGATCGCCGATCCGCAAGGTCTGAAGCCTGGTAATCTGATGCCGGCGGTCAAACTCTCGCAGACCGAGCGCGCCGGAATAACCGCCTACTTGTTGGCGCTGAACTGATGGCAAGCACAGACTATGAGCGACGCCCTACGGTAGACACGGAAACCCCCGAT
>Ga0105239_10010241_pt1 | contig 10500 bp, 8 predicted proteins | sample KBSC44metaG_FD_92761 | JGI IMG/M metagenome (GOLD analysis project Ga0105239, IMG submission 92761) | Corn rhizosphere microbial communities from Kellogg Biological Station, Michigan, USA - KBS C4-4 metaG | ecosystem: Host-associated > Plants > Roots > Rhizosphere > Soil | place: Michigan, USA...
CCGCGAAGCCCGGGTCGTCGCTGACGGCACCCTGTTCACGCTGCCGGGGGGCAATGTGAAACTGGCGGTCGGATCCGAGTATCACTACGAAAATATAACTCCGTTACTGGTACAAGGCCCCAGCACCGGTCCCGTGACGACCCGTGATTATGGCTCGCGGAACGTGAAATCCGCCTACGCCGAGGTGTTTGTCCCGGTCATTGGTGCACAGAACGCGTTGCCCGGAATACATGCCCTCGAGCTTTCCGCTTCCGGCCGCGAAGATCGTTATGACGACGTCGGCAATACGGCCAATCCCAAGTTCGGCATCAACTATCGGCCGATTGCGGATCTGCTCATCCGTGGCACTTACGGCAAGTCGTTCCACGCGCCAAGCCTCGCCGACGAGGGCCACACGGTGGATACTCGCGTGGACGTGATTCCGGTGAGCCCCTTCCGTGCCGCGGGTAGTGGGTTCTCGGATTTTCTGCGTCCGACCTTGTACATCTCCGGAGGCTCGAAGCTCAGCCCGGAACGCGCGAACACCTGGTCGCTGGGTGGTGACTGGACACCGGCCGAGATTCCCGGGTTGCGTCTGAGCACGACCTACTACAACGTCAACTACACGGACGCCATCGGCATCGGGCGGTTCTTCCTCGGCGCGCCATACTTCGCTGATCCCAACAACCAGCGATTCTACATCCTGAGTCCGACACCGGCACAAACCACGGCCCTGGTCGGCAACATACGGCTGGACGGCTTCCCCAGTCTCGCCAGCGTGTATGCCAATGGGGTCACGCCCTACGTCATTTTCGACGCCCGTCGCTATAACCTGGGAACGATCAAGCAGCAGGGTCTCGATTTTGACGGCGCGTACCGCTATCCGAGCAGCTTTGGCGTGTGGTCCGGTGAGATCGCCGGTAGCTATACGCTCGAGCGCGACACGCAGAGCGTCACCGGCGGCACCTTCGTAGACAATCTGCAGAACGGCACTGCTAACCTGCGCTTCTCGGCTTCGGCGGGTTGGAATCTCGGTGGTTTCGGTGCGCGCGTAACGGCGTACTACAGTGGCGGATATCCCATCCTGGGGTTGGCGCAGCAGACGCACGTGGCGTCATTCATGCCCATCAACTTCTTCTTCAACTATGATTTCGCCGACGGCGCCTGGCTGAAGGACACCTCACTCATGCTCAACCTGGAGAATGCCTTCAACCGTGCGCCGCCGTTCTATGATGTGAATCCAGGCTGGACCAACGGCTCCACTTATGGGCGGCTGGTTTCCGTAGGTTTCCGCAAGAAGTTTTGAAAGGTCGTGGCATGAGCGATTTGACACGCAGGACGCTTTTAAAATCAACAGTCGCGCTTGGCGCGGTGGCGGCTCTGCCCGCTGCCGCCGCGAGTGATCCGATCGTGCGCACTTCGTATGGCAGGGTGCGTGGAAGGGCAGAGGACGGTGTGCTCGCGTTCCGTGGCGTTAGATACGCTGCTGCGCCGGTCGGCAACCTGCGTTTCAAACCTCCGCGGAAGCCTGTGCCGTGGACGGATATCGCCGATGCGGGCCAGTTCGGCGCGGCGGCCATACAGCCCGCGGGACAGCCGGATATGCCCGCGTATGAGAAGCACAGCGAGGACTGTCTGTTCCTGAATGTCTGGACGACCTCGTTGCAGGGAAAGCGCCCCGTCATGGTCTGGCTCCACGGCGGTGGCTTCTGGATGGGCGCTGCCGGGCGGCCGACCTATTTCGGCGACCCTTTCGCGCGCGACGGCGTTGTCCTGGTTTCGCTGAACCACCGGCTCAATGTGTTCGGTTTTGCACAACTGCCGGATAGCTGGGGCCCGGACTATGCGTCCTCCGGCATGGCCGGAATACTCGATATCGTGGCCGCGCTGCAGTGGGTGCGGGAGAACATCGCCCGCTTCGGCGGCGACCCCTCCAACGTGACGATTTTCGGTGAAAGCGGAGGTGGCGCGAAGGTATCGGTGTTGCTGGCCATGTCCGGTGCCAAGGGGCTCTATCACAAGGCAGTGATCGAGAGTGGGGCTGAGCTCGAGGCGGCTCCCCGGCAATACGCGCAGGCACTCGGTGGCGCCTTGATGGATACGTTGGGACTCCAGGCTGGCGACACCGCCGGGTTGGCCGCATTGGAGACGTCGAAAATCTTCAATGCCCAGGAGGCCGCCAGCGCGAAAGTGAAATCACTCGCGCCACCCGATAAGTTTCTCAACACCGGTTTCGTTCCGAGCCTGAACCCGGTGGATTTACCGCAGGGTCCGTTCGCGCCAGAGGCGCCTGCGATCTCGGCGCACATACCGCTGCTCATCGGGACCAACAAGGATGAGGCGACCCTGTTCCTGGCATACGCGAAGGACTTCTTCTCCCGAACGGACGCGGACTTCGAGTCCGCGGTCAAACAAGCGTATCCCTCCGATGGGGACAAGATTGCCGCGGCCATTCGTAAAGCCTACCCTGATTACCCGCCGCCGTACCTCTATGCCGCATTGAGGACGGCACAGATGTTCTGGTTGAACAGCATCGTGCTGGCGGAACGCAAGGTCGCGCAGAATGCCGCGCCGGTATACATGTACCGGATGGACTGGGGCTCGCCGGTCCATAACGGCGCCTTGAAGGCGGCGCATGCCATGGAGCTGTCATTCGTGTTCGGTACGTTTGAGGCCATCCGGGACTTTGTCGGCCCGGGTTATGGCCCTGTACGCATGGCTGCGCAAATGCACCCGGTGTGGGTGGCCTTTGCGAAAACGGGCGACCCAAACACCCCGATCCTCCCGCATTGGCCCGAATACGATACGAAATCACGTGACACCATGATCTTCAACCTGGAGAGTCGCATCGAGAGCGACCCGCTGGGCGAATTGCGCCGCCTGATGTTGCGCGAGGCGTAAAGCAGGTATCGCAGGTATCAGAACCGGAACGACACGCCCAGATTCAACACCGGATACCACTTGGCAACGGTGACATCGCTTGCAAGCTGTGCCCGCTCGCCGGCCACGCTGTTTTGTATCTGCGTACAGACGGGCGAGCCTGGGGGAGCCGCCGCGCCGCACTGAGCTGACAATGAAACCGAGGGCGTGCCGCCGTAGATTGCGCCGATGTCCGCCGTAAACGTGACCGGGCCGCCACGGAAGGGATTGCCCCATCCCAGGCCCACGTAAGGTTGCACGGAGTTACCAAACTTCAGTTGTCCAGATAGCGTGCCGACTTGCGCAGCGTCATACGTTCTTCCGTTGAGTGTGTAAGTATCCGCCGCCGGGCGCCCATTCACATCGACCCTGGTGTTACCTCCGTAAACGCCAGCGGTGAGGTGAAAGCCCCCGGCCAGAACATACCAATCCAGGAGTCCCGATGCCTCGCTGAAATGCAGCCGCCCGGCATAGTCCACGTCGGTCTGGTCGATGTCGTGGTGATAGACGAAACCACTGTAGCCAAGCCTGACGCCCAGGACGGGCAGTATCGGTATGTTGAGGTCAGCGCCAAGGCCGGTGGTCCCCACGGTAACGCCTACGGCCGGATCCGCGAAAGCTTCAACGCTGGTCGCAAAACCCAACATCCCCACTGCCAACGCAGCGCACCGATGACATCTCATGTGTGCATCCTTGAGTAGGTCGAGGCCGCGTTTACGTATGAGCCTCACGCGCGCTCACATTCTCCAGCGTCTCGGATGCGGCCGAGCTCGGGCCCAATTGCGCCACGTCCGACAGGCTCACGACGCCCTCGAGCTGACCCTGCTCATTCAGGCAAACAATGCGCGAGATCTGCAGGTCGCTCATCAGATCCTGTGCGATACCGACCTCGTCGTCGGCTCTGCAGGAGACGACGTTGGCCGTCATGAACTTCTCGACACACTGATCGATGGACTCGCGTGCCGCTATGACGCGTACGACAATGTCGCGATCGGTGAGGGTGCCCACGACATGGCCCGCCGGATCGCAGATCGGAACAAATCCAATCCGCTCATCACGCATGAGCGCTGCGACTTGCGCAATCGTGGATTGTGGCTGTGCCGACTTCACGTTGGCTTTCATGATGTCCTGGCAAAGCACGACCCGTTACCTCGACTCACTCGCGAAGAGTCCCACCATGTCAGCTTCGTCGAGCGCGTGAGCCTTCGCGGCCTCGAGGACTTCGGCCGCGGAGCAATCCTCGTCGACGTCCAACTCAGGCACGTCGAGGGCAAACAGCCTGAAAAAGTAATGGTGCGGGCGGTCGCCCGGCGGCGGCTGTGGCCCATCGTAGCGGGTATGGCCGAAATCGTTCTGGCCCATCTGGAAGGCGCTACCTTTCTCACGCGAGCCGGCCCCTTCCGCCAACCGCTTCAATTCTGGCGAAATGTTGTAGGCCGCCCAGTGCCTGAACGTTCCCTTGGGCGCATCCGGATCCTCCACGACCAGCGCATAGCTTTGGGTGCCCGGTGGCGCGCCTTGCCATTCCACTAAAGGCGAGACGTTGCCGCCGCTCTTGCTGAACTGCTTCGGGATGTTGCCGCCATTGTCGAACGACGGCGCGCGAATGCTCAGGGTCATGCTTGTCTCCTAGCTATCGCACTCTCATCAGCATGAATCGCGCCTCATGCCAAGGTTGCCCCCGCGCTCGATCGCTAAGGCTGCGGGTGCCGAGCCGTCTCCATGAGCAGCCGCGTAAACAAGTAGAGCCGCGGCGTCACACTCGTCAGGTCAATCCACTCATGATCGGTGTGGAAGCCCGCACCCACGTAGCCCAGGCCGTCCAAGGCGGGTGTTCCCACCGACAGTGCCACCGCGGACTCTGAAGCGCCGCCGTTGCCGGATAGCCCGGCCGTCTTGCCCAATTCGGCATAAATGCGCTGCGCGCGCTTACCCAACGCCTCGACCTGAGCATTTTCAATGAGCGGCGGGTAGGTAGAGCCCCTGGTCACCACCTCGATGGTGGTGTCGGGTACGATCGCGGCAACCAGGTCGGATTTGATTGCAGTCAGCACCTTGTCGAACTCTTCCGGGATCCGGAAGCGCACATCAAACGTCGCTGCCGCGAAGTCGGGAATGATGTTGGCACGGTCTCCTGTCCTGATGGTGGTGAGATTGACGGTCGTTCCGTCGCCGCTCGTGGGGAATTTGCCCTGCAGTGCCGCCAACTGGTGAACGAGCTCAACCACAGCGTTGCGTCCCTCCTGGGGCACCATTCCCGCGTGGGCTGCCCGGCCATGCACCTGAACGACAATATCTCCGCCGCCTTTGCGCCAGACCGTGAGGGCATCGGGCGGATCACCCGGCTCCATGTTGAATTCCACATCACTCTGTTTGGCGAGTGCCTTGATCAGCCCGGTCGAGCCCGTCGAGCCGAGCTCTTCACTGCCATCGATCATCAGCGTGAGGGTTGCATAATCCGTGAAGCCGAGCTGGTGCAGAATCTCGAGCGCGGTTACGGCGTTCACCACGCCGGCTTTCTCATCACCCACGCCTGGGCCGTAGGCCTTGTCCGCCTCGATACGGAATGGACGCTTTGCCACCGTACCCGGACCAAACACCGTGTCGATATGGGCAATGATGAGTATTCGGGCCTTGCCCTTGCCATGAAAAACGGCGACCAGGTTCGGGGCGACACCGGCGACCTCGGCCGGCTCGGTACGGACGAGAGCGCCCGCAGCTTTCAACCGTTGCGCCAGCAGCGATTCCACCTGCTCACCGCCGGCCACGTCTCCCGAGCCCGAGTCGATGTTGACAATGGATTTGAGCAGATCCAGCGCTCCACTTCGATTTGCCTCGACAGCTCGATAGACCTGCTCATCCCGCCGGGGCGCCGCATCGGCAGCCCCGGCAACAAAACAAGCAACAGTCGTCGCCGCGAGAACACAGGTAGTGAATCTCATCGAATCCGTGCTCCTTTAAAATCGCATGGAAAAAGTAGCGCCGCCGCCCGGCGTTTGAGTGATATCGACCGTCGCGCCGTGCGCGGTAGCAATCTGCCGGACCAGGGTCAGTCCGATGCCACTGCCTTGTCGCTTGGTCGTAAAGAAGGGTACGAAGACCTTCTCCCGAAGGTCCGCCGATATTCCCGAACCGTTGTCCGCAACCGAGATTGCGATGTGTCCGTCAGAGTCGCGGCGCGCCACCAGAGCTATGCGACCAGCCGGGGTGTCCCGCAGCGCCTCGATTGCGTTACGGACGAGGTTGATCAGGGCCTGATCGAGCAGGTCGGCGTCCGCTGCGATCTCCAGCGCCTCCGGCTCGACGGTTGTGGTCATCTGGATGTCGCGGGCGGCCAGATCGCTCGCCAGCAACCGCTGCAGTCGCGCGAAAATCCGTTGGACGGGAGTGACCTCGATCTGCGTCGTCAGGCGCTTGGTCAGGCGGCGGTGGCTCTGTACGAAGTGGAGCAATCCTTCGCTGCGGCGAGCGACGGTTTCCAGTGCCTCATGGGCATCTTTCAAGGTCGCCATACTCGGACTGTCCGCCGGAAGTTGGTTGAGCGCTTCGCCGACGAGGTGGTGTGCCGTGGCGGCCAGCGAGGAAATCGGGGTCAGTGAATTCATTACCTCGTGCGACATGACGCGGATGACCGTCTGCCACGCGGCCATTTCCTGTGCGCTCATTTCGGTCTCGATGTTTTGCAGCGAAACCAGGCGCCGGCCCTTGCCGTCGGAGGAAAAGTGGGTGACCGCCGCCTTCAGTTGCAAGGACCCCGCGACACGCTCCATGCGTAGGATCGCAGTTTCGCCCGCCCGAAGGGATTCCATGCCTACCGCGAATGCCGTTCCATGTCGCGAGAATTGGGTGATGTCCGTCAGGGGGCTCTCGAACAGACGTTTTGCCGCCATGTTGAGAAGTTGAGCTTTCCCGGACTCCTCGATCGAGATCAGTGCGACGGGTACGTGATTGATCAGCGTTTGCAGATAGTGGGTTTGGGCCTCGCGCTCGGTGCGGCCGGCCCGGAGTCGCGAGAAAACCTGGGTCATGGCCGTGGCCAGCTCGCCGTGCGCGCCTTCGCCGGAAAAGCTCTGCGACAGGTCGTCGTAGGAGATGGCTTCGAGAAACCTCGCCATGTCATGATCCGAGCGGTTCGCGAAGCGTATGAGTAGCGCTGCCTGGGAAATGATGGCAATGACACAGACAGCGATCACCGCGTACCACTGCGTGTGGTCGATCATCCACGCAGCGAGCAGGACCGTGAGAAAGAGTGTCGCGATCCGTAAGGAGAGGCCAGTGCGGAAGCTGTTATAAGCCATATTTTTGCATCCGGCGGTAGAGTGAGGCACGCGTGACGCCCAGCGCGGATGCGGCGCGACTGATGTTTCCCTTATGGTCTTTCAAGGCTTGGGCGACAGCGTTTCGTTCCAGGGTGTCCAGTCGCGTGGAGTCGCAAACCAGTACCTCCGATGCCCGGTCTGTGCCGACCCCTATCAACGAGAAGTCACCTGAATCCAACATCGGGCCGTCGCTGAGAATGATCGCGCGCTCCACGGCATGTCGCAGAGCGCGTATATTGCCAGGCCAAGGGTGCGCCATCAGCCCCTCCAGCGCGGCCGCGCTCAACCGCTTGGCAGGCAAGTTATATTTTTCGGCATACAGCGCAATGAAATGCTCCAGGAGCAGGGGAATGTCCGCGCCCCGCTCCCTCAACGGCGGCAGGAGCAGTTCCACGGTGTTGATACGGTAGAGAAGATCCTGCCGGAATAGGTTCTCGTCGGCGAGTTGCCTGGATGAGCGGTTGGTAGCGCAGATCACCCGTACGTCGATCGGCTCCGCTCGCTCGGAGCCGACCGGTATGACCTCACGCCGCTCGAGGGCGGTCAGCAGTTTGGTTTGCAGATGCAAGGGCACGTTGCCGATCTCATCCAGAAACAGAGTGCCCCCGGTTGCCGCGCGGAACAGGCCGGTGCGATCTGTCTTGGCATCGGTGAAGGCTCCGCGACGATGGCCGAAGAGCTCGCTTTCGAACAATTGCGGCGCGAGCGCACCAAGGTCCACGCGCAGAAACACTTCCTCCGCGCGCCGTGAGTGGCGGTGAATCTCGCGCGCCACCAACTCCTTACCGGTCCCGTTTTCTCCGAGAATCAGCACATTTGCATCGGTTGGCGCAGCGCGGCGGATAGTGTCGAATACACGTAGCATCTGGGCGGAAGTTCCGATCAACTCCGTCCCGGTGAGTGTGGCGGCCGCCAGGCCCCGGTTGCGATTGCGCAGCTCCGCCGCCTCGATGCGTGAGCGGCGCAGGTTATGAGCCGCCAGCAAAGTGGCGACCAGGCGCTCGTTTTGCCACGGCTTGGTGACGAAATCCGCGGCACCTTTTTTCATGGCCTCCACGGCCAATTCAACACCACTGTGGGCCGTGATCAGCACGACGACCGCTTGCGGATCGAGCGTCAGCACCTGCGCGAGATACTCCAGGCCCTCCACGCCCGTATCGGCGCCGGCGCTGAAGTTCATGTCGAGCAGGAGCACGTCGAACGCACCCTGGCGAACTTTCTCCGCCAGTCGGGAAGGCTCGCTGAGGAGCTCCACCGCGGCGAAGTGGCGCTTCAAGGCGAGTTGGGCGGCGAACAGGATGTCCTGCTCATCGTCGACGACGAGGATGCGAGCGGGGCTCAAGTGGGCGGTAGCCATGTGTTCGGATTCGAACAGGTGTTCGCGCACTTGTCCATAAGCGGACACTCACTGCGTCCAATGTTCATCCAAGCCATTGAAAAACATAGGCTTCTAACCAGGCATGGCCGTTGCATCGCGATTCGCATGCACTCCACAACGTCCATGGATCGCCCCCTCATCACCCCTCCGATGTGGCGAAGGCTTGCGGTTCCGGTCGTTGCTGGAGTGCTCCTGGTTGGAATCGTCGTCGGGCTGTTGGGACGTGTGAGCACCCAAACTTACCGAGTGGCGCTGGACAAATTGACCGTCGGGACGGTGAAGCGCGCCTCCTTTGAAGACTTTGTCTCGGTACGCGCCGTGGCTGCCCCCTTTACAACTCACTATCTCACCGCGACGCAGGGCGGGGAGGTCCAGAAGGTTCTGGCCGAGGACGGTGCGAGCCTCAAAGCGGGGCAACCGCTGATCATCCTGACTAACGCAGCACTGCAACTTCAAGTCGCGTCACGCGAGGCGGATGCGGCGGGTCAGATCAATGCGCTGGAGAACACCCGGTTGCAGCTAGAGGACGCCCGCTTCAAATATGAGCACGACCTGCTCGATATCGAGCATCAGATCAGCCAGCTCGAGGGCGACCTGGCGCGCGACAGGATACTGCTCGATGGCAACGCCATTGCGCCATCGATCTACAAACAGGAACTCGAAGAATACGCCTACCAGGTGAAGCTGCGGGATGCGACCCTGGCGTCCCGCGATACTCAACAGGCCGTGCGCGCCAGGGAGCTTGCCCAGCTCCAGGAAACTCTGCAGCGACTGAAGGACAGTATCGTGACGGCAAGAGCGAGTCTCGACAGCCTGACCATCCGGGCCCCGACTGACGGGAGGCTCACCGCTCTGGATGCCGAGGTGGGACAATCCAAGGCCGAGGGCGCTGTCGTGGGCGAGGTGGATTCGTTGGATCGTTTCAAGATCACAGCCCAGGTCGACGAGTTCTACCTGGGGCAGGTCGTGCCGGGTCAGGCCGCACTCTTCAGCCTCAACGGGCAGGACTACCAGGCGCAGGTCGCGAAAATCTATCCACAGATTGCCAATGGCACCTTCAGAGTGGACCTCCACTTCAGTGGTCCCGCGCCGCCGGGAATGCACACTGGACAAGCCATCGACATCAAGTTGCAGTTAGGTAACTCCGCTCCGGCCACAGTGCTTTCCAACGGCCCTTTTTACCAGGATACAGGCGGCGGTTGGGTGTTCGTCATCTCCAGCGACGCCACTTACGCAGTGCGTCGTACGGTCCGCTCAGGGCGACGTAATCCCGACAATATCGAAGTCCTGGAAGGATTGATGCCGGGAGAGCGGGTGATCATCTCCAGTTATGAAGCCTTCCGGAAATATAACAGGATCGAATTTGAACATTGACGAGGTGCTTTGGACCATGCTGAAGCTCAAACATCTGACCAAGGTCTATCGCACGACGGAGGTCGAGACCACGGCTCTGCGCGACATCAACCTCGAGATTGCCGCCGGCGAGTTCGTCGCCGTGATGGGACCTTCGGGCTGCGGCAAGTCCACACTTCTCAATGTGATCGGCATGATCGACAGTCCGTCCACCGGCGAGTACCGGTTCGGCGAGCACGACAACATCGCCAACTGGCCGGAGTCGCGACTCTCGCGACTGCGCAAAAGCACCGTTGGATTCATTTTCCAGAGTTTCAACCTGGTCGATGAGCTGACAGTGTTCGAGAACGTGGAGATTGCGTTGCTCTATCATCGGGAAATCTCCGCGAGCGATCGCAGGAGCCGTGTACGCGAGGCGTTGGAGCGCATGAAAATCGCACATCGCGCCCAACACAAGCCACAACAGCTCTCGGGTGGCCAGCAGCAGCGCGCAGCGATTGCACGCGCCGTCGTGTCACGTCCCAAGGTCATTCTGGCGGACGAACCCACCGG
>Ga0105239_10010243_pt1 | contig 10499 bp, 7 predicted proteins | sample KBSC44metaG_FD_92761 | JGI IMG/M metagenome (GOLD analysis project Ga0105239, IMG submission 92761) | Corn rhizosphere microbial communities from Kellogg Biological Station, Michigan, USA - KBS C4-4 metaG | ecosystem: Host-associated > Plants > Roots > Rhizosphere > Soil | place: Michigan, USA...
CAGGCGCCGTCACCTTCGACTCCTATCCTGGCGCGGGCGCGACGCTCGGGCCCGCCATGACGTTCGGCATGGTCGCGGCGGACCATATCGCCCAACGGGCCACCAACCTGCCCGTTCAGAAAGCTCCGCTCACCGCCGTCAACTGACCCGCTCTCAGCCACAGCATCCGATCGAGGACATCGAGATGTCATCCGAAGATGGCCCCCAGGTTGGACCCGCAGAGCGGTTGGCTGCGATCGAAGAGATCTCCAAGCTGAAGTCGCGCTATTTCCGGTTCATGGACACCAAACGCTGGGCGGACTGGCAGGAGGTTTTCGCGCCCGACGCGCTGATGGACATGACGGGAGAAGCCGCCGCGATGCGTTCCATCGGGTTCGCCATCCCCGAGGACGTGTCGTTCGTCTGGCGCAGCTCCGACGCCATCCGCGCAGCTGTCGCCGGCGCGCTCGAGCACGTCACGAGCGCCCATCACGGACACATGGGAGAAGTCGAACTGGTCTCCCCTGCGGAGGCGCGCGGGGTCTGGGCTATGGAAGACCTAATCCTCTATCCCGCCCACGCGCCCGTGGCGGGGTTTCGCGGCTACGGCCACTATTTCGAAACCTACCAGCAGGTCGGGGGGGCCTGGCGCATTCAGTCCATCCGGCTTGAGCGCCTGTGTGTGCGTCCCATTCCACATCCCTCCGCCTGAGAGCTGGATCAGTGCTGTGAGTTCCGCGGACCGCGGCCGGTCTGACCCGAGGTGGGAGAGCTCCCGAAGCTCAAAGAACGCGGTCAGCGGCCGAGCCAAAGCAAACCGGCGCAGTCCTATCGCCGCTGGGCGGGCCATTACGCTGTGTCCGCCATATCACACCGTGATCGTCTTCAAAGCCGCGGGTGCGCATAGTCCTTTCGGACGGTGTGCAATTATCAAATCAGACGGAACAACGTTACAGCGAGAGCCTCGGCCGCGTAATGGCAGGCGTGCCGGAGCTTCTTCGCAAATCTGTAAGCGCCTCACAAAATAGACGGGGGCGCCAAAAATCTGTTTGTTCAACGGGGGAGGAATTAATGAAGAAGCTGTCGCTATATATGTGTGGCGCCTCGATCGCGGTTTTGTCGTGGGGCGGCTCGGCGGCGCAGGCTCAAACCGCCGCCGGCGCGGCGTCGGCTACGCAAATCGAGGAGGTCATCGTCACGGCGCGGCGCGTCCAGGAAAGTCAACAGACCGTCCCGGTCGCGGTTACGAACATTTCTGGCGCGGCTCTAGAGCGGAAGAACGTCAAAAGCGTCAACGACATTCAGTTCAGCGTTCCCAATCTCCAGATCAAGCCAAGCAACACTTACCCCACGAAACCTGAATTCATCATTCGCGGGCAGCGTCAGCAACTCTACACGGACGAGAATGTCGTCACCTATGTCGACGGCGTTCCCCAGGACACGCGCGGACTTACGCTCTATGACCTGGAGAGCGTGCAGGCGCTGAAGGGCCCGCAAGGCACGCTGTTCGGCAAGAACTCGATGGGCGGCGCCATGCTGTTCACGACCCGCCGCCCGGAGTTCACCTTAGGGGGCCGGGCCGATGCCACGGTCGGAAACTACAACCTGTGGGAGTTCACCGGCGTCGTGAACCTGCCTCTGGTCCAGGATAAGGTGGCGCTGCGTCTGGCAGGTCAGGTGCAGCGGCGCGATGGGGTTTTCAAAAATTCCTACCCCAACGGAAAGGATATGGACGACCGCAAGAACCAGAGCGGCCGGGTCACGCTCCTTGTGAAGCCGAACGACCGGTTTGAAAACATCACCACGTTCGACATCCTTCATAGGGATGAAATCCCCACGCCGGCGATCATAGACGCGGCGCCCCTCGCTGCTCCTGGCTTCGCGGCCTTAGTCGGTATTCTCACACAACAGAGCGTGACGCAGCAGAGCGCCCTGGGCGGCAGCACCCCCATTGTTAGCGGCTCCGTGTTGCAGCGTCAGGGGAACCCCTTCCATGTGAAGTTCGCCACGGGAATCCAGACGACGACGCCGAATGGGCTGGTCACACCCGTAAACACCTACGGCGACTCCGTGAGGGACTACGGCCTCGCCAACACGACGAGTTTCGACCTGAACAGCAGCCTCAAGGTCAAAAATATCTTCGCTTACCGTTATGACAAGACCATCGAGGAGCAAGATCCGTCCGGAATGGGGGGTTTCACGCTCAACATCGCACCGTTCCTTTCCGGACTCGGCGTTCCCAATCTTCCGGCCTTCTTTCCGGGACAGGTCACGAACAACAACACAGACTATCTGACGCGCACGAAGACGATCACCGAAGAGTTTCAGCTGATCGGCGCTGCACCTCACTTCAAATATATTGCCGGCGGGTTCTACAGCCACTCGGACTTCAATTATAACGTAAATTCCTTCTTCACCGTTGGCCCGGCGTCGCTATATCCGTTGCAAACCCGGCACGGGTTTGATCATGTCATCACTGAATCGAAAGCGCTGTTCGGCCAAGGCACCTATGATTTCGGCGCCTTTGGACTTGATAAGTTGAGCATAACTGTCGGTCTGAGATACACCTGGGACACGAAGAAAGCCCACGCGAGCAACTTCTATTCAAACGCAATCGACCTTATCCAGACCTGGCCCACAACGCCTGGAATCTGCAACGAGCTTAACGGGACAGCTTTCGGAATCACTAGTGTCAAAAATGCCGCACAATGCTCTCTTACCGGCAAGCGGAACTGGTCGTCGCTCACCTGGACCGGCTCGATCGACTATCAGCTGAACCCCAAGACCCTCGTCTATTTCACCAGCCGGCGTGGGTATAAAGCGGGCAACGCGAACCCCACAACGGTCAATCAGCAATTTTCATTCTTTGATCCCGAGCATATCACCGACTTCGAGCTTGGCTTGAAGCATGATGGGTATGTCGGAGACATACCATACCGCGTCAACCTTGCCGGGTTCTACGGAAAATATAAGCAAATCCAAACTCAGGACATTCTTTCGTTCTGTGCCACAGATGCCTGCACCGGCACCTATACCGATCTTGTGATCTTCAACGTCGGTCGCGCCACGATCAAAGGCATTGAAGCCGAGTTCACGGTGAAGCCGGTGCGAGACGTGTCGCTGAACCTTGGGTACTCCTATCAGAAGGGCACGTACGGGAAAGGCTCCGTCATTCCCCAACCGACTCACTTCGGCCCGATTGGCCCCAACAACCCGATCGACTTCCAAAAAGGCGTCAACCTGACGGGCCTGGAGTTTCCAGGCGTGCCGCGCCAGACGCTGAACGTCGATGCTTCGTACGACGTCACCGTCATCCCGGAAGACTTCGCCCAGGCCGTGTTTAGTCTGAACTATGCCTATCGGACGAAGACAAAGGGGCTAACGGCGCTCGGCGTTTATCCCACGCCGGCCTTTGGCGTCCTTGGAGGTCGTCTCGACTTCAACAACCTTCTTCGTTCCAAGGTCTCGTTCTCGATCTGGGCGCAGAACCTTGCAGATAAAGCCTACAGGCTGGCGTGCTCCGACAACCTGAACAGCATCGGCTATGCCGCGTGCAAATGGGGTGAGCCGCGCACCTTCGGCGCCACCCTTTCGGCTAGGTTCTAGGCAAGCGCGCGCCTCCGCCCCTCCGCAGCGATCTGAGCCTGCGGAGGGGCGGCCTGGCGTTATCCCGCCCAGGCGGCACAGAAAGCGAAATCGGCACTACGACCTAGAGACCAGCATGGCAGGGCCGAGCGATGGCATCAGGGCGCATCGCCATCGCCGGCCATCTCAGCCGTCGCTGCGGGCTGAGCGTGCTGCTGACCCCCTCCCCTTCGTGCTCGCCGTGGCGACGACTTTGCCGAATGGCCGGGCAGCCGCGTGACAGCGATCAGGTTACCCGCCAGAGGCGCGTGGGGGCCGCGTTTCTATGCCGTCACAGATAATGCTTCAGGTTGTCGTGGAAGTGCTGAATCGAGGGTTCGTTCTTTCCGAACTCGATCGCCTTCCGCGCGCCGGACTTCATGCCCGTAAAGATGTCATAGCTGAGGCTGTAGTCCTCCACCTCGACGAGTTGAGCCACCTCGTCGAGCTTCGGCGCCTCCTGATCGAGGCCCGCCACCTGGCCGAACGCCAACCGGTTGGTCGCTTCGCCAGGAGTGGCGCCGGGCCGCACCATCTGGACCAACATCGAGTCCTTGAATTGCGTGACTAGGGTGCCGGGGAAGAAATGATACTGGGGCTGGATGTGGTTATCGTCCAGCGGCCGCCATTGATCCTGGGGCGTGTCGACCAAATCTCGGATGCTCTTGGCGCAGAAGGTGATCAGCTGGTGCGGGCCGAACCGATCGCTGGCCGAGCAGTTGTTCATCATCCACGGGCCGATGCTGTTACGGTGCAAGGTCGAGAAGTGGTAGGATTCCAGATGGCCCTCCATGACCAGCTTCCAGTTCCCCCCCTTGACCATACGCGTCCCGGCGAACGACAGTTTGTCGCCGTGCGCGCCGAAGTGCTCCGCGATCCCGCCGAGATATTCGTCGATGTCGACGGAGACTCCGGGCGTGAGGATGACGAACACCATCCCAAGGCGCTCATCAGCCTGCAGTCGCGTCAACCCATGGCTTGACCTGTCGACGTCGCCGAACAAGCCTGAGTCCGGAACGCCGATCAGCATGCCGGTGTTGTCGAACGTCCACCCGTGATATGGGCAGGAGAAGCGGTTGGCCGCGCCTCCGCAACCGCCATCCGCGACGATTTTGGCCCCTCGGTGCGTACAAACATTGAGAAAGGCGTTCACCCGCCCTTGCGCATCTCGCGTCAGCAGGAGCGGCACGCCGGCGATCGTCAGGGCAATGTAGGCGCCGGGCTTGGGCAGCTCACATGAGAGGCCGGCGACGATCGGCAGGCGCTTGAAAAGGTGTTCGACCTCGGCCTCCCAAACCTCTTGGTCGATATAGCGTTCGACGGGCACCTCAAGCACCGCCGATGCAAGCGCGGTCGACCCATTTTGCGCATACTCTAGTAGGCGCCTGGTTAGGCTCATTTGACGCGTCATATCCATCGAGCATTTCCTTGGCATCAGCTCACGCGACGAGAGACATGAGATCCGCCATACGGCGCCCGCATCGTCCGAACGGAGGTCAAGCTGACCTTTGCGCATTCCGCTGCGGCCTTGGGGGACGGCCCGCAGCTTCGGCGTGCGCAGCGCACCTGGTGTAGGCCAGCGCTCCGGTAAGTTGACCGGAGCGGCAGCAATCAGGTCAGCTGCAGAACGAGCCTCGTCAGCCGCAATTTGGCGATGCGCCAGCGGCCGTCGGGCTCGCGCGCGTACGTCTCGTGGTAATGGCCGTAGCCTTGCAAACGCTGCTTGGGAGCGCCCGGCGGCAGGAGGATGAGGTCTTCCATCGCCCAAACGCCGGTCGCCTCCGTCTCCGAGAGAAGCTCGATCTCGGGCATGTGTCCGTGGTGCACCGTCCTCGTCGGCGCGACCGCGGTCGACATGGACGGGATGATCGCGTCTCGTCCGATGATGAGCCCCTCGCCGCTCACGGTCATGCCAGCCTCGACGAGCGATGCCATTTCCTCCCGCATGTCCATGACGGCGTCGGCCGTGAAGACGTCGGACATGCCCGACCAGTCGCGCGTATCCAGGCACCGGAAGTACCGCGCCTTGAGAGCCTTGATCTCCTCGACAGCCGCCAAGCGCTTGAAGATCGCCGTGTCGCTAGGCGTTTCCCCCATGCTTACCTCCATTGTGGCCGAGCCCTGGCATGCTGGATGCGTAACCGGCGCCGCTCCGATGTCATTCGCCATCCCCGGCGCACGCATCGTCCCCCCGGACCACGGAACCGGCGAACGTAGGTCGCCGGCACGGCCAGAAGCGTCGCGAAGCTAAAGCCACGCTGCTGCGCAAATCTTCCATCGTCCGACGGGACCATGAAATCCGCGTCTTGGCGCATATCGATGCGGATGGGATTGGTCGGCGCTGATCGCTCCAGTTCGTCCAGGGATGCGCTCGCGCCCGACCCTTCCTTGCCAGACCACGATCAGCGCTTACAGATTGATTTGAGGCGAGGCTCGCATGACGAACGCTAAGCCACTTGCCCCTAAGCCGGATCACGTTCCGTCGGAACTCGTGGTGGATTACGATTTTTACGCGTTGCCGCATCCGGATACCGATTACCAGATCAACATCACGCGGCGGCTTCACGCCGGCCCCGATATCATCTGGACCCCGCGCAATGGCGGCCACTGGGTGTTCACGCGCGCGACGGATATTGATAATGCGCAGCGCGATGACGGATTATTTTCAATTCGCGAAGTGACGATTCCTGCGGGCATGACGCCTGTCCGCAATATTCCGCTTGAGACCGACGAGCCCGAGCACAAAGAATATCGAGGCATTCTCGCGCCCGCGTTCGAGCCCGCGCGGATCGTCGCGCTCGAGGGTGAAATCCGCACGCTCACAGCTAATTTGATCGATGGCTTCAAGGACCGGGGCCATTGCGAATTTGTCAGCGAATTCGCCGCCATCCTCCCGATCGCCATGTTCATGAAGATGGCGGATCTGCCGGACGAAGACCGCCAAATGCTCTTGGAATGGTCCGACGCCGCCGTCCATCCCCGATCGACCGAACACCGGATTTGGGGCTATTCCAGCATGTCGCAATACATCGAGCGGCTGCTGGCGGAACGTGCGTCTGGCGCCGGCCCCGACGTCATCTCTCTCATCATGCGGAGCAGCGTATTTGGGCGGCCGTTGACGCATGAGGAACAACACAGCGCGGCGATGAACGCCTTGTTGGGCGGGCTCGATACGGTGATGTCGACCATGGGTTTCATCGCAAGCTTCCTTGCCCGCCATCCCGAACACAGGCGTCAACTGATCGAGGGCCCCGCTCTCATTCCGCGCGCCGTCGACGAATTGCTGCGCTATCACGGCGCAACGGCCACAGCGCGCGTCGTGACCCGCGACACCGTCTACAACGGTGTGACGCTCAAGAAGGACGATCGGGTGCTGGTCCAAAGCATGTTGCATGGCCAAGATCCAAGGCGCTTTCCGGACCCTGAGACAGTCGACTTTCACCGCAAGGACATTCGCCACGCGACATTTGGCGGGGGGACCCATCGATGCCTGGGCGCCCTGCTCGCGCGGCTGGAAATGCGCATCTTCCTTGAGGAATGGCTGACACGCATACCGGACTTCCATATCGCCGCGGGCGAGGGGCAGATCGTAGAGGGCGGCATGGTCAATGCCGTGCGCAAGCTTCCGCTCGCCTGGTCCAAGGCTTGAGACGGGGACCGCGAAGGTCGGTGGCGCTGACGGCGTGTTCGGTCTCCTGAACGCCGTCGAAGAGCGACAGGGACCGGCAGTAAACCGGCGTTTTGCGGGCGACGCCGCGATCGCGCGACAACGCGACCATCCGACACCTACCCATTTCGCCATGGCAGACCGTCCGATCAGACGACGCTTCGGCGGGCCGCCGGACGCCATTATCAGCCGTTAGCGGCGGAGCCGGCAGGCGCTGCGGGTCGGTGAGAGAGCAATCTAGAGGCAAGTCGAATGACAGAACCCGGAATAGCGCGTTCGGTTGACCCGCGCACGTTCGCGGATCAACCGCAGGAGATGTTGTGGCAGTCGATCGACGACAGCCTTGCCATGCCGGCCGGCGATGTCGCGGAAATCCAGCTTGCCGCCGTGCGCAAGCGCTTCGAGGAAATGCGCGAGAAGCTCCCACCGCTCGCCACTCTCGCGGCGGAGAACGGCATTGCGGGGATAGCGGAGCTCAATGCGGCCGCCAGCCTGCTTTTCAAGCATTCGGTCTACAAGTCCTATCCGGTCTCGATCATCGAAAAAGCCCGCTTCGACCGGATGACCCAATGGCTGGGCAATCTGACGACGCAGGACCTTTCGGGTGTGAGGACGGATGGCCTCGAATCGATCGACGATTGGCACGATGTGCTGTTGCGCGATGCGGGCTTGCGGATCATCCATACAACGGGAACCAGCGGCAAGCTCTCCTTCCTGCCGCGCGGCTCCGCCGATGCGCCGCTACAGTTGCGCTCAGGCCGCCTGTCCCAGGAGCGGATCGGCGGGCCCGAGCCCAGGGGACTCGACAAGGTCCCCATGATTGTGGTCGGCAGTCGGACCATGTTCAACGGCTATGGCGCGCAGATCGAGTCCTTCGTCAAAGACCTCTACGGCGGCGACGAGAGCCTGCTGCACACCATGGATCGGGGCCGCATGAGCGCGGATGTGCTCTCGCTGGCGGGAAGGCTGGCGGCCGCCGACAACCGGGGCGAGCTCGGCCGTTCGCAGATCTCTCCGGCCATCCTCAAACGGCTTGACCAGTACGTCGAGGCGCAGAAGACCGGCCCCGAACGGCGCGCCCGGTTCTTCGACACCATATTTGACAAGCTGCACGGGCAGCGCGTGATGATGGCGGGCAACTGGGGCATGTATTACGAAATGCTCGAAGCGGGGCGCCAGCGCGGGCTGCAGCAGGTATTCTCTCCCGAAAGCCATTTCGTCTGTTCGGGCGGCGCCAAGGGAAAGGTTTTACCCGATGGTTATCGCGAGGATATAACGGCGTTTCTGGGTATCCCCGAAATGCCCGAAAGCTATGGGATGAGCGAGTTGGTCTCGCTGATGCCCAAGTGTGCGGCGGGGAACTATCACGCTCTTCCCTGGATGCTAGTGTTCGTGCTCGATCCCCATAGCGGCCAGCCCGCGCCGCGCAGCGGCACGCACACGGGGCGTTTCGGCGTGATCGACCTTGCCTACCAGACGCGCTGGGGTGGCGTGCTGTCCGGCGACGAGGTGACGATGACTTTTGGCAAGTGCGCCTGCGGCATCGAAGGTCCGCATATTGGCGCAGTGCGGCGTTATAGCGAGAAGGAAGGTGGCGACGACAAGATCACCTGCGCCGGCGCGCCCGAGGCGCACGACAACGCCCTGGCGTTCCTAGCGGAACTGGATTGAACAGAATGAGCGACAGGACCTTCCGCGTACCCCTTGTCATCCGGGGGACGGTCATCGAGGACAAGCTCGTGAGCCACGGCGGACGCGGCGGCGGGGTCAGCTTCGAATCCCCCGAAGTTGCGCCGCATGTGGAGCGGCTGGCCATGGCCAATCCCAGCGCCATGGCGGACCTCTACGACCTGCGCTTCGCCGAGATCCTCGATTACCTCGACACGCTCGGTGAGCGGCTGGCGCCCGCGAAGAACGCCTGGATGGAAGAGGCGTTCGAGCTTTCGTGCCGCACGTCAGGCCTGGGACACGAGATTCTCAAGCCGATGTACGACACGATGGGAGAATCGCTGCGCAAAGGCGCCCTGCGCGAAGTGGCCGAAAACACCATCGGCGTCGACTACCTCGAAGGCTGGGTGGAACAACGGCTCGAACAGGGGCTGCTCAGCCGCAAGCGGGCATTCGGCGCACGCAGCGTGCATGTGGTGGCGGGCAATGCGCCGGGAACCTCTGTGCTGACCGTCGCCCGCAACGCGATCACGCGGGGTGACGCCATCATCAAGACGCCCAGCAACGATCCGCTCACGGCGGCGGCGGTCGCGCGCACAATGATCGAGATGGCGCCCGACCATCCGCTCACCCGGCACCTCAGCGTCGCCTACTGGAAGGGCGGCGATACCGGAGTCGAGGAAGCGCTCTACAAGCCGCGCCACGTCGAAAAGATCGTCGCCTGGGGCGGCATGGCCTCGATCAAGCACATCGCCCGATATATCCAGCCGGGGATCGAACTTATCGCGCTTGACCCGAAGCTCAGCTCGACGATCATCGGCGAAGAGGCGTTCGTCGACGAGGCGGCCATGGCGAGCGTCGCCCAGGCTCTCGCCATGGATGGCGGCGCGCTCAACCAGGAAGCTTGCGTCAACGCCCGCGTCGTCTGGGTGCAGAGCGGCACCGATGCCGCGGGCATCGCGCGGCTGAAACGCCTTGGCCAGATGACCTATGACGCGATCCAGGCTCTGCCGCCCGCGATCAGCGGGCCCGCCGTGCGCCTCGATCCGGCTCTCGCCGACGAGATCGAGGCCCTGCAGATGGGCGGCGGCGACTGGTATCATGTGATCGGCGGCGGCCGAGCGGGGGCCGTGATCGTTTCGCAGATGGACGAGCCGGTGGACTTTGCCCCGCTGCTCGCCAACCGCGTGCTGAACCTTGTGCCAGTGGACGATATCGACACGCCCGTGCGCGCCGTCACGAGCTATACGCAGACGATCGGCATCTATCCCGAAAGCCTGAAACGCGAACTGCGCGACCGGTTGGCGATCCATGGCGCCCAACGGCTGGTCTCTTTGGGCCATGCGATCGGAATGCCTAATCACGGTCTCCAGGATGCGATCGAACCGTGGCGGCGCATGTGCCGATGGATCGTCGAGGAAGAGGCGCCGCGGTGACCCACGCGACGACGCCCTAGATGGGTAACGGGCCGGCCCTTCGCGGGGCGGGCGGTCGTCCCTCAGACTGATGGTGTGGCCGATTCAGGGATGGCCTGCTCCAAGCATCACTGGGGACGACCATG
>Ga0105239_10010244_pt1 | contig 10497 bp, 12 predicted proteins | sample KBSC44metaG_FD_92761 | JGI IMG/M metagenome (GOLD analysis project Ga0105239, IMG submission 92761) | Corn rhizosphere microbial communities from Kellogg Biological Station, Michigan, USA - KBS C4-4 metaG | ecosystem: Host-associated > Plants > Roots > Rhizosphere > Soil | place: Michigan, USA...
AGGGCTTTGGCTCTGCTGGACAACATAGATTCCTCCGGAAGGGGTGAGTGTGACCTAGCCCACATACCCACACCTCGCCCGCTCACGCAAGGGCTGAGCGGAAACTCAGCGCCCGGTGAAGCGCGGCCGCTCCTTCGCCAGGAAGGCCCGCACCCCTTCCGCGAAGTCCGGGCCGCCGTAGACCTCGGCCAGCAGCGCGGCGTCGGAGTCCGGCTCGGCCTCGAGCAGCGCGGCACGGTGGGCGAGCTGCGCCTTCGTGGCGCGCATGGTGACGGCGGAGGCCTGGAGGAGCCCGCGGACCAGGTGGTCGAGCTCGGCGTCGAGGTCGTCGACGACCGACATCACCGCCCCCACGGCGTACGCACGGTCGGAGGTGGTGAGCCGCGACGTCAGCAGCATCTCGCGGGTCAGCGACTCCCCGAAGACCGCGGCGCAGCGGTAGACGATCGACGCGGACAGCGCGTTGCCGAGCGTGCGCGCGATCGGGTAGCCGAACCGCGAGTGCGGGGTGCACACCCGCAGGTCGCAGTGCGTGGCGACCGCCAGCCCGCCGCCGACGCAGGCGCCGTCGACCGCGGCGATCGTCACCTGCGGCAGCTCGAAGAGCGCCACCAGGAGACCGCGGATGCTCTCCTCGTAGGCGACCACGTCGCGGTCGAGGAAGTCGGAGATCTCGTTGCCCGCGGCGAACGCCTGACCGCCCGCCCCGCGCAGGACGAGGACCCGGACCGTGTCGTCGTCGCGCAGCTCGTCGCAGAGCTCGCGCATCCCGGCGTACATCGCGGCGGTGAAGGCGTTGCGACGCTCCGGCCGGTTGAACACGACCTCGACGACGCCGTCACGGCGCGCCACCTGCAGTTCCTCGGTGCTCACGGGGAGAGCGTAGGGACCGCATCCGGCGCACGGCGGTCGGGGCCGTCGTGCGGGCCGTGGTGGGATGGACCCATGACCGTCCCGACCGAGGGCAACGCCCTCCTCGCCGTGCTCATCGACGCCGACAACGCCGACTCCTCGATCATCGAGGGCCTGCTGGCCGAGGTGTCGACGTACGGCGTCGCCAGCGTCAAGCGGATCTACGGCGACTGGACCAACACCCGGCTGAACAAGTGGAAGGACACCCTCCTCGCGCACTCGATCCAGCCGATGCAGCAGTTCGCGTACACCAGCGGCAAGAACGCGACCGACAGCGCGATGATCATCGACGCGATGGACCTGCTGCACACCGGCGAGTTCGACGGCTTCTGCCTGGTCTCCAGCGACAGCGACTTCACCCGGCTGGCCTCGCGGCTGCGTGAGTCGGGCAAGCGGGTGTACGGCTTCGGGGAGCGCAAGACGCCCGAAGCGTTCGTGAAGGCCTGCGACCAGTTCATCTACAACGAGATCTTCCGGGCGGCGCCGGTCAGCGACGACGACTCCCGCTCCCGGGTGCCCGCGAGCGACCTCCGGCAGGACCGGGCCCTGGTCTCGCTGATCCGCTCGGCGATCACGGCCGCCTCCGACGACAACGGACAGGCGCCGCTGGGGCAGGTCGGCAACATCATCCTCAAGCAGCGGCCCGACTTCGACCCGCGCAACTACGGCTACGCCAAGCTCAGCGGCCTGGTCGACGCGATCGGCCTGTTCACCGTCACCCGCCAGGAGGGTGCGGTGCTGATCTCCGACGCGAAGCCGGCTGCGAAGAAGGCGTCGCGACGGCCCGCCAAGAAGGCAGCCTCCGCGTCGTGACCGTGCTGATCGACCCGCCGTCCGTCCCCTGGCGAGGTCGGATGTGGTCGCACCTCGCCTCGGACACCTCCTACGACGAGCTGCACGAGTTCGCCCGCCGGCTCGGTGTGCCGGAGCGTGGGTTCGACGGGGACCACTACGACGTACCGGCCGAGCACTACGACGCCCTGGTGGCCGCCGGCGCCGAGCCGGTGCGCAGCCGCGAGCTCGTCGCGCGGTTGGTCAGCGCGGGCCTGCGGGTGCGGAAGATGCCCGGGCTGCGCTGAGGGGGTCTCGACAGGCTCGACCACCGGGACGGCTCAACCACCGACCGTGCGGATCTCCGCGGCGAGGTTCTCGCGAGCGCGGGGCTCCCAGTGCTCGCGGGCGTACGGCGTGCGAAAGAGGGAGTCGCGCGCGGCCAGGTCCTGCAGCACGGCGAGCCGGCCCGCCCGGAAGTCGGTGTCGGAGTACTGGGCGTACTCGCGCCGGACGCCTTCGGCGTACCCCCGGTACCGATCCGGCTCCGCGGCGAGGATCGCCAGGTCGGCGTCGCACAGGGCCTCACCGCGGTGGTCGCCGGGCTCGGGGTCGTGGTGCTCGGTGAGGCGCACCAGCCTGGCGACCTCGGCGGTGTCGACGTCGGCGCCGCTCAGCTCCGCCTCGGCGAGCCGGGCCGATCGCTCCTCAGCGCCGGGTGCACCGTCGTAGACGGCGTCGTGGAACCAGGCCGCCAGCACGAGCACGTCGTCGTCGCCCTGACCGAGCTCCTCGAGCCGCGCGAGCACCTCGGCGAGGTGCCGGAGGTCGTGGTAGCCGCGGTCCGTCGAGTACGCCGCGACCAGCCGGTCGCGCAGGTCGACCCGGTCGGCGAGCGGCCAGCGGAGCTCCTCGGTCGGCATGCCTCCAGCCTCGCACCTGACCCTGACGGCAGGTTCGGATGGCCCGTTCGGGTGGTTGGTCGTCGTTGTCCTGCGGTCTGCCGATCGCGGGGCGCAACATCGACCCGTCGCCCGGAGCTGTTTGGGGGCCGGGCGACCTCAATCGTCTCGGAGCCAACGGCTCAGTCGACCTCGCCGGCCGTCGTGCGGACGAGGTCGGCCACGACCTCCTCGAGACGGCCCGTCCGGGCCAGCACGGCACGCTGCCGGGCAGCCCCCGTGCCGTGGCTGAAGATCCGCTGGACGCCCTTGCCGACCAGTGCCTCGTCGCCGGAGTCGCAGAGCGCCGCGGCTGCGTGGTCGACGAGCGCGTCCACGACCTCCCGGGCCGGCCTCGGGCGCGACGTGCGCGGGTCGAGCAGGTGGTCGGAGACGCCGTACCGGGCGGCCTGCCAGTCCGCGAGCCGGAGGACGGAGGTCGACACCGGCGGCGCCGGCGCTCCGGCGGCGTACTCCCGGGCAGCCGTCTCGACCAGGCCGCGACAGAGCGCGGCGAGGACGACGGTGTCGTCGACGTCGGCGCACACGTCGGCGACCCGGATCTCGACCGTGGAGTAGTGGTGGGACGGCCGGGCGTCGGTGTAGATCATCGCCGCGTCGAGCGGGACGCCGGACCCGAGCACGTCGGCCAGGTGGCGCTCGTAGGCTCCCAGTGACCCGAACAGCTCCGGCGGTCCGGACGTCGGCCAGCGCTGCTGGACCTGCGAGCGGTAGCTGGCGTACCCCGAGTCCGTGCCGGCCCAGAAGGGGGAGTTCGCGGTGAGGGCGAGCAGGGGCGGCAGCCACGCGCGGATCCGGTCGAGCACGCCGACGGCCTCGTCGAGCGACTCCACGGCGACGTGCACGTGGCAGCCGCAGACCAGCTGCTCCCGCGTCGTCACACCGAACCGCTCGGCCATCTGGGCGTAGCGCGTCGTCGGCACCAGCTGCGGTGTCGCGGGGATCGGCGACGTCCCACTGGCCATCACCCGGGCACCGACCTCGGCCGCGCGGGACGCCGACAGGCGTCGCCAGCTGCGCAGGTCGGCTGCGAGCCGGTCCAGCTCGGCCTCCGGCGGCGTGTACGTCTCGAGCTGTTGCTGCTGCAGCTCGTGGACCATGGCGCCGTGCTCGAGGTCGTCGTAGCGGACCTCGCCGTGCTCGGCCGCCAGCCGGAGCACCTGCGCGGCGACGGCGCGCGGCACCCCGGTGCGTGCGTCGACGAGGATCAGCTCCTCCTCGACCCCGACGGTGCGCATGTCCCCGGGTACCCGGGGTGACCGCGCGGATGCTGCCGGTGCCGCCCTTGCCCGCCGGCCCCGCGGTGGAGGATGGTCGGAGCGAGGACCCGCACCCGACCCTCGAGGAGCGCCAGTGTGCCGACTGCTCGGCTACGTCGCCGACCGGCCGACCTCGGTCGTCGAGGTGCTGGGCGAGGACGGGTTCGACCGGTTCACCGCGCTGACCGCCGTCCACGGGGACGGCTGGGGGATGGCCTGGCGCGCGGAGGACGCCACGATCCAGACGGTGTCGGTGGCCGACTCGGCGAGCGCCGACGCGTCGTACGACTCGCTGGGCCGTACGCCGCTCGGCAGAGCCGGGATCCTGCACCTGCGGTGGGCCAGCGAGGGGCTCGCAGTGACCCCGGAGAACACGCACCCCTTCGTCGAGACCGGGACCGTTGCCGGGACGGTCGCGTTCGCCCACAACGGCCACATCGAGCCGATCGGGCGGTTGGAGTCCCTGCTCGGCGAGGACTCCCGCGCGCGGCTGCACGGCACCACGGACAGTGAGCGGTACTTCCGCTTCGTCCTCGACTGCGCGGAGAAGGAGCAGGACCTCGAAGCAGGGCTCACGCGAGCGCTCGCGATCCTCGTCGAGGAGTTCCCGACCTCCAGCCTCAACGCCCTCGTGCTCACCTCCGACGCGCTCTTCGCGGTCCACATCAACAGCGCCGCGGCATCACCGCAGCGCCGCCTCCGGGCGCTGTTCGAGCGCGAGGAGGAGATCCCGGCCCGGCACACCACCGAGTACTTCGCGATGGACTACCGCGTCGAGCCGGACGCCGTCCACCTCATCTCCAGCGGGCTCGACGAGGACGGCTGGACGGCGGTGCCGGCGGACACCGCGGTGAGGGTCGACCTCCGGACGCGCGCCATCGCTACGCTCCCCATCTCCGCGTAGGTCGGCTGCGCACAGCGATTGCGGGCGTCGGGCTTGGGTACCGGCCGACCTACGGGGATACCGAGGAGGGTACTCATGGACAGCTCGACCGTGATCTGGATCATCGTGGCGGTGATCGTGGTGCTCGTGCTGGTCGCCGCGGCGGTCGCACTCAGCAGGCGGATGTCGGCACGCAAGCTCGACCAGAAGCGCGAACGCGCGGGCGAGCTCCGCGAGCAGGCCGCGGCCACGCAGGAAGGGATCCGCCGGCACCAGGCCGAGGCCGACGCCGCCGAGGCCCGCGCCCGCGAGGTCCGCGCCGAGGCAGACCGCAAGGCAGCCGAGGCCAAGCAGCTCCAGGCCGAGGCCGCGGACAAGAAGTCCACGCTCCACGAGCACGTGCAACGTCGCGACGAGGTGCTCGCCGAGGCCGACGAGCTCGACCCCGACGTCCAGCGCGACTCCGCGACGGACGAGGTGGACGCCGACAGCGGACGGTCGTCCGGCCAGCACCGAGGCTGACGGGACGCCCGTCCCGGCGTACGTCGGGCTCCACTGCGGCAGACTGGGGCGATGAGCGAGAGCCTGCTGTCGTGGCGGTCCGAGGACTCGATCCTCTCGATCGGCTCGAAGGGATCGATCCTGTCCGTCGGCAGCGTGGGATCGATCCTGTCCGTCGGCTCGGTGGGTTCCGTGGCCTCGGCGTTCGCGATCGCGTCGTTCGCGAGCATCGGCTCGGCGCTGTCCGGGCTGTCGGTGGGCTCGTTGCTGTCCTGGCGCAGCCGCCTCGGGGTCCTCGCCGGCCCTGACCAACCCTGACCAGGGCTGACGAGCCGTCACACCCGGGTCGGCGATCGGGACGGTCCCGGCCGCCGGGGCCCGATCGGCGGGCGCCGTAGCCCGGTGTGACTATCGACGCATGTCCTATTTGTCCCGTAATATCCAATTACGAGTCAGGGGAGGGACATGGCTGAACTGTCGGCGCAGGCCGCGGTGCCGCGCACGAAGAACGGGCGACGCAATCGCCGGGTGTTCCGCAGTCGCCAGTCGAAGGACGCGGTCCAGCAGGCCACCGATGCGGGGCTCGACCTGTTGCGCGTGCTCGGCTGGCTGGTGCTCCACGACGTGGTCGTGCCGGGCGATCCCGAGCAAGACCGCCAGGCGGCCATCGTCGACCACCTTCTCGCCGGTCCGTCCGGGGTCTACGTCGTCAACACGGTGACCTGGACCGGGCCGGTGCTCGCGACGGACCGGACGCTCACGGTCGGCAAGCTCGATCGCGCCGAAGAGCTCACCGAGGTGAGCGCTGCGGCCGACCTGGTCCGCGCGGTGCTGCACGGTGTGCCGGTCGCCCCGATGCTGTGCTTCGAGCGCCTCGAGCAGGTGACCGGGGTGGTGGCCGACGTGGCGCTGTGCGCGAGCGAGAACATCCTCGACCTGCTGACGAGCCAGCCCACCATCGTCGACCAGACAGCCTTTGCGAAGGCGTCGCGCGTCCTGGCCGCGGTGTGCCGTCCCGACGCTCGCAAGTCGGAGGGCCGGAAGGAACAGCCTGAGGACTCGCGCCGGGACAACGTCACGGCGCTACCCGACGCGTCCGACTCCTCGGTCGAGGCACCCGACGACTCGGAGCTGCTCGAGCCGGAGATGACCTCGGCCGACGAGCTCGCTGCCACGGTGGCCTCCGCGGAGGACATCGCCCGCGTGGCGGCGTTCGAGAGGCTCATGGACGGCTCGGAGCCGCTCGAGCCGGAGTCGCTCGAGTCGGTGCCGGACGAGGCGTCCGCGGTGATCCACGACGCCGGTGCCGCGCTCTGGCGCGATCTCACCGACACCTCCGAGGCCGACGACGACGCTGCCGTCCTCGAGGCCGAGCTGTGGGAGCTCGACGTCGAGCGAGAGCTCGCGGAGGAGCGTGCGGAGGCCACCGCCGAGAGCGCGGCGAAGGAGGCTCGCGACCGGAAGGCGCGCGAGGCCCTCGAGCGCGTCCAGCAGGAGGCGCTGAGGCTGGCCGAGCAGGAGGAGGCCGAGCTCGCCGAGCGTGCGGCCCGCGCGGAGCGTGAGGCAGCGGAGCAGGCCGAGCGGGCGGAGCAGGCCCGGCTCGAGGCCGAGCACGCGGAGGCCGCGCGGATCCGTGCGGAGCAGGCCGCGGCCGAGAGAGCAGAGGCCGACCGGCTCGAGGCCGAGCGGATCCGGGCTCGCCAGGTGGAGGCCGAGCGGCTCGAGGCCGAGCGGGTCCGGGCCGAGCAGGCAGAGGCCGAACGGCTCTGGGTCCAGCAGATGGCGGCAGACCAGCTCGAGGCAGAGCGGGTGGAGGCAGAGCGGGTCGAGGCCGAACGGATCCAGGCAGAGCGCGCCGAGGCAGAGCGCGCCGAGGCAGAGCGGGTGTCGGCCCAGCGCATCCGGACCGAGCCGGGCTCGGCCGAGCCGGAGCCGGCCGAGCTCGAGCAGCTCCACCCCGTCGAGTGGGCCGAGGAGCAGGCGACCGCGCCGGCACCGGATCTCGACCCGTCGGAGGACCAGGACGAGGACCAGGGCGACGACCAGGACGAGATCCAGGCGCGTGCGGACCGGGTCGCGGCGATCCGCGAGCGGGAGGCCCAGCGTGCGCGGGAGCGTGCCGAGCAGGACGCCGTCGACAGCCGGCCGGCACGCCGGCGGATGGCCGACCCCGACCCGGGCCTGCGGATGACAGCGCCTGCCCCGGAGCAGCCGGCATCGACTACCCCGGCCCCGAGGACGATCAGGGAGGTCCCCGCCGCCAAGACACGGGTGCACGTCGCGGACGACGAGAGCGAGGGCCGGCCGACCCGGGCCCTGTTCCTGGTGGCGCTCGGCGCGCTCCTGATCGCGGGCGTGGTGATCGGCGCGCCGCGAGCACACCAGCTCGTCTCCCAGGTCCACGGCATCTTCGCGAAGGCCCCGACCACGCAGGTCGGCACCGCGGTGGCCGTCAAGGCGACCGCTGCGCACCCGGACCTGACCGTGCTGGCCGGGACGCCCGTCGCGGCGCGTGCGACCGGGGGCTTCCGGGCCCCGAAGGGACAGCACCTCGTCGCCGTACCGGTCCGGCTGACCAACAACGGACTGGTCCGCTGGGACCTCGCCGTGAACGGGCGGATCAGCGTGACCGACGGCAGCGGGGCGACCAGCGCGGTCGCGAGCACCGTCACCGGGTTGCGCGGCTTGCCGCAGCTGCCGTCCCGAGCCCAGGTTGCCCCGGGCAGTGCCGTGACCGGGTACGTCGCGTTCGCCGTCCCGAACGGGCAGGACGTGCGTTCGGTCCGCCTCACCCTGTCGCGCGCGGCGGGTGACACCGTCACCTGGCAGGTGGCCCCCTGATCCACGATCGTGGCCCCTGTGGATCGCGTCGGCGGGGGCAGGCGCCCCGGGGCCACGATCGTGAGCATGACCGATCCGCACCTCCCGGCGCTGCGGACTCCCGCTGACCTCCGGCGCACGTGGCGCGTGCTCGTGGGCGGCCTGACCTTCGTCGACCGGGCGCTGTGGCTGCTCTTCATCGGCCCGGGCGGCCGTCCGCTCGGTCCGATGCTGGAGATCCGCGACCTGCCGGACGGGCCCTACGCCTTCGACGTCGACGGTCTGGTCACACTGTGCCGCGACATCCTCGATGGGCCCGGCACCGGCGAGTCGGTGGCGATGCTCCTCACGCGCCCGGGGGAGGACCGGTGGCACGTGGGTGACCGCGCCTGGGTGCGGATGCTCACGGCCGCCGCGCAGCAGATCGGCGGGCAGGTCTGGCCGGTCCACCGGGCCAACGACCGCGAGCCGCCCGGGCCCTTCGACCCCTCGATCGGGGACCTCCTCTCCTGACGCCCGTGCGCTCCGGGCGATGGGATGGAGGTGAACCCACCATCGAGAAGGAGAGCGCCATGAAGGCCGCCGTCGTCCCTGCCCTCGGAGCACCGCTGGAGATCCGCGAGGTGCCGGTGCCGTCACCCGGACGGGGTCAGGTGCTGGTGAAGATCGAGGCCAGCGGCCTCTGCCACACCGACATCCATGCCGCGCGCGGCGACTGGCCGGTCAAGCCCAAGGAGCTCCTCATCCCCGGCCACGAGGGAGTCGGGCACGTGGAGCGCGTCGGGGAGGGTGTCGAGCTGGTCGCCGTCGGCGACCGGGTCGCGCTGCCGTGGCTGGGCCTTGCCTGCGGGCACTGCCGGTACTGCGTCGCCGGCTGGGAGACCTACTGCACCACCCCGCAGTACATGGGCTACACGATCGACGGCTCGTACGCCGAGTACGCGATCGGGTACGCCTCGCACGTCGTCAAGGTGCCGGACGGGATCTCCCCGCTCGACGCCGCGCCGCTGACCTGCGCCGGCGTCACGACGTACAAGGCGATCAAGGTCGGACGGCCGCAGCCGGGCGAGAACGCCGCGATCGTCGGCATCGGTGGGCTCGGCCACCTCGGCCTGCAGTACGCGAAGGTCTTCGGCGCCACCACCATCGCAATCGACGTGCACGACGACAAGCTGCAGCTGGCCAAGGACCTCGGCGCCGACCACGTGGTCGATGGCCGCGGTGACCAGGCCGCCGAGCTCGAGGCACTGGGCGGCGTCGACCTGGCCCTCGTCACGGTCCCGTCGCCGGCTGCGATGCGGGCCGCGCACGCCGCGCTGAACCCCAACGGCCGCTTGGTGATCGTCGGCCTGCCGGCGGACAACCGGCTGGAGCTGCCGGTCTTCGAGACCGTGCTCAAGGGCATCAGCGTGATCGGCTCGCTGGTCGGCACGCGCAACGACCTCCGCGACGTCTTCGACCTGCACGCCCAGGGGCGCACCCGGGTCGTCGCCGAGACGCGGAGGCTCGAGGACGTCAACGACTGCTTCGACGAGGTGCTCGCGGGCGACGTGCCGGCACGTCTGGTCTTCGAGTTCGCCTGACCCCGGCCGGCTGCCGGGCCTGTGAGCGCGAATTCACATGGCTGCGACACAGGGCGCTGCCGCGGTTCACACGACTGCGGCAGCGTCCTTCCATGGACGCCGCACTCCTCGAAACCAGCCTGGCCCTCGTGGACACACCGGACGACGGCCTGACCGCCCGCTTCTACGCGATCCTCTTCGAACGGCACCCCGCGGTGCGCCCCATGTTCTCCGACGACATGGGCCGGCAGGCCAAGATGCTGCGCAGCGCGATCATCTCGGTCGTCGACCACCTCGACGACCCGACCTGGCTCACCGAGACCCTCGGTGAGCTCGGCGCCCGGCACGCGTCGTGGGGCGTGATCGCGCCGATGTACGACGCGGTCACCGAGTGCATGGTCGACGCGATGGCAGAGCTCGGCGGGGCGGCGTGGACACCGCAGATGACCGACGCGTGGGTCGAGGCGCTGGACGCCGTCGCCGGGCTCATGCTGCTCGGCTATCCCGCGGACGCCGACCTGGCCAGCTGACCCCGGCCCGCCGGGACCTGCGCGGATCCTGTGCCACCATCGGCCCATGGAGCTGCGGCCGCTGGGCAGGGACGAGTTCGACCGCTTCGTGGAGGCGCTGGACTACCCGATGTTCATCGTCACCACGACCGACGGCACCGAACGGTCGGGCTGCCTGGTCGGGTTCACGACCCAGACGGGGATCGACCCGCCGCGGTTCCTGGTGTGCCTGTCGGACAAGAACCACACCATGCGGGTCGCCGAGCGTGCCGAGGTGATCGCCGTGCACCTGCTGGCGCGTGACCAGCACGACCTGGC
>Ga0105239_10010246_pt1 | contig 10496 bp, 8 predicted proteins | sample KBSC44metaG_FD_92761 | JGI IMG/M metagenome (GOLD analysis project Ga0105239, IMG submission 92761) | Corn rhizosphere microbial communities from Kellogg Biological Station, Michigan, USA - KBS C4-4 metaG | ecosystem: Host-associated > Plants > Roots > Rhizosphere > Soil | place: Michigan, USA...
CGACAACACCATCGAAAACAATATCTTCGTGGACTGCAATCCCGCGATTCATGTCGATCAGCGCGGCAAAGGCTGGGCCGCCAAATACTTCGCGCGCGGGGGCGAGTGGCACATCCTCGAACATGCGCAGGAGGTGCCCTACAATCAGCCGCCCTACAGCGCCCGCTATCCCCACATCGCCGAACTCCTGACCGACGATCCCGCCGCCGCCAAATACAACCGCATCCTGCGCAATATCCGCATCGGTTCCGGCAAATGGATCGACTGGCTCGACGGCCTGAACGAGAAGACCGTCGAAACCCACGACAACTGGACCGAAGGCGATCCCGGCTTCATCGCCCTCGCAAACCACGACTACCGCCTGCGCCCCAACGCGCCCGCCCTCAAGACAGGCTTCCAACCCCTCCCTCTCTCCAAAATCGGCCTACGAAAGGATGAATATCGCCGCAAGTTCCCTGCCCATAGGGAGATTCTTAGACAGGATTAACAGGATTTTCAGGATTAACAGGATTTATAAAAGGTGCCTCCTACTGCGAAAACAGACTGCGCGTTCCGCGCTGATCCCAAATCCTCCGCTTCCGCGCAGAGGATTTCATTTGAATCTTCCTTCTTTCCTGCTCTGGATTGGCATTTTTTGCATCCCTCTTCTGCTTTCCTACTTGAACAGGCGTGGGGCGAAGTCGGAGAAGGCGCTTTTCCAGACGGTCCATTCGTGCGCGCCGGCGACCTCTTGATAGATGTGCGGCACGGATTTTTGGGTCAGCCAGTGGTCGAGGTGGCGGGCGTCGGAGAGGAAGAAGTCGCGTTTGCCGATGCGTACATAGAACAGTTTCAACGGCACGACTGCCTGCTTCGGATTCGCTCCGAGGCCGGTGATGTCGGCGGCGGTGACGAAGTCTTTGCGCAGACCAGCGCTGAAGACTCCGATCCAGTGAAACCGATCGAGATGGTTGAGACCGATCTCGATGGAATAGAATCCGCCCATCGAGAGGCCGGCGATGGCGCGGCTGTCGGCGTCGGTCCGCGTGTGATAGGTGCGCTCGATGAGCGGGATGATGTCGGTGAAGAGATCGTGCTCGAAGCCTTTGCGCCCAAAGCGCTTATGCCGAAACTCGCTGTCGGGCATGACGACGATACAGGGTTCGCACTGGTGCGCCGTGATCTGTGCGTCCAGCATCAGATGCACTCCTGCTGTCGTCCAGTTGCTGTCGTCGCCGGGAGAGCCCGTCAGGAGATAGAGGACCGGATAGCGGATCGTGCCGTTCGGATCGTAACCCGGTGGCGTATAGACATGCATCCGTCGCGTCCCACCGAAGGTCCGGGAGGGATAGTGATGTACGATAACGTTGCCGTGCAGGCGGTAGGAATCCGCTCCAGGGGCGGATGTCAGGCTTGAGGGGCGGATCGGTTTGGAGTGAGGATCGGAGGCGAGCAGAAAAAAGCCGGTCAGGTAGTACTGCTGATGTAGCTGTTCCGGCGTGAGCAGCAGTCTGCCGACTAGGGGATCTCCGATCAGAAAGCGTCCGTCCTGCTGTCCCATGATGACGATGAAGTGGCCGGAGCCTCCCCGACCGTGATACTCCGTCCCGGCGATAGAGGGGAATGGCAGGGTTTTCGGCATAGGGGCAGTGAGCAGATAGTGGGTTTGTAGTCCTCGCTTGCGCAACGCCCGCGCGAGATACCAGTTTTCGGTGCCGGCACCATAGGTAAAGCATTCCTGTGCCAGTTCCCGTTCGGAAGCCGTGTGTCCCCAATAGGCCAGCAGGGTGGCGGCGCTGGAAGGGCCACAGGTCGAGGCGGTGCTCTGGATACAGACTCCGTTCACCCATCGTCCGGCAAACGTTCCTCGTAGGGGGGCGATGAGAGGCTTGGCATAGGGCACGAACAGGAGCAGCACGAAGCAGAAGAGCGCCACTCCCCAAAGAAATCCTACAAACCCCTTCGACTGGTCGCGGAATACACGCCGCTGCAGTCTCCCCATCCCCATTCCTGCTGTCCAACCGAGGCCCGCTGCCGCCAGTTCGCTGTAGGGAACGGCCCGAAACTCATAGAACCATATCGCCCGGTCGAATAGATGCGTATAGTAGGCGACAAAGAGCAGCGCAGGAACGACGCTCACCAGCGCAATCCCCGTCCCGATCAGCAGTGCCCGAGGACGTGTCGATTTCAAGGCAAAACGAAAGCCCAGTCCGAAGAGCGCGGACGCCAGCAGAAGCACCGGGAAGAAGAGGGGATTGAAGTAGATCATCATACCTCGACTACGGGCGTTTCGGACATGGCGCTTCAGAGTTTATCGAGCGGCCGAGGTATTACGAAGCAGGGCGTTTTATCGTTCTCTGTTTTTGGCCGTAGCAACCCGAGCCTGATAAAATCAGTGATTGTCCGGTACAAGACAGGTACACTTATGTCACTATAGGAAGCCACCCAAGGAGTGTTCCTCATGCGTCATTACTCTGTCTGCCTGCTATCCCTGGTCTGTTTGACGCTCCTGGGGAGGGTGCAGGCCCAACAGTCCAAAACCTCTCTCCTGGCGCTCGTTCCCGAGATTATCCGGCAGGCGCAGGAGACAGCGCAGGGAATCCGCGATGCCCGCGAAAAAGCTTTTGCTCTGGGCTTCATTACCGTGACGCAGGCGAGACTGGGAGATATCGATGGCGCAAAGCAGACGGCCGATAGAATAATCGAGACCGACGCCACACGCCGATTCAAAGCTGATGCGCTGATTGCTGTGGGGGAGGCGCAAGCGCAGTCTGGAGATAGAGAGGGCGCGCGCCGGAATTTCAGCGATGTAAAACAGAGGATGGCGGGAATCAGCGCATTCGACAAGGCCCTTCTGCTGGCAGATCTTGGCGTGGCGCAGGCTAAGGCTGGAGAGTTGGAAGACGCAAAGCAGACGGCAACGGACGTAGTCGGCTCTGATCCTGGTCCCGTTTCCAGGTTGTCCAATATCCGAATCCTGGAGGCCATCGCCCAATCGCAGTTCCAATCCGGTGACGTGGCGGGCGCAAATCAGACGATTGAAGGATTCAAATTTTCCAGTGACAGAATGATCATCTGGCGCTGGATGGCCAGAGCGCAGATAGAGTCCGGCGATCTGAAAGGCGCGCGCCTGACGCTCGTTAGGCTCAAACAGATGGAGGCGGTCATGAGCGATGTCTTTGCCTCCTCTCCGAACTATATCACCTCTGACGATATCAGCTCTCTGGTTGAAATAGCCGAGTTGGAAGTAAAGGCCGGAGATGTAGCCAGCGGACGCCAGATCCTGAGCAGCGCAAAACGAACGGCGGGGAGGATGAGCAAACCTGAAGACAAAGCCTCGGGTCTGCGTATCGTCGCTGAGGCACAGGCACTTACCGGCGATCTGGCGGGCGCGAAGCAGACTGCAGCGGGAATCAACGATTCTAACGAAAAAAAACTTACTCTCGTAGCCGTTGCGGCCGCTACGGCAAAAGCGCCTCACAGCGATAAAAACAGCGCCCGCCAAATACTCCGCAGCGTAAAGGCAGCGGCAGGAATTGGGCTTGCCTCTAAAAAACTCGAGATTTTGTGCGATATAGCCATAACGCAAGCGAGGATCGGAGATGTAAACGATGCGCTGCAGACAGAGTCAGGAATGAGCGCTTCGAACGAGAAAACCATGGCTCTGCACGCCATCGTAGAGGCGCAATTGCTGGCTGGTGATAAGGAGAGCGCAAAGCGCACATTAATCCGCGAAAAGCAGGTTTTGGAGCGTATGCGCGGTCCCGTCGTTAATGCCGATTACAAGGTCGCCGTTCTGACAGACATCGCTGAGGGGCAGGTGCAAGCCGGTGATATCGTCGCTGCAAAACAGACGGCAGCGGGGGTAAGTAGCGCTCCAGGCAAAACGGTGGTTCTGGCAACTATCGCTCGTGTCCTGGCCGAATCCAACGCTAAAAAGTAGTCCCTCTTCGTAAAACAGCACTCTGACATAAAGAGAGAGCGATAGGCACGCCAGGAATGCGTGTGAAAAGGAGCAATAACATGAAAATAGCGATCGTGACCGGCGGGAGCCGTGGGTTGGGGAAGAGTATGGCTTTGAGTCTGGCGGCGCAGGGGCGGGACATCATTCTGACCTATCGCAGCAAGCAGGCGGAGGCGGAAGAGGTCGTGGCTGCGATCGAAGCGCAGGGGCGTAAGGCGGTCACGCTGCCGCTCGATGTCGGCGACAGTGCCTCCTTCGGGGCTTTCGCGGAGAAGGTCAAAGAGACGCTGAAGCAGACCTGGGATCGCACCGATTTCGACTTCCTGGTCAATAACGCCGGTATCGGAATCCATGCCTCCTTCGCTGAGACCACGGAAGCCCAGTTCGACCAACTGGTGAACATTCAGTTCAAAGGCGTCTTCTTCCTGACGCAGTCTCTTCTGCCGCTCATCAAGGACGGCGGACGTATCGTGAATGTCTCCACGGGCCTGACGCGGTTTGCATTGCCGGGTTATGCCGCCTACGCCTCCATGAAGGGCGCGATTGAGGTACTGACGCACTATCTGGCGAAGGAGTTGGGGCCGCGCGGCATCGCTGTCAACGTGGTCGCGCCCGGTGCGATCGAGACTGACTTCGGCGGCGGCGCCGTCCGCGACAACGCGCAGATCAACAGCTTTATCGCCTCTCAGACCGCCCTCGGCCGTGTCGGGCAGCCCGAGGACATCGGCGGCGTGGTCGCCTCTCTCCTCTCCGACGACAACGGCTGGATCAATGCCCAGCGCATCGAGGCCTCCGGCGGGATGTTTCTCTAGGAGGAGGTGTTCGCCTGTTTAGAAGCCGGTGGGGAGAACGCGAGGCCCGATCGGCGCATATAGCGGAAGAGCAGGCCGCCGCCGAGGACGCTCACGCTCAGAGTGGTAAGGATGATGGCGGAGATCGCGGTCGCCGGACTCTGCACAAAGGGCAGACGCACGACGATCTCCGTCGCAAACGCTGCCCAGAGGCCGATATAGGACCAGTTCATCCAGAAGAGGTGAATCGGCAGCCAGCGATCCGCCGGACGCCGAAAGAAGGCGACCATCCAGCCGTTGAGAAGGGTGAACAGGCTGATCACGGAGAGCACGTGGAACGGCCCGAAATGCCCGTTGAATTGATACATGCAGAACGAGAGCCCGTTCAGCATCAGCATGGAGAAAAGGTAGGCGTAGCCGATCTTGCGATGACGTGGTGTGCCTTTGCGCTGAAAGACGACGATGCCGCCCAGGATGAGCGCCAGCACGCCGAAGAACACATGGCCCATTCCGACAAAACTCATCTCAATCACTCTCCTTCTCTGGAACGCTGCGACGCACCGGAAATTGAAACTCGATCACGGAACTCTCCTGCGCACTGCCCGCATACTGCAGGATGAGATCGCGCCGAGGACCGACGATCTGATAGGAGTGCCTTTCAAGCCAGGTAAACAGCGCGACGAAGGTACTCGCGCGATCCAGAACGGAACCCTGGTGGAGCACGCTTGCCATCGTCTCCACGGCAGGCAGGAGCGTGAGAAAAACGCCGGCCTCTTGAGCGACTGCCGGGAGCTCTCCGGCGATCGGCACGCACATCCAGAGGTCGCCGAGCTCATCGGGAACGACGCCTTCCTGCCAGCAGAGCAGACTGCCGCCGCTGATACGCGCGTTGCCTCGATAGAGCTTCGCATAGAGCAGTTCGAAGCCCTCCTGGATGAGCGCGACGATGCCTTCCGAATCGATATTTGCCGTAGTTCTCTGCACGGCAGCGACCGTCAGCGCTTCGACATGCTTGATCTGGATCTCATCGTGCCCACCGACGCCCGAATGCTCCATCTCCGCCAATCGTCGGCTGACCCGCTCCAAACGCTCCTGCTCTTGATGGATGCGTTCCGTCAGTTCGATCTTCTTGAGGCGCAGCAGCGCCGCCACCTGCTCACGCGGCAGATCCGCCTGGAGCAGCGCGCCGATCTGATCCAGTGAAAATCCGAGATCTTTCAGCGTGAGGATATGGACGAGTTGAGGCAACTGCTCCGCCGCATAGTAGCGATAGCCCGTCGTGTCATCGACACGAACCGGCCGCAGTAAGCCGATCTCATCGTAGTGGTGCAGCGTCTTGACCGACGTCTGACTCAGTCTGGCGAACTCTCCAACTTTGAACATGCAGGCATTATACAGCCTCCGGTTACCGGAGGGTCAAGAGGTAAAAGCAACTCTCCCACATTTTTTTGTTTGAGAGCTTTCGGGAGCGAATGCAATAGTCGGGAATGAGTTCTGCGCCTCCATGTGGAACTCTTATTGCCGGGTTGGCGGGTGTGTACGAGACGTAGTCGGGTTTATGGGAGTGGTTCAGATAGGAATGAGATTATGAGTGATTGGCGGATCTGGGTGAAACGGAAATTCAGCGGGATACAGGGGCAGGCGGTGCGCAATTTTCAGGAGGCGAACGCAGCATGTACCCGGAAGAACTATGCGGTCGCACTGCCGCTTTATGAGGAGAGTTTGCAGCAGTTCCGGCAGCTTCAACAGTGGGATATGGTGCTGCCGTTGCGTCTGCATCTGGGGGATGTGAATCGTTTAGCCGGAGATTACGCCGCGGCGCGCACGCATCTGGAGCAGGCGATCAGTCTGGCGCGCACCCAAAAGCATAATGACTATCTCGATGCCGCTCTCATTCGCCTGGCGACGGTGGCGGGCCTTCAGGGAGAGTACGGGCTGGCGGCAAGATTGTGCGCCGAATGCCTTCAGTTGGAGCCGCTGCCGGAAAAAGAACTCGAATATGCCGCCACTCAGTTCCTCCTTGGTTCCATCAGTAAGACCATGGCGGAAGGACGCGCCCATTTCGAGCGCGCTCTGGAGATCTATCGAGAAAGAGAGCACCGGGAGGGGATCCTCGACTGCTTATGCAGCCTTGGTCATTGCACCGAACCCGGACAGGACAGTAGCCCTCAGCGCGTCTGGCTGCAAGAGTGCCTGGAGCTTTGTGAGCCCCATGAGGATGAGAGACTAAGCTCCTATGTGCTGAATAATCTCGGGAATATCGAACGCTTCGAAGGTCAACTCGATCGGGCCCTGGAACTCTATCGCGACAGCCTGCGCATCAAACAGCGCCTTGACGATGAGTGGGCGATCGCCTATACCCTGGAAGGGTGCGCGGCGCTGGCCGCAGCACGACGAGAAGGGGCTATTGCGGCCAGACTTCTGGGTAACGCCTCCGCGATTCGGAAGCGTCTCGGCAGGCCGCTGGAGCGTCAGAAACAGCCGGAATACGACGCCGTTCTCGCGGAGGTTCGGGAACTGTTACCTGCTGCCGAGTTCGAGGTAGCCTGGGAGGGAGGGCGAACACTGCCTGTATCTCTGATTGTGGCGGAGGTGATGGAGGAGTAGCGGGAGAAAAACACGATGTCGATTGAAAGCAAAAATGAGGCGTTGACACGCCGTTGGTATGAGGAGGTCTGGAACCGGAAACGCGCGGAATGTATTCCGGAACTCCTGGCTCCTCATGTCGTTGCGCACGGTATGGGCGCTGACGCTGCTCCTCTGCATGGCCCTGAGGCGTTTCGGCAGGCGTTCGATATGTTTACCGGGGCGTTTCCGGATCTGCACATTACCATCGAGAAGTGTATTGCAGCAGGAGACACCGTCACGGTTCTGCTTCGCTGCGAGGCGACGCACGCAGGAGATCACCTCGGCGTTCCCGCTACGGGTAAACGGGTCACCTTTCCGGTGATGTCCATCGCGCGCTATCACGATGGTTTGATCGTCGAGGGCTGGAATGTCCTGGACCTGCTGACCGCTTTCCGTCAAATGGGCGTCGTTTGATCCTAATGACCGTCAGGATTTGGTCAGGTCTTTGATGATAGTGTCTAAGGTCTCCTTAAGTGAAGCGAGTTGTTCGGGCGTGATGGCAGGGTGCGCCTGGAGCGCTTGAAGATCCGGCACCAGGTCTTTCTCTTTGCGGTCGCGGATCGCGAAGACGGCCCTCTGAACGGTCTCCAGGTCGGGATCCTTGAGAGCGATGCGCAGGGCGTCGCGGGTGCGGGTTTCGGTGGCCTCGATATGGCCCATCGCCTCCAGCGCGGCGCGTCGGACATCCGGATCGTTGTTGGGCGTCGCCGCTTTGAGGATCAGCGTGACGCCTTCGTCCGTATGCGTTCCGGCGAGTGCGCGATAGGCCGAGGAGCGAATCCGTTCGTGCAGGGACGGCATGTTGACGGCTATGCGGAGGATGTCCAGGTTGCCGGCGGGGTTCCAATCCGCCATCGCGGTGATGGCGGCGCTGACGACGGCATAGGGCTGCTTGTCGTTGATCAGCGATGCGAACGTCGCCATATCCTCCTGCGTCTTGGGCAGCAGCGCCAGCGCGCGTACCGCCTGCTCGCGGCGGTCGAAGGAGGCGTGTTTCAACTGCGTGCGGAAGAGCGGTCGCAGACCCTCCCGCTTGAGTTCTCCCAATCGTACGAGACTGAGGGCCGGAAACATCCCGGTATCCCCCTGAATGGCTTCCGTGACGGCCTTGATCGCGCTGTCGGAGGGAGTGCCTGCCAGCAGTTTGCTCATCGCTTCGGCCCGGTCGATCGGGCTGGGGGCGGTGCGCAGGATCACGGGCAGTTCCGTATCGGACCAGTGCTTGGCGGGCATCTCGCGCAGAAAGTCGTGGTCAGGATCGAGCAGGACGGCGTCCGGCTGGGCAGGCGCGGGGATTTTGAAGGTCTCTTCCGCCTGATGCAGGTCCACGGAGACGCGCCGGAGTTTGCCGTCGATGATCAGGCCGACCGACGAGCGGATCGTATAGATCGGCGTGCCGTCTTTCGTATCCTGAATCTGTTTGACGACGAGGAGGACCTGCTTGCCGTTCGCGTCCCAACTCCAGGTCGTGTCGAGCACGGGATGGCCGGGCTTGAAGATCCACTGATCGAAGAACGGCTCCAGATCGACTCCGGTCGCATCGGTCATGGAGCGGCAGAGATCGTGGCTATCGACCGGCATGTGCTGGTGGAGGGTCAGGTAGGCGTGGATACCGGCGAAGAACTGTTTGTCGCCGAGCATCCGGCGCAGGGTATGGAGCACCGCGCCGCCTTTGGGGTAGGTGTGGCTGTCGAACATGGCATTAGCGTCGGGGTAGAGATCGGTCGCGATAGGGCGCTTGTACCGTCGGCTCTCGCCAAGGTACTCGTTGGTATTGTTTTCAATCTCCTGCGCGTAGGCGGTCGCTCCCCGGCTGTGTTCAAAGTAGAGCGACTGGAAGAAGGTCGCGAAACTCTCATTGAGCCAGACATGGCCCCAGTCTTTGCAGGTGACGAGGTCGCCGAACCACTGATGCGCCAGCTCATGCGAGTTCAGGGAGGCCATGCGGTGGAAGCCCTCCCGGGCATCCGTCAGATCCCCTTCCGGCAGCGTCGTGGCGCTGACGTTCTCCATGCCGCCGCCGAAGTCGTACATGGCGTTCTGGGCATATTTCGGCCAGGCGAACTTGACCCCGGTGATGTCGGAGAAGAAGGAGAGCATATCCGGCGTATCCCCGAAGGAGGTCTCCAGCAGATCGCCTTTGCCTTTGGGCGCGACATACATCAGGGGGACGCCGCGCCAGGTCGAGGTCTTGACATCGAACGGCCCGGCAGCCAGTGAGAGCAGATAGGTCGCGTGCGGCTGGCTCATCTGCCAGTGCACCGTGCGTGTCTTGCCGCCGGCACTCAACTTATCGGAGACCATGACGCCGTTGCCGATGACGGTCCAGTCGGCGGGCACGGTGACCGTCGTCTCGCTGGTCGTCAGATCGCTGGGATAGTCCCAGGTGGGCACCCAGAGCCGATTGAGTTCCGGCTCGCCCTGCGTCCAGAATCCGACCCGACTCGGCTGATGCGCGCCCGGCTCGATCCAGTGCAGGCCGCTATCGGCCATGATGCCGCCGTTCCCCTTCTTCGTTCCTCCCGAATAACGGATGGTCACATCCGCGGTCTCCCCGCGTGCCATCAGTTTCGGCGCCGTGACGAGCAGCCGATCCTCTTCCCGCGTGAAAGCCGCCTTCGCGCCGCCGATCGTAATGGACTGCACTCCGAGGTTCTTACCGCAGTGGAACATCAGAACCTTCACACCATCATGCAGCGCCGAAACCCGATTGACGGCAACCCCGGTGAAAGCACGATGCGGATAGTCGATGGTAAGATCCACCGCCAGATGCACCAGATCGTACGTCCGATCCGGCGCGTAGTGCAGGGTCGCGCTCGGTGGCGCAAAAGGATTCGCAGGAGGGGCCGTCTGTGCGAAAGCGAGAGGGGCGCCCCATAGCAACAGGGCGGAGGCAGCGATCAGCGAGGGAAAACGCACGGGTATCTCCTTGTATCTCCAAAACGGGTTGCGAGGCAGTTCAACGCCGCGTCGGCTTGTCTCTTGGTCCTGTATAGTTTCCCGTTCTTGCCTGTCATCCCTTCTCGGTTTTAGAAAACGAGGTAACTGGTTTCTCCTATGGAAAGTGATAGACAAGCGGTATGGTTGATTACTGAGGTTTCTGGGGCGTATAAGGAAGAAACAGGTCAGGAACA
>Ga0105239_10010248_pt1 | contig 10495 bp, 8 predicted proteins | sample KBSC44metaG_FD_92761 | JGI IMG/M metagenome (GOLD analysis project Ga0105239, IMG submission 92761) | Corn rhizosphere microbial communities from Kellogg Biological Station, Michigan, USA - KBS C4-4 metaG | ecosystem: Host-associated > Plants > Roots > Rhizosphere > Soil | place: Michigan, USA...
ACCGCGGCGAGCGCGGCGCGCCGCTCCTCGATACCTTGGGCCTTGTGCAGATAGGCGATGCCTTCCTCCGTGACCACGTGGCTGACGTCGTCGCCGTAAATCATGACGGGCGCGATCGCCATGCCGCTCTTGGCGCCCACGGCCACCGCGTCGAGTTCGTCGACGAAAGTCGGCTCCCCGCCTTTTTTGTACGTCTCGGCCAGCTGGACGACGAGCTTGTGGCCACGCGCGATCGCCGCGCGTTCGGCGCCCGGGGCTGGCGCTTGCGCCGTCAGGAGCTTGAGCCACGGTTCAGTCGCATGACGGCGCCCGCGCGGATCGTGGCCCATGTTCGGCGCGCCGCCGAACCCTGCCAGCCGCCCGCGCGTGACCGTCGACGAATTGGCATCGGCGTCGATCTGCAGCGTCGAGCCGATGAAAAGATCGACGCCGTATTGCCCCGCCAGTTGGCACAGCACGCGGTTCGAGCGCAAGCTGCCGTCGCTGCCGGTGAAGAATACGTCGGGCCGCGCGGCGATATAGGCTTCCATGCCGACTTCGCTGCCGAAGCAATGAACGCTCTCGACCCAGCCCGATTCGATCGCCGGTATCAACGTGGGATGCGGGTTCAGCGTCCAGTTGCGGCAGATCTTGCCCTTCAGGCCCAGCTCGGCGCCATAGGTCGGCAAGATCAATTCGATCGCGGCCGTGTCGAACCCGATGCCATGATTCAGCGAGGTGACGCCGTAGGCTTCGTAGATGCCGCGTATCGTCATCATCGCGGTGAGCACCTGCAGATCGCCGATATGACGCGGATCGCGCGTGAAAAGCGGTTCGACGGCAAACGGCCGGTCCGCGACGACTACCACATCGACCCACGATCCGGGAATGTCGACGCGCGGCAAGACGTCGACTATTTCGTTGACCTGAACGATCACGATGCCGTGCCGGAATGCGGCCGCTTCGGCGATCGTCGGCGTGTCCTCGGTGTTCGGTCCCGTATAGAGGTTGCCGTGACGGTCGGCCTTTTCGGCGCACAGCAGGGCTACATGCGGCGTCAAATCGACGAACATGCGCGCGTATAGCTCGACATAAGTATTGATGGCGCCGATTTCGAGTTGACCGTCTTCGAGCAGTTGCGCGACGCGCAGGCTCTGCGGCCCTGCGAACGAGAAGTCGACCTTGTGCGCGATGCCGCGCTCGAACAGCGTCAGATGCTCGGGGCGGCTGATGCTCGAAATGAGCAGATGCACCCCGCTGACCGTCGCCGGATCCACTTGCGCGAACGAGCGCGAGAGAAAGTCCGCCTGCTTCTGGTTGTCCCCTTCGAGGGCCACGCGGTCGCCGGGGCGAATCAGCGCTTCGAGTGCATCGACGATGCGCTCGCGAGGTAGCACCCCGTCGGCGAGCCACGGCGAGACGACGGCCATACGCCGCGCTTTTTCGTCCCGCAAGGTGGTCCATGAGCGTTTGGCGGTGGTGTCGGCAACGGAATTCATCGGCAAGGCGGCTCGGGTTGGCTCGAAATGGGTGGCTCGGTGAGGGAGCGCACGGCGATCAGTCTCTCAGCAATTTTGGCGCTGCCGCGCGGCGCTTACGTGCCGCGTCGGCATTCGTTGCGGCGACGCCGGATGCATTCATGTTCTCGTTCCCGCTTTCGCTCAGGAGGCGGTAGAGCAATTCTCCGGTACCGAGCAAATGCGCGCTCAGCAATTTCTGCGCCGTGGGGATGTCGCGCTTGCGAATCGCCCGCATCAACGCCGCATGCTCGCGATCGGACACGCCTTTGTGGTCGGGCAGGCCGAACTTCACGCGCAGGTAGCGCTCGCCGCGGCGATGCAGCGTGGTGATCAGTTCGATGAGCTGCGGGCGCCGTGACGGCGCATAGAGGCTCATATGAAACGCTTCGTTGCGCGCGACGTAGAGCGCCGGATCGGGCTCCAGGCGTGCCGCCTCGCACAGCGCTTGAGCGTCGTGCAGTGTCGCGTCGGTGTGCGCCGGAATCGCGCATGCGATGGCGAGGCTTTCCAGCGAGGCCCGGATCTCGTAGATCTCGCGTGCTTCGTCCGCGCTCAACGGAGCCACCGTCGCGCCCTTGTTCATTTCGACTTTTGCCCAGCCCTCGGTTTCGAGCTGGCGCAGCGCCTCGCGAACCGGAATCGCGCTGACGGAGAAATGACGCGCGAGCGCGTCTTGCCGGAGCGGCGCACCGGGTGCGAGCGTGCCGTCGACGATGGCCGCGCGCAACGCGTCGGCCACCATTTTCGCCGCACTCGTGCGCGGCGCGATCGACAGCGTGCCGCGCGGCAGCGCGTCGCCGGTGCCCAAGGGTAAACGATCCGTTGCTTCGTTCATCATGGTCGATATTATATACAAAATATTCGATATGGAAATGGGACAAACCCTTGCGGCATGCACGGGAGTTCCGCGGGGCTGAACCGTCGAACGGTACCTTAGGAGGAGTCTGATGAATTCGATAACCGATAGCGCGCGCGCCGCGCGACGTCGCACGCCGCTCAATCGTTCGCAGATTGCGGGCTTCTGGGGCGCGTGGGCCGGATGGACGCTGGACGGGATGGATTCGTTCATCTATGCGTTGGTGCTGACGCCCGCGCTGACGGAATTGCTGCCTCGTTCCGGCTACGCGGCAACGCCGGCCAACATCGGGCTCGCGGGCTCGATTCTTTTTGCTCTGTTCCTCGTGGGCTGGGGGTTGTCCTTCATCTGGGGGCCGCTCGCCGACCGCTTCGGGCGTACCAAGGTGCTGGCCGGGACGATCTTCACCTTCGCTATTTTCACGGGTCTTTCCGCCACCGCCCACGATGTCTGGCAACTGGGCTTCTTTCGATTCCTGGCGGGGGTCGGGATCGGCGGCGAATGGGCGCTTGCGGGCACGTACGTCGCCGAAGCATGGCCGGAGGACCGCCGCAAGATGGGCGCGGGCTACCTGCAGACCGGATACTACGCGGGCTTTTTCCTCGCGGCCGCACTCAACTACACCGTTGGCGTGCATTTCGGCTGGCGCGCGATGTTTTTGACGGGCGCCGTCCCCGTCGTCGTCGCCATCCTGATCCTGCTGCGCGTGAAAGAGCCGGAGAAGTGGCAGAAGGTCGAAGCGCGCGTCGTGCATTCGCACCCGCTGCGTGAGATTCTCGGCGCCGGCTATCGGCGCCGAACCTGGGTAGCGTGCGCATTGCTGACCATTGCCATCGTCGGGCTCTGGGCCGGTGCCGTTTATGAGCCGTCGGCCGTCATCCAGCTCGCCGTGAAGGCCGGAATGGGCAAGGCCGATGCGATCAAGACGGCATCGCTCGCAACGGGTCTGCTGTCGATCGGCACGATTCTCGGCTGCCTCGCGTTGCCGCCGCTCGCCGAGCGCATCGGCCGCAAAAAGACGCTCGCCTTCTACTTTGCCGGCATGGCGGTTTCGATCGTCGGAAGCTTCGGCTGGGCCTTCTACTTGCCGAACGGCCTTGCGCCGTTCATTGCATGGCTTTTTGCGCTGGGCTTTTTTGGCGGAAACTTCGCGCTGTTCAGTCTGTGGTTGCCCGAGCAGTTCGAAACGCGCGTCCGGGCAACGGCGTTCGCCTTTTGTACTTCGTTCGGCCGTTTCGTCGGCGCCGGGGTGAATTTTCTGCTCGGCGCCGCCGTCGTGCAGACACATACGCTGGGCGTGCCCGTCGCGTTGACGGCGATTGCGTTCGTCGTCGGCCTTTTCATCATTCCCTTCGCACCGGAGACGCGCGGCGAGACGTTGCCCCAATAGGGGCGGGGGCGCGCCCGTCAGCCCGCCGCGTTGTCCTCGTCCGGGGCGGGTGTCGCGCCTCTCGGCTCGCCGAGGATGCTGATTTGGAACACCGGGGTGGCGGCAAGCGATTGCAAAAGGGGATCTTCCGGAATGCTCAGTAAAAGCGGAAAAATCACCGAGCCGCCGATCACGGCGCGCCGGCTGTTATCGGCCGGCCGCAGGCCCCAGATGTCCTGATAGACGAGCGGGACGGTCTGGCCGTCCCGAACCGTATTGCCCAGGTAGAGCATGACGTGGCCGCCGATATAGACGAGCGTGCGCATCGGCGCGCCATGCTCGACGAGGTATGCGATGCGCTCGGCGGGCTTGGCGCCGGATAGATCGGTCATGCGGCCCGCGCCCATCTGGGTCGATGAGTGACGCGGCAACCATACGCCGAACGCAGCAAAGATGCTCTGCAGTTCCGACGAACAATCGTTGTAAAGCCCGATGTTGCCCCAACCGTACGGGCGCCCGATCAGTGCTTTCATCAGCAGCGCCAAATGTCTCGGCGTCGCGGCGAGCGGCATCGGCGCGATCTCGGAAGCGCGCAGCGTGGCGCGATGGATGACGGCATGGCCGTCGATGTCGCGCACGGGGACCCATACCGGATAGGCGCCGGTTCGGGTCGCCTCGGCACCCGGTAAGCTCGGCGTCGCCAAGGGCAGCACGGTGCCGGCGGGAGCGTAAAAGCGGAACGCGCCGGTGTCGTCGCTGACCGGGACCGATGCAGCGATGACCGCACCCCATGCCGCGCGCGCAGTCGCACGCCATCGCGAGACGAAGGCTTCGTCGACGCTCGCGACACCCGGCGCCTGCACCCATCCCTGCACATCGGGTGTTTGCACGTAAGCCCAGGCGCGATCCGCGCTGCGGCCGATCACATAGAGCGGCGTGCCGGGCCTGACGGCCGTCACCTGCAGGTTATCGAACGGATAGCCCTCGCCGGCGAGTTGGTGCGAGTAGTACGACGGGTCGGTCGTCGGGAGTTCGCGCACGAATAGATTGTCGGTGGCGATCGCGCGCGCCGCTTCCGTGTAGCGAGGGGCTCGTGTGAACTGTGTGATATCCATGTTCGTTTCGATGGAATCGATCCACGCGACGGTATGCGGCCGATAGTTCTGTCCATAGCCGATGCGCCGTTCGCTCTTACCCGTGTTGTCGTAACGAGCGATGTGTCTGCGCTGGAGATCGGCGATATCCGTTCCCCCCTGACCGTAGAGCCGCGCCGCGATGAACGCGCCGTTCCAGGGTGAAGGATCGTTCGCCTGCGTGCCGAAGTAGCGCGCGTAGAACGCGTCGAGATGGGCGCGCTGCTCGGGCGGGCTCAGAAACGGCTGATCGTAGTTGGGGCTCGACGGGTCGATCCAGCGGTCGACATTTTGGTCGTAAGCCGCGAGCGGGAACAGCGCAATGGGATCGCGATAGAGCGCCTCGCGCGAGCTCGGCGATAGGGACGCACATGCCGCGAGCGCGATACACAGCGACGCGATCGCCATGCGAGCCGCGCCGCGGAAAAGACAGGTTTTCGACATCGTCGAGCAGTCCGGAGAATCGACGCGTACGTTCATTCCGACGACACACCGGACCGAGGTTCGCGCGCGACGCGGCGCAGCACCTCGAACGGGCCGAGCTGCCGGATCGTCTCCATTTGTGCGGCATCGCGTACCACGAGCGAGCCGGCAAAGCCCAGCGCATTGATCGAAATGCCTTCGACGCATTCGGTCGTCCGCGGCACGAGCAGCATCCAGCGGGGGGTGAACAGCAGGCTGTAGGGCGCGCGCTGTGGCGGACAAGCCGAAGCGTCGTGGCGCTCGACACCGAGGTCGAGCGCGTCGAGCAGTGCCTCGTAGCGCTCGAATGCCGCACGTGCGGCACGCTCGGGCGCCGAGGGCGCGAGCCAGGTGAATGCATGCTCGAAGGGTAACTGCGGCAGCGTACTGGCCTGCTCGCCCTGCTGCGCATCGGGAAAAAGCGTTTCGATCGGGACGCCCGTGCCGTCCAGGCCGAGCGGCAACGGCAGGATCTGCATATGCTTGTGCCGCTGACTTGCTCCGGCTGCGTCCCCGCCGTTATAGAAGCCGAGGCCGTCGAATTCGGCGAGGCAGGCACACCACGCTTCGAAATCGGCCAAGCCGAGCAGGTTCTCCTGCTCCTCGAAGGCACGCGTGGGAATCACGAGGTGGTGCTCGACGATATTGAATTTGTTCAGCAGCGCGACATGGGTTGCCGACACATCGGCCACAAATAGATCCGGATCGTAGGGGAGGAACGGATCGGCCGAAGGGGTCTCACGTTCGCCTCGCTCGTCTTGCTTGCCTTGGCGACGGCGTTCGCTCGCCTTACGCGCGAGGCTCGACACTTGCCGTATCACGAAGCGCACGCCGCGAGCTTCGATGGTCGTCGCGACGGTATCGATCGAACGCAGCGCGCCCGACTCGATGGCATGTTTCGATCGGCGCACGATGGAACGCCAAAGGGTGCCAGGCGTAAACGGTATGAACGCGGAGAGCGGCATGGCGGAAAAGGGACAAAAGGCATTGTGCCGGTCTCGCCATTGTGGCGCAAATCGCCCCGAGGCCGCGATTCGAACGATGAAACGCGGATATTGGCGTGAAAGCGTTCGATGGCTCACATCGATGGGCGCACGCTGACGCCAACATGGCGAAAACGGCAAGGTAATAGTGAGGATAATCGTGAGACCAACCAAAGAGAGCCCGCATTGCCACCGGAGCCGGATCGACGAATCCGGGACGGGGCCGCGCCGCTCGACGCACATGTACCGCCGCTGGCGGGCACGGGGATTGCGTCGGCGGTCGTGATTCAGGGCGGCGGATACCGCAAATGACGAGACGACACATCTCTGATCCTTGGCGCTTGGCGGATTTGCAGCGCACAGCATCCCGGCAGATCATGCCGTGCTCGCTCGTCTATCTCGACGGCGGGGCAGCCGCGAGCCCGAACTGGCGGGGCAAGGATCCCACTTCGTATGTGCGGCAGGCCGTGTGCCTGAACAGGTCGCTGCTGCGCGCTGGCATGCCCCGGCTCAATATCTATACGAACGCCGTCGATACGGTTCACAGCGTTCTTGCCGCAGTGCCCGAGAACGCTCGGCCAGTCGTGCACGAGCTCGAGACGACACATACGGCTCTGCCCAAGACCACGCCGTTTTATGCGGCGCATTTCAAACTCGATTTGATGGCGCAAGTGGCGAAGCGCATGCCGCGCGACGCGCTGTTTTTATTGCTCGATACCGACATGGTGGCGTTGCGCCCGCTCGGGCGCGGGATCGTCGACCGTGCGGCGACGCTCGGCGCGGGGGTCTTCGATATTTCGGATCAGGTGTTTCCGGCGTACGGCAGTCCACGCGTCATTGCCGATCTGGAAATTGCGGCGGGGCGGTCCCTGGTCAATCCGCGCTGGTACGGCGGCGAGTTTTTACTGTGTACCGCGACATTCCTCCAGCGCCTCGTCGATCAGGCGAGGCCTTGTTTCCGCCGTTATATCGACGAAATCGGCCACCTCAATCATCACGGCGACGAAGCGTTCATTTCGGCGGCGCTTTGCCTGCTCGTGGAGCAGGGGCAATCGGTCGTGGAAGTCGGAGCCTATCAGGCGGTGGGCCGCCATTGGCCGGGCAATACACACCGTAATCTCAATTGGTTCAGCCGGTGCGAATTCCTGCACCTGCCCGGCAGTAAGGCGCTCATCGAACGCGAGGCGCGCTATGCCGAATTCGATCCGGCCCGCTTATGGCGTGCGCTTTCGTATCGGCACCGCCTCGGGCAGATCCGCGCCGCGGCGAAGCTGCTTGTGCAGGCGTTCATGCGGACACCGGCTCCCGATATCGGCGAACAGCCGCGCCAGGTGCGCGACGCGCGCGACGCGGCCGCAATCATCCCCGGCGAAGCCGATGCTTCGAGAACGCGCAACCTGCAAGCGGAGTCCGGTCGGGCAGGCGGCCGTTAGATCGCCGGCCGGCGCGGGGCTAACCGCCGAAAGGATCGCGGACGTCTTTCGCCTCGCTATCGTCGGAGAGGTTGTATTCGGCGCGGACTGCTTTCAGCACCTCGGCGACGAACCGTTCGTAACCCACCGCATTGCCGAAATGCTTCATCGTCCAATTGCAGCCTGAAGCATCAGGCTCTTGTTTCTGCGGCCGGGGCACGCTTATCTTGACGCCGTCCTCTACGAGTTCGTGGATGCGGTGGATGCGACGGGACACCTCGTCCCGCAAGCGGGAGGCATTGAGGGTTTTACGGATCACGGCTGGCTCCTTCGATGCACGCATGGGTTGAATGTTTGTTTACCATGTCGTGCGGCGAAGGGCCAAGTCGTTTTGAGGCGGGCGCTTTGGCGGCTCGGCGTCAGCCTCCCGAGCCCGCCATCGTCGGCAGGAGAATCCGATAGACGTGAATGAGCGCGGGCCCGAGCAACACCGTCAGCAATGCCGGGAAGATGCAGAACGCCAGCGGCAGCAGCAGCTTCAGCGCGATTTTCGCGGCCTGTTCCTCGGCCCGCATGCGTCTGCGGGTACGCAGCGTGTCGGACAGCACGCGCAGCGAATCGGCGATGCTCGTGCCGAAACGTTCGGCCTGAATCAGCATCGTCGCGAATGAATCGATGTCTTCCACGCCCGTGCGCAGCGAAAGATTACGCAATGCCTTCTCGCGCGTGAAGCCCGAACGCATTTCAAGCAGCATCAGATCGAGTTCGCTCGCCACGACCACACTGCGCAGCTTGATTTCCTCGCTGACTTTCATGAGGCCGGCATCGAGGCTGAGCCCCGCTTCGATGCAGACGGTCAGAAGATCGAGGGCATCGGGGAAGTCCTCGAATATCGCACGCTTGCGCCATTTGACACGTCGCTTGAGGATGACGTTCGGCAAGTAGTAGCCGAATGCGCCCAGTACGACGAGCGCCGACGCGAGCTCCATTGGCGTGCCCGCGAGCGAGGAGCCCGCAAGCCAGGGCAGTGCGGCGAGCGGCAGCAGCAACGCGAGCGCGGTTTTTGCCCCGAAATAGATCAGTGCCGCATTCGACGAGCGCCAGCCTGCGTTCATCAAATGAACGCGCAGCGCCGAATTCTCCCAGCCTTCCTTGGGAATCGACAGTTTGGCGATCGGTTCCGACATGTCGGCGATCTTTTGCAGCCAGACCGCGGTCGTTGTCTCATGCGGTGCCGATACCGAAGCGCTCGAGATGCCACCCGCCTGTGCGATACGTTTTTTCATATCGGGTGGCGACATGATCAGCATCGCACCGAGCGCACCCGCAAAGACGAATGCGAACAGGCCGATCAGCAGCATCATATCCACGGAGAAAAAGGATTGCATGATGGAGTGTCCTGGTTGTTAGGGGTTGTGCGAAAGCGCACCGCAATCGTCAAACGCGGATGCGAATGATGCGTCGCATCAAATAGACGCCGCTCGTCATCAAGCCGATCATGACGCCGATCACTTTGGCACCGGCGGGATCGGTCCATAGGACCTCGAGGAAGCCGCGATTGAGGACGAACATGGCCCCGCCTGTAATGAACGGCAGCAGCCCGAGTACCCACGCGGACATCTTGCCCTCGGCCGCCAGGACGCGGACTTTGTCGTACAGCTTGAACCGCTCGCGAATCAGCATCGCGATGCTGTCGAGCACTTCCGCAAGATTGCCGCCGGTCTCGCGCTGGATCAGTACGGCAATGACGAAGTAGCGCAAGTCGCGGATCGGAACGCGCTTGGCCAAGTTCATCAGTGCGTCGTTGAGCGGGACGCCGTAGTTGATCTCGTCGAACGTGATGCGAAACTCTCCGGACATGGGCTCGGGGAATTCGGTTGCCACCATGCCGATCGCGCTTGGGAACGAATGGCCGGCGCGCAGGGCGCGGCTGATCGTGTCCGCTGCGTCGGGCAGCTGTTTTTCAAGCCGCTCGAGCCGTTTCCGACGCTGCCGGCGGACGTAAAGGTAGGGCAGCGCGCTGGTGGATAGCGCGCCTGGCGCTACGAACATGAGCTGCACCGGCAGAAACATGCCCACGCCGAGCGCGACGATCGGTATCGCGACGCTGACCGCGATCAACCGCGTCGCAGACCAGTTCAGCCCGGATTGCTGTATGAACAGATCGAGGGTCTGCACGCGTGGCAACTGCATGAGGACCTTTTCGAACTCGCTCGATTCGCGCAGCATGCGGTCCTTCAAGATCGTCAGGCGTTCCTTTTGCAGTTGCCCGCCGGCCGAAAGCGCGCGAATGCGCGATTCGACGCGGCGCGCGGCCGGCCCGTGCTGGCTGTTCCACCAAAAATAGCCGCCTTCGATCGCGAGCACAACGGCCACGAACAGTAAGACGATGAATGCGTAGAAAATGGGGTCCATGTCGGCCTCCTAGCGGGCGCAGGATCAAGTCGTTTCGTAGCGACGTGCCGGATCGTAGAGTTCGTCGGGCAGATCGATGCCGAATGCGTGTAGTCGCTCCGCGAATTTTGGCCGCACGCCGGTTGCCGCGAAGTGACCGCGCACGGCACCGTTCCTGTCGACGCCCGAGCGCTTGAACGCGAATATTTCCTGCATATTGATGATTTCGCCTTCCATGCCGGTCAGCTCCTGAATGCTGACGATTTTGCGTCGGCCGTCGGTCAGGCGTGTGGCCTGAATGACGACGGAAATGGCCGAGGCGATCTGTTGCCGCATCGTCTTTGGCGGCAGCCCCATGCCAGCAAGGCTGATCATGTTTTCGAGCCG
>Ga0105239_10010250_pt1 | contig 10494 bp, 7 predicted proteins | sample KBSC44metaG_FD_92761 | JGI IMG/M metagenome (GOLD analysis project Ga0105239, IMG submission 92761) | Corn rhizosphere microbial communities from Kellogg Biological Station, Michigan, USA - KBS C4-4 metaG | ecosystem: Host-associated > Plants > Roots > Rhizosphere > Soil | place: Michigan, USA...
CCCAGCTCGCGGGCCTGCCACCGGGATACCGGCCGCACGTGGCCGTGATCGTCGTCGGCGGCAACGACGTCACGCACCGGGTGCGCGTCGCCGACTCGGTCCGCCACCTCGCCGAGGCGGTGTCGGCCCTCCGGGATCGCGGGTGCGAGGTGGTCGTGGGCACCTGCCCGGACCTGTCGGCCCTCACGCCCGTGCCCCAGCCGTTGCGCGCACTCGGCGGGATCAGCTCGCGGCGGCTTGCCGAGGCACAGCGCGCCGTCGTCAGCGATCTCGGTGCACGGGCAGTGTCGCTCGCGGACATCGTGGGCCCCTTCTTCCTGGCCCAGCCGGACGAGATGTTCGCGGTCGACCGCTTCCACCCCTCCGGGGCCGGCTACCGACGCACGGCGAAGGCGCTGCTGCCCAGCGTGCTCGAGGCAGTCGGGCCACCCGGGGCTCAGCCGAAGCGACCGTTGACGTAGTCGTTCGTGCGCTGGTCCTGAGGGTTCTCGAAGAGCGTCCGGGTGTCGCCGTGCTCGACGATCACGCCTGGGGTGTTCTGCGAGGCCAGGAAGAACGCGCACTGGTCGGAGACGCGCGCGGCCTGCTGCATGTTGTGCGTGACGATCACGATGGTCACCTCGCGGGCGAGCTCGAGCATGGTCTCCTCGATCACGCGCGTCGACGTCGGGTCGAGTGCGGAGCACGGCTCGTCCATGAGGAGGACCCGCGGCTTGATCGCGAGCGAGCGAGCGATGCACAGCCGCTGCTGCTGCCCGCCTGACAGGCTGCCGCCGGGCGCTTCGAGCCGGTCCCGGACCTCCTTCCAGAGGCCTGCGCGGGTCAGGCAGGACTCCACCAGTGCGTCCTTCTCCGAACGGGAGGCCCCGGCGCCGGTCAGCTTCAGCCCGGCCAGGACGTTCTCCCGGATCGACATCGCCGGAAAGGGGTTCGGCTTCTGGAAGACCATGCCGATGGCGCGCCGAGCGTCGATGAGCTTGCGGTCGGGGTTGTAGATGTCGGTGCCGTCGAGCAGCACCTCTCCGCCCATCTGCGCGGACGGCACCAGCTCGTGCATGCGGTTCAGGATCCGCAGGAACGTGGACTTCCCGCAGCCGGAGGGGCCGATCAGCGCGGTGATGCTCCCCGCGTGCATGGTCAGCGAGACGCGGTCGAGGACGAGGCGGTCACCGAACCAGGCTGAGACGGCGCGGGCCTCCAGCTGGGCGAGCTCGGGCGCGGGTCCGTCGGGGACGAACGGGTCCCGGACGTCGAGGTGCGGCAGCACCGTCGTGGGCCGGTCCTGCAGGTGGTCGTCGATGCTCACGGTGACCTCATGTCTGTGTGGGTGTCGAGGTGGGCCGGGCGGTGCGCCCGGCCCACCTCGGTGGTGCTGGGGTGCTACTTCTGGACGATCTTGAAGCTGAGGGTCCCGCCGAGGCTGTTCGCGGACCCGCTGTAGGTCGCGACCAGCTTGTTCTTGCCGACGGGCAGCTTCGCGAGCCTGATCGTGACGACGCCGTTGACGAGCGTGCCCCTGCCGACGACCTTGGTCCCCTTCTTGACCACGATCGTTCCGCCCGGCTTCACCGAGGAGCCCGGCACGAGTCCGACGACGACCGTTCCCACGGCGCGCTTGCCGTGCTTGATCTTCGACTTGAAGGTCTCGGAGAGCACGACGCTCGACTTGCCGACGGTGTAGACCTTCGTGTCACTGCTCGGCGTGGTCGTGGCGTTGCCTGCGTACTGCGCGCTGAACGACTGTGAGCCGGCCGCGAACGTGCCGGGGATCGAGAACGTCGCCGATCCGCCGGACAGCGCCGAGGTGGCCTGGTAGCCGCCGACGTTGATCGTCACGTTGCCGGTCGCCGTGCCGCTCTCGGTGCTCACGGCGACAGTGGCCGTGCCGCCGTGCCCGAAAGTGCCCGGGTTGACGGTGGCGGTCGTGGTGGAGCTCCCGACCACGGAGACGGTCTTGGACCCGGACGAGTCGTTGACCGCGCTCGTGTCGTTGGACAGGAACTTCGCCGTGTAGGTGTGCGAGCCGCCGGTCACGCTGGTGAGGTGCAGCGTGGTGTGGCCGCTGCTCGCAACCGCGGTGTCGGTCCCGACCTGTGTCGAGCCGTCGAAGAACTGCAGGACGCCCGCTCCGGTGGTGGTGACAGTGGCGTCGAGGTCGACGGTGTGCAGCGACGGCGACGACGCCGCGAGCGAGGTCGTCGAGTTGGCCGCACCCTCGACGTTCAGGTTCGCCGGCGGCGCGGTGAGGTTGAGTCCGCACTGACCGCCCGGCGTGGCCGTCGTGGCGAGCGGCTCGAAGCCGGCGGCCTGGATCACCGTGCGCCCCGCCGCGGAGCACCAGAAGCCGGTGGTGCCGAACAGGTCGCCGACCCAGGCCGACCCGGCATCAGCGTTGCGGACGACGTCGTACACCGCGCGTCGCGCCCGGTAGCCGCCCTCGAGGTGGATGACCGTGGGGTCAGCCAGCTTGGAGGCGCGAGCGGTCGAGAACGGCGCGATCGCGTCCGGGTCGTTCTCGATCTGGGTCGGGTCGTGCTCCTGCACGAACTGGACGGTGGGCGCGTAGGTCACCGCGACGCCGCCGTTGGCGGCCTTGAGCTCGTTGTCGAAGAAGCTCCGGGTGCCCGACCCGCTCTGCGGGGTCATCGGCTTGATCGCCGCGGTGCTTCCACCCGCATTGCCCGGGATCTCGTTCCAGTGCGTGTAGGTGCCGTCGTAGATCTTCACCATCTGCGCTGCGGTGATCGACGCCGGTGCGTGAGACGCCTGCATCCCCGACACCGCGAGCTTGAGCCCGTCGACGGCGAAGGGGAACTGGGTGAGGGCGGCCGCCTCGGTGGTGTTCACCGACGAGGAGGACCGGGCGAAGCTGATCGCCGGGTTGTTCCCGGCGCCGAACAACGTCGCCTTCCCGGAGCCCGAGCCGTTCGGTCGGGTCACCGCGGCAGCGCCGGACCGGGGGACTATCGTCGCCGACCCGGTCGCGTTCCAGCTGGCCACCTTGTACGCCGGTGCCGGCACCGTGGCGTTCCACGCATCGGCGAGGTTCTGGACGACGAACTCGATGGTGTCGGAGCCGACCCCGACGACGTCCCCGCCGGCAGCGGGAAGGGTCGAGGACGGCGTGAAGCTCGGGTCGGCGACGGCCGGGGTGGCCGCGCCGAGGGCCAGCGCGGAAACGGCCAGGGCAGCCACTCCGATGCCGGCGGTAAAGGTGCGTACCTTCATGTCTTCTTGATCCTTCTCTCGGGTTTCCTTGAACGGAATTCGTGGGGCTTCAGGTCAGATCAGGTTGGGCAGCAGCCGCATCACCACATCGGTCGTGAACCAGGACAGGGCGATCGCCACCGGAGACGCGACCACCCAGACGAGGGCGCCGGAGAACCGCTGGCGGGCCGCGGTGACCGCGAGTGCCAGCGCGGCGAGCAGCCCCAGCACGAGGGCGAGCATCGGCAGCGCGGCGGTGTCCGCCGACATTGCCCGTTCCGAGGACGGGATCGCGGTCGCGCCTCGTGCAGGCGCGGGTTGGCCATGGGCCGCCGTGGCGTCGACGTAGACGGCGTTCCGGGCCTGCAGGCCGGCGAGTCGGCCGGTGCCCTCGGCACTCACCAGGGTGAGCCGCGCCTGCTCGCCGGTCGGCGGCGCGGGCAGCGCGTCGCCGGCGCGACGTACGCCGTCGACCACGTAGACCGTCCGCCCCTGACCGGTCTGGGTGACGATCTGGTCGCCCTTCTGGAGGCTCGTCAGGTGCCGGAACGGAGCGCCGTAGGTGCCGACCCGGCCGTACACCAGCGAGATCCCCTGCTGACCCGGGAGCACGGTGTCGCGTCGGTGGCCCGGGCCGGCGAGGAGGTCGCCGGACGCGGTGCCCTCGACCACGACCTGCGACAGCCCGAGGTGTGGCACCTGGAGCAGGGCCACCGGATCCCCCGGCGGCACCGCCGGCCCGGTGGGCGCCGTCGCCGCCGCGAGCTCGTGGCGGAACCGGTCGTAGAGAAGGTGCTGGTCACGCGCCTCGCTGAAGCCGCTGAGCAGCAGGGCCTGGAGCACGAACCACAGGCTCACGATCGCGACCATCGCGAAGGCCGACGAGACCAGCGAGACGGTCTCCTCCACCTCCCCGGGGCGGATCGCGACCCGTTCCGGGCGCCGCTGCTGCCGCCGGCGAAGGCCGACGGGGTCGGCCAGCGTGGTCATCGGACGCCCCTGCGTCGGAGCGCGAGGCGGGCGAACCCGCTGAAGATCCCACCCGCGATGCCGACGAAGAGCAGTGCCGGCAGGAGGAAGCCGCCGAGCGAGGACGACACGGCCGCTGTCCTGGCACTCACCAGAGGCGGCGTCTCCGAGGAGGAGACGACCGGCGTCGTCGGAGCCGGTGCTGCGGCGGGCGGCGCGACGGCCGCGGGCGGGGCCACGGCGGAGGAGGAGGCGGCAGGCTTGGTGGCGGGGGCCGCCGCTTTCGGCGTCTTCTGGGCGCGGATCGCCTTGGCGACCGCCCTCGCTGCGTCGTACAGCGGCTTGGTGGCGCCGGACCCCCGGATCGGCAGGTAGCCCTCCGGCAGCTGCCCGTTGCCACGGCCCGGCACCTGTCCCTCGGTCGAGGAGATGTCGATGAACTGCGCGACCTTGCTCGCGTCCGCCTTGGGCAGCTCGGTGAGGCGGGCCGCGGTGTACACGATCATGGTCCCGGGGTAGGCCGTGCTGCTCTTGGCGAGAGCAGCGCCGGGGATGGTGAAGGGCTGGTACTTCTTTCCCGGTTTCGCGAGCGCGATGGCAGCCTCCATCGAGGCGTCGTCGGGAGCGACGTACGCTCCGTCGGCGACGGCGAGAGACGCGGTGTGCAGGCCGAACCGCTCGGCATCGCCCAGGGTCGTCACACCCAGCAGGAAGCGAGTGCCGACGCCCTGGCGGTCCACGCGGCCGAGCTTCCAGGGGTCGGTCGGGCTGGGTCGCTCGCACTTGGTGGCGACCAACGGCCAGCCGTCGAGCACCGCGGCGGCGATCTGGCGCAGGGTCCCGACGGGGGCCGCGACCTGCGGGAGGTAGGGCGCGGGGTTCTGCTTCAGGCAGTCGTCGTTCGATGCGGGCACGAACGTGTCGAGCAGCGGCCACTGGTTCGTGGGCACGTGGATCCCCCGGTACGACGGGTTGACCGTCATCCCCCACGGGTCGGCGTTCCCGTTCAGGAACGCGACGGCGTCGGCGTCCCGCGCGAGGTAGCCGGTGAGCGCGGAGATCACGTCGGAGGAGGTCGACAGCGTCATCAGGGTCGAGGCCGCCTCCTGCGCGATCGAGCCCAGGCCCGGGTTGAGCGCCCGGAACTCGGGGTCCAGGTTGAGCGAGAGGGGGTTGTGCTCGAGGCCGGGGTGGGTCGCACCGCGCGCCGTCGCCGGGTAGGACTCCGTCAGGAGCTTGGCGAGCAGCCGCGCGTTCAGACGCAGGCTGGTGACCTCCCCGCCGTTGTCCGGCTTGTCGACCACGAAGCTCACCGCGAACCCGGTCACCGCCGTCGGCGCATACCCGACCGGTTTGTCCGGGTCTCCGTCCCGCGGGCCCGAGACCTCCGCCGCGACCGACACGCCCTGCTGCATCTGGGTGAAGGCGGCCTCGTCCGGCATCGAGTTCTGCTGCCACTTGAACCGGTCCTTGCGCAGGCAGAAGGCGGGCGCCCACTGGAGTGCTGCCTGGGACAGGAGCTCGGAGCCGTAGAAGGGCGTCGGCGCGCGGTCGTCGACGATGTCGCACACGCTCGGCGGGGTCGCGAACGCCAGGGGGACGGAGATCCGGTTGCGCCAGTTCGAGGCGGCCCACCAGTAGACCGGCGACACGGCCGGGTCCACACCCTGGTTGGCGAAGTTGCTGCTCCCCTCGGGGAACTGGCCGGTGCCCCGGCAGGCGGCGTCGACGGACGCGAACGCAGGATCCTCGGCGACGCAGCTGAGCCCCATGATCGGGATCACCACGAGCGAGCAGGCCACCTTGTAGGAGCAGCCGAGCGACTCGTTCTCGACGTCCGTCCGGACCTCGAACCAGGTGTCGCCGGTGCCGTCGGTGTTCGTGAAGGCCTCTTGCTCGGCGGGCGGGAACGACGAGCCCACGGCCGCCTCCGGCGGCATCGTGCCCGAGGTGCATCCCTTGAAGACCTTGCCGTCGGCCGCGACGAACGGGGTGACATGGGCGTAGAAGGTCGCCGAGTTGTCGTCGCACGCCGCCCCCGGATACGGGTCGAGGCCGCTCTTGACCTGCCGGTCCGCGTCGGATGCGTACAGGTCACGGGTCCAGATCGCGGCGGTCGAGTCCTGCACCTGCGAACGCTGCAGCTTCGTCGAGGTCCAGCACGTGGTCGGGTCCAGCTGCTGTGCCGCCGGAGCCGAGGGGTCGTCGACACCCCGGCACTGCATGATCACGACCGGGTACTCCTGGTTGAGCCCGTTCTCGGCGTAGGGATTGCTGGCGCGCGCCCCGCTCGGGTGCGCACCCGACCAGCTCACGTGGATGCGCTCGCGGGTCTGCAGGTCGGTCGTGTGGTCGACGTTCACCGTCACGTCGCGGCGGTCCACTTCCTGCGTGGTGCCGTCGGGCTGGACGAACTCACGGGTCAGCGACTTCGTGCGGGTGAAGCCGTCGGACGCCGCCACCGGTGCCACGGCCTGCGCCTGGGGCCACGGAAGGGCCGCGGCCATCAGCGCCACGGCAGCGAGCGCCGCGAGGCGCCTCATGATGCCGGCTTCCCGGTACGCCGGCGCCACGCGACGTACACGCCGGGGAGCATGACCAGCGCCACCAGCTCGAGCACGGCGAGCGCCCCGAACGTGCGGCTGTCGCCGGCACGTGACGCGCCGAGCTCCGTCGGAGTCGCGGTGACTGCCTGGCCGCTCGCCAGGGTGGGGTCACCGGTGACGACCCCGGTGTCGGGGTCCACGGCGGCAGGCGCCGCCGCGGCCGGTGCGGCGCCGGGCGCCGTCGTGCCGACCGTCGGCGCTCCGGCCGCCGTCGTCGCAGCATTGCTCTTGTCCGTCGACGGCTTCCCCGTCCCGGTCGCGGTCCCACAGGGACCGGCCCCCTGCTTGTCGCACGCTGCGGGCTTGGGAGCGATCTCCGCCAAGTGGTTCTTGGACAGGTCGCCCGCGACGAACGTCGGGTTGTGGCAGCTGGTGACCGTCCGGTTCGCGAGATCGACGGCGGGATCGGCGTCCTTGAGCTTGCCGATCTGCTCGAAGCCCGCCTGCACGAGGTTGAGCGGAAGCGGCGAGTAGCCGTAGGGCCCTGCCTTCGCCTGTCCCTCGCAGAGCGAGTAGAAGGTGAAGTCGGCGAGCGTCTGGCGCTTGGCCGTCGTCATCCGCCGGTCGTCCGCGGCGGTCGGGATGATCATGTAGGAGTACGACGACAGCGGGTAGGCACGCGTGTCGGTGGCACGGTAGACGCCGTCGAGGACCTGGGTCAGGTAGTCCTTCGAGGTCTTGTCCTGGTTGATCTTCGCCTGGGTGAGCGCGACCGCGACGTTGTACTGCGTCGGCTCGACGTAGTAGCCGCCGGCGTTCAGCACCTTGACGACGGGGTAGTGCGCGTTGAGCGGGTAGGAGTACTCGACGTAACCGATCGTGCCGTTGCCGGCCGCGCCGGAGATCGTGTTCATCACCTGGTCGGAGCCGGCCGCCGCGATCGCGCGGCCCTGCTTCGGGAAGTACGAGGTCAGGCCGTCGTGACCGAAGAACGGCCGCCACAGCGAGGGATACATGGTGTCCAGGTAGCGGGTGAACTGCGCCGTCGTCCCGGAGCCGTCGGAGCGGACGACCGGGGTGATCGGCAGCGACGGCAACGCGTGCCCGTTGTTGTCGGCGGTGATCGCCGGGTCGTTCCAGTTCGTGATCTTGTTGGTGAAGATCTTGGCGATCGTCTCGCCGGACAGCCGCAGGTTGCGGACCAGGGTGCCGCCGACCTTGATCTGGTAGGTGAACGCGGTGCCGCCGGCCACGATCGGCAGGTAGGCGTAGGCACGTCCGTTGCTGGTGTCGGCCTGGCCGTACTCGTCGGTGCCTTGGTAGGGGATCTCGCTGATCGCGAAGTCGGTGACGCTGTTGGCGAAGTCCTTGCGGCCCTGCGAGGACCCGCCGCCGTTGTAGGTCACCTTCATGCCCGAGGCGTCGACGTCGGAGATCCACTGGCTGAGGATCACCTGCGACCACGTCGAGCCGGACCCCTCGATCTGCGCGTAGTTGGCCGCGATCGCGGGGGTGGAAACCCCGGTGGCGAGCCACAGCGCGACGGCGACGAGCAGGACGGTTCTCAGGCGGTTCACGAGGACTCCCGGAGACGGGTGACCAGCCGAGCGACGCGGCCGGACTTGGTGGAGCGCGGCCGGGCGAGGAGCCGCGCGGCCACGAACAGGGACAGGACGAGGAAGAGCAGGACGGATGCGGCGGCGAAGGCGCGGGCGATCGCGAGCGGCTCGCCGCTGCGGACCGTTGTGTAGATGAACAACGGCAGGGAGTTCATGACGCCGCCGTTGGGATTGGTCACCAGGAAGGACGCCGCGCCCGAGGTCAGGAGGACCGGAGAGGTCTCCCCCACGCCCCTGGCGATCCCGAGGATCAAGGCGGTGGCGAGCCCGGGGCGCGCGGTCGGCAGGACGACGTGCCAGACCGTCTTCCACCGCGACGCGCCGAGCGCCAGACTGGCCTCCCTCAACCCGCTCGGCACCACGCGGAGGACGACGTCGGAGGCCCGCGCGATGATCGGGAGCATCATCACCGCGATCGCCATCGAGGCGCAGAAGCCCGACCGGGGGAACCCCAGGCCGATGATCAGCACGGTGTAGATGAAGAGCCCCGCCACGATCGAGGGGAGCGCGGTCATCGCCTCCACGACCGTCCGCACGATCGTCGCGAACCGGCCGCCGATCTCGGTCATGAACACCGCGGTGCCGACACCGAGCGGCACCGTGACGCACACGGCGATGCCGACCTGGATGAGCGACCCGACGATGGCGTGCAGGATGCCACCGCGCGTGAACGGGTCACGTGGTCCGACGGCGGCCATGTCGTCGAGGAAGAAGTTCGGGTGTAGCAGCGGCTTCCACCCGCGCTGGAACACGAACACCAGGGTCGTCAGCAGTGCGACCCCGACCACGAGGGCGCCGGCGTTGACGACCGCGGTCGCCAACCGGTCGCGTACCTCCACGGCCGAGCCCGTCATCGCAGTGGTGATCGCGGTGAGCGCGAGACCGCCGAGGAACCCGACGATCAGGAACCACGTCGGACCCGCCATCGGCAGCAGCCGCTGGGTGATCACCCAGGACAGCGCGAACCCGCCGATCCACGACCCGATCCGGACGAAGCGCTCCTCCGGGTTGGACGTGCTCGTGCCGCGACGTGGCAGGGCCGGTGGTGCGTCGTCGGACCGTGCCGGGAGCAACGTCCCGACGGGCATCGCGCTCATCAGGCGTCCGTCCCGACGCCCGAGCGGCTGCGGTTGACGACGATCGCGGCGAGCGTGTTGATCACCAGCGTGATCACGAACAGCACGAAGCCGGCGGTCAGGAGCGCCGAGAGCTGGGAGTCGGTGGCCTCGCCGAACCGCCCGGCGATCAGCGCGGAGACGGTGCTCGTCCCGATCTCGAGGATGCGTGGCTTCACGTCGAACGCCGGGGAGATGATCAGGAGCACGGCGATGGTCTCGCCCAGCGCGCGGCCGAGGCCCAGCATCGTCCCGCCGATGATCCCGCCGCGGCCGAAGGGCAGCACGACCGTGCGGACCATGCCCCACCGGGTCGAGCCGAGAGCGAGGGCGGCCTCCTTCTCACCCAGCGGCGTCTGGGAGAAGACCTGTCGCATGACCGCACAGGCCATCGGCAGCACCATCATCGCGACGGCAAGCCCGGCGCAGAACGCCGACGCGGTGTAGCGCGAGCGGTCCCAGACGGCCGCGTCCGGGTCGGCGTCGACGGCGAAGATCGGGATCCAGCCGAGGTGTCGCTGCAGGAAGAGCGCGACCTCGCTGGCGTGGGGCTGCAGCAGGAAGAAGCCCCACAGGCCGTAGACGATGCTGGGGACGGCCGCCATCAGATCGACCAGCGAGACCAGCGTCGGCCGGAGCCAGGCGGGCGCGTACTCACTGATGTAGAGCGCGGTCGCCAGCGACAGGGGGAAGGCCACCACGATGGCGACCATCGCCACCGAGAAGGTCCCGACGAGCACCGCGCCGATGCCGAGCACGTCGGACTCCGGCTGCCACTGGGTCTCGGTGAAGAACCCCCAGCCGTAGTGCTTCAGCGTCGGCACCGACTGGAGCGCCAGGAACAGACCGATCCCGCCGGTGATCAGCAGCACGGTCGCACCGGTCGAGCGGGCGACGTAGGCGAAGACCCGGTCGACTCCGGTGTGCGTCGACGCCAGCACCCGGGGAACAGCCTGCTGTGCAGGCCGCTCCTCACTGGCGAGGGTGGTCACGTCTGTTGCCCCGATCGGTCGTCGTGCCGGTCGCGGACAATCTCAG
>Ga0105239_10010251_pt1 | contig 10494 bp, 7 predicted proteins | sample KBSC44metaG_FD_92761 | JGI IMG/M metagenome (GOLD analysis project Ga0105239, IMG submission 92761) | Corn rhizosphere microbial communities from Kellogg Biological Station, Michigan, USA - KBS C4-4 metaG | ecosystem: Host-associated > Plants > Roots > Rhizosphere > Soil | place: Michigan, USA...
CAAGGACACCGCCGAGCTGAGCTCCGTGCACCGGTTGCGGGAACGGCTCGGCAAGATCTGGGCCGTCGCCGACGACGAGGAGCGGGCCGTCGGTCAGGTCAACGCGCTGCTGGCCGATACCCGTGCGATGCCGTGGCTGACCAGGCACCCCGAGATGCCGGAGTGGCATCTGCACCTGGCCTCGATGCACGACCCGCTGTGGCAGCGGATGGGCGCCGAGATGGCGATGGCGCTGGCCGACCTCATCCGCGGCGGCGACCTGCGGCGCCTCAAGACGTGCGCGGCGCCGGACTGCGAGGCGGTGCTGGTCGACCTGTCGCGCAACCGTTCCAGGATGTTCTGCGACACCGGCAACTGCGGCAACCGCCAGCACGTCGCGGCGTATCGGGAACGACGGGCGAGTCAATGAGCGCCCGGCGAGAATCAGGCCAAGAAGAGGGCTGACAGCGGCGTATCGTGAGCACGCCATGAACGCTCAGGGGTAAGGGGTCGGGATGAGTCTTGAGTGCAAGTCCGAGTTCTCGTTCAACGTATCGCTCAAGCCGCCGGTCGACTTCGGGGCTGGCCCGCTGGGTCAGCGAATCTACTTCGAGGTGACCGACGGCGTGGCTACTGGTGAGAGATTCAACGCCCGCGCAGTGGGAGGTGCAGGAGACTGGGTCGTCGTCGGACCGGATGGCTACGGGCGCATCGACGTTCGCCTCCAGTTCGAGACCGACGACGGCGCCCACGTGTACGTCCAGTACTTCGGTTTGCTCGAGATCAATCAGGTCGTGGGCCAGGCGATGGCCACTGGCGCAGGCACCTCGTATGAGGATCAATACTTCCGGACCACTCCGCGATTCGAGACGGGCGATCCGAGGTACGCCTGGATGAATCAAGGCGTATTCGTGGCAAGGGGACGATTGAGGGAAGGCGGGGGCGTGGAGTACGAGGTGTCCCGGGTCCTCTGACTCAACCCAGCATCGCGCCTGCCCGCATCAGGTCGGGCCACGTGCTGTCCCTCGGGAAGAGCTGCATCGCCTCGACAACTGACGGCCGAGCCGCATCACCGCGGAACCGGAAGTCGTCCAAGGCTGCCCGGAGTGCGAAGACAGGGGCCCGCTGTGTGCAGGCCAAGTCGAAAGCGGCCTGCAGGTCCGCGTGGCGCGACTCTTGGTCGGTGTGCGTGATAGCGCGTAGCCGCAGCAATTCGGCGTCGTAGTAGTGCATTCCGGTTTCCCGGGCGAGCTGCAGACCGGCGTCGACCCGCTGCTGTGCAGCGACTGGTTGTCCTGCGGCCATGAGCGCCCTCGCCAGAATCCCGTCGAACGTGGTCAGGAAGCTCTTGGCCTCCATGAATCGGCCGGCCTCCACCCACCCGGCGAGCATGGGCAGATTGTCGGATAGCAATTGCTCATCGATGGGGTCGGCGGTCATAGCGGCGGCGATGGCGACGGTGCTTTGCATGACCGTTCCGGCGGCAACCCACTGATCGAACCCGTGGATGGAACCCTGCGAAATCATCTCCGCTGCTGCGCCGGCGGCGCGGTCGACGGAACCCGCCTCGACACCGATCAACGCCTCCACGTAGAGCGCATAGCAAGCGCTGAAAGGACCTTGCGGAAAACCGAGTTCGTCGCCCCAGCGCTTGGCATCGGTCAACGCCGCGTCGGCCCCGATCTGATCGCCACGGACCCAGCGGACGAGCGCAACGCTGGTGAGGTCCAGCACGACCGGATCGAACGGCATGAACCACTCTGCTTCGAGGTCGCGGCGGCCCCGCGACACCGCCAGATTGGCGGCTTCCTCCAGATGTGTGCTGGCGGAGTCGAATTCGCCGCGCATCCATTGCACGATTCCCGATCCGGCGAGGTTTTCCGAAAGCCACCACGCACGGCCACCGTCGACGCCCACACGCAGCGACTGCACGACCTGCTCTGCTCGCCGCAGATCGGCCCGATTGATGTAATAGGTGAACAGCGCCATCAGCGTTGCGAAGAGTTCGTCGCTCTGCGGGTCTGTTCCGCTGAGTTCCAGACAGCGCTCGAAGTCTGCCTCGGCGTTGGTGCTTCCGGCTCCCTCAGCGGCAGCGGTCAAGAACCCGTGGCGCAGGCGGAGTTTCACTTCGCTGCGATCGCGCTCGCGACTTTGTGGCACCTTGGCTAGCTGGGTCAAGGCACGAGACAAATGGTGCGTCGCCTCCTTGAGCGCACCCCGTCGCCGGGCGATCGAGGACGCCTGTCGGTGGGCGACCGCCGCCTCCTCAAAACGATCGGCCCGCTCCAAGTGCATCGCAATCATCGGCCAGTCGGGATCGGTCTCTGCTGCATCGGATTTCAGCGCGTCTGCCACCTGGCTGTGCAATCTCCGCCGAATGCTCGGCGGTGGGAGCTCAGCGGCCATCTCGCGCAAGAGCTCGTGCCGAAACCGCCACGTGTCGTTGCCTACCTGTTCCAACACCAACGAGGCTTCAAGCTCGCCGATCACCCGGTCGTGATCGTCGGCATCGAGCCCGGTCGCGGACCGCAGTAGTGCGCCATCGAAGCTACTGCCGATCGTCGCCGCCAACTCCACGACGCGTAACGCCCCCAAGCTCGGTTGCAGCCGTGCGAACAACGCCTCATAGAGGGAGTCTGGTACCTGGGCGGAACCTGCGGCGTCGACCGGTTGCTCCTTGAGTTTCGCGACGACCTCTTCGATGTACAGGGGTATGCCGCCGCACCGACGTCGCACCGTGTTCAGGGCAGCGGGCCCGATTCCGGGAAACAACTCGGTGACGAACTCCGCGGTCTCGTCGTCGTTGAGCGGCTTCAGCTCGAAGGCCACTGCGAGAGACGGGTCCTTCAACGGCTCACGCTCGCGGGATGTCACGACGACCATCAGTCGACCGAGACCGCTGCACAGTAGTGACGTGACGACGTCGATCGTGGGGGGGTCGAACCACTGCATGTCCTCCACCAGCACCAAGGCGGGCCCACCGTCGGTAGCCGCGATGAGGTAATCGTGAATGGCATTGTTGATCTGTTCTGCGAGCTTTCGTCCCTCCGCGTGGACGGGGTCGAAGTCCGTCGCGGGTGCCATTCCGAGCACCGCAGCCAACAACGCGACCGTTTTGCCGGGATCCGGCGAACGTGGCTCTACTTCTGCACGGAGCAGCTGAAGGCGCTCGGCCCTGCTGGACGTGCGATTGATCCCGCAGCGGCGTTCCAACAACTTCCGGACGGGGTACAGGCCGACGTGTGTGTGAAGCGGCGATCCGATCAGCTCGAATACCACGGCGTCAGAGCGCTTGGCGGCGCCGATCGCAGAACGTGCAACCCGGCTCTTGCCGATCCCGGCCTCGCCAGAGAACACGATTCCTGCCGTGACCAAAGTGCCGGCCAGCGCCGCGGTCCAACTGGCTTCGAGGTGCGCCATCTCGGACTGCCGTCCCATTATCGGACCTTGGGGGACGCGTGCCGTATCGCGCTCGCCCACTACGTGATACGGAGTGATCGGGCCGTCGACACCCTTGACCGAACGCGGTGGCCCCGCGCGTAGTTCGAATCTGTCGCGCACCAATCGCTCGACTGACTCGGAGACGGCAACGGTGCCCGGATCGGCAATGCTGCAGACGCGGGCGGTGAGGTTGGCCGCGAATCCGTACACGTCGTCCTGGGCGGTGTCGAGATAAACCAGTCCATGATGGATGCCCACTCGGACATCGATCCCGAATCCGAACCTACGGCTTACGGTCTGACTGAGCTGGGCTATCTCGCGAGTGATGTCGAGGCCTGTAAGTACCGCGCGCCGCACGTCGTCCTCATGCGCGTGCGGATGGCCGAAGACTGCCAGGAGCCCATCACCCTTGGTGGAGGCGAGGTGGCCGTCGTAGTGAGTCACCAGCCGAATGACTTCATCGCGGTAGCGCCCGACCACAGTGCGGTAGACCTCCGGTTCGATCCGTGTCGACAACTCGGTGGAGTCGACCAGGTCGGCGAACATGATGGTCAACCGCCGTATTTCACCGTGATCGACGGGTGCGGCGAGCAACTCCTCCGCGTCGGAATTGGTGCGGTCAACGGCGAGCACCTGGCCCGCAAGTGCGTCCGAGCCCGCCCGGTCACCGCGGTTGATGGCTGCAACCGCTCGATCGAGGAGCTCGTCAAGCGTCGCTTGCTGGTCGGAGCGACTCACGGACTGATTGTGCACGCCGAAGGGGCAAATTTCGCTCTGATGTGCCGATATGTCCTCATCCTGGCGGGCTCGGCATGCGCGCTACGGAATGTAGAAGCCGCGGATGCGGTGGTAGCGGCCACGACCGAGCACCGCATTGGCCGCTTGCAGGCCCGATAGCACGGACGATTCGATGCAACCGGCGTTCATGCCCGAGTCCGTCCAATCGCCTGCCAGCACCAGATTGTCGTAGCCACTTTCGTCAGGCCGCAGACGGTACCTGTCGGTTCCAGGGATGGATTGCACGTACCTGTCGGATGGGTCGATGTTGACTGACACATGCTGTGTTGCCAAGGCTGCGCTGTCGAGATGGACGTCGTTGCCGCTCAGCAGATTCCAAGCGAAGCCCTGCTCGGTGACGGCTTTTGGGAAGTAGAGCCAGACGTGTTGGTCGAGATACTCGACGATGTCGGCGTGCACTCGCCGCCGGCAGTCCTCGACGTAGGTGGCGTGGTCCTGTGTCGTTGGCCAGGTGGTGGCGAGGGGGCCGCAGAAGTAAGCGACGGTGCCCGGTCGATCGTGTTCGGGCCACTGCTCGGCGGCGAGTGTCTGAGGCATCGATGCCCAAGTGTCATATGGAGTCACGTAGCCGCTGATCGTCGCGCCCGGCCACTGCAGACCCAACGCCGCGTGGTCCGGGCGCAACCATAGCTGGAAGGCCTGCGTCGCTACGGTGCGAAGGTTGGTCGTCATCTCGCGCCACTCCGGCCGATCGTCGATCAACGCCTGCGCAACGAACTCGATCATTCCCAGCGATACGGCAAGAACGACGTGGTCGAAGTCGACACCGCGGCGAAGGGTGCGTGTTTCGACGTCGTCGCGGCTGCCGAAGTACGACTCGAGGCCATCCAAACCCGCGCGGGCTTCTATCTGGTCGGCCAAGGGTGCACTCGGAAAGACCGCGAGGCCACCGACTCTGGTCAGCGGCTCGTACCGGTCGACCCCTTCGGCGAGTCTGACCTGACGGCCCATGGTGATCGAGTCGACCGCGTGCCGGTTCTGGTCCAGATGTAGCGCATCGACGCGGTGGAAGAACTCGAAGTCGACGCCTCGGTTCCGAAGGGCCTGATACAGGGGAGCGATGACGACGTCGCCCATGCCTGCAGTCATCTTCCAAAAGATCGCGCCCTTGTAGCGGAACAGCATGACACCGGTGAAGAGAACACCGAGTCCTGCGCCGAATGCGGGCCGCTCCGGGTCGGCGTCCTCGAACCCAAACACCATGTCGTACATCGCACGAACCAGAGGAAAGTCGACGGTGTCGGGGTGTGCACCATGCCGTAGCGCCCACTGGCTGAAGTCTTCATCGTTGATCGCCCGGAAGCCGCGCGGGTCGGTCAACAGGTTCTCGACGATGATTCCGCGTGCGGTCGCGGTCAGCAACGAGATGAGGATCCACGACCGCCGGTGGTCGGACCGATGCTCATAGTCGAGTGCTTCGCGCACGGCGTCGAGAACCTGTCCGAGAAGTCCCGAACCAGCGTCTTGTCTTGGTCGGGGATTCACCAGAACCAACAGCGTGGCCAGCACGGCCTTCTGCAGGGTGCCGACGGACCGGGTAACCGCAGGCGGGTCGGGCGACGTGGAGAGCGTCAGCCCGCCATCGGACCCGTCGCGCAGCGAGTTGGACAGATCGAGGATGAGTTGAAGCGAGCGTTGAAGGAACCCCATCACCGTCATCGGGCCGCTTGATGCGTCGGGATCACCGGGTTGCTCGACGGTGCGCGAGAAGCGTCCTAACCACACTTGCCACTCGCCGTTCCAGTAGCCGGTCGCGCCAAGGTCGTTGGCCGGTATCAACGCCTGGTCCCAGGTCTTGATCGGTGCGGCCGGATCGGTCGTGCCGCGGTCGAGCTCGGCATAGCACTCACGCAACAGTGTGAAGGCGTTCTCGTAGGAGCCTAGCCATACGTGGAGCCCGTGCTCCTCGATGCGGCCGTTTTCACCGCGGTGAGACGCTCCTTTGCCCCCGAGGCGCCAGCCCCGCTGATACACGGTGATCGAGTCGAAGCGGTCGCGCCATCCGGGCTCGCTGAGCCGCCAGGCAACGCTCAGACCGCCCATGCCGCCGCCGAGGATCGCCACCCTTCCCTTGCGGCGGCTCACCGCTGCCGTCTCACAGGTTGATTTCGACCTGCACGGTCGCGATGACGGGTTTGGTCGGAGAATCCAAGTCGACGACTTCGACGTCACCGATGTATATGCCGCTGATCATCCCGGCGGGGTGCGTGACCAAGTAGAACTCGGTTTCGCCTGCGGGAAGGAGGCCAGCGGACAGCTTCGTGTCGTCGGAGTCATCGTCGGGATCACCGTGGGGCGCATAGAAACTCAGATGTGAATCCGGAATGGGATCGACCGTTCCCGGCCGCGCGATACCTGGCGGTGTGACCACCTTGAGCAGACGATTGCCCGCGCCCGCCGCAGGATAGACCGGGGACTTACGCACTGCTGTCTCGAACGGACCCGGGCCGATGAGCGCGGTCTCGGCCAGTTCGATGCCACCCAACAGGACGATGTCTGCGAACTTGACCATCGACTGGGCCCAGGTCGAGGGGCTGCTCGGATTGGAGTCCAGTTTGGTTGCGGTCTCGGCAGCCACCACGCCGGATTGTCTGATCATTCGGCGGGTGATGGCTTCCATCGCGTCGGCAACGAGCCTGCGCCCCTCGGCATCCGGATCCTGAGGTTGCGGAGCACCAAGTGGCTCATCCACGCCCAGAACGTCTTTGACGAGCTGGATGCCACCCGATAGGGCGACGTTGACTGATTTGGTATAGGCGTCGACCAACATCGCCGCGGTGAACTTGTCGACGTCGGCCGCCTGGTTGATAGTCACCTTTGCGATGGCGCGTGCTTGATCAACGATGTCCTTTGCCGTCGACGTGACACGACTGGCGATGACGGCTGGGTCTTCCATGTGCTGTCTCCTACGGGCCCTTGGTGGCAGGCTTGGGCCGGAAGTTCTCGGTGGCCTTGTCGAACACCTTGACCGAAAACTCCGTCACGTCGTCGCCCGCCGTCTGAGCCAGTTGTTGAAAGTCCAGGAGGTCGATGCCGTCCTTCCACCTGGCTGCGTAATCGCCGGCGAACTCGAAAGCGGTGTCGAAGCCGTCCTTCAAGATGTCTGTCGTGTCACTGCACATCTCGTCGCGGATGTCCGCGGGAACTCGGGGCACGATGACGGGCCACTCGGTGGAAACATCGGCCTTCGGTTTCTCGGCGGCATCGGGCGTCGATACCTCGAACGGCGATAGGGGCACCGCGTTGTTGGATTTCTCGTAATGGATGGCGTTGTGGAACATGTCGGTGGCGTTCGTCGCCCAGCCCATGGTGCTTGCCATCGCCGTCATTGCGGTGGCACTCATGCCGCTGATCAGTAGTTGCTTGCTGGTCCGCACGTGGACGCCGTCGGCCGGGTTCTTGGGGTCCAGCGGCGCGATCCACAAATAGCCGTTGTCGACCAGCACCAGGCGGTCGGTGCCGGCTCGATCCGAGTCGAGGTCGTAGTTGAGGTACATCCCGGACGTTCGCAGTCCACTCCAGAACTTCAGGGCGGTCCGCAACCGGTATCGATCACATTCGCCGCTGACCTCCTCGCGGACCCTGGTCCAGCCGGATTCCCTGTCGAGAAGCGGCGTCATGGCGCAGAAGAAATTGTGGTAGTACTTGTCCCAGTTGTCGGGATTGATGGCCTCCTTGAGCTTGTCGAAGGCGATGTCGTCCCAGTAGGCGTCAGTGGTGACGACTGCGCAATATTCGCCCTTGACCTTTCGCAACACGGGCGTGATGTCCTGTTTCGCGACCGCCGGGCTGATGAGGCCGGAGTACTTGACCATCAAGGTGCGCAGGTCGAGCCTGGATCTGGCGTTTCCCAGAAGATCATTGCTGATCTCGTTCGCGAGGGTGCTCTCGAGCCTGGAGGATCGATTGAAGCCCTGGGTGCCGGCGGGGGCCGCGGTGAGGGCGGGTGCAAGCAGACGGGGACTCTCGTCCTCCGAGGCTCCGACGAAGTCCGACGTGCGGTCGAGGATGTAGGCGGCATCGATGGCTCTGGCGGCCCAGCTTGGGGCCAGTGCATCTCCTGAGAGCAGTTCGTCACGTATCTCGTCGAGCGTAAGGGGCGACACCGGATCGTCACTGATGCGCTGCTCGGGCCGGTTGACGTACCGGAGCAGCTCGCGGTACAGACCACGTTCGCCTGCACTGCCGGTCAATCCGAGCATTTCCTGAGCAGCCTGCCGGATCCCGTTCGCCTCGTTGAGTCTGTCGAATGTTTCGAATTGGGAAGAGTTGAGCTTCGCGAGCCCGTCGTTGGCGGCGCCATAGAGCGCCAGAACAGACTGTCGTGTCGGCATTTCCCCCGCCTCCCACTGATCCCGGACATAGCATACGTTGGACGCGCTGCTTGCACGGGCCGAATCTGGGGGAGGATTTCGCGTGGTGGATCGGGGTGACGAGGGAAGTCTGGCCGATCTTCCTTGGGCGTCGGTCTTCGATCCGGCAGTCAACGTACGGGCGCTGAGTTCGGTGCAGGCGCGGGGATTCAAGGCCGCGACGGAAGTCGTGAATCGGTTCGTGCACCTTGCGGACTCCGACGTCTTCGCCCAACGCTCGCAGGAGTCCACCGCATCGTCGGACAACCTGGGAGACAGCGACACTGCACAGCCGACCAGCGCCCCGGACATCGAACGATTCTTCGGGCTGTGGCAGGGCATGGTTGGCCAACTGGCACAGACCCTGGTCGGGGCAGCGTCGGCGCCGCGAACCGGAACTGGCTCCGCGATGTTCGATTTCGTCAACGCCAACGCGACCGGACAGGTCGAACTGACGACCACCGAGCCGGGCGCGGTGTCCACCGAGGTCTGGCTGCACAATGGCGGCTCAACGGATCTGGGCAAGGTAAGGCTGCGCTGTAGCGATCTGCTGTCACACGACGGCGCCCTGATCGGCTCGGCGTTGGTCCGGTTCGAGCCAGATACAGTCCCTATGGTGGCGAGGTCCTCTCGAGGCGTCACCGTCGAGGTCGACGTCGCCGACGACGTTCGGCCAGGGTGCTATCGCGGGACGTTGCTCGCCGATGGTCACGCCGAGGTTTGGCTCCCGGTGGTGCTGTTGGTCGAGCCCTCGATGCCATGACCAGCACGGCCGATCGCTCGGAGCTGATCTCCGAGGTCGAGGGCCGACTACGCGAGGTCGGCAAGGTAGTGCGTCGCTCGATGCTGGACGCGATGCCCGACGGCGAGCCGGTGCAGTGGCTCTACGGACCCATGCGCGAGTACCCCTCTCGCCCTGGCAAGGCGCTGCGACCTGCACTGTGCCTGTCCGCCGGCCGCGCGTTCGGCGCGAAGTCAGACGACCTGCTGGGCATTGCTGTGGCAATCGAGTTGTTGCACAACGCCTTTCTGGTGCATGACGACGTAGCCGACGGCAGTGAGATGCGCCGCGGTCGGCCTACGCTGGCCGCCAGCCACGGAATCGCGGCGGCGCTGAACGCCGGCGACGGCCTGGCGATTGTGGCGAGCCATGTGCTGCGGCGAGCCACCCGGCAGTTGGATCGCGACCTCGCCGATCTGGTGTGGGGCGAGTTCGACACCATGGCCATGCGGACGCTGGAGGGCCAGGCAACCGAGGTGGGCTGGCAACTGGACAACGTCGAGGATCAGCGGCCAGAAGACTACCTAGAACTGATCATGCACAAGACCTGCTGGTACACGACGATCCACCCGTTGCGCGTCGGCGCGATGGTCGGTTCACGGGGCAAGGCGAACTTGGCTCCGCTGGTGCGCTTCGGCTTCCACTTCGGCGCCGCCTTCCAGATTCGCGATGACTTGCTGAACCTGGTGGGCGACGAAGACGTCTACGGCAAGGAGATCCTCGGCGATCTGTTCGAAGGCAAACGAACACTCACGTTGGTGCACTTGATGGCGAGTGCGAAAGGTCCCGACCGCGCCCTGGTGAGCGACTACCTGCGTCGCACCAGAAGCGAACGCACACCCGAACTCGTCCGCGCGGTGCGTAGCCTGATGGACGACTACGGCAGCATCGCGTTCACAAGGGAGTTCGCCGAGGGCATCCTGCTGACTGCAGAGGAACACTTCGAAGAGGCATTCGCCGACGCCGAGCCAGGACCCGACCTCGACTTCCTGCGCGCCCTGGTGCCCTACGTCTGGGCACGATGGCGCTGAATTCAGTGCGCAGGAAGGCCGTCCGGCGACGTTAGGCTCGATGCCGGGGGAATGATGGCCGATCAACCGACCACCCGGCTCGCCGCCAGTGGTCATCGCTTTCTGGTGCGGC
>Ga0105239_10010254_pt1 | contig 10493 bp, 13 predicted proteins | sample KBSC44metaG_FD_92761 | JGI IMG/M metagenome (GOLD analysis project Ga0105239, IMG submission 92761) | Corn rhizosphere microbial communities from Kellogg Biological Station, Michigan, USA - KBS C4-4 metaG | ecosystem: Host-associated > Plants > Roots > Rhizosphere > Soil | place: Michigan, USA...
ACTAAGCTTCCCCTCCATACCTACCCAGCTTGCACCGCCCCGCGGTTAAGCCGCTCACCGGTGGATATCCACGTCGCCCCAAGACGGGACCAGCCAACGCTACAGTCAGAGAGGTTTGCTGGCAAACCGATTCTTCAAATAGCGAAGAGACAATTTTGGCGGCGCTGAATCGGTCATACGATCGATTGACAACCGCTAGCGTCTCTCCATCCCGGACGCCAGCCTCATCACCATGTCGGTGAACACCGCGTCGGTGTCGATCCCATTCATCGCGCCGGTCATCTCCAGCAGCACGAAACCGTGCATCGCCGACCAGAACTCCAGCGCCACGTAAAACGCGTCCTCGCCGTCGAGCCCGTAGGAGGCCAGCACCGCGATGACCGGGGCGGCGGCCGCCCGGGTCGCGTCGGTGAACTCGGGATCGTCGCCGTCCAGCGGCATTCGGGTGAAAGCCGAATAGCGGCCGGGGTGATGATGCGCGTAGCTGCGGTAGGCACTGGCCATCACCATCACCGCATCGTCGCGGGTGCGGCCCTCGCCGACGGTGTTCAGCATCTCGATGATGTCGCCCACCACCCGCATCCGCACCGTCCGGCGCAGGTCCTCGAGGCTGTCGACGTGGTTGTAAAGCGACGGTCCCTTGGTACCCAGCTGGGTGGCCAGCGCGTTGATGGTCAACGCGTCCCAGCCCTCACGGTCCAGGAAGGTCAGCGCAGCGTTGACGATCGAGTCACGGCTGAGCCGAGAAGGTCGTCGGCCACTCGCCGAGTGTGGCTCGGGCCGGGCTGCCATGTGCGCCTCCCCCCGGTCGTTGTCAAGACCTCGCAATCGGGTCAGCGCAAAACTAACACCTCTAGTTTCCCGAGCTCAGTTCATACGCTCCTGACTGAGCTCGGCGAGTTGCCCGGTGATCGTGCACAGGTCGGGCAACATCGCCGGATTCATCGTCTGGATCGACCAGGTGATGACGTCGGTGCCCTTCGCCACGTAGATGCTGCACGCGTTGGCGTCGTACGCCTTGAAGCCCTTGTTGCCGTCGATCGACAGCTCGGTCAGCGTGCGTCCGGCCTGTTGTTCCAGCGTCCGCTCGGTGTCCATATCGCTGCCGCGATACCACCATGTGGAGATGCCCATGCCCTGGCCGAAAGTGCCGAGGACGGTGTTCTCCTGCCAGAAGCACCCGGCGTCGCTGACCACCGCCTTGGTGAACATCGACGATCCGACGGCCTTGGTGACGTCGGCATCGGAGACACCGTTGCAGTCGGCGCTGCGGAACCCGCCGCCAGGAGCCTGCGCCGGCGTCGTCGGAGCCGCCTGCTGATCCGACGGACCGCAGCCGGCCAGCACCGCCGCCCCGACCGCAAGCGCGGCCGAACACCTCGACATCGATCTCGGGACTGCCATGGTCACAGGTCTGACTGCAGGGTGGCGGTCAGCAGCTTCTCGGCGTCCTTGCACGGATCGCCGCTGCGCTGGCCGCGGAACTGCACCCACCAGCTGAGCACACCGGTGCCTGCGGCCGCGGTCGCCGAACAGGCTGCCCCCGTGGTGTCGCGGCGCGCCAGGAATGCCTGGTGCCGTTCGATGACCTTCTCGGTGATCGTCGCGCCCCGCTCAGTGGCCAGCCCACGTTCGCGGTCGAGGTTTCCGGTCTCGTACCACGAGAAGGTGACGTCCACGATCATCGGAGGCGCACCGGCGCCGACATCGGGCCCAGAGCCGCGCGCCAACACGTACTGGCAGACCGCCCCGCTGTAGGGCCGCACTATGTGGTCGGCACCGATCGCCTGCTGAATCGAGCCGTCGACCAACAACCCACATCGGTCGTCGACGTAGCCATAGCTGCGGTTGGGATCGGGCACGGCGGACTGCGCCCGACGCGCGGTCCCGCTGACGGTCTGAGAACACCCTGCGACGGCCACTACCGCTGTGACCACCGCAGCGGTTATCGCCGCAAAATAACCGACACGCCAACGCATCGGTCATCACGCTAACGCAGCACGGTCGACGAAGGCGACTCGTGCCAACCACTGCCATCGGCGCGGATGACCGTCGTACGCTCCCTGCATGACATCGAGAGCGGTAGGTCGGTCGCTGGCGGCATGTACGATCGCGCTTCCGGTCGCACTCGGCCTCGGAGTCGCCCCGGCTCAGGCGAAGAACGGCGATACCCACATCACCGGGCAGGGCATCGTGCAGACGATCGACTGCAACGAGTCGACACTGCTCGTCAACGGCACCGGCAACACGATCTACGCGTTGGGCAGCTGCTGGGCGGTGACCATGCAGGGTTCGTCGAACATCGTCATCGCCGACAACATCGTCGACAATGTCATCGTGTACGGAAACGATCAGACGGTGTTCTACAAGAACGGCGAACCGAACGTGTGGGACCGCGGCCGTGAATTGGGCATGACCAATCGCATCGACCGGGTACCTGCCTGATATGCGCACCAATTCGTTCATCACGTGCTGTGCGATGGCGGCCATCGCCGTAGGGCTGGCCGGCTGCGGCTCTGAAAGCAAGGAGACCAACTCCCCGACGGCGACAGCCGGTTCGTCCGGTGCGCAGGTCGAGATCGGCAACACCATCAACTACGGGTCGTTCGGCACGACCGCGGAAATCGATTGCGCCGACGGAAAGTCGCTCAACGTCGGCGGTTCCAACAACACGCTGACCGTAAAGGGCACCTGCGCCAGCGTGAACATCGGTGGCGCTGACAACAAGATCACCTTCGACAAGGTCGATAAGGATCTGTCGGTCGTCGGCCTGAACAACACCGTCACCTACAAGGACGGTGACCCCAAGGTCAACGACCTCGGCTCGGGCAACAAGATCTCGAAGGGCTGACGCTAGGCGCTCGCGCCGTGCCGGCCTGCGCCCGCGGCGAACTGTGCCGCGCCCTCCCGTGATTCGGCCGCAACGCGCGCGATGCTGGCGAATTCGAAATCCATGGCCTCGGCTTCGGAATAGCCCCACTGATTCAGCGTCGACAGCCGGTCGGACCGCATGCACTGTTGCGGCAGCTTGGCGAGTTCGGCGGCGAGCTCCTGAGCACGTTGGCGCGCTTGGCCTTTGGGCACGACGCGATTGGCCAGCCCCATCGCCAGCGCTTCGGCGGCATCGACCGCGCGGCCGGTCAGGATCATGTCCATCGCGCGACCATGCCCGACGATCCGCGGCAGGCGCACCGTGCCGCCGTCGATCAGCGGCACCCCCCACCGTCGGCAGAAGACACCCATTATCGCGTCCTCCTCGACGACGCGCATATCGCACCACAGCGCCAACTCCAGACCACCCGCGACCGCATATCCGCTGACGGCGGCGATCACCGGCTTCGACAACACCATCCTGCTCGGCCCCATAGGGCCGAGCCCGGTGCGATGCACCGTGTTGGCATCCGGCGTGCCGAACGCCTTGAGATCGGCGCCGGCACAGAATGTTCCGTTATCGCCCCACAGCACGGCGACGGCAGCCCCGTCATCCTTGTCGAACTCGTCGAACGCCTCGTACAACTCGGCCGCCGCGGGCCCGTTGACGGCGTTGCGCGCCTCGGGCCGATTCATGATCACCGTCGTCACCGCGCCGCCGCGCTCGACCCGCACCCCACCACTCGTCACGTTGCCTCCATCAGTTCGACACCGTCGCGCCGCGCGACCAGTTCCGCGGCGAAGTTCGTGTAGGCCTGCCGCAACGCGGCGCCTGGCCAGTCGGTGGGCAGTAGTTCATCGGGCAGCACCGGATCGGTGAGCAGGTGGCGCACCATGCCTGCCGCGGCGAGGAACCGGCCGGGAATGTCTCTGGCCGTTGCTATTTCGTCGAGCAGTTCGCGGCCGATGCGTACCCAGCCCGGCAGGTCCCACAGCCGCGCGGCCAGTTCTGCGGGCTCGTCGTCGCGGGCGTGAATCACCCGGACCCGCTCGAGCATCTCGGCCGTCAGCTCCACGTCCAGGTTGTCGGGTCGCAGCCACACGCCCTCGCGAAGTTCGCCGAACCGCTTGTCTTGCAGAGTGGTTCGCAACGCCGCGCGGGTACGGGCGTCGGTGCCGACGCTGGTGATCACCAGCGTGGTCCAGGTGCCGTCCCACTTGCGCAGCCGGGGATTGATGGCGTCGTCCTGGCGGCGCTGACGACCCAGCAGCCGGTCGGAGAGCCGGTAGCCGTCTTCGGAGCGGACCAGGTCGCCTGCGCTGACCATCCTTGTCAATGCCACCCGGACCGTCGGTTCTCTGATGTCAAAATCTGCTGTGAGCCTGATGAGTTCGCTCGCAGTGGCCCAGGCCGGGTGCGCACCGAGTAGCACGCTCAGCACGACGGAACGGGCCGTCATCCGCGAAAGCGTCGACATCCCTAGACCCCGGATGCCTTCCTGCCGTAGTCGCCGAACGGTTCGTCGCGCCGGCGGACCGCCTCCCGGAACCCATGCTCGCGCGATTGTGCGACGAACGCGTGACCCTCGGGGGTGTGTCGGGCGATGCCGTCGAAGATCGTCGAGATCATGGCGCTGTTGGCGACGCCCTGGTTGTAGAGCGCGCTGTTCATCGCCAGCTTGACCATGATGAGCTGGTTGACCGGCACGGCCGCGATCCGCTCGACAAGGCGCTCCGTGCGCTCGTCGAGGTCCTTCGGAGCCGGCGCCTCGACCGCCAGTCCCCATTCGGCGGCCTGGGCGCCGGTGATGCAATCACCCGTCAGCAGAAGACGTTTGGCGCGCTGATCACCAAGGCGGTGCGCCCACATGCCCGCAGCGGGCACACCCCACACCCGGGTCGGCGGGTAGCCGATCTTGGCATCGGCCGCCGCGATCACCTGGTCGGCGTGCAGGGCGATGTCCGTGCCGCCCGCGACGCAGTAGCCGTGGATCTTGACGACCGTCGGCTTGTCAGCATGCATCAAACTGGCGAAGCCGCGGACGAAGCGGCTCATCATCTGGTAGTCGATCATCGGGTCCCACGGCTGATCGGGCAGATGGTTGATCGCCTGCGTCTTACCGGACAGCACGGTGTCCTTGTACGGGCTGCCGCCGCCCGCGGATGACGACCCCTCGGCGTACGCGGAAAGATCGAACCCTGCGCAAAAGCCTTGGCCCCGACCGGATACCAGGATGACGTGGACGTTGGGGTCGAGGTCGGCACGCTCGACGAGCGCCGACAACTCGAGCGGTGTGTCGGCGACGATCGCATTGCCCTTCTCAGGCCGGTTGAACGTGATGCGCGCAACCCGATCGGTGACCTCATAGGTCATCGTTTTCAAGTTGTCGAAGTCGACCGGCCTGATCGCGTGGGTCATCCTTTGACCGTCGCACGTTCCAGGATCGGCGCGAGATCCAGCCCGGTGGGCATGGTTCCGAACGCGCCGCCCCACGCACCACCCATCCGGGTGGCGAGGAACGCCTCGGCGACCGCGGGATGGCCGTAGCGCACCAGCAGCGAGCCCTGCAGCGCGAGGCTGATGTCCTCGGCGATCTTGCGCGCCCGGTACTGGATGGACTCGAGATCCTCCAGCGCCGGCTTGAGAGTGTCGACGTGAGCGTCGAGACGCGGATCCTGGCCCTTCGTCTTGGCCAGCTCGTCGAACAGCACGTCCACACACTCGGGCCGAGTCGCCATGGCGCGCAACGTGTCCAACGCGCTGACGTTGCCGGAACCTTCCCAGATGCCCATCAGCGGCGCCTCGCGATACAGCCGCGGCATGCCCGACTCCTCGACGTAGCCGTTGCCGCCAAGGCATTCCATCGCCTCTGCCGCATGTGGGGTGGCGCGCTTGCACACCCAGTACTTGCTGGCCGCCAGGCCGATGCGGCGCAGCAGTGTCTCACGCTCGTCACCGCGCACCGCGGCGTCGGTGGCGCCGGCCATGCGCATCGCGACGATGGTGGCGGCCTCGGCCTCGACGGCCAGGTCGGCCAGCACGTTGCGCATCAGTGGCTGGTCGATCAGGTACTCGCCGAACGCCTTTCGGTGCTGCGCGTGGTGGATGGCGCGGGTCAGACCACTGCGCATGCTGGTGGCGCTGCCCAGCGTGCAGTCGAGCCGGGTGAGGTTGACCATCTCGATGATGGTCGGCACCCCGCGCCCCTCCCCGCCCACCAGCCATGCGGTCGCGCCGTCGTACTCGACCTCACTGGAGGCGTTGGCGTGGTTGCCCAACTTGTCCTTGAGCCGTTGCAGGTACATCCGATTGCGGCTGCCGTCGGGCAGCACCCGCGGCAGGAAGAAGCAACTCAGCCCGGCCGGCGCCTGAGCCAGCACGAGGAAGACATCGCACATCGGTGCCGACGTGAACCACTTGTGGCCGGTGAGGCGGTAACTGCCGTCACCGTTCGGCGTGGCCTGCGTTGTGCCTGCCCGGACGTCGGAGCCGCCCTGCTTCTCGGTCATCGACATGCCTGCGGTGATGCCCACCTTGGAGGCGGGCACCTTCAGCTCGGGGTCGTACTCACGGCTTGTGAGCAGCGGTTCGTAGATCGCCGCCAGTTCGGGGTTGTTGCGCAGCGCAGGAACGACGGCGTACGTCATCGAGATCGGGCAGATGTGGCCGGGTTCTGGCGTCCACACGGAGGTCTTGGCGGCGCGGACGACGTGCGCGCCGGGGCGGTCGTCTGCCCACGGCGCGGCATGCAGGCCGTGGCCGATCGCGACCTTCATCAGCTCGTGGTACGCCGGGTCGTATTCGACCTCGTCGACGCGGTGGCCGTAGCGGTCGTGGGTGCGCAGGATCGGCTGGTTGCGGTCTGCGAGCTCGCCCCAGCGCTGTGCCTGCCTGCTGCCGGAGAGTGTCCCGAGTTCGGTGACCTCGTCGAGACCCCACTCGCCGCCCTCGCGGATCAACGCCTCGGTCAGCACCGGCGATGTCGCAGGGTTGTGGTTCTCCAGTGGCGGGACCTGGTTGGTGACGACATGCGTGTCTGGCATGACCCTATATTACATTTTTATGACAGTCGCACAACAGACGTAATACTAGTGCGCCGCGAAGAACTGCCAGAGCGCCTGCGTGGCAAACGACGGCCACTCGTGTCCACCGCCGTCCACCGTCATCAACACCACGTTGCGGCCGTCGGGGCAGTCGGCGGTGGACGTCGTCACGGGTCCGTTGGTGGTGATCGCTGGTGCGCCGCACTGGTCGACGTTGCCGTGGATGTGCATCACCGATGTCGGGTGCGGCGTGGCGCAGTCGTCGAGCTGGGTGGCGGAGTCGGGACCGATCGCGGCGAAGGTGCCGGCGTCGCATGCCAAGGTGTAGGCCATCATGCCGCCGTTGCTGATACCGGTGGTGTACACACGCGTGGGGTCGATGCCGGCGTGACCGCTGATGTCGTTGACGACGCATTGATGAAGCCGACGTCGTCGATGTTCTCCCGAGCGGGTCTGCCGCAACAATCGCCGTTGACGTTCCAGGCCCTGTCCACACCGTCGGGATAGGCGACGACGAACTTGGCGCTGTGCGCCAATTCGTCCCAGCCATAAGCTCTTTCGGCCTGCTGGGCGCTGCCGAATCCGCCGTGCAGCATGACGACGAGTGGTGCGGGATTCTGCACTGCCTCCGGTATGTAGAGACGATACGACCGATCCAGACCGCGGACGCTCAGCACATGGGCCGTCGAGCCCGTCGTGAAGCCCTGCGGAGCAGCTGAACTCGGCGTCGAGCAGCCCGCTGTCAGCAGGACTGCGGCGAGCAGCGCAGCGAGCCTACGGGCCATGATCTCAGGCAACGAGTTGTTTCGTTGGTTGGCTGTTAGCGCTTCGCTGACATCGCCAGGATTCGTAGCTGCGAATAACGAGCAGCACCACCGCGGCGAGCAGCCATCCGAGCAGGATGTCGACGACATAGTGCTCCGCGGTGTAGACGAGCGTGAACGCCATCACGAGGACGTAGGCCACCAGCAGCGGCCGCCATTTCCGCGCAACCCGGGTCCAGAGGAACGCCGCGACCGCCGCCGTCAGGCCCGCGTGCAGCGACGGGACCGCAGCCACCAGGTTGACGCTGGCCTGCCCTTGGTCGATCAGCGCACTGGCCGTCTGGAGGTTCAACTTCCCCCACCCACGGCCGACGATCCGCTCAACCCAGTCATTGGCCCCGTCCTGGGTGGTCTGCATCGCGCCCAGCAGTCCGCCGTCCGGTACTCCGCGGGCCGGTCGGAACATGCAGAGTGGATCCGACGGACCGCCGGCGACTTCTGCGGCTCTACACCTCGCGGCGGCCCACGGCGGTGCGGCGGGGAGCAGGGCGTAGATGATCAGCGCCGTAAAGGACAGTCCGACGAACAAGCGGACGAACGCCTTCCATTCTTCTCGATCGCGCAGCCACAGCACCGCTGCGACGACGTACGGAAGGATGAAAAACGACATGTAGACGGTGCTGATGACGATCTCCCACCACGGCGGGTAGGGCAGCTTCAGTCGCTCCTGCAGCCACACCGTCGGGACCGTGCCGAAGAACATCCAGCGATCGGCGTCGATCTGCCAGTGCCACATAGTCGGCCGCCCGATCATCCTCGCCGCTCCCCTGCTGAGGTCGTAGGCGACGAGTACCAGTGCGAACGGCAGCCAGTCCCGGATGACATGCAGCATGCGGCGGCCCTGGCCGATGCTGGCCGCGAGCAGGCCGGCGCAGATATAGAGCAGCAACAGTTCGCGGTTGAACGCGAAACCCGTTGTGACCGTTCGATAGACCACGATGGCGGCCCATATGGTGACGGCGATGCGCCGGGCGATCGTCAGTCGCCGCTCGCGCGTTTGGTCCGCGTCCTGGGGGCGGACCAGCACAATTGGCGGGTCATCGACTGCCGACACTCAATTCAGCGTAGTTCACCCCGACGTCACCGCAGGTTAGGTGACCGTTCGTTTATCGAACCGTGCTTCAGACGCCGGCTAGTCCAAGTGTTCGCGCAGGAACGCGATGTCGTCCTTTCGGCCCTCGTCAGCGGTCTCGCAGATGACTGGCGCGTCGGCGGCCTTGACGACCGCAACCAACAATTCTGGGTCGATCTGACCGGTGCCGAAGTTGGCGTGCCGGTCCGCACCCGAACCTGCGGCGTCGCGGGAATCGTTGCAGTGCACCAGGTCGATGCGGCCGGTGATGCTGGTGATCCGCTCGACGGCGTCAACGAGCTTTTCACCCGCCGCCCACGCATGGCAGGTGTCGAGGCAGAAGCCGATGCCCTTGTCGCCGATGTGGTCCCACAGGCGGGCGATGGTGTCGAAGTGCCGGGCCATCGCATGGTCGCCGCCTGCGGTGTTCTCCAGGTACACGGCAACGTCGGTCTCTAGGTACTCCAGCGCCTTGCGCCAGCGGTCGAAGCCGGCCTCCCAGTCGTTGTCGTCGGCGTGGCCGCCGTGCACGATCACCGCCGTTGCGTTGATCTCCGAGGCCGCGTCGCAGGTGTCCTGCAGGATCTTGCGCGACGGGATCCGCACCCGGTTGTTCGCCGATGCGACGTTGATGAGGTACGGCGCGTGCACGTACAGCGGCATGGTCGACGCTTTCAGCACCTCCGCGTCGTCGCGGGGTTTGGGCTTCTTCCAGCTCTGCGGGTTGCCGAGGAAGAACTGCACCACGTCGGCGCCGTCTGCAGCGGCATCGGCCAGGGGGTCGTCTCCGTGGACATGCGAACCGATAAGCACGTCGGTCAGTCTAGTGAGGTGACCCGACACAAGCCGCGCCCGTTTGTCCGTTTGGGCGACGGAGTCACGTCTGCGTCACGAGCAGGAAGGTCAAGTAGGCCAGGTACGCACCGACCATGGCACCGCGCTCGACGCGACCGACCGGCGGCCCGAGATGAAGATGGGGATGCACACCATCACCTCGGCCCCGACGACGAGCGCGCCCAAGCCAGCCAAGAACCACGCCGCGTTCGCCAACACCACGTCGAGTGTGGCCTTGTGTCACGCGAAATGGATGCAAACGTGCCGGTAACCCACGTTCGGCGCGAACCGCACGAAAAAACCCCGGGCAGGAGCCCGGGGTTTTTCGTTTGGACTAGCGGTAGTCGCTGTAGCCGTAATCGTCCAGCGGCACCGCGGCGCCGGTGGCCTGGCCGAAGTCCGGGCTGTAGTACTGATCCTCGTAGGACGGGATCGTGTACGCGGCGGCCCGTGCCTCTTCGGTCGGCTGCACCTGGATGTTGCGGTACCGGCTGATGCCCGTACCCGCCGGGATCAGCTTGCCGATGATCACGTTCTCCTTCAGACCGTTGAGCCTGTCGCTGCGGCAGTTGATCGCCGCATCGGTCAGCACTCGCGTGGTCTCCTGGAACGACGCCGCCGACAGCCACGAGTCGGTGGCCAGCGACGCCTTCGTGATACCCATCAGCACCGGGCGACCCGCCGCGGGCTCGCCGCCCTCGGCAACCACCCGACGGTTCTCGGTCTCGAACTCGCCACGTTCGGTCAGCGAACCGGGCAGGAACTCCGTTGCGCCCGAGTCGATGATCGTGACGCGACGCAGCATCTGCCGGACGATCACCTCGATGTGCTTGTCGTGGATCGACACG
>Ga0105239_10010255_pt1 | contig 10492 bp, 9 predicted proteins | sample KBSC44metaG_FD_92761 | JGI IMG/M metagenome (GOLD analysis project Ga0105239, IMG submission 92761) | Corn rhizosphere microbial communities from Kellogg Biological Station, Michigan, USA - KBS C4-4 metaG | ecosystem: Host-associated > Plants > Roots > Rhizosphere > Soil | place: Michigan, USA...
ACTTGGTTCGGCATACCGAACCAAGTACGAACGCACTCCTGGGGACCGACGCGATCGGGGAGAAGGTGGGCGACAGCGCACGGAAGCGTCACCTCGTGCGGGTTCCGTGTCCTTCTCCACGCTTGCGTGCGGGTTCCTCACGCCCTGAGGCGCCCCCACGCCGCCTGGAGGAGCGGATCTACCGACCGAGGAGGTCCTCGTAGATCCGGGCCAGGCGGGTGGCGATGACGGCCGGGCCGAGCTCTCGGGCGTGGGCTCCCGCCGCGACCGCCAGGCGGCGGCGCAACGCCGGGTCGCCGAGGAGGCGCTCGAGGGCAGCGGCGATCGCCTCGGGATCGGGCGGCACCAGCAGGGATTCGACGCCGTCCTGCACCAGCTCGGGCATCCCGCCGACGGCGGTGGCGACGACGGGCAGGTCGTAGGCCATCGCCTCCAGCAGCGCCATCGGCAGGCCCTCGGAGCGCGAGGGGATGACGAAGGCCGTCGCCCGGCGCAGCAGCTCGTCCTTCTCGGCCGGCCCCTGCCATCCGACCCAGCGGATCCTCGGGTCGGCCTCGAGCAGGGCAGCGCCGGTGGGGTCGAGCTCCCCCGGTCCGGCGAGGACGACCTCCACCGGCAGGTCGGCGGGCAGCCGCGCCAGCGCGTCCACGAGGACGTCGCCGCCCTTCGCCGCGTTGGCGAACCCGCCGAGGTAGACGAGCACCTGGGGCTCGTCGTCCCCCCGCGGCCCGACCGGCGGCGCGACCGCCGGCGCGGGGTTGGGCACGACCTCGATCGCCTCCGGTCCGTAGGTGCGCCGCAGGGCCGCGGCGCTCGCGTCGGAGACCGCGAGGGCGACGTCGGCGCGGGCGAAGGCGAACCGGAAGACCGCCTTGACCGGAGCCCGCAAGCGGCCGGCGAAGGTGTCGATGTCCCCGGCGCCGGAGTGGAACTGCAGCACCACCTTGCGCCGTAGGGCCTTCGCCACCAGGACGCAGACCGACTTGCGGTAGGCGCTGCCGCGCACGGTCGCGTGGATGTGGACGAGCCGGTGCCGGTCTCCGCCCGCCGACCAGGCGACGAGCCGCGCCAGGGAGGCGACGAAGGTGACGACCCGGCTCATCGGCGCGGCACTGCGGTAGGTGGGATCGAGGTCGAGCTGGTAGGCGTCGGCGAGCGGCGAGGCGAGCAGCTCGCGCAGGACCGCCGCCATGCCGCCGCCGATCGAGGGATCGGGGCCCATCTGGAGGACGTGCCGGCGCCGCTCAGGCATTGCTGGTGTCCCCGCGCCCGGGCAGGTCGGCCGGCGGCGGCCCGAAGCGTCGCCGGCAGAAATCGAGGTACCCGCGCCAGACGCCGACGCCGAGGATCCGGATCTCCTCCCGCCCCCCCGGCCGGGACCGGACCGTGCGCAGGAGATAACGGGCGCTCAGCAGCGTCATCTCGCGGCCCCAGCGCCCGGCCGCGCCGAGCAGGCCGGCGAGGCCACGCGCCCGCCGCGAGTACTCGGCGCCGTTGCGGACCAGCAGGTAGGCCCAGACGCCGGGCCGCTTCAGCCCGCCCGGGTCCTGGTCGGCGACGGCGTCCGGCACGACGCCGACCGCGTAGCCGGCCCGCTGGATCCGCAGGCAGAGCTCGGACTCCTCGCAGTAGCCCCAGAAGGATTCGTCGAACCCGCCGACCCGGGTCAGGACATCGCGGCGGATCAGCATCGTCCCGCCGTCGACCCAGTCGCAATCGGCGATCCCGGCGCCGGCCGGGCGGACCCGGCGGTGGTCGGTGCGCCCCCAGCGGTTGGTGATGCCGCCGAAGGAGAAGGGACGGTCGGTGCCGACGAACATCAAGGACGGTGCGAGGACGCCGTGGCGCGGGTGCGCCTCGCCCGCCCCCACCAGGCGCTCCAGCGCTCCCGATCGCAGCCGGGCATCGTGGCTCAGCAGCAGGATCTGGTCGAAGGCCCCCGGGTCCCCCAACAGCTCGGCGAGCCCGAGGTTCATCCCGCCGGCATAACCGAGGTTGCGCGCCGAGCGCAACAGCCGGACCCCGTCGGGCAGCGTCGGGTCGGGCTCGTCGGGGACGGCCGGGTTGTGGACGACGAGGATCTGCGCCGGCTCGAGGCCCTCGTCCCGGAGCGATTCGAGCAGCGGGCCGTGGACCCCCGAGGTGCCGTAGGTGAGCACCAGGGCCCGCACCCCGGGCGCGGCGCTCACGCCTCCTCCGTCTGCCGCGTCTGGACCACCCGCGGGAGCCGCATTTTGCCCGGCAGCAGGTCCCAGCGCGTCGCCAGGTACCAGTACGGGATCACGAACATGGCCGAGGTCAGCATCAGCCAGAAGGCGGCTTCGAGCCGGCCGTCGGGGCTGCCGACCAGGATCGAGATCACCGCGGGCGGGATCGCCAGCCCCAGCGCCAGGGCACCCGTCGGCAGCACGCCGGCGATGTAGTCGGCGGCGGTCAGCTCGAAGAGGCGGATGAAGCGCCAGTTGAACCAGATGCTGCCGAGGAGGAGCGCGGCGAAGGTCCCGCCGACGACGCCCCAGATCCCGAGGACCGGCGCCAGGGCGAGCGTGAAGATGAGGTTCAGGATCGCGATCAGCACCGAGTTGAGCGAGACCACGCCGGGGTGGCCGGCGGCAAGTGAGATGGTCGAGCCGACGCCGGTCGTCATGTTGAACATGTATGCAAGGGTGAGGAACGGGACCAGCAGCTCCGAGTCCCCCGGCGCTTCGTTCAGCCAGAAGATCAGCAGGAACGGCGAGGTCGCCGCGGCGACGACGAAGAGGGGGAAGGCGACCGAGCAGCTGCGCAGGGTGTAGCGGCGGTACATGCCCTTGACCACGCCGCGGCCTTCGCTGGCGATCGCGGCGGCGGCCGTCGGGATCATCGCCGAGACGGTCATGATCGCGATGCCCCGGACGCCGAGCACGACCCGCGAGGCGATCTCGTAGACGGCCGCGGCTTTGATGTCGACGGCGAAGGCGATGATGATTTTGTCGGTCTGGAAGTTGACGAGATCGGCGATCCAGCCGACCTGGTCCTTGACGCTGAAGGAGAGGATCTGGCGGGTGAGCGAGCGCGTGGGCATCGAGAAGTAGGGACCGTGCCCGACCCGGCGCATCGCGACGTAGGCCGGGATCATCGAGAGGGCAGCGGCGAGCGCGTTGGCGAAGGCGTAGGCGACGAGGCTGCTGGTGCTGAGCAGGGTCGCGACGCTGATCGCGAAGTTGAGGCAGGCGCCGACCACGATCGCGATGTTCGGTGGGACCATCTGGCGGGTGCCGAGCCCGAGCGCGTTGATCACGCCGATGTAGCCGTTGCAGCTGTAGATGAGCACCGAGGCGATCAGGACCCAGCGCATTTCCTCGCCGTCGAGGACGCCGAACTGTTCGGCGATCACGTGGGCCAGCGAGGCGACGATGGCGAGCGCGATCAGGCCGACGACGGTGACCGAGAGCAGGCCGAGCCCGAGCGACTGGCGCATCCGCTTCACGTCCCCCTCGGCCTGGAACACGGCGACGAAGCGGATCAGCGACCGCCCGACCCCGAGGTCGAGCAGGCCGGCGTAGGTGGCGAAGGCACCGGTCACCGCCCAGACGCCGAACTTGTCGAGCCCGAGCTTCGAGAGCATCAGCGGCGCGAGCAGGAAGCTGAAGATGTAGCCGACCGCCACCCCGGAGGTCTGGGCAACGGTGTTACGGAAGAGCATCAGCCATCTCCGTCCCTATTGTGTCGGCCGTGAATGCCCCCCGGCCGCTGCGCCTGCTGCTGATCATCAACCTCTTCACCGACGCCGGCGGCGCCGAGGTCCAGCTGCTCCACCTGGCCCGCGGCCTCGCCGCGCGCGGCCATCGGGTGACGATCTGCGCGATCGATCACGCCACGGTCGACGCCGAGATGCTGGCCGCCGAGGGGATCCGCCTGGTCGAGCTGCACGCCGAAAGCCGCCTGCAGCGGCTGCCCGCGACCTGGCGGCTGATCAAGCTGGCCCGCCAGGCCGACGTGGTCCAGTGCACGATGTGGGACCCGAGCCTCTGGGGCCGCCTGGCCGCGATGATCGCCCGCAAGCCGGTGATCGTCGCCGACCACTCGACCGACCGCAACATCCAGGTCTCGCGCGGCGGGCACTCGCGGGCCGGCCTGATCGAGCTCCACAACCGGCTGCTCGACCCGATCACCTACGCCACCGTCGCCTGCGCGTCCCCGCAGCCCGCGATCCTGCGCGCCGAAGGGGTCGCCCCCGAGAAGATCGTCTACATCCCCAACGGGGTGCCGCTCGCCGCGATCGGCGCCGAGGCCGAGGCGGCACCGGGCCGCGCCGAGCTCGGCCTCCCCACCGAGGGGCCGCTGGCGATGCAGGTCGGCGTCTTCCGGGCGGAGAAGAACCAGATGGGCGGACTGGAAGCCTTCGTGAAGATCCGCGAGCAGGTCCCCGACGCGCAGCTCGTCTTCGTCGGCTTCGGGCCCCTGCAGGCCGCCGTGGAAGCCCGTGCCGCCGAGCTGGGGGCCGACTGGGCGCACTTCCTCGGCCTGCGCACTGACGTGCCGGCGCTCCTGGGCCATGCCGACCTGATGTTGCTGCCCTCGATCTCCGATGCGATGCCGATGGTGCTGCTCGAGGCGATGTCGATCGGCGTGCCGGTCCTCGCGACCGACGTCGGCGACATCCGGGCGACGCTCGGCGACGCCGGGTCGATCGTCCCCGCGGGCGACGAGGACGCCTACGTCGGGGCCGCGGTCGCCCTGCTCGGCGATCCGGCCGCGGCCGCCCGCCAAGGCGAGATCGGCCGGGCGCGCGCGGGAGAGTTCGACGCCGACCTGATGGTGCGCCGGTACGAGAGCCTCTTCGAGGGCGCCTTCGGCGACACCGCCCCGACCGAGGTCGCGGAGACTTTCTAGGCGCATCCGACCGCGCCCAGGTGCTCGCGGTAGGCGGCCAGGGTCAGCTCGGCGACCCGGTCCCAGCTCGCACCCCCCTCCACCCCCGCGGCGGCCGCCCGCGCCAGCCCCGTGGCCAGATCGTCGTCCCCGGCGATGCGCAGGATCGCCGCGGCGAGGGCGCCGGGGTCCTCCCCCGGCACCGCGAGGCCGGACCCGTCGGCGACCAGCTCCGGCAGCCCGCCGACCTCGGTCACGATCAGCGGTCGGGCGTAGGGCTTGACCATCGAGCCGACGCCGCTCTGGCTCGCCTGCCGGTAGGGCAGGACGACCGCCCGGGCGGCCCGGAACAGGTCGGGCAGGGCCGAGTCGGGCAGGTACTCGTTGCGGACCTCGACCCGCGTGTCGTCGAGCAGCGGGTGCGGTTCCAGCTCGCCCGAACCGGCGATCGTCAGGGTCGCCGCCGGCGCCTGCTCCCAGACCTTCGCCATCGCGTCGAGGAGCGTGTCGATGCCCTTGTAGCGGGAGATCCGGCCGAAGAAGAGGAAGTGCGGGTCGGCGGGCAGCGGCGAGGCCTCGCCGGCGGTCACGCCGTGGGGGACGACGACGACCTCGCCGCCCGGCGTGAAGTGCTCGAGCAGCTCCTCGCGCAGGCTCTCGCCGTGGACGAAGACGAGCTTCGCGCGGCGGACGAGCGCCCAGTTGAAGGGACGGTCCTGCCTGGCGACCAGGTCGCCGGGATGCGGCGTCGGATCGTGGATCGTGATCGCGAACGGGCGCCGGCCGAGGCGGGCGGCGAGCAGGAGGCGCGGGTCGTTGCCGACCGACTCCTGGAAGTGCAGCACCGACGGGGCGAACTCCCGCACCCGCCGACGCACGGCCACGGCGTCGCGCCAGCCGGCGACCGAGCGCACCCGTCCGGGGACGCGGAAGCGCCGCGCCCCTTCGATCGCCGCGTCGACGTAGGCGTCGGCCGCGCCCTCGGCACCGCCGAATTCGAGGTCGTGATCACGGTTCAGCAACGCCACGTCCGCCCCGGCCCGGACCAGGCCGCCGGCGAGGTTGGCGGAGTAACGCAGGTGGAAATCGCAGCCGAGGAGGACCCGGCAGCTGCCGCCGCTCATGTGGGAAGGAGCCCGGACGGTTTTCCTTCGGCGGCCCGGCTGGTGTGGTCGGCGACGATCACGCCGGTCAGCAGGCCCAGCATCGCCACCATGTCCTCCGCGGTGAAGTAGAGCGCGACGAAGGCGCTCGCCATGATCAGCAGGATGCCGACGCCGCAGGCGGTGATCGCCAGGTCCTTCGGTGCCCGGCGTAAGGCCATCGCGACCGGCTGCAGGAGGAACGCGAGGAAGGCGATCAGGCCCGGTATCCCGGCGATCAGGATCAAGTACAGGTACTGGTTGTGGAGGAAGAGCTGGGGCGAGGTCGTTTCACCCAGGTAGATCGAGCCGCTGAGCAGGGCCGAGTGCTCGACCGCCCCGTACGGCGCCCCCGCGCCGACGCCGAGGACCGGATAGCGCTGGATCGTCGTCCAGGCGTGCTCGGTCTCTTTGGCGCGGTCCTGCAGCGAGTTTTCGCCCGCCGTCTTCGACGGGTTCAGCAGGGTCGAGCCGCGTTTCAGCACCGGGGCGATCACCTGGTCCTGCCCCGCGCCGCTGGAGAAGACGATCAGCGCGACGATCGCGGCGATCGCGACCCCGACCGAGAAACCGATGCGCTGCCGCACGAAGCCGCCGCCGAGGAACAGCATCAGGAACAAGCCGAGGATCAGCCCGATCCACATGTTGCGGTTGAAGCTGACCAGGATGTCGATGCCGATGCCGAGCAGGATCACGCCCCAGAAGAGGCGCGAGCGGCCCTGGCGGACCATGATCTGGATCGCGACGAACCAGAAGAGGGCATAGCCGGCCGAGAGGCCCGGCAATCGCACCCGGTTGAGCGAGCCGAGCGCTTCTTCGGAGCGGATCGCCTGTTGGCCGGGCTCCTGCAGGCTCGAGGCGAAGCCCGCCCCGAGGGAGATGAGCAGGGCGATCACGCCGGTCGCCGCCGCCAGGACCGCGGCGCCGATCAGGAGGGTCCGCCAGTGGCGCGGCTCGGGAAAGAGGCGGACGACGATGAAGAAGATCGTCAGCAGGGCGAGCGGCCGGCCCCAGTTGAAGGCTTCGGTCAGGCTCATGCGCCCGGCTTTGATCCCGATCAGGGCCGAGACGATCACCAGCGCCAGGAAGATCGCCAGCGCGGCGCCGCTCTTGCCGCCCCAGGTGTTCCGCTCCGGACGGACCAGGGCGAGGATGAAGAGCAGCGCGAGGACCACCTCGTGGGGCCGCACGTTGACCGGGCCGACCTGATGGGCGAAATGGGTCGAGCCGAAGAGGAAGTCGGTGAGGCCGAGCAGGACCAACGCGCTCGCCAGCGGGAAGCGGAAGACCGCCGCGACGACGAACAGTCCGAAGAAGAGCAGGACGAATTTGGAGAGTTCCGGCTTCGCCGCGTAGCGGGCGAGGACGATCTCGACCAGCAGCAGGGTGAGCGTGAACCCGACGGCGCGGACAGCGTCGCCGCGGGTGCTAAGCCCGTTCCGCGTGGTAATAGCTCGAATAGCGTGCACGCGTTTGTTGAGCAAAGTTGACGATCACGCCGACGGGCTCCTTCTCGAGCAGCGTGAACTGTTTGCGGACGTCGGTCACATCGTCCCGCGTGGTTTTGCCGAGACCGCCGACGACCACTATCTCACTGGCGCGCCCGACCAGGGAGAGCGCATCCGAGACCGCGCCCAGGGCAGGGCTGTCGATGATGATGTAGTCGAAGTTCTCCCGCAGGTTGTCGAGCACCTCGCCCATCCGCGGGCTCTCCAGCAGCTCGCCCGGGTTCGGCGGCGCCTCGCCGCTCGACAGCACCGCCAGGGCACGCCCGGCGGTGTCGTCGTCGCCGTCGACCTCGATCTTCAGCAGGGTCCGCTCGATCGGCGTCCCGGTGAGGACGTTGGAGAGGCCGGGCACGGCCTTGCCGTCCGGCAGCTTGAAAGCGCCGCCCTTGCGCAGGTCGGCCTCGACCAGGACGACCGAGTCGCCCATCCCCGCCATCGTCATCGCCAGCCCGCGGGCGACCGTCGACTTGCCGTCGCCCTCCTCGGGGCTGACGAAGAGGACCGTGTGGGAGCCCTGGTCGACGTTGAAGTAACGGAGGTTCGCGCGCAGCATCCGGAACGCCTCGCCCTCCGGAGTGCGGATGTCGAGGGCCGAGGGTTTCGGGTTGTCGAGGCGTTGGCTGCGTGGGATCCGCGCCAGCACCGGCAGCTTGTAGAGGTCCTCCATCTCGTCGCTGGTGCGGATCCGGCGGTCGAGGCCCTCCAGCAGCCCGGCCACGCCGAGGCCGAGCAGGAGGCCTAGCACGACACCGAGGATGATGTTGCGTTTGGGGTGCGGCGAGGAGGCCGAGGTGGGCGGGGACGCCCTCTGCACCAGCTCTGCCCCGCCGGTCTGTAGCGCCTGTTCCAGCCGCAGCTGGTCGAGCTGCGTTTTCAGTTCTTCGCCGACCGTGCCTTCGAGCTCTTCGGGCGTCTGTTCGGCCAGCGTCGTTTCGGCAAGGTTGATCGCGTCCTCGAGCTGCCCGCGGTCGGTCGCCCGGCGGAACTCGATATACGATTCGCCGTAGGCGTTCGCGATTTCGGCGGCCAGTTCAGGGTCGGAATCGACCGCTTCGATCGCCGAGGTGTTCGCTTCGCTGTTGGGGCTGACGGTGACCGCGCCCAGCACTTCGGCACCGGAGATGCCGTTGTCCATCTTTTTCGCCGCTCGTTCGGCGACCACCGGCAGCGTCGCCAGCTGGGTGTTGGTCGCCGCCGCGCGGGTGGGGTCGATAACCGAGTTCGATTCGACCAGGGTCGGCTGCGATTCGGTGAACAGCAGCGTCGCCGTCGCCGTGTATTGCTTTTCCTGGGTCAGGGTGAAGAGCCCGGCCAGGATCGGCACCGCGATCGTCGCCTGCAGGATCAGCCACTTGCGGCGCCTGACGGTCCGCAAGAGTTTTTCGAGAAGGCCGCCTTCCTCAGGTTTCATCGCAGGGGCCGCCAGGCAGGGTCAAACACAGAGCCGAAATTCGACATTTGAGCGAAGTCACCTTCCCCCATCGGCACGAGAGGCACGGGCTTTAACCCCCGCAAGCACGCGCCCCCAGGTGGCGGGTCGGTACCGACGGCGCATCACCCGGAGCCGGACCCGTTTGAGATCGTCGTGTAGGTAGACCCCGACCCGCGGCCATTGCAGCGGCAGGGCTGCCTCCGGCGAGGTCGGGACGGTGACCGCGAACGAATATCCGGCCGCTGCGGCGGCCTCGACGCTGCGGCGGTCGTAGTCGCTGTAGGGGTAGGCGAGCGAGCGGCAGGTCCCGCCCATCCGCTCTTCGCAGATCCGCCGCGACTCGGTCAGCTCGGCGAGGACGCGCTCGTCGGGCTCGCCCGCCAGGCGCGGATGCGAGCAGGTGTGCGAGCCGACCTCCCAGCCTTCGTCGGCGAGCCCCCGGAGGGCGTCCCAGCCAAGGCAGAGCAGCTCGTGCTCGTGCTCGGTGCCCAGCCATTGCTCATGGCCCGACCAGGCCATCGGCCGGTCGGTGCCGGCGTAGTCGGTCGGCACGAAGACGGTGCCCGGGACCTTGTAGCGGGCGAGGATCGGCGCCGCCAGCTCGCCGACCGAGCGGCAGGCGTCGTCGAAGGTGACGACCAGCGTCCGCGGGTGCGGCGGCCAGGTGAGGGCATCGGAGAGCGTCGACCCCCGATAGCCCTCCCCGACGAAATGGGCCACCTGCTCCTCCAGCGCACCCGGCCGCACCGTGGTCGGCATGGGCCAGGTGTCGGAGACGCCGTGGTAGCAGAGAACTAGTACCTCGGCGTCCATCGAGCGTCAGGCGTCGGGCGTACCGTGCTCGCGCCGCGGCACCAGCACCAGGCGCTTGAACTCGGCGACGAGCACGCCGTCCTGGTTCAGGACCCGGGTGTGGACGCGGACGACGCCACGGTCCAGTTTCGACTTCGACGGCTTCACCTCGAGGACCTCGGTCTCGCAGAAGAGCGTGTCGCCGTGGAAGACCGGGTTCGGGTGACTCAGTTCTTCGGTCGCCAGGTTGGCGATCGCCTTGCCGGAGATGTCGGAGACGGACATGCCGAGCGCCAGCGAGTAGACCAGCGGCCCGACGACGACGTTCTTGCCCTGCTGGGAGCCCTGGGCGTAGACGTCGTTGATGTGCAGCGGGTGGTGGTTCATCGTGATCAGGCAGAAGAGGTGGTCGTCGGCCTCGGTCACGGTCTTCGCCGGCCAGTGCTTGTAGACGGCGCCGACCTCGAACTCCTCCAGGTAGCGGCCGTAGGAGTGCGCGCCGGACGCCTCGCGCTCGGCCTGGTCGGTGGTCAGCTCGTACTTCTCGTCGCTCATTCTCGGTCTGTCTCCTCTCGGGGGGCGGCGCGGCATCCTATAGACCGACCGGCGCTTGCACCGCGAGACTAGACTTTCGCCGATGAAGATCGGGATCGTCGGCTTGGGTTACGTCGGCTTGCCCCTCGCCGTTGCCTTCGCCGAAGCGGGGCACGAGGTGATCGGGCTCGACGCCAACGCGCGCAAGATCGAGAGCCTCGAACGCGGCG
>Ga0105239_10010256_pt1 | contig 10491 bp, 7 predicted proteins | sample KBSC44metaG_FD_92761 | JGI IMG/M metagenome (GOLD analysis project Ga0105239, IMG submission 92761) | Corn rhizosphere microbial communities from Kellogg Biological Station, Michigan, USA - KBS C4-4 metaG | ecosystem: Host-associated > Plants > Roots > Rhizosphere > Soil | place: Michigan, USA...
CGGCTACCACTACGACTACTACGCGGACAACTGCACCACGCGAGTGCGCGATGCGCTGGACGCGGCCCTGGGTGGCGCACTCGGTCGCCAGCTGGGCGCCCGCGAAGGCGGCATGACGTATCGCGAACAGACCGCCCGGTTGATGAGCAACCAGGCCTGGCTGATGCTGGGCATGGACCTGGGCCTGGGACCCTACGCCGACCAGCCGATGACGGCCTGGAAGGAAGCCTTCCTGCCGATGGTGCTGGAAGACGAGCTGCGCCATGTGCGGATCGGCGAAGGCGACGACGCCCGGCCGCTGGTGGGTGGCGAGACCACCCTCGCGGAAGCCCGCCTCGTGCCGCCGCCGGAGCAGGCCCCCGACCTGCGCTGGCCGCTGCTCCTGGCCGGGCTGCTGCTGGCGATCCCGCTCGCCCTGCCCGCCTTCAGCCGGCATCGCGTGGCACGCGGTGTCTTCGTTGCCGCGGGCACGCTTTTCACGGTGTTCGCCGGCCTCGCCGGGCTGTTCATGCTGGGCCTGTGGACCCTGACCCTGCATCGCTCGGCCTGGGGCAACTTCAACCTGCTGGCGTACCAGCCACTGGCCTTCCTGTTGATACCCGGCATCTGGCGCCTGCGCCGTGCTGGCCGCCCCATGGGACGCTTCGCGCCACGCATCGCGGCCCTCTCGTTCGCCGCTGCGGTGATCGGGATGCTGCTGCACCTGTGGCCGGACTTTCCGCAGCGCAACATGCCCTGGCTGCTGTTCGCATTGCCCTGCTGGACCGCGCTGTTCGTGACGTTCTGTCGCCGGCACGACTGATCCGCACGTTCTTGCGGGATCGCGCGATGGGCCCCGCGTAACATTGCCCCGTCACACATGGCCCGGCATCATGCCGCCCATGGCCTCTGTCTCGATCCTCCCCGAATCCGCGCCCACCTACGTTGCCTCCGGCGGCATGGTGGTCAACTGCGTCGCTTATCGCACCGACGGTCGCCGGATCGGCGACATCAGCCTCGACGCGATCAGCGACGTCCTCAAGGAACCCGACACCTTCGTCTGGGTAGGGCTGCACGAACCGGACGAGCCCCTGCTGCTGAAACTGCAGGAAGAGTTCAACCTGCACGACCTGGCCATCGAGGATGCACAGCTGGCCCACCAGCGCACCAAGATCGAGACCTACGGCGACTCGCTGTTCATCGTCGCCCAGACCGCGCAACTGGTTGGCGGCAATATTGCTTTCGGCGAGACGCAGATCTTCGTCGGGCAGCGCTACTTCGTGACGGTGCGCCACGGGGCGTCCCTCTCGTACGCGCCGGCGCGGCGCACCTGTGAGCAGTCGCCGGAGCTGCTGCGCATGGGGCCCAGCTACGCGCTGTATTCCGTGCTGGATTTCATCGTCGACAACTTCCTGCCGATCGTTCGCGACTTCCGCGAGGAACTGCACGAGCTGGAAAACGACATCTTCGCCGAGACGTACAACCGGCTGACCATCAAGCGGCTGTACGACATGCAGCGCGAACTGATGACGCTGCGGCTGGCGGTGGTGCCATTGCAGGACATCGTGGCGCAGCTGGTACGACTGCATCCGCATCTGATCCACGACGAACTGCGCGCGTACTTCCGCGACATCTACGATCACGTGTTCCGTGTCAACGAGTCGATTTCCGCCATGCGCGAAATGCTGGGGGCCGCAATCAGCGTGAACCTGGCGCTGGTGACGTTCGGGCAGAACGAGGTGATGAAAAAGCTGGCCGGCTGGGCGGCCATGCTGGCGGCACCGACGTTGATCACGAGCTGGTATGGGATGAACTTCGTGCATATGCCGGAACTGGACAAGCCCTGGGCGTATCCGGCCATCACCTGCCTGGTGGCGTGTATCGTGGGTGGGATTTTCATTGCCCTGAAGCGGAACAAGTGGTTCTGAGTGGACGCGCCGACGTGCATGGCCTCGCCCTGCCTCGCGTGATGAGCGGCAGGGACTGACAGACCCGACGGACCCCCTCGGGCCAAATAGACGCCCCGTCTCCCCGGAGACACCGACACGGCGCCCCTCTGATGGTCAACCACCCACGCCTTGCCGTCGCCTTGCTGCTGATGGCGAGTGCCTCATGGCGTCCCGTCGAGGCGGGCACGGTGCAGTTCACCCAGGTCGACACCACCGATGCCTATGAGGCCGGGCAGCGCCTCATCGAGTCATTCAAGTTCAACCTTCGCGGGGCACAGCGCTACGCGGCTACACAAACACGACTGACGACACAGGCGGACTTCGATCCGTTCGCGGCGCAGTGGTCGCGTGCCAACGTGGCCCAGCTGAAGTACCAGTGGCGCAACGCAACGGGGCAGCCACGCACCACGCTGTACCACGCCCTATCCGGCAAGGCGCCGCCGGCCGCCATGGGTGTCGGTGAAGCACAAGGCGATGCCGCCTACGCCATGCCGGAATGGCAACGTTATTACCGGGAGCGCAACCCCAGCGTCTATGCGCATGTGGTCGAGAACGAGCCGTCCGTACTGGATGCCATCGAGGATTTTCGACTACCCGGCGAAGCGGCGGGTGTGGGACATCGGTTCGACGCGGAAATGCGCGGGCTGCGCACGCTTGAGCGTGACATCGTGCAAAACCACCTGACGCCGGGCGGCCGCGTGAGCATGTGGACGTCCAGCCCGCCTTGCCCGGTGTGTCGGCGTGCCATGCAGATCGTGGCCGATGCGTACGACCTGGACATCCATGTGTTTCATCTTCCCGCACCTACGCAGGATTCGCCGCAGGTGTTTCGCCTGCTGCAGATGACGAAAAACAGGATGCTGCGTCATTTCCACCAACGGGTGTCGAACGAGCGGACGGTGCCAGATGCACCGCAGTGCGTTCGCTCCTAGGCCCTCGCCTCGCCTGCGTCGCACGACGCCCCAACCGACTTTATCGGAGAACCACACGACATGGATGCCCATGCTCTCAAGGCGTCGCTATGGCTGCTACTTGCCTTGCCGCGTATCGTGGTTGCGAACGACTTGCCACCCGTCGATTTCCTCAAGGCGTATCTGGCCGAACGCCACGACCATGCCGACAGCCAGGTGCTCAGCGACACCCACTGGTCACAGCTTCTGCAGGAGCCCAGTCACCTGCCGCCGCACGCGTATACGGAGCCGGCCGCTTATGACAGCCAGCGCATCGACGACACGTTCAGGTCCGCCGCCGCACGACTCGACAGCCCGACACGGCTGATCTACCTGCACGAGGCCTGGAGGATGCTCCAGTGGGACCTGGGTTTCACCAAGGCGCGCCCAGAGGACGTGAGGCTGCCGCACACCACCGACGACTGGGGCAGCGAACAGGCGGCGCTGAACGCGATCAAGGCCGGCGTGGAAGCCGACATCTTCCGGCAGTCGCTCGCACTCTTCGGCAATGCACACAGCACGTTTGCCGCCAAATACGCGGTGGCGGCGCAGATCCTGCGCGAACGCATCGCGGCGACGCCGGAGGACAAGCGCGAGGTGCGCAACGTCGAACCCGAGGTGCTGGCGCGCTTCATGAGCCTGCCCGAAGGCAGCCCACTGGACGCTTACGATGCGCAGTACCTCGGTGCCTTGCTTGAGTCCGAAATCAATCGACACACCGTGGCACGCGCGTCCTTCCGTGGCATCCGCGAGATCGCCACGCCGTTTCGCATCGCACGCGTGGCGGCGGCATACAGGGACAACCAGTCGTACGTCACGCCACCTTGCACGGACGATTTCCGCTACCGGGAAGGCGTGGCCAGCCTGGACCCGACGCGGGAACCGGTGTGCTTCGTCGATGCGAACGACCGCGCTGTATACGCCTGGTACAACGAAGCATTTCGACGACAGGCCGGGCTGGTGCGGGAGAGTCAGGCGGAGACATCACCGCTGGCAAAGCTGCTTGCGTTGCTGGTGCCGTTCGGGGCAATGCTGGATGTGTTGGCGGTGGCGGAATTCGCGGAGGCGTTGGCGACGGAAGATCTTACCGTGTCGGGGGAGGTGGCGGAGGAGGAAGCGGTTGCTGCGGAGGAGCGGATGGGCGGGTTGATGTGTCGGCGGCTTTGATGGGGGGCCGACGTTTTGAAAGCCTTTCGCACAGGGCATGGTCGGGCCTATGCTCGGGCCTTCCTCGCTGTTCACCCAAAGGTCCGGTAGACCATGAAGAAGATCATCAATGATCCACGCCATGTCGTCCGTGAGATGCTCGAAGGCGCGGTTTCCCGCTCACCGGGGCAAGCCCTGCTTTCCGACCAGAACGTCGTGGTGCGCAAACGGCATGATGGCGATTCGACGGTGGCGATCCTTTCCGGTGGCGGCAGCGGGCACGAGCCGGCTCACGCGGGCTACGTCGGCGAAGGACTTCTGGCGGCGGCGATCGCGGGAGACGTCTTCACCTCCCCCAGCGTCGATGCGGTGCTCGCCGCCCTTCGCGTCGTCGGTGGTCCTGCGGGTGCCGTGCTGGTCGTCAAGAACTACACCGGCGACCGACTCAATTTCGGCCTTGCCGCGGAGATCGCGCGGAGCGAGGGCATCCCCGTAGAGGTTGTCACGGTGGCCGACGATGTGGCGTTGCGGGACACCGTGGCGCCGGACAAGCGCCGTGGCATCGCGGGTACGGTGTTGATACACAAGGTGGTCGGTGCGGCATCGGCGGCGGGCAAGTCTCTTGCCGACGTAGCCGCGTCAGGCCGTCGCGCGGTGGCCGGCCTGGGTTCGATGGGCGTGGCGCTCGGCTCGTGTACCGTGCCCGCCGCCGGCCGTCCCGGCTTCGAACTGGGCGAGCAGGAGGTCGAATATGGCCTGGGCATCCATGGCGAGCCTGGGGTACGCAAAGGGCCCATCGCGACGGCCGACGGCCTGGCGGATACCGTGCTCACGTCGATCATCGATGACCTTGGTCTTGCGCGCGGCCAGCGGGTTGCGCTACTGGTGAACGGGCTGGGCGCGACTCCGCCCATGGAGCTGGACATTCTGCTTCGCAGTGCGCTGCGTTTTCTTGAGGCCAGGGGCATGGAGGTCGCCCGAGCGTGGTGCGGCAATTTCCTCACGGCGCTGGATATGCCGGGCGCATCGCTGTCGCTGCTGAAAGTGGACGACGAACTGCTTGCCTTGCTTGATGCGCCGGCTTCGGCTCCGGCATGGCCGGGTGGCGGCAAGCTCAACGATGCGCCCGTGTTGCAGGTGGAACACGCGTCTGATGAAGCGTTGGCGATAACCGCACCCACGCCGATGGGGGATGCCGTTCGAAAAGCCAGCCATGCTGCGGCACGCGCGTTGCTGGCGGCCGAGGACGAACTGACCGAACTGGATACCAAGGCAGGCGATGGCGATCTGGGGGCCAGCCTGCGGCGTGGAGCCGAGGCGATCCTGGAACTGCCCGACCATGCCTGGCACACGCCGGCGATGGCTTTGCGGAGCATGGCCGATGCCGTGCGGAAAGCTATCGGCGGAAGCTCGGGGCCGTTCTATGCCACGGGCCTGATGCGCGCGGCCAGGGAGCTTGACGGTGTCGACGACCCGCAGCCGTTGCAGTGGCATGATGCGTTGTTAACGGCTACGGATGCCATCGCTGAACTGGGCGGGGCGAAGGCTGGGGATCGCACGATGCTGGATGCGTTGTATCCGGCTGCGCAGGGTTACAAGGAGGCGCTGGATGCAGGGATGAGTGCCTCGCAGGCGCTGGAGGCGATGCATGCTGGTGCGAGTCGGGGGGCTGATGAGACTGCGACGTTGCGTGCCAATGCGGGGCGTGCGGCTTATCTTGGTGAGCGGGCGATGGGCGTTCGGGATGGTGGGGCTGTGGCTGTGGGGATTTGGATGGGTGCGCTTGGGGCACCGGGGCACGATCCCCGCTGATTGGCGAGCGCGCTGCGCCTCGTGCCGGCAGCCAGTGGCGGATGACTGCGCCGTGACATAGTTCAGCTATATTCCCGGCCTTCGCAAGAATTCTTAGGACGCCATGGATCACATACCGCTGCCGCCCAAGGAGCGAACCTTCGCCTACCGCCCCGGCATCGACGGCATGCGGGCCATCGCAGTCCTCGGCGTAGTGTTTTACCACGCGGGATTCGGGCCGCCGGCGGGGTTCGTGGGGGTCGACGTCTTTTTCGTCATATCCGGTTTCCTGATCACTTCGCTACTGGAAGCAGAACTGAAGGCGACGGGACGCATCGACCTTTCGGCCTTTTATGCCCGGCGTATTCGCCGGCTCCTGCCGGCCCTTGGGATCGTGCTCACAGCCACCGTAGTGTCCAGCTTTGTATTTCTCTCCTACGGCGAACTGACCTCCGCTTTGCAATCGGCCGCGGCATCAGTTGTTTTTGGCGCAAATGTTTTCTTCCAGTACACGACGGGCAACTACTTCGGCCCGAATGTGAACCACCTTCCCTTGCTACACCTCTGGTCACTGGGTGTCGAAGAGCAGTATTACCTCGTGTGGCCCATGTCCCTGCTGGCTGTGCGCCGGATTTCGCTCCGCGGTCGGCGCACGATATTCGCGGTACTTGCGCTAGGCTCCCTCGCCTTTGCGGAGTGGGCGCTCTACCACGGCAGCCAGGCCGCTTTCTACGCCATGCCTTCACGCTGGTGGGAGCTATCGATCGGAGCCTTGGCCGCCTGGGCACCAACGTCCACACACAGAACGAATCGCTGGGAAAGCTGGTTAGGTGCGCTACTCGTCATCGTAGCCATGGTTATCCCGACAAAGCACTTTCCGGGATTGGGCGCTCTCCCGGCGGTAATCGGGACGGCGCTGCTGTTGCACGCGTCAAGCACGGAGGGCGGCGCATGGAAGATCCTTTCGTGCGCACCATTGGTGTTCATTGGCAGGATTTCCTATCCCTTCTATCTCTGGCATTGGCCCCTCCTAGCATTGGCTGCCGTTGCTATCCCCGGCGACATCACTCTTCTTACCAAGGCGGCGCTCGTTTTCGCCGCCTTTCTTCTCGCTGCTAGCACGTGGCGCTGGCTCGAGCGCCCAGTGCACGCGATGCCGATGCCCGCTCCACGTCGCTTAGCAGGCGCAGCCCTATTAACTTGCGTCTCCGTCGCCGCGCTTCTCGCACAGGTAGCGGACGCTACCAGATCATCACCGCCATCCGCCGATCCGGGAGCCATCGCGGAACGGGACATGCCGCCTAACATGGCTCGATGCCATAACCTCTCTATTCAGCCCGACCATTTACCGGACGAGTCGGCATGCGTGCTCGGTGGTAACGCACCACCAACGGTCGCCATCTGGGGCGATTCCCACGCATTGGCTTTCCAGCCATTTGCAACTGCGCTCGCCGTTCGCCAGAAGAAGACCGCCATTGCCTTTTCGCGTGACGCCTGTGCACCCGCCGTAAACTATGACAACGGCGAGCGTCCCACACCGGTGGCTCGCTGCCGTAACTTCAACGCAGCCGTGCTTAAACGTGTTGAGACGATGGATACGGTCATCCTAGCTTCCCGCTGGCCTGCACCGGGCGATCGTGACTTCGCCGCCGATCTCGACATGACCGTAGATCAATTGTCCTCACACGTAAGCCATGTCTACCTGCTCGGTGCGACACCGGACCTGCCCGCCAATGTTCCTGATTGCATAAGGCGACATGTGCTCACCTCCTGCGAAATCAGTAGGGACGTCTTCGTGACTCAGTCGGCAATGGTCCGCGCTTTGCTTACGTCGATATCGAAAAGGCATCGCAACGTGACTTACGTCGAGACCATCGACTTTTTTTGCAACCAACTCACCTGCCCAGGGGTCCGCAATGGCATGGCGTTGTATTGGGACAATAACCATATATCGTCTTCCGCCGCCGCAGCGTTTGGCCGCACGTTCCTGTCGGAGAAGGCTGATCGCGGGCTTTGACCTACAGATAAAAGCATCGACTCCTAGTCACCACTCTTGCCGACCTAATTAAAACTTGAGTGCGGTGATATTGAGGGCGCACCACGCTCAAATTTTCAGTTATAGCTTTTCGATGCTGCCATTCTCAACGTTAATGACCGACATGCCAGAGATCGCGGCGCGTGCGGCGTTTAGAGAGAGGTACGTCATACGCCCACTGACGTCACGCGACTCCCTGAAATGACTCGCCGCCGCACGCGCATTGACAGAAAGATGGTCGAGCGCGTCCGTCATCACATCCGATCGCACGAAGAATGCATTGTTACCCGCATCGTTGGTGCCGACAAAACGATAACCATTTCGCCCAGCCCAGAACTGGAATGCGGGTAGTGATGCCCCCCAATAAAGATTTGAGTAATGTGCCCGCGTTCGCTGAAAGTCTGCACGGTAGGGAACACTCAAAGAGCGGTCATGTCCGAATATCGGGTTGTACTCGCAAACCAAGATTCGAGGTCGAAATGCATCGATAGCCTCGAGCACATGAAAGTCGTTTCCGTCGATATCCACCGAAAGGATGCCAAGATCTCGATCCATCTCGCTGCTACCGAGAAGCTCGTTGATGGTCTCACGGGTAATGAAAGCTTCCACTGCCTTAAGGTCGTAGCGCCAAAAAAAGTATGAATTACGAAGACGATGGATATTTTTCTTCGAACCATCGACAACAAATCCCTTCCAATGATCTTTCATCATCAGGAAGCGGCAATTGGACTCAGTGAAATCCTCGACACCGAACTCTATAAAAGTCCGGTTGACAGGAGCGACTTCTCGAATCAGGAATTGGAGAATACCGTCCTCTCCCCACTGAGAAAAGACCTTGAACGCGTATTGCTCCAGGCGATCAAAGCGACAGCCTTCATGGGCCAAAGAGAGCAATGTGCCTTGACGAATGGCACTTTCGTCAAATCGCTCTCTCAGTCGAAGAAACGAAAAGACTTTCTCACGAATGTAGTTTACTAGGGAGGAAAACACATCTCGGTACTCGAAGGATTTGCCGACAATCAGGCAGCATCATAGATTGATGCCGCCCCTCGCTGAATCACTTAGAAGCCTGAGCCGTCCACTCCTTCAACCACGCATTCACCGTCTCATGCCACTGCACACTGTTCTGCGGCTTGAGCACCCAGTGGTTCTCATCAGGGAAATGCAGCAGTTTGCTCGGGATGCCGCGACGCTGCAGGGCCGTGAATGCACCCATCCCCTGCGTCTCGGGAATGCGGAAGTCCTTGCCGCCGTGGATGACCAGCATCGGCACGCGCCAGTCCTTGACGTGGTTGATCGGATTGAAGCGCTCGTAGTTTTCCGGATGGTCGAACTGCGTGCCGCCGTTCTCCTTCTCTTCGAACCAGAGCTCTTCGGTGTCGTAGTACATAGCGCGCGCATCGAAGACGCCGTCGTGATCGACGAGGCACTTCCAGGGCTGGTTCCAGACGCCGGCGATCCAGTAGACCATGTAGCCGCCGTAGCTGGCGCCCAGGGCACAGGCCCGGTCACCATCAAGGAAGTTGTACTTCGACAGCGCGGCACTCCAGCCGAGCTTCAGGTCTTCCAGCGGTTTGCCGCCCCAATCGCCGGAGATGGCGTCCGTGAACTTCTGCCCATAACCCGTGGAGCCGTGGAAGTTGACCGTGACCACGGCGAAACCCTGGCCCGCATAGGTCTGCGCGTTCCAGCGGTAGCTCCAGCTGTTGGTCATGGCGCCCTGCGGGCCGCCGTGGATGATGAAGGCGACGGGATAGGTCTTGCCTTTCTTGTAGCCCACGGGCTTGACCACATAGCCCTGCACGGTGTCGCCGTTCGCACCCTTGAAGGTGTAGAACTCGAAGTCACCCGTCTGCGCGCTCTTGATCCGCTTGGCATTGAAGTGCGAGACCTGTTTCAGGCCCTTCCCTCTCAGGTCCGCCGTGTACAGGTCGGCCGGCCGCTTGAGGTCGTCACGGGTCAGCAGAATCTTCTTTGCCGAAAGTGCGAACCCACCCACGGCGCCATCGGTGACCAGCATCGTTGCCTTGCCGGTCGCCAAGTCGATCGCGAACAGCGGATGCTGGCCGTTGTCGTCGGTGGTCGTGTAGAGGGTCTTGCCGTCCGGCGATACCTGCAGCGCGCCCGCCGAGCGATCCCATGACGGGTCCACCTCGTGCTTCTGGCCGGAGGCGAGGTCCATGGCCCAGATGCCGAAGCGGTCAGCCTCGGAGCCTGGCTCCCTCATGGCTGTATAGAAAAGTGTCTTGCCATCGGGGGAGACCAGCGGATTGGCATCCCAGGCGAGGTTGTCGGCAGTGAGGTTAGTCGGCGCCGCCGAGCCGTCGGCCGGGACGCTGTAGATGTCGAAGTTGGTGGACCAGGGTTCGGTGGTGCCGGCGATGCGCGCGTCGAAATAGACCGTCTTGCTGTCCGGGGAGAATGTGAACTCGTCCTCGCCGCCGAAGGGCTTGCTGGGGACGTCGCCGTCGATGCCGCGGCTTAGCAACAGCGGCTGGGAGGCGCCGGCTGCATCAGCGATGTAGAGCTGGTTGCGGCGACCGTCGGCCCATGTATCCCAGTGGCGGACGAAGAGCTTGTCGTAGACGGTGCCGGTGGATTTGTCCTTCTCGCGGCCGTCGAGGCGCTCCTTGGTGCAGGC
>Ga0105239_10010259_pt1 | contig 10490 bp, 14 predicted proteins | sample KBSC44metaG_FD_92761 | JGI IMG/M metagenome (GOLD analysis project Ga0105239, IMG submission 92761) | Corn rhizosphere microbial communities from Kellogg Biological Station, Michigan, USA - KBS C4-4 metaG | ecosystem: Host-associated > Plants > Roots > Rhizosphere > Soil | place: Michigan, USA...
CGAAGTCGGTGATGCCGCCTCCGCCGCCGACCTTTGCCGCCACCTGCGACGTCACGTCGGCGCGACCGGCGTTGAGCCCACAACACCCGGGCGCCACGTCGGGAAGCTGCGTGAGCTGCACCATGGTGCCGTCGAAGTCGATGACGCCGTTGGTGTTGTCGATGGTGTCCGTGCTCGAGTAGGTGCCGTACAGGTAGGCCTGAACCACGGTCGAGCCGCCCGGCACCTCGGCCTGGACGGTTCCTCCGGGCTCGTTCTGGCCGAGGCCGTCGGCCGAATACCCGCCGTTCCCGCTGAACGTCGCCAGCGAGTCGGGCGTCGGCTTGAGCAGCGCCAGCTTGGCCTGAGCGACCGCTCCGCCCGCCAGCAAGAGGGCGACGGCCAGTGCCGCCGTGGTCAGGAGGCGTAGGGCCCCCGTGGTACTACGCGCCTTCATGTACGAACCTCCCCAGGTTGTTTCGACGACCATAACCGGGCCGCGCCAGGCATGTCACCGAATCGTTGTGTTTTGGGTGTGAAGCTGCACCGCCTGGGTGATGGCGGGCAGCGGCGAGCTCTGGACGATGATCTTGGACGACCCCGGCGCCGGGATCTGGAAGGTGATGGCGTCGGTCCCGGCGTGGCCGTTGGCGCTGGTGATCGCCGCCGCGAGCGAGCCCGCGCCCGAGCCGTTCGTGTTGATCACCGTGAACGTGTCCGCCGCCGCCGCCGGCGCGGCGCAGCCGAGCGCGAGCGCGGCCGGAACGGCGAGCCTGCGGAGGATGGTCATCGCGGCCGATGGTCTCGCGCCCGCGACCCCTTGTCTTCAGGGTGACCACCCTGATTTTTGGCCCCTCGGCGTCGATGGCTGCGCACGCAGGTGGGTACCTTCAGGTGCATGTCGCTCACCGTTGGCACCGCACCGTTCGGTCCCCAAGCTGCCGGCGAGTGGAACTTCGACTACGACGGTCCCGCCCACGCGCTCTACCTCCATCCCCAGCCGCGGCGCCTGCGCGCCGTGTTCGCGGGGGAGACCGTCCTCGACACCCTCCGCCCGCAGCTGCTGCACGAGACCGCCATCCTGCCCCGCTACTACGTCCCCGCCGAGGACGTGCGCTGGCAGCTCTTCGAGCCCACCGACCACACGACCCATTGCCCGTTCAAGGGCGACGCGCGCTACTGGACGCTGCGCGTCGGGGACCGCGTGGCCGAGAACCTGGTCTGGAACTACCCCGAGCCGATCGAGGGCGCGCCCGCCTTCGCGGACCTGGTCTCGTTCTACTGGGAGCCGCTCGACCACTGGTACGAGGAGGACGAGGAGGTCTTCGTCCACCCCCGCGACCCCTTCCACCGCATCGACGTGCTGCCCACCTCGCGGCACGTGCGGGTCTCGCTCGACGGCACCGAGCTGGCCGACACCACGCGCGCCCGAGTCCTGCACGAGACCGGCCTGCCCGCGCGCTGGTACATCCCGCGCGAGGACGTACACCTGGACGCGGTGCAGCCCGTCGTCGGCCTGGAGACCACGTGCCCGTACAAGGGCACGACGAGCGGCTACTGGTCGGCCGGCGACGAGGAGGCGGTGGCCTGGACCTACGCCGAGACGCTGGCCGAGGTGGCGCCGATCGCCGGCCACATCGCGTTCTTCAACGAGCGCGTGGAGATCGAGGTCGACGGGGTCGCGCAGGAGCGCGGGCCCGATACGCAGTGGTCGACCACGCGCTGGATCGAGCGCGCGCGGGCGGCGGCCTGACATGGACGTCGTCATCGGCGGCGGCCACGGTCAGATCGCGCTGCGGCTCGAGCGCCTGCTCGCGGGCCGCGGCGACAACGTCCGCGGGCTCGTCCGCAACCCCGACCACTTCGACGACGTCAGCGCGGCCGGCGCCCAGCCCGTGCTGGCCGACCTCGAGTCCGACGTCGAGCTCGGCCCGGCGGTCGCCGGCGCCGATGCCGTCGTGTTCGCGGCCGGCGCCGGGGCCGGCAGCGGCTCGGAGCGCAAGCGCACGATGGACCTGGGCGGCGCCGTCCGCCTGATCGAGGCGGCCAAGGACGCGGGCATCGGCCGCTACGTGATCGTCTCCAGCATGGGCGCCGACCACCCCGAGCAGGCCTCGGGCGGCTTCCGCGCCTACCTCGCGGCCAAGTCGAAGGCCGACAACGCACTGCGCGAATCCGGGCTGGACTACACGATCGTGCGCCCCGGCAGCCTGTCCGACGACCCGGGCACGGGCACGGTCGACATCTCCGAGCGGCTCGGCCGCCGCGGTCAGGTCCCACGCGACGACGTGGCGGCGGTGCTGGTGGCCGTGCTCGACGCGCCCAACACGGTCGGCAAGACGTTCGAGCTGCTGAGCGGCTCGACGCCGATTGCCGACGCCGCGCGAGCCCTGTGAAGGGTCAGACCCCCTTGAGGGTGGTTTGATGCGGGCGATCCAGGCCAACGGGTACGGCCCGCCCGATGTGCTCGAATCGGTCGACCTGCCGACGCCCGAGCCCATCGCCACCGAGGTGCTCGTGCGCGTGCAGGCCGCGGGCGTCAACCCGGTGGACTGGAAGACGCGCGCTCGCGGCCCCGGCGGCGTGGTGCAGCTCGAGCCGCCGGTCGTGCTGGGCTGGGACGTGGCCGGCGTGGTCGACCAGGTCGGCGGCGGCGTGACCCGGTTCGCGGTCGGCGACGAGGTCTTCGGGATGCCCTGGTTCCCCCGCCTGGGCCGGGCCTACGCCGAGTACGTGACCGCGCCCTCGCGCCAGTTCGCGCGCATCCCCGAGGGCCTCGACACCGTCCAGGCCGGCGGGCTGCCACTGGCCGGCCTGACCGCGTGGCAGGCGCTGGTCGACACGGCCGGCGTCACGCGCGGCGACCGCGTCCTCATCCACGCCGCCGCGGGCGGCGTCGGCCACCTGGCGGTGCAGATCGCCAAGTCCCGTGGCGCGCACATCATCGCCACCGCCCGGGCGAACAAGCACGACTTCCTCCGCGGCCTCGGGGTGGAGCAGATCATCGACTACACCGACGTCGCCTTCGAGGCAGAGGCCGGGGAGGTCGACGTCGTGCTCGACCTCGTCGGCACCGAGGACTACGGCATGCGCTCGCTGCAGACCCTGCGCGACGGCGGCCTGCTCATCCAGGTGCCGAGCAGCGCGCCCGAGTCGGTCAAGCACGCTGGGCGCGACCAGGGCAAGCGCGTGACGGGGATCCTCGTCGAGCCCGACGGCCACGCGCTCGAGCAGCTCGCGGCGCTGGCCGGCAACGGCGCGCTGCGGGTCGAGGTCGCCGAGGAGCTGCCGCTCGAGCAGGCCGCCCGCGCCCACACGCTGGGCGAAGACGGCCGGGTGCAAGGCAAGCTCGTGCTCGTGCCGTAGGTCTACGTCGGGAGCTCCCGCACCAACCACTCGCGGTATTCAGATGCTCGCCGAACGGCAGCACGATCGGGTCGTCGTAGGCGGCGCGCGCCTGCAGCAGGGCGACGTACTGGTCGAAGCGATCGGGGTCCTTGTAGGCGGACTGGATCGCGCGCACGCTCGCGCGAGGCAGCTTCTCGTCGACCAGGTCGCGCAGGGTGGCGTCGTCGAGCTTCATCGCACCAGGTCCACCTCGGGCGTGGGCACGTCGTAGATGCCGCTCACCACCGCGGGCATGGCCGCGTCGACCTCGAGGTCCCAGTAGCGCAGCGCGTCGCGGGTCGAGGCCATGAACCCCTGCGCCTCGTCCTCCGGCGTCGTCTGTGCCTTGCCGACGACGAACGCGCCTGCCCGGTCGACGACGAACGTGTCGGTCATCGTCCCCCCGGCGTCGATGGCCAGGACGCGTGGCTCGCGGGCCATGGCCCGAGCCTATTGGCTCGGCCTACGTCGTGACGGGAAGCTCGAGCGTGCCGTCGAGCTTGAGCGTCAGCGTGCCGTCCGGGTTCGTGGCGCCGGCCAGCGAGAACGTGCCCTTCGCGCCCTGGTAGGAGCGGGTGCCGCCCGAGACCTTGCCCGCGCCCAGGAAGGTCGTCGGGTCGGTCGGCATGCCGCCCGGCGTGGCCATTGTCGTCGCGGTGCCCTTCAGCGTGCCCGCCTTGAGCCTGACCCGGTAGACGCTGTGGATCTCCTCGTCGGTCCCGCTGTTGACGTAGGTGACGGTGCCGTTGCCGAGCTTGCTCGACGTGAACGTCCCGGTGAAGTTCGCCCCGGAAGCGTGCACGGTCGTCACCGCATGCCAGTTGATGATCTTCCCGCGCCCGGCCGCCGCCGCGGGCCCGGCGAAGGCCAGCGCTGTGAGCGCCACCGCGGCGACGACGAGCGTGCGCATTGGGGGCGACGTACCCCGTTCAGCGGGTCGGGAACGTCACCTTGCCCTTCAGCGTCAGCGTGTCGGTGCCGTCGGCGTGGTCGTGGCCGGTGTAGGTGAACGACCCCTTCGCGTCCTTGTAGGCGCGGGTGCCGCTGGTGATCTTGCCGCTGCCGGCCAGCTTGTTGCCGCCGGCGGGGTCGGCGGTCAGCGCGCCCTTGGTCGTGCCCTTCAGGCTGCCGAACTTGAACTTGGCCACGAACGGGGCCGTCGTCGTGCCGTCAGGGTTGACCGTGGGCAGGTAGGTCAGCGTGCCGCGGCCGAAGCCCGGGCTGGTGATCGGCCCGGCGGCCGTGAGCGAGCCCGAGGCGGTGGTGGTGACGGTCAGCGTGGCCGTGCCGTTGAAGGTGTCGGTCTCGGCCACCGCCGGGCCGGCGAGCAGCGCGCCGAGCGCCAGGGCCGCCGCCCCGAGGGTGAGGAGGAGGTTGCGCATGGGGCGAACCTAAACGATCCCGCGGTAGTCGCCGCGGTACCAGACCAGCGGGTCGCCGTGCGCGTCGCCGGGCATCATGGCCCGCACCGCGCCCACGCCGATGGTGTGGTCGCCGCCGGGGTGCAGCTCCTCGAGGTCGCAGGTCATCCACGCCAGCGTCCCCTCGATGATGGGCACGCCGTCCTCGATGTGGTGCGGCACGCCGGCGAACTTCTCGTGCTCGGGCAGCTTGGACGCGAAGACCCGGGACAACGTGCCCTGGTCGGCGCGCAGCATGTTCAGGCCGAAGCGCCCGACGTCGCGCACGATCGGCAGCGTGCGGGCGTCGTTGTCGAAGCAGACGAGCACGAGCAGCGGGTCCAGCGACAGCGAGCACACCGCATTGGCCGTCATCCCGACCGGGCCGCGCTCGCCCACCCCGGTCACCACGGCGACGCCGGTGGGGAAGTGGCCGAAGAGGGAGCGGAAGTGCTGCTGGGCGCCGTCGCTCGCGCTCACTTCGGCTTGACGACGATGTAGCCGTTGATCCCGAGCGGGTCGTCGTTGGAGAGCGACGAGAGGACGCGGTAGGTCCCGGGGTCGAGCGACAGCTTGATCGTGGCCGACTGGCCCGGGAGCATCACCGAGCTGCGGCCCACGATCACGTCGCCCTGGCGGATGACGGCCACGTTGTGGGCGAGCTTGCCGTCGTTGTGCGCCGTGATGGTCAGCTTTCCGGGCTTCACGTAGCTCGTCAGGGGGCTGACCTTGTACTCGGTCATCTGCAGCTGCAGGTCCTGGTCGGACACCTGCTTGACGTCCGTGCGGGTGCAACCGGCCGCGATCAGCGCGAGCGCGACAAGGGTGACGGCCGGAAGTGCACGAGGCATTCCGTAATATTGCCGCCCGCTCATGGCTCGTCGCCTGCGCATCGTCCTGCCCATCGTCGCCCTGGTCGCGATTGCCTCGGCCCTCGCCGCTTGCGGCACCGAGGGGATCAGCTCCAGCGTGACTCCACCGTACAAGCCCGGTGCGGTGCTCTTCGCCCAGCGCTGCGGCGGCTGCCACACGCTCTCGCCCGCCGGCACCCAGGGCACGTCGGTCAACAAGAAGGACCGCGAGCGCACGGACGGCCCGAACCTGAACAAGCGCAAGGAGAGCGTGCCCTGCGTGCTTTACGCCATCCGCAACGGCGGCTTCTCGGGCGCGATCATGCCCCAGAACATCGTCACCGGCGCCCAGGCGCAGCAGGTCGCGGCCTTCGTGGCCAAGTACGCGGGCGAGGAGGCGACGATCCCGCCCGTCTGCGGCGGCAGCGGCGGCACCGGTGGCGGCGGAGGAGCGGCCGCCTCCAGCGGCGGCTGATCCCGCTGCGGGCGTGCTCGACCTCCGTCTGATCCGCGCCGAGCCCGACCTGGTCCGCGCCGCGCTGGCGCGCCGCGGGGCCGATGGGCCGCTGGACGAGATCCTGGCTCTGGACGAGCGCCGCCGGGCCCTGCTCACCGAGGCCGAGGGGCTGCGGGCCGAGCAGAATCAGGCCTCGGAGGCCATCGCCGCCGCCAAGCGCGCGGGCGAGGACGCCGACGACGCCATCGCGCGCATGCGCGAGGTGGCCAGCCGGGTCAAGGCCCTGCAGGCCGAGCTCGACGAGGTCCAGCGCGCCCTGGACGAGCGCATGGCGCTGCTGCCCAACCTGCCCGCCGAGGACGCGCCGCCGCAGGACACGGTGATCAAGGCGGTGGGCGAGGGCGGGCGCGCCGGGCGCGACCACCTCGAGCTCGCCGGGCCGCTGATCGACATGGAGCGCGGGGCCAACGTCTCGGGCTCGCGCTTCGCCTACCTGCTCGGCGACCTCGTGTTCCTCGAGCTCGCACTGGTGCGCTTCGCGCTCGACCGCCTGGCGGACGAGGGCTTTCAGCCGGTGGTCCCGCCCGCGCTCGTGCGCGAGCGGGCCCTGTTCGGCACCGGCTTCCTGCCCGACACCGAGCAGCAGCTCTACAGGCTGCCCGACGACGACCTGTACCTGATCGGCACCAGCGAGGTCCCGCTGGCCTCGCTGCACGCCGACGAGATCCTCGAGCCCGCCGACCTGCCGCGCCGCTATGCCGGCTTCTCGCCCTGCTTCCGCCGCGAGGCGGGCGCCGCAGGCAAGGACACGCGCGGCATCTTCCGCGTGCACCAGTTCGACAAGGTCGAGATGTTCGTGTTCTGCGACCCCGAGGAGGCGCGTGCCGAGCACGACCGCCTTCTCGCCATCGAGGAGAGCATCCTGCAGGCGCTCGAGCTGCCCTACAGGGTGGTGAACATCGCGGTCGGCGACCTCGGCGCCTCGGCGGCCAAGAAGTACGACTGCGAGGCGTGGCTGCCGGGCCAGCAGCGCTACCGCGAGCTGACCTCGTGCTCGAACACGACCGACTTCCAGGCCCGGCGCCTGGACATCCGCTACCGCCCCGAGGGCGGCCGCCCGCGCCACGTGGCCACGCTGAACGGGACCGCTGCCGCGGTGGGGCGGACGATCATCGCGCTGCTCGAGAACGGCCAGCGCGAGGACGGCAGCGTGGCGCTGCCGGCGCCGCTGGTCGACCGCGGCGCGCCGGCCACCATCGGGCCCTACGACTAGTCCGCCGCGCTGGACTCAGCCCACTGGTTGATGCCGGCATCGGTGGCGTGCCGGTCGATCGCGGCCAGTTCGTCGTCCGAGAAGTCGAGGTTGTCGAGCGCACCCAGCGTGTTGTCGAGCTGCTCCACGCTGCTCGCGCCGACGAGCGACGAGGTCACGCGCGGGTCGCGCCGCGTCCAGGCGATGGCCATCTGGGCCAGGCTCTGGCCGCGGGAGGCCGCGATCTCGTTGAGCGCGCGCACCCGGTCGAGCGTGCCCTGCACGACGTCCTCGGTGACGAACTCGCCCATGCGCAGGCGCGAGTCCTCGGGAATGCCGTCCAGGTAGCGGTCGGTGAGGATGCCCTGGGCCAGCGGGCTGAAGACGATCACGCCGACGCCCTCATCGCCGCAGACGTCGAGCAGCTCGTCCTCGATCCAGCGGTTGATCATCGAGTAGCTGGGCTGGTGGATGAGCAGCGGCGTGCCCATCTCGCGCAGGATGTGCGCGGCCTCGAGCGTGCGGTGGGGCCCGTAGGAGGAGATGCCGGCGTACAGCGCCTTGCCCTGCACGACGGCGCTGTGCAGGGCGCCCATGGTCTCTTCGAGCGGGGTGTCGGGGTCGGCGCGGTGCGAATAGAAGATGTCGACGTAGTCCAGGCCCATGCGCTGGAGGCTCTGGTCCAGGCTGGCGAGCAGGTACTTGCGCGAGCCGTGGTCGCCGTAGGGCCCGGGCCACATGTCCCAGCCCGCCTTGGTCGAGATGATGAGCTCGTCGCGATAGGGCTTGAAGTCCTCGGCGAAGATGCGGCCGAAGTTGCGCTCCGCCGCGCCGTAGGGCGGGCCGTAGTTGTTGGCCAGGTCGAAGTGGGTGATGCCGCGGTCGAAGGCGCGGTGGAGGATCGCGCGGCGGGTGGCCAGCGGCCGGTCGTCGCCGAAGTTCTGCCATAGGCCGAGCGAGATGGCGGGCAGGTCGATCCCCGAGCGCCCGGAGCGGCGGTAGGGGATCTGCTCGTAGCGATCCGCGGCGGGGACGTAGGGCACGCACGCCAGTATTCCCCACCGTGGCCTCAAGCACTCGTCCCCGGGTCGGGCGGGAGCGCGCGGTAACGCTGGGCGTCGTCGCCGCGGGCCAGTTCCTCGCCGTCATGTCGACCTCGGTGGTCAGCGTCGCGCTGCCGACCATCGGGCGCGAGCTGGACGCGAGCACGACGTCGCTGGAGTGGATCGTCGACGCCTACGTGCTCGTGTTCGCGAGCCTGCTCGTGGCCGGCGGCGTGCTCTCGGACCGGCGCGGGCGCAAGCCGATGTTCGTGCTCGGCGTGGCCCTGTTCGGCCTCGGTTCGCTGCTGGCCGGGATCGCGCCCAGCGTGGGCGTGCTCATCGGCGGGCGGGTGGTGCAGGGCCTCGGGCCGGCCATCGTGCTGCCGGGCAGCCTGGCCATCATCAGCGCGATCTTCCCCGACCCGCGCGAGCGCGCCGCCGCCATCGGCCTGTGGTCGGCGAGCTCGGGCCTGGCGCTGGCGGTGGGCCCGGCGTTCGGCGGCGCGCTCGTCGACGGACTGGGCTGGCGCTGGGTGTTCCTGGTCAACGTGCCGCTGTGCGCAGTGCTCGTCGTCGCCGCGCTGCGGTGGATCCCGCCCATCCGCCCGGATCCCGGTCGCGGGTTCGACGTGCTCGGGGCCGTGCTGACCACGCTCGGGATCGGCAGCCTGGCCTTCGCGCTGATCGAAGCGCAGGACCGCGGCTGGGGCTCGGCCCTGGTGGTCGGCGCGCTCGTCGTGGCCGTCGTTGCGCTGACCGTCTTCGTGCTCTACGAGCTGCGCCGCGACGACCCGCTCGTGGACGTGCGCCTGTTCCGCATCCCCGCCTTCACCGCCGCCAACGTCGCCGGGCTGGCCGTGTTCTTCGCCTTCATCGGCGCGATCGTCTACTTCAGCGCCTACTTCCAGGACGTGCAGGGGCGCTCGGCGGTCGACGCCGGCCTGCGCGTGTTGCCGATCGGGGTGGCGCTGGCCCTGACCGCGCCGGTGTCGGGGCGGCTGACGGGCCGGATCGGCGCGCGCACGCCGATGCTCGTGGGGCTGCTGATCTGCGCCGCCGCCACGCTCGGCCTGCTGCGGCTGCAACCCGACTCGGGCCTCGGCGCCGAGTGGTGGGACTTCGCGCTCGTCGGCCTGGGCGCGGGGCTGGCGCTCACGCCGATGACCGCGACGGCGGTCGGCGCGGTGCGGCCCGAGCGGGCGGGCATGGCCTCGGCCGTCCACAACTCGATGCGCCAGCTCGGGCAGGTGCTCGGGGTGGCCGTGCTCGGCGCGCTGGTCTACGCCGGCTTCGGCGGCTCGGCGCCCGTCGGCCGGCTCGGCCCGGCTGCCGCGCGCACCTACGTCGACGGCCTGCACGACGCGCTGTGGGTCAGCGGGCTGGCGCTGCTGGCGGCAGCCGCCCTCGTCGCCGTGTTGGTGCCGCGGCATCGCCAGAGTGACAACTGACCAACCTTCGGGGTCGAGCTGCGCTTATGGGTGTATGCAGACGGGGAGCCCGTAGGGATGCCACTGCTCACGATTCGGGAGGCAGCGGCGGGAAGCAACTGGGTGGTGCGGCCGATCGGCGATCTCGACATGGCCACGGCGCAGGAATTCGACGACCGCCTGATGGCGGCCGCGCGCGACCACCGCGACGGCCTCCTCATCGTCGACCTCGCCGGGGTCGACTTCCTGGACTCGTCCGGCCTGCGCGTGCTGCTGACCGCGGCGCGCGCCGCGCAGGCCGACGGCGGCCGGCTGCGCCTGCGTCCGGGCCCGCCGTCGGTGCAGCGGGTCTTCGAGGTCTCGGGCACCGACTACCTGCTTCCGTTCGAGTAGCATCGCCGGCCGTATGGCCACGCGGCTGTTCATCGTCCACGGGTCGCATCCGAGCGCGGCGGTCAGGAAGGCGCTCGACCTCAAGGGCGTCGACTACAAGCTCTTCGAGTTCACCCCGCCCTCGTACGCGCTCGGCATGCGCGTGCTGTTCGGCGGCCGCACCGTGCCCGGCGTCCGGTTCGACGACGGCGAGAAGGTGCAGGGATCGCTGGCGATCATGCAGGCGCTCGAGCGCCGCTACCCGGACCCGCCGTTGTACCCGTCCGACGCCGAGGCGCGCGCCGCCGTCGTCGAGGCCGAG
>Ga0105239_10010263_pt1 | contig 10489 bp, 8 predicted proteins | sample KBSC44metaG_FD_92761 | JGI IMG/M metagenome (GOLD analysis project Ga0105239, IMG submission 92761) | Corn rhizosphere microbial communities from Kellogg Biological Station, Michigan, USA - KBS C4-4 metaG | ecosystem: Host-associated > Plants > Roots > Rhizosphere > Soil | place: Michigan, USA...
AAGATTGAGTGACACCTTGTGGGTGGAGTGCGGCAGGGTAATGACCAGTAAAACCAGCAGGACCAGGAGGACATCGATCAGGGGCGTGGTATTGATCTCTGGAACCGATCGGGCCATCGGGGCATCTCCCTGAAACGTGACGTTCAGGTCTTTGAACGCAGATCCCAGGGCGGCGGGGTTAAGGGAGCTGGGACGGTCAGCGGCAGCGTGGGGTTCAAGGGAGGTGTCGCCGCCAGCGGCAAGGTCACCCGGAAGCCACTCCGTCCGTCGTCCAACCGGGTGCAGCGGACGTCGCCGCCGTGGTGGCGGGCGATCTGACGGACCAGCGAGAGGCCGAGGCCCGTGCCGGTGCGGCGATCACTCGTGTTGGTAACCGCCGCGGCCGGTGGCACTGGCGCAGTCCTCGGCCGATAGAACGGCTGAAACACATGATCCCACTCCGCTAAGGGAATCCCCGGTCCGGCGTCCCAGACGAGTATGGTCGCGGTATCGGCGTCGCGGGCGATACGCACCTGCGTGGGCGGGGCGCCGTGCCGTGCGGCGTTTTCCAACAGATTGCGCAGGAGTCGGCGCAGGAGTCGCGCATCGCCCTGGAGCGTGACAGCCTCTCCCTCCAGGTGGGCCTCGTCATAACGGGCGCATTCCTCCGCCGCCAGGGCGAGCAGATCCAACTCCTGAGTGACGAGAGCATCGCTGACAACATCGAGCTTGCTGGCGAGCAGAATCTCATCCACCAGCCAGTCGAGCTCCGCAATGTCACTTTCCAGCCCGGCGCGACGCTTGGGATCAACCGTGTCCTTCATGAGCTCGATGGCCAGGCGGATGCGAGCCAGGGGCGTGCGCAACTCGTGTGAGGCATTGGCCAGCAGAGACTTGTGGGCCTTGACGAGTTGCTCGATATGGCTGGCCGAGCGGTTGAAACTGCTCGCGAGTTGCGCGACCTCGTCATGTCCTTCAACCACCACGCGGGTTGACAGGTTGCCCGCACCGAGCGACTCAACCCCTCGCTGCAGGCGCTCCAACCGGCGGCTCATGCCCCGCACGACCGGGTACGCGACGATCCCGATCGAGAGCGCCAACAATACCAACGCGACGTGAAAGTTACGTCCGGGGTGGTTCGGACGGCTCATCATCTGTGTGGACACGTCGAGCATGTGCCACAACGTTGCCGTGGCGATGGCAAACAGGACGAGGCTGCCGACGAGCGTGAGATAGAACCGCAGGTACAGACGCAGCATTAGTCTGATGCCCTCATCAGTCCGGCACTCGCATCAGTCTTGCACCTTCGCGAACACATAGCCCGCGCCGCGAACCGTAATGACCCGGCGCGGCTTCTTCGGATCATCCTCGATGGCCGCGCGGATACGCGACATGTGCACATCAATGGAGCGATCGAAGGCTTCGAGTTGCTCGCCTTTCACCTTGTCCATGAGCGCGTCCCGTGACAACACCCGGCCGGCGTTCTGCGCCAGGATCCACAACAGGTCGAATTGGTAGCCGGTCAGCTCGCAGCGCGCGCCATCGAGCAGGACGGTGCGGGCGGCGCTATCGAGCTCGAGTCGTCCGAAGTGCAGGACGTGCTCGGAGGCGGTTTTCCCCGGGCCGCGCCGGCGCAAAATGGCACGCAGACGGGCCAACAGCTCGCGGGGCTCGAATGGCTTGGGCAGATAGTCGTCGGCGCCGAGCTCGAGTCCGATGATGCGATCGACCGCATCCCCTCGGGCGGTCAACATCAATACCGGCATGTCGGATTTCGCACGGATCTGGCGGCAGACATCCAATCCGTCCATGTCCGGCAGCATGAGGTCGAGAATGACCGCGTCGTAGCCGTTCTCCAGCTCGCGCACCGCCTTGGCACCCAAGTCGGCTACCGTGATCTGAAAGCCGGACCGGCCGAGATACTCACACAGCATCTCGGCCAGGCGGGGATCGTCTTCAACCAGCAGAACTCGCTCAGCCATGAGACCCACTGTAGGACGGCTGGGTCATCTTGGCCAGGGACTCCTCGTGCGGGCGGGCCTTGCAGGTCAGGCGGTCTACGGGCCAGGTGGGACTTTACTGGCCAGTCGTGCCAGACGCGGTAGCCCCATGCCCGTGCATTTGCTGCAGATGATTGACCAGGGCCTGCCGTTGGGTCGGGGTGAGCACATTACCCACGTCGCCAATCAGTTGCACAATGCGTTTGGAGGCCTGATCGGCGAGCTGCAGATGCGCCGTACGAGCCGCTTCGAGCGAGTTGCGATCGACGCTGCTCTGGGTGAGGGCCTGGACGAACTGCTCGTGGTCGGCCTGCAGTTGCGAGCGCAGCGGCAGCAGGTCGGTCACGGCCTGCTGAACGAGCGGGGCGATCTGGGCCTGTTGGGCCGGTGTGGCATCGAGCTCGACGTAGAGGTGCTTGAGCACGTGATCGATGTGCGCGGAGACCTGGGCGGGAGTGGCGGAGGCATCCATCATCATGCCGTGATGCATGCTCGCCATTCCCATCTGGGCCGCGACCGCGCCGATGCCAGCCATGAGGCCGGCACCGGCAACGAAGGCAATAACCGTGTAGCGATTGATCAGTTTCATGGGCAGTCCTTTCAGGTGTAGGGGCACGCTGAAAAGTCTGCCCGCCCAGGGTTAGCCGAAGATGTGCCGCATATGAAGTTTTGTAAAGCGCCGCCGGCAGCGGCTCCGCTGAATTACGGGGGTGACACCTACGGGACGGCACCGGCCTTGCTCGTGCGGCGGATGAAGTCCGCGACGTTCTGGTGCAACTCCTTCAGCGAGGCATCCTTGGCATACACCATGTGGCCCGATTCGTAGTAGTGATATTCGATGTTGGCTTGCAAGTTGGCTGGAATGGGCAGGTGATGCATCTCGTAGATGCCCTGGTAGAAGGGCGTCGCCAGGTCGAAGTAGCCGCCGTGCAACTGAATCTTCAGTGTTGGGTTGGCTTTCATGGCATTGGCCAGATCGGGCATGACATTGGTGCCCTGGATCGCGGATGCGGGCATTTGCGACTGGCCCGGCCCCTGGTGTTGGAAATTCCAGGATCTGAAGATCCGCAGGCTGGGCTTGAACTGCTTGTCGGCGCCGTAGTGGAGCTCGTTGCGCACATAGTCGTTGAATGCCGAGACATAGGCGGAACTGAGCGCGGAGGACTGTGGATCGTAGTCCGCGCGCTGCGCCAGGGGGTCCATGTCAGGACCCGAGAACCGGGAATCCAGCCGTCCGGTCGTTTTCTGATCGGCACCTTCCAGGTTCTGGCGGAATTCGCCGCCGTCAATGCGCAGGTCGGCTCTCAGGATGTACTCCACCGGCAGGCCGGTGTACTGGTGCAATTTCTCCGCCACGGCGGCGCGATCATTGGCACTCAACTCCGAGCCGGCCGCCAGCGCGCGGGCATACTCGCCCAGGGCGAACTGCTCGACCTCGGTCAGGAAGGACTCGAGATTCGGGTGCTCGGTGGGTAGCTTGTGGTGGTACCAGGCCGTGGCGGCGTAGGTCGGAAGAACGGTTTGATACGGCAGATCGACGCCGGGATTCTCGGCGGGACGATCGGCGCTCAGATCAAAGGCCAGAATCTGCGACAGCAGAATCACACCGTTGAAATCGATGGAGCGCTCGGACTGGAGCTCATTCACCACCACTGCCGAGCGCGGGGTGCCGTAGCTCTCGCCGAACAGATATTTCGGCGAATTCCAACGCCCGTATTTCGACAGGAATTGGGAGATGAAATCGGTGAAGGCATAGGCATCCGGGTCGACGCCAAAAAACGCTTTTTCCTTGTCCTTGCCGGCAATGCGACTGAAGCCTGTGCCCGGCGCGTCAATGAACACCAGGTCCGAGACATCGAGAAGGCTCGATGCGTTGTTCACCAGGGAATAGGGCGCCGCGGGAGTGTGAGTATCGGTCGAGGTCTCGACGTGCTTGGGGCCGAAGGCACCCATGTGCAGCCAGAACGTGGCCGAGCCGGGCCCGCCGTTATAGAGGAACGTCACAGGGCGGCCACTGCCGCCGCCTTTTTTGAAATACGCAACATAAAACATGGATGCGACGGCGGTTGGATTCCCGGCCTCACCCTCGTCCGCGCCGCCCTTGTCGTGGCTCGGGTCGCGCGGAACATCATCCCAACCCTTCGGGTGAACGACCAGCGTACCGGCGATGGCCTGATAAGCGATGGCATGGCCTTCGACCGTGACCGCGCCCTCGCTGGTGACGGCTTCGGGTTTGAATGGCTCGAATTTGTGGCTCTCGGGTTTAGCGGGTTCCGTATCCGCGGGTGGGGTCGCGGGCTGTGCCGCGCCGGCCGAGGCACTGAGGATCAGGGTGAATACCGCCGCGACCAGGCCGGTGCCATGCTCGAATCGACTCATTGTTGGACTCCCATTTCCATCCCTTTCCTCGAGGGGTGGGGCAGTCTAGCGGGTCGCCAGTACGCCGTCGCCTTTCATCTCGGTGGTGAATCCCGCACGGCGCAGCCGCGTGGCCACCTCGGTGGGCACATCGCGTCCGCTGGAAAGTCTGTTGGGCGTTCCCGTGTAATGAAACAGGCGACCCTTGCGACGTAACACCCGCGCCAGCTCGTCATAGAACTCCTGCGAGTAGAGCTCGCCGGCGATACCGAAACGCGGCGGGTCGTGCAATATGGCGGCCACGGAGTTGTTGGCCAGTGCCCCGATGGATCTCACTACATCACCTTGTGTGAGTTTGAGTGCGCCGCCGGCCGGAGGCGACCACGGGTTCAAGCTCCGCAGCCACAGTACATCGGGATTTTTCTCGAAAGACAGGACTTCCGTGGCACCACCCGCAAGGCACCACGCGGCGAAGTATCCCAGGCCACCGCAGGTGTCCAGAACCACCTTGCCATGGGGTTGAATCCAACTCACTTTGATCTCGGCATCCGCATAGGGCGAGATCTTCGCGGTCGGGAGCATCTTGATGCCGTCGATCTCGAAAGTCGGTGGCCCCCACTCGGTGGGGACGAGCTTGATCAGTGAGGTGGTGAAGCGGGAGACCGGCTGAAACGAGCCGCCGTCCCAATAGTAAATAGTGCGGTCCTTGCACTGCTCGGGCCAGGGAAAACGGGTGCCGGCGTAGTTCCAGCCGTCGGCGCAGATGTCCACCGGGGTGGTGGATCGATCCAGGTCGAGCGAGCAGGCCACGACGGATGCGCCGGCGCGGACAGCGGAGCGCATCTGCTCGTAGACCTTCAGTGTGATGAGTGGCCCCATCGGGCAAGTTTACCCGGTGGGGCCACCGCTTTACCGCTTGTGTGCTTCCGCCCGGCGCCACGAGTAGTAGTCGTTCAAAGCCTGCAGTTGCGCCTGGTTGGGAATCGGTTTGGCCGCGAGGGTGCCGTCGATGTAGAGCACCTGCTGGGTGGTCTCATCGAAGGCCGGCCAGCCCGGCAGGCCGGCGGCATTCGGATCGCCGGTTTTGGCGAAGTTCACCCAGTAGGAACTGATCTTATCGGCCAGCGCCAGGTCCGCCGCCGAGGGTGGACCCGTGCGAGGATCGAAATTTCCGAATACAAAACGCATCTCGGCTCCATGTGTGGCCCCGTCCGGGGTGAGTGGCGAGCGGTGATCGAAGTAGTACACGTACGCCGGGTTCTTGCTCACGCGGGACTGCAGCCGCGCCCAGGCCCACGTGGGCCACGCGAACGCCGTGTCCCGGAAGAGGTTCTTGCTGCTGGTTGCGGCGTCGGTGTCGGTGCTGTTCGGATAGGCCGCCAGGATCAGGCTCGCCTTGGCGTCATAACCCTCGCGGACCTCGCCGGTGAAGGATGCGGTGGTCACACCCGGCCGGGCAAACAGCGCGCCTTCGTCGGAGTTGGTTCCGATCAGGATGGGCGTGTCGTTGAAGTGCTTTCCCTGGTACAGGTCATACACGTCACCCGGCAGAACGTAGCCGTCATACACCGGCCAGAACCGTGCCGACAGCGCGGGACCGGCTTCTTTCTGGACGAGCTCGGCGCTCAAGGTACGGGCGGCCCGTACGTCGGTGGTGCCGAGGGTGCTCAGGAAGTCAGATCCCTGTTTCTCGGCGAGTTTCTCCGGCATGCCATTCTGGCCACCCTCGTCGGCGTACTTCGGCGGCTGGAAATAGCCACCGCTCTCGGAGATGGCGCGTTGGAACAGGCCCTTTGCCAAGGGCGAGGCGGCCAACATACTGACGGCAATGCCGCCAGCGGATTCGCCGAAAAGGGTCACCCGGGAGGTGTCGCCGCCAAAGGCCTCGATGTTTTTCTTCACCCAGCGCAGGGCGGCGATCATGTCCAGCAGGCCGTAGTTGCCCGAGCCCTTGCCGGTTTCCTGCGCCAACTGTTGGGTGGCGAGAAACCCGAACGGGCCCACCCGGTAGGCAATGCTCACCAGGACGACGCCCTTCTGGGCCAGGTGAGTGCCGTCGTACAGGGGAATACTGGTCATTCCCGCCGTAAAGGCACCTCCATGGATCCAGACCATGACCGGCAGGCGCTCATTGGCACTGTGAGCCGGGGTCCAGACGTTCAGATACAGGCAGTCTTCCTTGACGAGGGGCGGTGCGCCGAACATGACCGCCATGGCGGGATCCTGCATACAGCCGGGAGCGAAGCTGTTTGCCTGTTTGACGTTCGGCCAGTTGATGACCGGTTGCGGTGGCCGCCAGCGGAGCTCTCCGATGGGTGGCGCCGCGAATGGAATGCCTTTGAATGAGACAATGTTACTGTTCAGGACACCCTGTACTGTGCCACCGGTCACTTTCGCCGTCAGGATTTGCGCGTCCACGCAGCGGCCGCCACAGGCAGCCGCAAGCATCACCAGACACGCCAGAATCGGGTTCTTCACGTGATTGGTCCCCCCTCTATGTGTCGCGCCGGGAATCCCGCCGCGACAACGTCTACATAACACGGGTTTCCAATCGGTTGCAATTTTGAGACCGATCAGGAAGGCAGAACTGAGAAGGGCGTCAGTACCCCGGGCAGATCTGTGGAGGAGGATGTCTAGTTAGGGCGCGGTCACAGCCACCGTGGAGTTTGGTGTGGGCGTCCCGCCGAGCGCCATGTACAGTCGCGCCGTGTCCGCAAGCCGTTGCGCCTGGGCTCGGGAAACCCCGAGTTGCGCCTGGGCGGTGGCACGCTCGGCATCCAATACGTCCAGAATGCCGGAATTCCCGACGGAGTAACTGCGTCTCGCCAGGTCGCGGGAGGCGGCGGCCGTCCGCGCGGCGGCGGTTTGTGAGTTGAGCAGATCAGCGTCGTTGGACAGGGCTTGCAGACCGTCAGCCACTTCGCCGAATGAGCGCAGAATGACTTCCCGGTAGTCGGCGAGGGCTGCGTGGTAGCCGTCAACGGCGGCCCGTCGCTCGGCCCGCAGGCGTCCGTTGTCGTACAGCGGTGCGGTGAGATTGGCGGCAATGCTCCAGGCTGCCGCGGCTCCTTGAAACAAGCCACCGCCGGTCAACGCCTGTTGGGTTAGGGTGCCGCTGATGGTGATGTTCGGATAGAGGTTCGCCGTGGCGACCCCGATCGCGGCGCTGGCCGCGTGGAGCTGCGCCTCCGCGGCCAGGATGTCCGGCCGGCGATGGACGAGCTCGGAAGGCACACTGGCGGCAATTTCCCCCGGTAATGTGAAGTCATTGAGAGTGAGCTCGGGAGCGGACCACTCCTCGGGCTGCTTGCCTAGCAGAACGGCCAGGGCGTGACGCGCGGTGCTTTCCTCCTGGCGCAGCTCGGGGAGCAGGGTCTTGTCGGTGGCCAGTTGGGTTTGGGCGCTCAGTAACTGGGTCCGTGTGGCCTGTCCTGCATCGAGCGCGGTTTGAACCAAGGCGACATTGCGCTGATCGTCGGCGATGATGTCCTGAACCACCGCGAGTTGGGCGTGCGCGGAAGCGGCCGCCATGGCCTGGGCCACTACGTTGGCGGTCAGGGACAGGTAGGCGGCCGCGAGCTCGTCCTTGTGGTAGTCCATGGACGCCTCGCGCTCTTCCAGCGCGCGCTTGTTGGCTCCAAACAGGTCGAGCGGGGCGTTGAGCGCCGGACCCACCGTGTAATACGTGAACGGCGGTATCTGGAAGTCGAGCGGTCCAAACAGCGACTTACCATACTTCTGGCGTCCCACGGTGGTGCCGAATGTCAGTGAAGGAAAGAGCGCCGCCTGGGCGGCCGTGACTTCCTCCTGGGCCCGGGCAACGCGCGCCCTGGCGGCGGCGATGTCCTGGTTGTCATCCAGGGCCTGTTTGATGAGGTCGTTGAGCTTGGGCGAATGAAACTGGGCCCACCAGTCGCCTTCGATCCGGACGCCCAGGGTAATACGCTGGTCGGCGGGCGGTGGAGCATCGCCGGGGGCGCTGTAGGAATGGGTGTGCGGAGGCGGAGGGGCTTTGAAGTCAGGGCCGACCTCGCAGGCCACAGCCGTGAGGCACAGACTGACTGGCAACGACAGGCGTGTCAGAGACCGCAGGCGCGCGAGAGGCCGAGCGCGCTTGCAGGGCCACAGGCGCCACCCGCTCATTCGGCCACCACCGGGGAACTGCCGGCCGTGGGCCGGGCGTTGCGGATCAGGAATAAGAACGGGATGGTCACCAGGGTCAGTACCATCATGAGCTTGAAGTCATCGAGATAGCCGATCATGGCGCCCTGGTGGGTGACCAGGCCGTTCAATGCCAGCAGCGAGGCCGTGCTGTGAACGTTGAAACCGGCGGCGGCCGGATTCGCGGCCATGTTGAATGGAGTGATGTGGGTAGCCAGGGCGGCATGCATCTTCTGGGTGTTCTGAGTCAGCAGAAACATCACCACCGAGATACCCACCGAGCTGCCCAGGTTGCGCAGCAGATTGAAAAACGAGGTGCCCTCGTTACGCAAAGTGCTGGGCAGGGTGGTGAAGGCCACCATGGAGAGCGGGATGTAGACGAGGGCGACGCCGACACCCTGGATGACACCCGACAGAATGACCGGCTCGTAGTGCATCTCGAGTGAGAAATGCGTCATCTGCCACAGCGAGAAGGCCGTCATGGCCAACCCGACCGCCATGACCATGCGCGGATCAAAGCGCTTGATCAGCTTTCCGACCGCAATCATGCCTGCCAATGTTCCAAAGCCACGTGGCATGGTCACGAGGCCGGTCAGAACCACGGGGTATTGCATCTGGTTCTGGAGCATCGGCGGCAACAGGGCCAGCGTGGCAAACAGCACCACGCCGATCATCAGAATGAAAACGTTGGAGGCGACGAAGTTGCGGTCCTTGAACAGCACCGGGTTCAGAAAGGGGCTGGCGCTGGAGAACATGTGGACAATGAACAGGTAGAAGGCCAGTCCGCCGATGACCGCTTCGGTCACGATCTCGGGCGAGGAAAACCAGTCCTTGATCTGTCCCCGGTCCAACAGGATTTGCAGACAACCCACCCCGAGGCTCAAGGTCGTGAAGCCGAAGAAGTCGAATCGGGACGATCTGGCGTTACGGCTCTCCGGCATGGTCGCGAGCAGGCCGAAGTAGGCCAGCACACCCACGGGCAGGTTGATGAAGAACACCCAGCGCCAACTGTAGTTGTCGGTGAGCCAGCCGCCGAGGGCGGGCCCCAGGATGGGACCCAGCGTCACGCCAATACCCCAGATGGACATGGCACGACCGAATTCCTTGGGCGGGTTGATATCAAACAGGACGGCCTGCGAGAGGGGCACGAGAGCCGCGCCGCCCACACCCTGGAGCAGGCGGAACAACACCATCTGGGGCAGGGTAGTGGCCAGTCCGCACAGGACGGAGGCGATGGTGAACAGAACAATGGAGTTCAAAAAAATCTTGCGCCGTCCGAACTCACTGGCCAGCCAGCCGGTGAGAGGGATGGTGATGGCCGCGGCCACGATGTACGAGGTGAGCACCCAACCCATCTCGTCCTGGGTGGCCGCCAACGTACCCTGAACCTTCGGCAGGGCGACGTTGGCAATGGTGGTGTCGAGCGCCTGCATGATGGTGGCGAGCATGACCGACACGGTGATGAGGCCCTTATTGCGGACCGGTACGCGCGCCTGGTCGGCGGGAGCGGGCGTCACACCTGGCTCGGTGGTCATCGGCTACTTCCAGAAGGCGAGCGAGCGGTGATGTTGAGTGTCAACTTCAACAACGGCACTCATTCCGGCCGCCAACGGCAGATCACCCTGGCCCGGGTCGATCGACAGGCGCACCGGCAGACGCTGCACGACTTTCACCCAGTTTCCGGACGAATTCTCGGGCGGTAACAGGGAGAAGCTGGCGCCGGTGCCGGGGCTGGTGCTCTGGACTTTGCCGGTGAAGGTCGTGCCCGGAAAGGCATCCACCGTAAAAGTGGCTTTCTGACCCGGACGCATGTGAGTGAGGTCGGTCTCCTTGAAGTTGGCTTCCACCCACCTGTCTTTCCGAGAGACCAGTGCGAACAGGGGAACCACGGCATTGATGTAGTCGCCGACCTGGAGCTGTTCCACCTTGGTGACGATGCCGTCCATGGGCGCGCGTACTGTAGTGTAGGAGAAGTTGAGTTTGGCGCGGTC
>Ga0105239_10010268_pt1 | contig 10487 bp, 9 predicted proteins | sample KBSC44metaG_FD_92761 | JGI IMG/M metagenome (GOLD analysis project Ga0105239, IMG submission 92761) | Corn rhizosphere microbial communities from Kellogg Biological Station, Michigan, USA - KBS C4-4 metaG | ecosystem: Host-associated > Plants > Roots > Rhizosphere > Soil | place: Michigan, USA...
GCCCGTCGACTTTACGGGTGATCTGGCAGGCTATATCCGCATGTGGCATGAGCCTTCGTATCTCCTGGCCGGACTTCCCTTTTCGCTGACGCTGCTGACGATTCTGCTGGCGCATGAGTTCGGACACTTTCTGACGGCCCGCTACTACTTAGTGGACGCCACTCTACCGTTCTTTATCCCCGCGCCGACGCTGATCGGCACGCTGGGAGCGTTCATTCGCATCCGCTCGCCGATCTTATCCAAACGGGCGCTGTTCGACATCGGCATAGCCGGGCCGCTGGCAGGATTTGTAGCGCTGGTGTCGCCTCTGATCGCCGGAGTCGCACTCTCAAAAGTAGTTCCGGGCATCGGCCTCCGCGGCGACTTGACATTCGGTACGCCGCTGGCTATCCAGATTGTAGAGTGGATCCGTTTTCCCGGCGTCCCGGTGGCGGATATTTACCTCCATCCGGTGGCGCGCGCCGCTTGGGTGGGATTGCTGGCCACAGCGTTGAATCTACTGCCCATCGGCCAGTTGGACGGGGGGCATATCGTCTACGCGTTTCTGGGCGAGCGAACCAAGTATGTTTCGCGGTTTTTCCTTTTCATCCTGGTGCTCATGGGTAGTTTCTTCACATGGAGTTGGCTGGTTTGGGCGGCATTGCTGTTTTTTTTCAATATGCGGCATCCAGTCATCGTGGATCCGAGTCCGCTGGGCGGATTTCGAATCCGGTTGGCGGTGATTGCCCTGGCGGTCTTCGTCCTGTCCTTCACGATGGTGCCGGTTCACGGGGTCGAGTAGACACGCGCCGTGAAGATATCCGCAACCATCATCACTTACAACGAAGAGCGGAACCTGCCGCGCGCGATCGAGAGCCTGCGATGCGCCGACGAGATTCTGGTGGTGGACAGCGGCTCGACCGATCGGACGGTGGAAATCGCCCAAAAGTTGGGCGCCCGCGTCATGGATAGTCCCTGGCCGGGTTACGCCAAACAGAAGAACCTGGCGGCGGAAAACGCTTCCTACGACTGGATCCTATCGCTGGACGCCGACGAATCCTTGAGCGAGGCACTGGAGGGCGAGATCTGGAGGCTCAAGAAAAACGGCCCGGAGTTCGATGCGTATACGATGCCTCGCTTGGCGCAGTATCTGGGCCGCTGGATCCGGCATTCGGGCTGGTATCCGGATCGGAAAGTTCGCCTGTATAACCGCAGAAAGGCTTGCTGGAAGGGCGAATATGTGCATGAATCGGTTAAGGTGGACGGGCGGGTGGGGCACTTCGAATCGAACCTGCTGCACTTCACCTGCGATTCGCTGTCGGAGCATCTGAAAGTAATGGATCGCTATACGACTTTGGCTGCCGAACAGCTCTTGTCGACCGGCGAAAAGGTCACCTGGGGACGTCTTATCTTTGAACCGCCGTGGACGTTCTTCCAAACGTACGTCCTGAAGGCGGGATTTCTGGATGGAGTGGAAGGGCTGGCGATCGCCAATATGGCGGCGCTCTATAATTTCGTCAAGTATGCGAAGGCACGGTTTATGTCGCCGGGCCGGTAAGGACTTCACGATTGCTTGAATCACAACTATTGCAAGCAGTGCTGGCTTTCCTGGCGGGATTGCTGATCGGAAGCTTCCTGAATGTTTGCGTATTCCGGCTGCCTCGGGACCTGTCGGTGGTGCGGCCGCGGTCGTTTTGCCCGGGGTGCGAAAAGCAGATCGCCTGGTACGACAACATCCCTGTGGTGAGTTACCTGCTACTGGGCGGCAAATGCCGGCACTGCCAGGCCAAGATCCCGCTGCGATATCTGATTGTGGAACTTGCGACGGGCGCTGCGTTCGCATTATGCGTCGCGGTGCTGGGTCCGACGTTGGCCGCGCTCAAATGGTCGGTTTTCAGCGCGATTCTGATCACTCTGACGGCTACGGACTTCGAAGAGCGCATTCTGCCGGATGAATTCACGCTGGGCGGAGCAGTGGTGGGCCTAGTGCTGGCGGCCGTGGTCCCGATCGACGCAGGGATCGTGACATTTCTTCTGTCGAACGCGTTGGGGCTTCGGATGGCGTCGGTGGCAGAAGCGTTGGTGAGTTCCTGGATCGCGGGCGGAGCCATCTGGCTGGTGGGCTGGCTGTATGAAAAAGTTCGCCATCGCGAGGGCATGGGATTCGGCGACGTGAAAATGATCGCGATGATCGGGGCTTTTTTAGGATTCCAGGAAACCCTGTTGGTATTGATCCTAGCCTCGGTGTTGGGTTCGGTGATCGGGATCGCATACGCGCTGATCACGAAGAAGGACATGGCGACGTTTGAGCTTCCTTTCGGAAGCTTCATCGGATTCGCAGGGCTGGTGGTGGCGCTGTGGGGACATGTCGTGAAGCCGCTATATTTTCCGTCGTAGGTTAAGGCCGCAGCAGCACTTTGAGTACGCCCTTCTTCGCGGCGTGGGCAAAGGCTTTGGGAGCGCGGTCGAGTGGAAACTCTTCGGAGATCATGTTCCCGACTTTCACTTTGCCTGCCGCGAGCAACGGCAGCGCCGCTTCAAATCGTCCGCAGCGCGAGCCGACCAAGGTAATCTCGTTGACGATGGCCGGGGCGGTGTCGATCGAGACCAAGCCGTGCACAGTGGATTTCATGATCACGGTTCCGCGCGGGACGCACATGGATACCGCGACTTTCAAGCCTGCTGAGGACCCGGTAGCATCCACGACAAACTGCCAGGCGGCGATGGGAAGCTTCTTCGGAAGGATTTCACTGGTGACACCAGCGGGCTCTACCAGTCGCATCTTGTCGCGATGCTTCCCATAGAGATGCACCTTGGCGCCGTTCGCCTGGAGCACCTGCGAAACCAGCAACCCGAGCTTGCCATCGCCCAGCACGGCCACCGGCGAGCCTTTGGGAATCTTGACCTGATCGAGAATTTCGCAGGCTGCAGCCATGGGTTCGATGAAGACCGCATGGTCGGTCGGGATCGAGTCAGGCACTTTGTGAAGATTGTGCAGCGGCAGCGTCAGGTACTCGCGGAATGCTCCCGGATGCTTGACGATTCCGAGAACCGTCCGCGTCGGGCAATGCCGGCCGAGGCCGCGCTTGCACCACTCGCATTTACCGCACGCCAAGTTGATCTCGCCGGCGACGCGGACTCCGATCCACGATTTGTCTTCGGCTTCCGTCACCTCGCCGACGAATTCATGGCCGGGCGTGCCTGAAAAGCCGTAGTATCCACGCTGCAATTCGAGATCGGTCGAGCAGATGCCGGCGGCCAGCATGCGAATCCGGGCGAATCCCTCGGGAACGCGCGGCAACGGCTGCCGCTGGAGCGTTACGCGTCCAGATTCCAGGTGAACAGCGAGCATCGTTTAAAGTTAAGAGATATGGGTTCAGCAACGCAAACCGCCGCAGCCGAGCTGGTGTGTTTCAACGACGGATGCCGCGCGCGGTACGCGATTACGGAAGTGCTGTACAACTGTCCGAAGTGCGGCGGACTCATGGAAGCCGCGTATGGCGCGACGCAGCAGCCTGAATCCTTAAAGAAGATATTTCGCGAGCGCCGGCTGAATAATACTCCGCTGGATCAAAGCGGGGTTTGGCGCTATCGCGAGATGTTTCCGTTTCTGGACGACTACTCGAAGGTCGTCACGTTACGCGAAGGCAACACCCCGCTGCTGGATGCGCCCATCGCTGCGAAATACGGCGGGCTTTTCAGCCTGACCTTCAAGCACCAGGGTTTCAATCCGACCGGATCGTTCAAGGACAACGGGATGACCTGCGGCGTGGCGCAAGCCGTGCGCCTGGGTATGAAACGGGTCGCGTGTGTTTCTACCGGCAACACGTCCGCATCCATGGCTGCGTACGCAGCAGCAGGCGGCCTGGAAGCGTTGATCTTCCTGCCGCATGGAAACATTTCGTTCGGCAAACTGTCGCAGGCTCTCGAATACGGCGCCAAGACCTTGCAGGTGGAAGCCAACTTCGACCAAATCCTGGCGCTGGTGCGCGTGCTCGCGGAACGCCTGGGGATCTACCTGCTCAATTCGATGAATCCGTTCCGCATCGAAGGACAAAAGAGCATCATGTTCGAAATGCTCGACCAACTCGACTGGCGCGTTCCGGACTGGGTGGTTCTGCCGGGTGGAAATCTGGGCAACGTTTCTGCGTTCGGTAAGGGTTTGCGCGAAGCCAAAGATGCAGGGCTCATCGACCGGCTGCCGAAGCTGGCCGTGATCCAGGCCGAGGGAGCGGCTCCGTTTTACGACCTATGGCAGCGGGGCAGCGGCGGATTGTGCCCGGTGACCAACCCGGAGACGCTGGCGACCGCGATCCGTATCGGCGATCCGGTGTCCTGGCCCAAGGCGCTGCACGAAGTGCGAAACTCCGGCGGAACCGTCGAAAAAGTTACTGAGCAGGAGATCGCCGATGCCAAGGCGCAGATCGGGTTGTGCGGAATCGGCTGCGAGCCGGCCTCGGCTGCGACGCTCGCTGGGATCCGCAAGCTCACGGCACGCGGAGTGATCGATCGCGTGGAGAATGTCGTCGCGGTGCTGACCGGGAACGTGTTGAAGGATTCTGATTACATCTATCGCTATCACACGGGACAGTTGGAAGCGCCGGGCGGCGTCAAAATCCAATCGACGTTCGGGAATAAGCCGATCGTGGTGCCCAACGATCCGGACAAGATTGCAGAGCTGCTAAATTAAACCCACTTTGTTGTGACCGATGACCTTCTCCACCAGGAAGGACAGCGTGCGCATATCGGCCAGATCGGCGGCCTTGGGATCGAAATGGCCTCCGCCAGGGCGCGCGAAGGCGTGGCCGACTTTAGGATAGTCGTACACCGTGACGCGGCGATCATCCTTGTACGTCGCGCGGACTTTTGCGGAGACTTCCGGCGAAGCGTACGTATCGAGCTCGGCATAATGCAGCAGTAGAGGGCACGAAAGGTTCTTGGCCAGATCCAGCCGCTGATCGATTCCGACGCCGTAATACCCCACGGCGGCATCCGGTTTGTGACGGACCGCGGTGAGATACGCCAGCATGCCGCCCCAGCAATAACCCACCACGCCGACGCCTCCGGTGCAGGCCGGATGCTTGCGGAGAAAATCCATTGCAGAGGCGATGTCGTCGGTGACCTGATCGTCATTCATTTTGCCGCGCAGCGCTCGGGCGCGCTCGAACTCGGATTCCTTCAGCTCCACGCCGGGCTCGGCGCGCCAGAAGAGGTCGGGGCAGATGGCGGTGAACTGGCGAGCCGCCAGAAAGTCGCAGACTTTGCGCATGCTCTCATTGACCCCGAAGATTTCCTGGAGAACGACGATGCCGGCGCCCTTGCCCTTGCGGGGCAGGGACATGTAGGCGGACATTGCACCGCCCGATACGGGGACTCGAATGGTCATAAGGCACTATGATACGGCAACTGCGGCAGTAGGCGGGGAATGTATAATCGGTGGAGTGAAACGAATAGTGCTGGTGGCAGGAATACTCGTCCTGGCCGCGTGCGCACGAAAGAACATCGAGAACAAAGAAGCGATTCGGCAGGCTGTGGTCGAGTACCTTAGCTCGCGTCAGGCGCAGACCGGGCTGGATATGTCCACGATGGACGTGGACGTAGTCGCCATGACGTTTGAGCGTGACACGGCTCGGGCCACTGTATCGTTCAAAGTTAAGAATAGCGACGCGGGAATGCAGATCAACTACACCCTGGATCGCAAAGCAGACAAGTGGGTGGTGCAGCCAAAGCAAGAGAACGGCGGGGGGCATGGTGTGCCTCTTCCTGACGGTAGTCCCGGCGGCGGGGGCGCACTGCCTCCCGGTCATCCCTCGACCCTTCCTCCGGCTCCGAGTTCCAAACAATGAAGACGGTCGCAGTGTTGGGTGGTGGACCGGCGGGAGCCTCGGCGGCCGAACGTTTGGCGCGCGCTGGTCTGAACACGATGGTGTTCGACGAAAAGCTGGCGTGGGAGAAGCCCTGCGGCGGTGGAATCACCTACAAGGCGTACGATCAGTATCCGTATCTGCTCAATAACGACACTCCCAAAAAACTGATCCGTGAGACGGCAGTGAATGCCACGGGCGCCGGTGAAGCCAAGATGACATTGACCCAGCCCATGCTGATCTATTCCCGGATGGATCTCAATCGCATGTTGCTGGAGCGTGCGGAACGCGCGGGCGCGGCGCTGGAACAGACGCGCGTATTGGGAATCGAGCAGCACGATGGCGGCTGGCGATTGCGCACCCGCAACGGCATGGCTGAAGCTGATTTTCTGGTGGTCGCCACGGGCGCGCGAAATCCGTTGCGCGAAGTTGGCACGCAGTTGTCGGCAGGCGACACGATGAGCACCGCGGGCTATTTCGTCCCGGGCGCGCGGGATCGGATCGACATTCAGTTTCTGCCGAACTTTGAGGGCTACATCTGGGTGTTTCCGCGCTGCGGGCATCTGTCGGTGGGCATCGGCGGGAAGGGCGAACCGGCCCAAGCCATGCGTGCGCGCCTGGAAAAGTACATGGATGTGCAGGGCATTTCGCGCAAAGACGCCGTGTTCTACAGTCACGCGCTTCCGTCATTGGAGACGCGCAGCTGGCACCGCAATCGCGTGTCGGGTCCGGGTTGGCTGGCGGTCGGCGATGCCGGGGGCCTGGTGGATCCCATCACGGGCGAAGGTTTGTACTACGCGATCCGCTCGGGCGATCTGGCGAGCCAAGTGCTTCTGAACGACGTCCACGATATCGCCGACAAGGCGACAGCCTATCGCGCGGCACTGGCGCGCGAGTTCGCGCATGACCTGGAGTTCGCGGCGATGTTGGCGCGTCGCGTGTTCACGGGACGTTTTATGTTTCGCAGCGTCCCGCAGCGGATGGTCCACTTTATGCAGCGCAGCCCGCGCTTTCGCGAACTGATGCAGGATCTGTTCGCCGGCACCCAGCCCTATCTGAGCCTGCGAGAGCGCCTGATGAAGAACTTGAACGGAACTCTGCAGGAAGTCTTCATGCAGTTTTTCCTGGACCACGTGATTCCCGGCCAATCGCGCGTCACTCCCTAGGCCGCTGTGGAATCCGACCGATCGCAAACCTGGTTCGAACGCGCCCAGAAAGTAATCCCTGGCGGCGTGAACTCCCCGGTACGCGCCTTTCGAGGCGTCGGTGGTATTCCGCGTTTCATCGAACGCGGCCAGGGCTCGCATATTTTCGATACCGACGGGAATTCCTACATAGATTACGTCGGCTCCTGGGGGCCGATGCTGCTGGGTCATAGACCGCAGACGGTGATCGATGCCTTGCGTGAAGTGCTCGACGTCGGTACCAGCTTCGGAGCGCCCACCGAGCGCGAGGTGGAGCTGGCCGAGCTAATCGCGCAAGCCGTTCCTTCCATGGAAATGGTCCGCTTGGTGAACTCGGGTACCGAAGCGACCATGAGCGCGCTGCGACTGGCCCGCGGTTTCACAGGTCGCGATCTGACCGTCAAGTTCGAGGGTTGCTATCACGGCCACGTGGATTCGCTGCTGGTGAAGGGTGGCTCGGGCATGGCGACTCTGGGGATCGCCGATTCGGCCGGGGTTCCTAAGGCGTTTGCGGAGACCACGATTTCTCTTCCGTTTAATTCGATCGCGGCGGTGGAGAAAGCCTTCGCGGAACGCGGTGCGCAGATCGCTGCACTGATCGTAGAGCCCATTGTTGGAAACATGGGGTGTGTGCCGCCGGCACCTGGATTCCTGGAAGCCTTGCGCGAGCTGACTGCGCGTCACGGCGCGCTGCTGATCTTCGACGAAGTGATGACCGGCTTCCGCGTCGCTCTCGGCGGCGCGCAGGAACGTTACGGCATCAAACCGGATCTGACGACCATCGGCAAGATCATCGGCGGCGGATTGCCTCTGGCGGGCTATGGCGGGCGCGCGGAGATCATGAAAAAGATCGCGCCGCTGGGTCCGGTGTATCAGGCGGGGACATTATCGGGAAATCCGCTGGCAGTCGCCGCGGGCTTGGCGACGCTGCGGTATTTGATGGCTCATCCGGAGACTTACGTAACGCTGGAAAGTCGCGCGGCGGAGCTAACCGCTTGGACGCCGCCGGGCGTCACGGTAAACCGCGTCGGGTCAATGTTTACCTACTTCTTTACGACTGATCCCGTGACGGATTGGGAATCGGCCAAGAAGTGCGATACCGCCCGATTCGGAAAGTTCTTCCATTTTCTGCTGGAACGCGGCGTCTACATCGCCCCATCGCAGTTCGAAGCTGGATTCGTGTCGGCCGCGCACAGTAAAGAGGACATCCAGGCCACGGTGGCAGCCGCGCGCGAGTTCTTTCAGTCGGCACGTTAAGATTGTAGTAACGCCGTGCCGCGCTATTACTTCGATCACAACGCGACCACTCCGGTATCGCCGGAAGTGCTGGAAGCCATGCTTCCGATGCTGACCGAAGTGTACGGCAACGCGTCCAGCATTCACCATTTTGGGCAGGCGGCGCGTCAGAAGCTGGATGCGGCACGTAAGCAAGTCGCCGAGACCTTGGGGGCCGAGCCGCAGGAAATCGTGTTCACCAGCGGTGGTACGGAATCGGACAACTTAGCCGTTTCGGGCGTTGGGGGCCACGTGGTTACGACCACGTTCGAGCATCCCGCCGTCCTGGCCTCGGCCGCACAGTGCGACCATACTTTAGTCCCAGTCGATGGGCGAGGCATGGTGGATCCGGCTGCGATCCAGCGAGCGCTTCGGCCGGATACGAAACTCATCAGCGTGATGCACGCGAATAACGAGGTCGGCACCATCCAGCCGATTGCGGAGATCGCGCGTATCGCAATCGAGGCAGGCGTCGCGATGCACTCGGATGGCGTGCAGGCGATGGGAAAGATCCCTATCAAAGTTACGGATCTCGGCGTCTCTTTGTATTCCATCAGCGGGCACAAAATCGGCGCACCCAAGGGTGTCGGCGTCCTGTACGTTCGCAAGGGTACAGGTCTCAAGCCAATGTTGTATGGCGGACGTCATGAGCGCGAGCGGCGCGGTGGTACGGAGAATGTCGCGGGTGCAGTGGCTTTGGGCCGCGCGATGCAATGGATCGCGGAAAATGGCGATGCGGAAAGGCGTCGCGTCGCAGACTTGCGCGATCGACTGGAGCAGAATATCGCCAGTCGAATTCCGGATACGCACGTGAACGGCGCGGGAGCTCCTCGGGTCCCGAACACTACCAACATCCGCTTTGACGGAATCGACAGTGACGCGTTACTGATCGCGCTGGATCTCAAAGGCTTCGCGGTATCGAGCGGCGCGGCCTGTTCCAGTGGCGCTCCCGAGCCCTCGCATGTTCTCTTAGCGATGGGTCTGAACCGGCTGGAAGCGCGGTCGAGTATTCGATTTTCATTGGGTCGCTCGAACACCGTCGAGCAAGCGGATGCGCTGGTCGAGGCCCTGGTCGAGTCCGTCGCACATCTGCGGAAGCTGGCGCCTGCCTATGTCTAAGCCTATCGCCGTTGCCATGTCGGGTGGAGTGGACAGCTCCGTGGTCGCAGGCATGCTGCAAGCCCGTGGCGAGAACGTCATCGGTCTGACCATGCAACTGTGGAACCAGCGTCGGCTGCCCGAAATCCAGAGCGACAAAGCTACCGGTCGATGCTGTTCGCTCGACGACGTCTACGACGCGCGCGCCGTCGCACAGATCCTCGGGATTCCATACTACGTGGTCAACTTCGAGCAGCAATTCGAAGATCAAGTCGTCAAGCCGTTTGTCGGCGAGTACCTGGCGGGGCGAACGCCCATCCCGTGTACTCTGTGCAACAACTTCATCAAGTTCGATCGATTTCTGGAAATGGCGGAGGGCGCCGGTGCGGACCGAATCGCCACGGGCCACTACGCGCAGATACGTTGGAATCCAGACAACGGACGTTGGGAGATGCTGCGCAGCGTGGATCGCGCCAAGGACCAGACCTATTTCCTGTTTGGGCTAAAGCAGGACCAGCTAGCGCGCTCGATGTTTCCGCTGGGCGGCATGGAGAAGGCCGCGGTCCGCGATCTGGCACGGGAGCTCGGTATTCCAACGGCGGCCAAGCCTGACAGCCAGGAAATTTGCTTCGTGCCCAACGGCGACTACGCTGCGTTTATCGATGCGTATTTCCGCGAGCAGGGAATCGCTCCGCAGGACGTCGCAGGCGATCTTGTTACCGCCGACGGCCACGTTCTGGGCGAACATGCGGGCGTGCATCGCTTCACCGTGGGGCAGCGTCGCGGTCTGGGAGTTTCAGCGGCTGAGCCCTTGTACGTAATTGCGACGGATCCGGCCAGCCGGAGGGTTGTCGTCGGCCGCGATCGCGAGCTTTTGAGCGATCGAACGTATGCCGGCGACGTGAACTGGATCTCGATCGCTGCACCCTCGGAGCCGGTGCGAGCTGAGGTCAAGATCCGCAACAAACATGCGGCCGCGCCTGCGACGATTCTGCCCACATCCGATCCCGCCCGCGTCGAGATCCGCTTCGACGAAGCCCAGCGCGCAGTCACGCCAGGCCAAGGCGCGGTATTTTATTCGGGCGAA
>Ga0105239_10010270_pt1 | contig 10487 bp, 11 predicted proteins | sample KBSC44metaG_FD_92761 | JGI IMG/M metagenome (GOLD analysis project Ga0105239, IMG submission 92761) | Corn rhizosphere microbial communities from Kellogg Biological Station, Michigan, USA - KBS C4-4 metaG | ecosystem: Host-associated > Plants > Roots > Rhizosphere > Soil | place: Michigan, USA...
AACGTGCTTGCCCGTCTTGCTGTCCTTACATTCGTAGAGCAGCTTCATCGTGTCGGAAAAGCTCTTGATCGTATTCTTATGGAGATTGCTCACCGCGATGCGGCTGGCGAGCAGGGCATAGTCAGGGTGTTTCACCGTGAGGGAGGCCGCTGTTTCGGCGGCTAAGTTGTCCAGCTCGGTGGTGGTGACACCGTCGTAAAGGCCTTCGATTACCTTTTTGGCGACGTCGATAGAGTTGACGAAACGGCGGTCAAGGCCGTAGCTGAGCTTTTCGATACGGGCCGTGATCTTGTCGAACTTCACGGATTCCTGCTTCCCGTTCCTTTTAATGACGAACATAATATATAGATTTAATGGGTGTTTACTAAAAATCTTCTTCGAGGCTGAAGTTCTGTGCGTCTTTCCCGGACATGACCCCCGATTTTTGATAGTCCCCAACTCTCTTCTCAAAGAAGTTGGTTTTCCCCTGTAGAGATATCATCTCCATGAAGTCGAAGGGATTGGTGGCGTTGAAGTGTTTGGGATAACCCAGCTCAGCCAGCCAGCGGTCGGCCACGAACTCGATGTACTGTTGCATCAGCCTGGAATTCATGCCGATGAGATCCACGGGCAGGGCTTCGGTGATGAATTCCTTCTCGATCCTGACGGCGTCGGTGATGATGGTCAGCACCTGGTCGTGGGAGAGCTTGTTCTCCAGCATGCTGTACAGCAGACAGGCGAATTCACAGTGGAGGCCTTCGTCCCGGCTGATGAGCTCGTTGCTGAACGTCAGCCCGGGCATCAGTCCCCTTTTCTTCAACCAGAAGATGCTGCAGAAGCTGCCGCTGAAGAAGATCCCTTCGACCGCAGCAAAGGCCACCAGCCGCTCAGCAAAGCTGCCATTCTGGATCCAGCGCAGCGCCCACTGCGCTTTCTTCTGCACCGCGGCGACAGTGTCGATAGCATGGAATAGGCGGTGCTTCTCCTGGGGATCTTTTATGTAGGTGTCGATGAGCAGGGCATAGGTCTCGGAGTGGATATTCTCCATCATGATCTGGAAGCCGTAAAAGCAGCGGGCTTCCGGCAGCTGGACCTCGCTCATGAAGTTGACGGCCAGATTCTCGTTGACGATGCCGTCGCTGGCGGCAAAAAAGGCGAGGACATGGGAAATAAAGTGGCGCTCGCCATCGTTAAGCTTTCCCCAGTCCTGAATGTCACCGCCCAGGTCGATCTCTTCAGCCGTCCAGAAGCTGGCCTCGTGCTTTTTATACATTTCCCACACCTTCGGGTAGTTGATGGGCAGGATGACAAACCGGTCTTTATTTTCCTTCAATAAGATCTCGCTTCCGCTATCCATTATAATAGATTTCAGATGAACAAAAAATAGTATGGCTCAAGGGAATTCTTTCAGCGGCAGGCCTCCTGGGGCGTCAAAAGGGCCAACCGGCTCGACCGGCGCCCTCGTCAACCAAAAGAACTAACCCAAAAATAATATAGCCCCCCGATAAGAGGGGCTATTGTTATCCACTGCATGTGCAATACTTATTTGGCGATTTGGGAAGGTGCGGTGGGCGGACATTACGGCCGCCAGATCGGCGAAAACCCGCGCCGGCAGGACTTATTCGAGAACTTTTTCGCTGATCTTCCCGGTGGTCTTGTTTTTCAGGATGACCTTTTTGGCGCCATAGTGCGTCATCTCTTCTTTCACCAGGTAGTTCTCCCCATCATAATCCGTGAGATGGCTGTCCTTGCTCACGCCTGTCTTCCCGCGCCAGATGTCGAGCTGGACTGGCTCCCAGAGCTTTGTTTTCGCGCTGCGATAGGCTGCGTCGAGGATGGAGTTGACGACGTATCCGTCATAGAAGGTCTCCTTCGGGGCGCGACCCTGCTCGAGCGAGCTGAAGACGTCGGTGAACATGTGGTTGTATCCCAGGTCATTAACCTCATCGCCGACCGGGAAGAGCCAGCCCGTATTGCTTTCCGCCTTTTCAGCTACATAGTCTGCCCCCTTGCCGGTGGTGAACATCTCCAGACCGGTGCGCAGGAAGTTATTGATCCAGATCGTGCCTTCCGTGCCCATTACCTCGTCGCGGAGATCCATGCCGCCGCGGAAGGTCCAGCTGACCTCGAACTGGCCGATAGCGCCATTCTCGTATTTTACCAGACCGATGGCGTGGTCTTCGGCGTCGATCGGCTTGACCTGTGTATCTGCCCAGCACATTACCTCTACGGGGCGGATATCCTTCCCGATGAAGCTGCGGGCTATTTCGACGCAATGACATCCCAGGTCGAGGATACAGCCGCCTCCGGCCTGTTCGATATCCCAGAACCATTCGCTGTGCGGGCCAGGGTGGGTCTCGCGGGATTTGGCCCAGAGGATCCGGCCCAGGGCGCCATTCTTTACGCTCTCATGGGCCTTGATGAATTTGGGCGTATAGACCAGGTCTTCGAGATAGCTGTTGAAAATGCCGGCGTCCTCGACGGCCTCAAGCATCCGTCGCGCCTCGGTGGCGTTACGGCCCAGGGGCTTGGTCGTCATCACGGCCTTTTTGTGTTTGCAGCAAAGAAGGACGGCGATCTCGTGCAGGTTGTTCGGCAGCGAGATACAGACGAGGTCCACTTCGGGGTGAGCGATGGACTCTTCCATTTCCGTTGTCCAGTGTTTGCAGTGGTAATCGCGGGCGAATTTTTCTGCGCTTTCTTTTCGCCGGGAGTAAACGCTGACGATAGTATCACGGCTGCGCTGACCGAGGATAGACTCCGCATAGAAGCGGCCGATGAATCCGGAACCGAGCATGGCAATCTTGAGCATAAAAAACTATTTATTTTGTTTAAGCATGAGCGATCTCCGTCTTGACGGCGCTCCTATTATTGTCTTTGAAGAAGAGGGTGAAGAGAACCAGAACGGCGGCTGCGATACCGGCGGGAACCATCCAGATAGCCTTCCACTGTGGAACATTGTTCACCGTATAGAAGTCCTTTACATAGCCCGAGAGCAGCGTGCCGATCCACATGCCGATGCCGTAGGTGGCCATCGTGATCATACCCTGTGCGGAACTCTGGATGTTGATACCTGCCTTGCTGTCCGTATAGATCTGCCCGGTGACGAAGAAGAAGTCAAAACAGACACCGTGCAGAATGATCCCCGCAAAGAGCATCCACTCATTAGGGCCCATATTCCCGTATCCAAAACAAAGGAAGCGGAGGACCCAGGCGATCATGCCGAGGGCAATCATCCATTTGACGCCGATGGTCCGGAAGAGCACGGGTATCAGCAAAATAAACAAAGCTTCCGAGAACTGACCAAAGGTCATGTTGCTCGTAGCATTCTGCATGCCCGCATCGACGAGATAAAGGTTGGTCATGCTGTAATAGAAGGATAAAGGGATACAGATGAGGACGGAAGCTATGAAGAAGATAGTGAAGCTGCGATCTTTGAACAGCACAAATGCATCTGAACCGAGTATCTGGCCAAAACTCGCCTTTTCTCCCTTGGCCTTCGGGGGCGTGCTGGGCAGGAAAAAGCTGAGCAGGCCGAGGGCTGCGCTGGCAACGGCCGCCATCTTAAAGGTTAAAGCCAGCTGATCGGCAGATATTTTGAAGACCTTGTCGATGAGCCAGCCGGCGGCGATCCAGCCAATGGTGCCGAGAAAACGGACGGAGGCGAACTGCTTGCCGGGATCGGACATCTGCCGGAAGGAGACCGTATTGGCCAGCGCGAGCGTCGGCGCATAAGCCAGCGAATAGATCAGTACGATCCAGTAGAAGGTATTCGGATTCTGGATCGTCGTTATCTCATACAGCAAGGCCGCGCCGATCAGGTGGAGCACGCCGAGAACCTTTTCAGCGGGGAAGAAACGGTCGGCGATCATCCCGACAAAGAACGGCGAAATGATCGTCGCAATGGCCATGGCGCTATAAGCCGCACCGACCTGCACACCGGTTGCATGCAGCACTTTATCCAGGTACGTGCTCATGGTGACATACCAGGCGCCCCAGATGAAAAATTCAAGAAACATTAAAGCAGACAGCTGAACCCTCGTAGTTGTTTTCATGTTCGATTTAGTTATATTTTGGCCGGCGGACCCCGGCCCGTCCGTAAAATCGCGACAATTTAAGTTTTCGCAGCGGGCTAAAGAAAAAAAAGTCGGCGCGCAGTTCCTACCAATCCGTTATTTTGCAGGCCGAAGCGAGAGCTTCGCCGACTGCAACCGAGCAACGCGAAGGTTGCGGCGGAGGACAAGCGAGGACCGAAGCTTGTCCGGTAGCCCAAGCATTAGCCATAATGCGACCGAGGGCTATATTGATTGAAAAGACCGAGGTCGCATTTTTAGTTTATGAGAAGCACAGACGATAGCTATTTGTACAAAGGTATGCGGAGACAGCTTGTAGAGGTCATCCGTCAGAAAGGCATTACGGACGAACGGGTGCTGGACGCGATCCTGCATATCCCCCGGCATTTTTTTATGGACTCTGCATTCGATAAGATCGCCTACGAAGACCGGGCATTCCCCATCGGCGAGGGACAGACCATCTCCCAGCCCTATACCGTGGCTTATCAGAGCCAGCTTCTGGAGATAAAGCCTTTTGAGAAGGTGCTGGAGATCGGTACTGGCAGCGCCTATCAGGCCTGTGTGCTGGCCGAGATGGGGGCGCAGGTTTATACCATCGAGCGGCAGAAGAAATTATTCGATAGCAACAAACAGTTCACCTATCTGAAGAAATACCCAGGGCTGAAATTTTTTTACGGGGATGGCTATGAAGGGCTGCCTACCTATGGCCCTTTCGACAAGGTCATCGTGACGGCAGCCGCCCCCTTTATCCCGCCCAAGCTGGTACAGCAGCTGAAGCCGGGCGGAAAGATGGTGATCCCGGTAGGAGACGGTAAAGTGCAGCGGATGCTGAGGCTGACAAAGCTTCCCGACGGGACGACCAGCGAAGAATGGTTTGACAATTTTTCCTTCGTCCCGATGCTGGGAGGAAAGAAGGACTAGAGGAAGTCGACGATCATCTGCACGCTCTGCGCATCCTTGTAGATCTTACGGTGGCCCAGTCCCTTGGTAAGGACATAACGGATGTTGTGATGACCGTCCTGGCGGACAAGGTCGGCCTCCGACGCGGGTGTTACCCGATCTTCTTCATCCTGCAGATAGAGGATGCCGGCGTGTATGTGGTGCAGCGCCCTGCGCAGGGAATACCAGGCAAAGGGATGGCCGCTGATCTCCTGGACATAGTCGTCGATCTCCCTGGTGAGCTCTGATGAAAGGCGGAGCAGCTTCGAGAAGACAGCTACTGCTGTCGTCGTCTCGACGGCGGGGGCGACAAGTACGAGCCTGGTTTCGGGGTGATGCGGACTGTTTTCCAGCAAGAGCGCCAGCGCGAGACCACCGAGGGAATGCCCCATATAGGAATCGAACGGTCCAAAGTTCTGTTCGACCGCCCGGAGCATGTTTACATAGTCGGGCAGGGTAGTGTGCCGGCCTCCTGACCGTCCGTGGGCGGGGGCGTCAAAGGCCAGGACCTCATAGCCTTTCTTCAGCAGGGGGCCGATATAGCCTTCGAAGTTGCGGGAGGCGGACTCCCAGCCGTGGACGATCAGTACGCGCTTGTGCGGCTGACCTTCGGGCATCCAGCGGTGGCCACGGATGCTGTGCTTGTCCAGCCGGAAAGACAGCCGTTCACCCCCCTCGAAAAGGGCCGAACCCTTTTTGGTGACGCGCTGCTGGGGAGTGCAAAAGAACCGGAACGCCTTGATGGCAGCCTTCCGGGGACTGACGAGAGAGAGTATATTCAACCTGGCCCGGACGTAACGAAGTGCCAGCTTTTGATTGATCTTAAGGGAACTCATAATACATAAAGATAGTAATGAAAGTTGTCATTATCGGATCTGGAAATGCCGCCACCGTCATGGGCAGCCGGATAGCTGAGGCCGGGCACCTGATCGTACAGGTGATGGCGCGGCGGGCAGAGCCCGCAGCACGACTGGCGGCCGAATGGAATTGCGTATATACGACTCAGTGGGAGAGTGTCGATACGACGGCCGATATCTATATCGCGTCGGTCAGCGACCGGGCGCTGGAAGGCCTCGGCAGCCTGCTGAGCCTTCCCGGAAAGTTAGTGGTACACACCGCGGGGGCCGTCGCGGGCAGCGTCCTGGCGCCCGTCAGCGAGCGATGGGGCGTGCTGTATCCATTGCAAAGCCTGCGCAGCGAGATACGACCCTACCCGGTCTTTCCGCTGCTGGTCACGGCCAGCCAGCCGGAAGACCTGACCGTCATCAGCGACTTCGCCCGCACCATCAGCCCGCAGGTACGGGAGGCCGATGACGCAACCCGGCTGAAGCTGCACGTGGCGGCGACCTCCGTCAACAATTTCACCAACTGGTTGTATACTCAGGCTGAACTGTTCTGTAGCCGGGAGAAGCTCGACTTTTCCCTGCTGCATCCGCTGATCGCGGAGACTTCGCAGCGACTGCAGCGCTGTTCTCCCCGGGACGTCCAGACGGGCCCTGCGATAAGGGGTGACCAGGGAACGATCCGCCGGCATCTCGAAGTATTGAATAATTATAAGGACCTGAGGGAATTATATCAGTTATTTAGTCTTCAGATCCAACGGTTCTACCGCGGGGAGGACAGTACCGGCGATCCGATTGACGAATAGCTTCCGGCGGTTCACCGATGTCTCCGGAAGCGGTTCCTAAAATGTATTATTTTTACGACATGAGCGTACTAGAAAAATTCAAATCGATCAGGACTTTTGTTTTCGACGTGGATGGGGTAATGACGGATGGCAACGTAATAGTTTTTGAGACGGGAGAGCAGGTACGCCGGATGAATACGAGGGATGGCTATTCCCTCCAGCTGGCCGTAAAGAAAGGGTATCGCGTAGTGGTGATATCCGGAGGGAGTTCCGAGGGTGTGCGGCAGCGTTTGCTGTACCTGGGTATCCAGGATATTTTCCTGCAGGTGCACGACAAGATAAAAGTGCTGGAAGAATATGCAAAGGAGCATGGCCTGAACGAGAAGGACATGCTCTATATGGGAGATGATATTCCCGATCTGCCCGCCATGCGGCACGTTGGTCTTGCCTGTGCGCCGGCCGACGCAGCTCCGGAGATCAGGCATATTGCCGCCTATATCTCCTCATTTAACGGCGGGCAGGGTTGCGTAAGGGATGTTATTGAAAAAGTATTAAAGCTGAACGGTCACTGGGACATCGATCCGTCCGTGGCCTCAAAATAAATGCTGTATGCTGCAATTGCCTGGTGCCTTTCTTCGACTTATCCGATGGCCTAACCTGGTATTCATTTTTCTCACGCAGACTTTATTCTATTATCTCATCCTGGTACCGGGGTATGCGAATGGGTTCACACTGACCGTACCCTACGGCCCGATGCGGCCCGCCCTGTTCTACCTGCTCTCCCTGTCATCCGTTCTGATAGCGGCGGCGGGGTACATTATCAACGACTATTTCGATCTCAACATCGACCGCGTGAACAAGCCGGATAAATTAGTCGTCGAAAAGATCATCAAACGCCGGTGGACGATCATCTGGCACTGGATATTATCCAGCCTCGGTGTGCTGCTGGGGTTCTATGTCAGCTGGAAACTTCCCAATCCGATCGTCGGCCTGGGCAACATGGCCTGCGTGATCCTGCTGTGGTTCTATAGCACGACGTTCAAACGGAAGCTGCTCATCGGGAATATCATCATCTCCCTGTTGACGGCCTGGGTGATCCTGGTCCTTTATGTCTGTGAATTTCACGTGACGGGCAATGCGTACCGGTATGTCCTCCCACGTCTCTTTAAATACGCGATCGTTTACGGCGGTTTTGCCTTTATTATCTCGCTGGTCCGCGAGGTGATAAAAGACATCGAGGACATGGAGGGCGACGCGCGCTACGGCTGCCGGACGATGCCGATCGTATGGGGCGTCAACGTCGCCAAGGTCTTTGCCGCAACCTGGCTGGTCGTGCTGACAGGCGCGGTCATCGTCATTCAGTTCTACGCCTTGCAGAGCTGGCAGTGGCTGGGCGCCACCTATTGTTTCCTGCTGCTGGACCTGCCGCTGCTGTGGACGCTGAGGAGGCTATATAAGGCGCAGACAAAGGCAGAGTATCACCTGCTGAGCAGCGTCATAAAGGGTATTATGCTGTCGGGTATCTTGTCTATGATCATCATTCAAATTCATTTGTAAACAATGTCTCAATCGATCGTGCTGGCGTCCGGCTCACCGCGGCGCAAACAATTACTGGAATGGGCGGAGGTCAATTTTGAAGTGCTGGTAAAAGAGACGGCAGAGACCTATCCGCCAGGGCTGTCTGTTGCCGAGGTCCCGGTGCATATCGCACGCAACAAGGCGCTGGCCGTAAAAGGACAGGTGGCGGCAGACCGCGTGATATTGGCGGCCGACACGGTCGTCGTGCTGGGAGACGAGATCATCGGCAAGCCGAAAGACCGGGAAGACGCGGTGAACATCCTGTCGAAGCTGTCCGGTCAGCGACACGAAGTGATTACAGGCGTGGTACTGCTGAGAGGAGAGGAGGAGGTCGCTTTTTATGATCGTACCTCGGTGTGGTTCTATGAGATGGGCAGGGAAGAGCTCGAGCGGTATGTGGACCGATACCGGCCCTATGACAAAGCCGGTGCGTATGCGATACAGGAATGGATCGGCGTGGTGGGAATAAAAGGTATCGAGGGTGATTTTTATAATGTGATGGGGCTGCCCGTCAGCAGGGTGGTGCGCGCGCTGCGCAGCTTGGGGGTTGTGTGATCGCCACGGCCTGCCGCGGATGTGAACCGAACGGTTCACGCGGGGAAGCCAATACTTTTCGTTAACTTCCATTCAAAGGAGGTGCGGGAGTATGCGTGAAGACCTGTTACAATTTATCTGGCGTTATTCTTATTTTAATTCCTCTTCTCTTGTTACTGAAGCGGGCGAGGACCTGCGTATCCTTTCTCCCGGAATGCTGAACACGGGGGCAGGCCCCGATTTCCATGATGCGCGCATACTCATCGGCGGTAGATTATACGAGGGCCCTGTGGAGGTGCACATCAAAGCCTCCGACTGGAACAGGCACGGACATTCGGCCGACGACAACTACCGGGACGTGATCCTGCACGTTGTCTGGGAAGACGACGGCGGACCTGCCAATATCCCCGTGCTGGTCCTTCAGCACCGGGTGTCCAAACTCCTGCTGGGAAAGTACGACAGCTGGATGCGGAGCCAGCTGTTCGTCCCCTGCGCGGCCCAGCTGCCACAGGTGCACGAGGCGGTCTGGACCGTCTGGAAGGACCGGCTGCTTCAGCAACGGTTGCGGCAACGGGTGCTCCTCGTCCGACACCTTCTGGACCAGAACCGCCAGCACTGGGAAGAGACGACCTGGTGGATGATGGCGCGGAGCCTGGGGCTTCCCGCAAACGGCGCCGCGTTCGAGACCATCGCCCGCAGTATATCTTTTCGTGTCATGGCCCGCCACCGCCAGGAGCCAGCCCGGCTGGAGGCCATGCTGCTCGAGCAGGCGGGATCGCTCGGCGGCGCAATGCACCGGTCAGGCATGCGCCCGGCCCACCGCCCGGACAGGAGACTGGCCCAGCTGGTGCAGCTGTATTCGACAGGCGAGGGCTGGTTTGCCCGTATCCGGGAGACGGAGGACGCCCGCCTGCTGCTGGATTCGCTGCGTGCCACGGGGCTGGGAGCCAATGGAAAAAGAAACATATTGATCAATGCCTTCGTGCCGGTGCTGTTTGCCTATGGCTGGCTGCGGGGAGAGCCGGCGCTCCGGGAAAAGGCCCTGCGCTGGCTGACAGAAGAAGCGGCCGAGAAGAACGGCGTTATTACAAAATGGCAGCGACTGGGAGTTGGTGTTATAAATGCGGCAGACTCGCAGTCGCTGCTTGAGCTGAAGAAACACTATTGTGACACAAGGCACTGTCTGGACTGCGCCATCGGGCGCTCGTTATTGGGGCGCTAGCGGCGGCTTAGGCCCGGACCATACCCCCCTTAAGCCTGAACGGCGGCTGGCCAGTTGAACTCGATCTTTACCTCCATATCCGGATGGATGCTCTGCATGACCGGGCAGGTATGCGCCGTACGTTCGAGGATCGTCCGTGCCTTTTCGTCTACCTGTAGGGTCTCGGGGAATTCGAAGATAACGTTGACGCCGGCAATGCGACGGGGGTCGGGTTTCATGATCTTCTGGACGGACATCTTCATCCCCTTGAGGTCAACCTGGAGATCGCGGGACTTGATACCCATGGTCGTAGCCATACAGGCGGCCAGGGCGGTCGCTACCAGGTCGGTGGGCGAAAAACGTTCCCCTTTCCCCTGGTTATCAGTGGGAGCGTCTGTTTCAATTTCTGTCCCGGATTGGAGGTGCCTGGCAACCGTTCGTAAATCTCCTTCGTAAATAACTGTGGACGTCATTGTGCTGTAATTTTCCCTAAATTTACGCCAGTTAATACTAAATCATTATCAGTGAGCAAACTTTTCCTGACGCTATTCGCTTC
>Ga0105239_10010271_pt1 | contig 10486 bp, 8 predicted proteins | sample KBSC44metaG_FD_92761 | JGI IMG/M metagenome (GOLD analysis project Ga0105239, IMG submission 92761) | Corn rhizosphere microbial communities from Kellogg Biological Station, Michigan, USA - KBS C4-4 metaG | ecosystem: Host-associated > Plants > Roots > Rhizosphere > Soil | place: Michigan, USA...
CAATCCCGCGCCGGACCTCGTGTACGCGGCTTTGGTGTGCAGCACGATCGCGCGCGGCACCGTGGACCGCATCGACCCGGCGGCCGCAGTGCGCGAGCGCGAAGTGCTGCGCGTCCTCACCGACTTCGGCGGGATCAAGCTGCCGTACGACATCCGACAGGTGTCCTGCTTCGGCCAGCCCGTGGCGGTCGTGGTGGCCACGACGCTCGAGGCGGCCATGCACGGAGCTTCCCTCGTGGACGTGAAGTACCGCGAAACCGCACAGCTGACGAATATCGATGCGCCACAAGCAGAACAGAAGCCGGGTACCAGGACGAAAGACTACGCCCGCGGTGATGCCGACGACGCGCTGCGGAGCGCTGCGGTGGTCACGGATCTGCGCTACTCGATCATGCGCAACAACCACAATCCCATGGAGATCCCGGCGACCGTCGCCAGTTGGGACGGCGATCGGCTTACAGTGTGGGACAAGACGCAAACCATCAGCGGTGCGCAGACGGCCTATGCCGCCGCGTTCAGGGTGCCCGATGATCAAGTGCGGGTGATCTCACCGTTTGTCGGCGGCGCCTTCGGCAGTGCGGGCACTACGTGGCCGCATCAACTGCTGGCCGCCTTCGCGGCCAGGCAGATTCGGCGTCCGGTGAAATTGGTGCTGACCAGGAAGCAGTACTACAGCGGCATCGGATACCGGCCGACCAGTCGTCAGCGCATGGCGATCGGCGCAGATCGGTCCGGACGCATCAATGCCATCGTGCACGAGGCACACACCGAGACATCGCGGTACAACGCGTACGAGGACAACCTCATGACGGGGCCCAGATTCCTCTATGGCTCACCGAACATGCGGTCGACGTATCGCATTGTGCCGCTTGATATCAACCCGCCGACGTTCATGCGTGGCCCCGGTGCGACGACGGGTGCCTTCGCGCTGGAGTCGGCGATGGACGACCTTGCGTTCCGGCTGGGGACGGACCCGATCGAGTTGCGGCAGCGCAACGAACCAGACCGCGATCTCACCGACAATCTGCCGTTCTCCACGCGCCGGCTCACCGACTGCTTGCGGCAAGGCAGCGACGCGTTCGGCTGGTCACGCCGCAACCCGACGCCGCGCGCTACGCGCGACGGCAACCAACTGATCGGAATCGGGATGGCCGCGGCGGTCTATCACACCTCCCGTAGTGAGTGTGCGGCGCTAGCCCGGATCAACGCCGATGGCACCGCCGACATTCAGTGCGGCACGAGCGACATGGGTCCCGGCACCTACACGTCGATGACGCAGGTGGCCGCGGACGCGCTCGGACTGTCGCTGCCCAGGGTGCGATTCGCGCTCGGCGACAGCAGATTTCCCGTTGCGCCGTCGCACTCGGGTTCGAGGACGATGGCGAGCGTCGGGTCGGCGGTGTTCACAACGGCCAACATGCTGCGCGACCGGCTCGTGCGCACCGCGGTCGTCGATCCCGGCTCGCCACTGAACGGGCTGCGGCCAGAGGAGGTCTCGGTCACCGACGGACGGATGGTCCACACCGGTGAGCTGGGCCGCGGCGAGAGCTATCAGGATCTGCTGCGTCGCCGTGGCTGGGGAAGCCTTGACACGCAACAGACCTGGACACCCGATGACGCGGACGCGCGCTTTTCGATGTCCGCCTACGGCGCCGTGTTCGCCGAGGTCGCCGTCGACGAAACCCTCGGCACCGTGCGGATCAGGCGCATCTACGGCTGCTATGACGCCGGCAGGGTGATCAACCCGAAGCTTGCGCACAGCCAGGCGATCGGCGGAATGGTGGGCGGCATCGGGATGGCACTGCTCGAGGGCACCCAACTTGATTACCGCGATGGACGCATCGTCAACGCGAACATGTCGGACTACCTGGTTCCGGTCAACGCGGACGTACCCGCTCTGGACGCCGTCTATCTGCCCGCCGAGGACACGATCGCCGACCCTCTTGGTGTGAAGGGTCTCGGCGAGCTGGTCATCGTCGGGGTGCCTGCGGCGATCGCCAATGCGGTGTTCAACGCGACAGGACGACGCGTCACAGATCTCCCGATCACGCTGGAGAAACTGCTCTAGTTTCTCCGCCGAGCAGACACAAAAGCACCCGACACGCCGCGTAAACGGGGACCTTTGCGTCTGCTCGCGCGGAGAAGTCTGGACCTGCAACCCGCGCCCGGCTAGGCTGACTGTATGTTCAAACAGGGTGATCCGGCCCCGGTACCCGCCGAGGCCCTTGCCGCGGCGCTGGCGCCATTCGGCCAGTCACGCATGCTCCCCCGCGAGTCCTACGTCGACCCCGCGGTGTTCGATTGGGAACAGCACAACATCTTTTCCGGATGGACGTGCGTCGGCCATGCGTCGGACCTCGCGGCGGTGGGGGCGCAGAAAGCGGTGGGCACCGGCCCGAACGCGATCCTTCTGGTCCGCGGCGAGGATGACGCGGTGCGCGCGTTCGCGAACACCTGCAGACACCGCGGACACGAACTGCTGGCATGCAATGCGACCACCAAGGGCCGCGCCATCGTCTGCCCGTACCACTCCTGGTCCTATCGCCTGGACGGCCGGCTGCGCAACGCGCCCGGGTTCCGCGACATGGAGGGCTTCGAACCCGACCAGTTCGGCCTCGCCGAACTGCGGCTGGTCAACTGGCACGGCTGGCTGTTCGTCGACCCCAGCGGCCAAGACGCCGATTTCGCCACGCACGTCGCGGGTTGGGACGAGGTCGTCGGCTCCTATCGACCAGAAGATCTGACGGTCGTCGCCCGGCACTCCTATGAGCTGGCCACCAACTGGAAGGTCATCGCCGAGAACTATCAGGAGTGCTACCACTGCTCCACCATTCATCCGGAGCTGTCCCGTATCAGCCCGCCGACCAGTGGCGAGAACCTCGAGCTGCCGGGATCATGGATGGGCGGCTGGATGTCGATCGTCGAGGGCGCCGAGACCATGTCGCTGACGGGCAAGAGCGGCGGCGTCGCGATCCAGGGTCTGTCCGAGCAGGAGCTGCGCACCGTCATGTATCTGGTCGGCTATCCCAACCTGTTGGTGAGCCTGCACCCGGACTACGTGATGACGCACTTGATGACGCCGCTCGCCGTCGATCGCACCCACGTCGAGTGCGCATGGGCGTTCCCGAAAGACGTTGCCGCCAAACCGGATTTCGATCCGTCGTACGCGGTCGACTTTTGGGATCTGACCAACAGGCAGGACTGGGCGGCGTGCGAGTCGGTGCAGCGTGGCCTCTCCTCACCGCACGCGCGACCAGGCCCGCTCGCACCCGACGAGGACGGCGTGTACCAGTTCGTCACGCGGGTGGCTAGGGCATACTCCGGTGCCGCTGCTCCCGCGGCGGAACGCCGTTGACGCCGTCGACCGACTGCGCATAGCTGCCGATCGCGGACGCGAGAGCCTGACCCATCACTGACAGCGCCTCGCGGTCGAGGCCATCGATGTTGTCGCGGGCCGTGTTGTAGTTCGGATCGAACGCGACACCCGCCTTTCCGCCCCAAAGCCGCTCCTGCACTTCGGTTTTTCGTTGCGACCACCCCGTGGTCAGCCCGCCGATAGGGACGCCCGCGGCCAGGAACGGCGCATAATCGGCGGTTCTGCTCAACGGCATGTCGGCGGGCCGCACACCCCCCAGGTTGAGATAGCCCGCCAGCATCCGCTCGACGCCTGCCGAACCGGAAGGCACGGCCTGCACCGGGATTTCGGGGTTGAGCTGACCGGATTGGTCACCGTCATACGTGAAGTAGCCGGCGTTCGGCGAGCCGACGGCATCGCAGCCGAGGAACAGCGCGATGTCGTCGAGTTGGTCACGGTCCAGTCCGCGTACGTATTTCGTCGCACCCTCTGCCTCCGAGCCCCAGAACACGAACCGCACAGCATTGGTGATCTCGGGTTGCGCGCCCAGCGCCGACGCGGTTTCCAGTAACGCCGCCACCGCCGACCCGTTGTCGTTGATGCCGGGGCTGCGCGGCGCGCTGTCGAGGTTCGCGCCCGCCAACACGACATTCTTCGAGTCGCCGGTCTTGGTCTGCGCCACCACGTTTCGTCTTTTCACCGTCACCGGTTTGCTGTCCAGCACCAGCCGCACCGGCGCGTTGGTTCGACGCAGCGCCGTGTCGGCGTCCCTGTCGATCACACCGACCGGAACGGTGAGCTGCTGGTAGTAGCCCGACGTGAACAAGCCCGCAGGGCTGCCGCCGGCGCCCGGCACACTGACGACAAGCATCCCGACGGCGCCCTTTGCGATCGCGGTGTTCTGCTTGGCCACCACCGAGCATCCGGTGTCGTCGACGACGGCGATCGCCCCTTTCACTGGGACCGTGCCGTAGTCGGCGGCGGTGCAACCCGGCGCCTTCTGCGGACGCAGGGTGATCGCGTTGAGTCCGGTCGGCGGGGTCGGGACGAGCAGCGACGCCTGGTCGACGGGGTAGCCGCGGCCGGAGACGGTGAGCGTCGGATTGCCGCCTTCTGTGCGCTCGAGCCGTTCGAATTCCGGGGTCTGGACGTCGAAACCCTTGTCCTTCAACACCTTCACGACGTAGTCCACACTCGCGTCGTAGCCAGGCGTACCTTCGGCCCGGTTGCCCCCGTTGGCGTCGGCGATCTCCTGCAGCTTGCGCAGGTGCGTGTACATGCCATCGGCGGTGACCTTGCCCCCCATGTCGCGGGGTAGGTCTGGCCCGGGTGCGGGTGCGGTGGCTGAACACGCCGCCAACGCCGTCACCGCTAGCGCGATGACCGCGGGGATGGCCCTCATGATTCGAGGACGTGCCGCGTACGGTCCTCCCGGAGCGGCACGCCATTGCGGCCGCCCTGATCCTGCGCGTACAGACCCACCGAGTAAGCCACCCCACCTCCGTTGATCCCGAGCTCTGTCGAATTGATCTTGTCCAGTGTGTCGGTTGGCTTGTGGTAGTTCGGATCGAACGGCTCGTTCGCCTGCCCGCCCCAGCGTTCAGCCTCCGCGGCCGTCTTGTTTTCCTCCGCGCCCGAGAAGAGGCCGCCCGCAGGCACACCCGACTTGGTGAAGGGGTCATAGTCCGACCGACCGTCAAATGACGTGTCATCGGGCGGCTTTCCTGCGCCCTTCAGGTAGGCGACGAGCGTGCGTTCGATGCCCGCCGACCCCTCCGGCACCCGCGGCGCACCGTCGTTGTCGTTCGGCCGGGTGGACTGGTCACCGTCGTACGTGAAGTAACCGGGGTTCGGTGAGCCGAGCATGTCGAAATTGAGGTAGAGCGCAATGTCTTTGAGCGCATCCTCATTCAGCGACTGGACGTAGTTGTTGGAGCCGAGCAGACCGGACTCCTCCGCACCGAAGAAGCCGAACCTGACTGCGTTGTTGACCTGTGGCGAAGGCCCAATCTGCACCGCGGTTTCCAGTATGGCCGCCACACCGGACCCGTTGTCGTTGATGCCAGGACCCTCGGGCACGCTGTCGAGATGCGCGCCGACCATCACCACGTTCGCGGTGGAGCCGGTCTTGGTTTGGGCGATGACGTTGCGCGTGCGCTCGTCGCGCACACCGGCGTTGAGCTTGATCGTGGTGGGGCCCGGCGCGGCCCGAAGTCGCGCGCCGGTGGCCTTCGTGACGCTGATGACCGGGATCTTCACATCGGTCTTCGCACCGAGGGTGGCACCCATTTCGTCGCCGTCCTCGTTGTTGGCGACGATCAGCGCGACCGCGCCGCGCTCAGCGGCGACGGTCTGCTTGGCGCCGAACGGGCATTTGCCTCGGTCCACCAGCACGACGGCACCGGCGACGGGCAGGCCGTCGTAGTCGGATGCAGTGCAGCCCGGGGTGTCCTCGACACGGGCGGGTACCAGCGGGCCCGACACCCCTTCGGGCGGGGTGCCCTTGGTGTATTCGAGCGGCTTCGCGGGAACGTTGTCACCTGCGACCGTCAGCGACGGGTCGTCCGCGAACGGCAGACGCACTTCGAAATCGGGCGTTTGCACGTCGAAACCCTTGTCCCGCAACGTGTTGGCCACGTAATCGACGCTGGCGTCGTAGCCTGGTGTGCCGAGGGCGCGGTTGCCGCCGTGGGCGTCGGCGATCTCTTGCAACTTCTTCAGGTGCGCCATCATCGCATCGGCGGTCACCCGCTTCTGCAGCGACGTGGCGAAGTCCGTGGCGGGCGTCGCAGGTGCGGTCTGCGTGGTGGTGGAAGGCTGTGCTTGCTGTGAGCGCATCTGGCGGCCGCAGCCGCCGAGCGCCACGACGGCCACAACCACCGTCAGCACCGCCAGGGATCTCCGCACCATCGCGACCACGTTAGCCCGGCGACCTGAGCTTTCGATTAGAGGCACCAGTTTCGGCGCAAGGCGACTAGGCGTCGCGCCGGTTCAGCACGACGATCGCGGCGACGTAGACGACCGCAACGACGGCGATGAAATAAAGCAGGGAGCCCGTCTCACCCCACGGCATCACATAGGTGGGAAAGAGCCACTGCACGTTGAGGAACCGCAGCACGTTCGCGAACGGCAGAAACGGCCCGACTTCCGAGCCGATACTGGGCAGATTCCCCAGTATCGGCTCGACTAGCAGGGGCCACAGCAGCAGCGCCGCGACCGCACCGGCCGAATGCCGCAGCAGCGCAGCGACGCCCACCCCGAGCACGGCGGTGAGCGCCGCGTACAGCGTGATCGCGCCGATGAGACGCCAGGTGTCCGGGTCGATGAAGGACAGTTGCGAGCCCGCCAGCGGAGGGGTCATCACGTGCGCGATCACCACCGCGACGATCGTCATACCGGCCGCGTACACAGCGGAAAACAGTGCCGCGATGGTGGCTTTCGCCACCAGCACCAAGGTTCGATCGGGAGTGGCCATGAACGTCGTGCGGATCATGCCGCTGCGGTATTCGCCCGTCACCGTCATCGCTGCGAGCACCATCAGCACCGGCACACCGAACACCACCACGCCGATCGCCGCCTTCTCCGGCGGCAGCGGCGCGGCACCGTATGCCGTCGACCCCTGCAGCGCGGCCAGACCGATGCTGAGCACCGCCACCGCGGCGGCCGTCCACAACACCGACCGAGTGGTCGAGAGCTTGATTCGCTCGGCCTCCAGTACCGCGGCCGCGCTCACTGGCTGACCGCCCGGTACTCGGTGACCTCGTCGGTGAGTTTCATGTAGGCCTCCTCCAACGAGGCCCGCTGTGCGCTCAGCTCGTGCAGGGTGATCGCGTTGCGGGCGGCGAGATCGCCGATGACCTCGATCGCCGCGCCACGCACCAGCAGCGCCGAGCCGTGGGCGGCCTCGGTCGTCAGCCCGGCGTCGGTCAGCACCCGGCGCAGCGAGTCGAGCTGCGGGCTACGCACCCGCACCGTGTCGGCGCCGGAGCGCCCGACGAACTCCGCCACCGTCGTCGACGCGATCAGCTTGCCCTTGCCGATGACGACGAGCCGGTCAGCGGTGTTGGCCATCTCGGCGAGCAAGTGGCTGGACACGAAGACCGTACGGCCCTGGCTTGCCAGCGTGCGCATCAGCGTGCGCACCCAGCGAATGCCTTCCGGGTCGAGGCCGTTGACCGGCTCGTCGAACAGCAGCACCGGCGGATCACCGAGCAGCGCGGCGGCGATGCCGAGCCGCTGGCTCATGCCCAGCGACAGCGTGCCCGCGTTCCTGCCCGCAACGGCCGTCAGGCCGACCATGTCGAGCGCCTCGTCCACTCGGTTGGCCGGGATCCGGTTGGTGGCGGCGATCCAGCGCAGGTGATTGCGCGCCGAGCGGTTGGGGTGCGCCTGACTGGCGTCGAGCAGCGCGCCGACCGTGTGCAGCGGGTCCTTGAGCTCGCGGTAGGCGCGGCCGTCGATCGTGGCTGTGCCCGCTGTCGGGTGGTCGAGACCGAGGATCAGCCGCATGGTCGTCGTCTTGCCTGCGCCGTTGGGCCCGAGGAAGCCGGTGACCATGCCTGGCTCGACCGAGCAGGTCAGGTCGTCGACGGCGACGGTTCGGCCGAACACTTTCGTCAGGCCTGCCAACTCGATCATCGAGGCCATGATTTCAGGTTGTGTGCGCGACGACGAGGTCGGCGACCGCCCGCATGCCGTCGGCGTTGGGGTGCAGCGGCGCCGGCCTGCCGGGTAGCGGCAAACCGAACTTCGTCGTCCATGGCTTCGCCGACCAGGCGTGGTGGTCGCGGCTGGCCTCCGCCGCGCGAACCCAGCCACAGCCGGTGTCGGCGGCGGCATCTCCGGTGAGCCGCTCGAGCGTGTCGGCCACGCGGCGGCCCAATGCGACGTCGATATCGGACGACGGAGGTGCGGGCGTGCCCGCGGACGGCAGCAGTGTCAGGTAGTCGACGAACAGCACCTTGGCCCGCGGCGACCGCCTACGCAGAGTGCGGCCGACTTCCTTCAACGACTCGGCTACCTCCACCAACGCCCGATCGCGCGCCGTCGGGTCGAGCATCTCGCGTACCACTCCGCCCAACAGAGGCAGGCGGCGAACGATGTGCGGCAGCCCCGCCGCCATCAGCAGAGGCACGTAGCCGGCGTCGTTGCCTCCGATGGTGACGGTCACCAGATCCTCCGAGCCGTCAAGCGCGTCGGCCTGTGGCGGCGCACCGTGCTGGGGATCGGTGAGGACGTTCGCGGTGGTGGCGCCCGAGTACGTCACGTCGACCAGATCGAGGCCCAGCTGTTCGGCGACCAGGTGCGGGTAGTTGCGCGCCGAGCGGCCGGCCCGGAACGGCGCACCGTCGGCGGACGGCCGGATACCGGGGCCTGCCGCCACGGAGCTGCCCAGTGCGACATACCGGCTCATAGCGCCGGGCTGGAGGCCTGCGCCCAGAACCTCTTGGGGATGCGGCCGGCCTGCCGGGCCAGATACCCGGCCGTCACGGCGGCGGCCATGGCCGCGGCCATCGTCGGTGGGTCGGCGGCGCGGGTGACGGCGGTGGCCAAAAGCACCGCGTCGCAACCGAGTTCCATCGCCATCGTCGCATCGCTGGCCGTGCCGATGCCTGCGTCGAGAATCACCGGTACACCCGCCCGCTCGACGATCATCTCGATGTTGTGCGGGTTGGCGATGCCAAGCCCGGTGCCGATCGGCGACCCCAGCGGCATCACCGCCGCGCAGCCGGTGTCCTCGAGTCGGCGGGCCAGCACCGGATCGTCGTTGGTGTACGGCAGCACGATGAAGCCGTCGTCGACCAATTGCTCTGCCGCCCTGACCAATTCGACTGCGTCTGGCAGCAGGGTGCGTTCGTCGGCGATCACCTCCAGCTTCACCCAGTCGGTGCCAAGAGCCTCCCTGGCGAGCTGCGCCGTCAACACCGCCTCGGCGGCGCCGCGGCAGCCTGCCGTATTCGGCAGCGGGCTGATGCCGAGCCGGTTCAGCAGGTCAAGGACGCCGGTGCCGCTTTCCGCATCGACGCGGCGCATCGCGACGGTCGTGAGCTCGGTGCCCGACGCGATGAGCGCCTCCTCGAGCACGCTCAGATTCGCCGCGCCACCTGTACCCATGATCAGTCGAGAGCCGAACTCGCGACCGGCGATCGTCAGTTTGCACATCGATGAGCCGCTTGCGCGAAGAGCCTCCAACTCAGCCACCTTGCACCGCCGTCACCACTTCCACCCGCGCGCCGTCGGTCAGCGCGGTTTCCCATTCCGATCGGGGCAACACGGACCAGTCGACAGCGACCGCGATGCCCTTCTCCGGAAAGCCGAGGCTTTCCACCAACGCCGCGACGGTCGTCTGCTCATCGACCTCCACGGCTTCGTCGTTGACTGTCACTTTCATCGGCCTGCTCCCACGGTGACGTTCAGTTCGGCCGCGATCCGCTCCGCGGTCCACGGCGCCAGCAAAAATCCATTGCGGCCGTGCCCCGCAGCGACCAGCGTGCGATCATCGAGCCGCTCCACGAACGGCAGCCCGTCGGGCGTCATCGGACGCAAGCCAGCGGCGCATTCGGCGAGTTCGTACTCCCCCAGCGCCGGAATCACCGCACATGCGTCATCCAACAGCTCACGCACTCCCGTCACGGCGGGTGCGGTGTCGCGGCCATGCTCGTACTGGGTTGCGCCGACCACTACGCCGTCGGCGCGGGGCACCAGATACACCTGGCGGCCGTGCACACGGGCGCGGATCACCCGCCGCGGCACCGGCATACAGCCGCGCCGCCAGCGCAGCCGCAACACCTCGCCCTTCACCGGCCGGATCGGCAGTCCGGGCCACAACGTGGGCGCGTCGATGCCGTTGGCGATGACCACGGTGTCGCCCTGGGCCTCGGACAGTGCGTCGACAGGAGGTGCCCACTGCACACCGAGTCGCTCGCAGTGCGCCGCCAGCGCCTCGACGACCGCCCGATTGTCGACGGCGAGCTCGGTCTCGGCAACGAATCCATGCCGAATGCCCTGCGCCAGAAGCGGTTCGATGTCCCGCGCGGCCGACGTCGGTGTGACGGGATGACCCTGGCGCGCCAGCCACTCCCCGACGGTCTTCAGGTCGGCGGCGTCGGCGCGGTCCACGGCGACCACCAG
>Ga0105239_10010275_pt1 | contig 10484 bp, 11 predicted proteins | sample KBSC44metaG_FD_92761 | JGI IMG/M metagenome (GOLD analysis project Ga0105239, IMG submission 92761) | Corn rhizosphere microbial communities from Kellogg Biological Station, Michigan, USA - KBS C4-4 metaG | ecosystem: Host-associated > Plants > Roots > Rhizosphere > Soil | place: Michigan, USA...
CCTGGCCTTTGCGGGCCTGCTGTTCGCCCTCCCGGCCGTCGAGCAGACCGCCGGCCCGGCAGCGATGTTCCTGCTGATAGCCGGCAGCGGGCTGCTTGCGTCGCCAGCCCTCTTCTGGATCGCCGAGCCGGGCGGGGAGGCTCACAATGCGATCGGCCTGGCCCCCATGCGGGACGTCGGCCTGGTCGCGCTGGCGATGACCATCGCGTTTCCGGTCTACGGCGGCGTCTATGGCTTGGCGGAGCGCAAGGCGGCCGAGGTGGGCCTCTCGGCGATCCAAGCCGGAGCCACACTTTCCGGCGCGACCCTGCTGACCATCCTCGGCGCCGTTCTGGTCGCCTTCGTCGGGACCCGCCTAGGGCGGACCAGGCCCACCTGCCTGGTGATGCTGCTGGCGACGATCGCCTACGCGCTGACCCTGGGCGCGCAGAGCCCGGCGCGGTACGTCCCCGGGCTCCTGCTGTTCGGCTTTGTCCAGCTGGCGCTGAACTCCTATTTCTTCGGCCTCGCCTCGGCGTTGGACCGATCCGGCCGCTGGGCTGCAGCGTTGCAGGGCTATTCGCTGATCCCCTATGCGCTTGGCCCGGGGCTGTTCGGAAGCCTGCTTCACGGCGGCAAACTGTCATCGCTGGCGTGGCCGGCCGTGGGCGTCAACCTGCTGGGGCTGGCCCTGCTTTCGCCGGTGCTGATCCGGCTCGAGCGCGGGCCGCTATCGGAGGACTTTGCCACCCCGGCCGACCGTCTCGCCTCTCACGCCCCGCCGCGCCGTTCGAGCTTCGGCGGCACGTAGAGCTCCAGGTAGGCGACGGCAATCCTGTGGGCTTCCTGCACCATCGGATCGACCAGGGCGTCGTACTCGATCAGCGATAAGCCGAACATCAGGTCCATCGCCTCCACCGCGCGGAAGAAGATCCGTGAGCGCTGAGGGAGGTCCGGCAGAACGAAGACGGCGTCGATGCTGCTTTCGAGCAACTCGCCATGACGAACGTCGGCGCCGCGGCTCGCCCGCTTGATGTCGGGCGGGGTCTTGGGGCCGAACATCAGTTTCTGGGCTGAGACGTTCTCGGAGAAATAGCCGCCGGCGCGCCGGGCGAATTCACGGACGATGTCCTGCCACGACGACACCTGCGGCATGGGCGCGGAAAACGCCTGGTAGAGTTCCTCGTCGTGAACCGACGCCAGCTCCGCGTAGAGCGCGTGGAGGTCGTCGAAAAAGTGATAGGTCGAGCTCTTCGGGATCCCGGCGGCGACCGCGACTTCCGGCAGGGTGATCTCGTCGACATCGCGGGTCTCCAGCAGTCGGCGGGCCTCCTCCAACAGAAGCTGGCGCCGCGCGCGGCCGCGCGCTTGGGTGCCCCCTCGCCTTCCCTTGCCCAGCATGACTTTGCCGCCCCCGGCTCCTCGCAATAGGTCAGCCAGCCAGATAGGCGTCGGCTGCGCCGCACACACGTTCGATGAATTCCGGCGCGAGCTGCCGGGCGAAAGCCGTCTCGTATCGCGTCTTGATCCAGCCCAGGTAGGTGCTCCCTCGCAGAAACAGGAACAGCGGCAGGGCGGCGCGTTGGTCAGCACTCAGCGGCCGAACCGCCTCATAGCCGTCGAACAGCGCTTCAGCCAAATCCTGATAGTCGCGCTCACCGAGCCGGAGGAACAGGACGGTCGCGAGTTCGAACATGTGCCAGCCGAAACCACAGTCGTCAAAATCGATCAGAACCAGTCCCCGCTCGTTGCGCAGCAGGTTCTCGGGCGCGAAATCCGCGTGGATGAGGCCGTATCGGTCGGCGCCCTTGCCGAACGTCGCAAGGTCTTCTGCGGCGCGATGGCGCGCCCGTTCGAGTAGCAAACGTTCCTGAGCGCTCAGCAGCGGCAAGTCCCAGAAGGGGCCCCAGAAGGGCTGCGGCCCGATCAAGCCCGCTTCGTCCCATGCGTGTCGCTGGAAAACCCCGGGCGGCGTCCAGCCCCCGGAGTGCTGATGAAGCCTGGCGGCCAACTCGCCCATGGCGAAAAACAGATGTTGCGGGCTCTCGCCGTCGAGATTCAGGCCGTCCTCGACGGAGCCGATCGGATCGCCTGGCAGCCACGCCAGCATATCGACCTGGCGGGTCTCGGGCACCTTGGGATGCGCGGCGTGGGCGAAGAGCTCGCCCGTCGCGGTCGGCAGCACGACGGGGACCTGCATCCCTTCCTCGGCCAGCGCCTGCATCCACGCCAGCTCCGAGTGCAGCGCCGCGTCGCAGTGATAGGCGTGGCGATGTACGCGAAGCGCTACCCGTCGGCCGTCCGGCCGGAAAGCCGAGAACACTGCGTTCTCCCGATGCTTCACGAGTGTGAGGTCGAGATAGCTGCCTGGCCAGTTCCGCAGCGCCTGTCGCGCCAGCAGCGTCAGGTGTTCAGCTTGTTGATCGGCCGAAAGGTCGTAGAAGGCCTGCCCCGTCGACATCAAATTTCTCCGAACACCTTGTCGAGCGCGGTCAGCAGAAAATCTGCGTTCTCGATGCTGAACACCATTGGCGGGCGCATCTTGAGGATGTTGTCGTGCGCGCCGATCCGACCCATCAACACGCCGGCGTCGCGCATCTTGTTGACCAGCGCCTTCGTCTGCTCAGGGGCAGGTGTCTTGCTGGCCCGGTCACGGACGAGCTCGAGACCGAAGAACAGGCCCAGACCGCGCACATTGCCGATGAGCTCGTACTTGTCCATTAGTCGGATCAGGCCCCGGCGAACATAATCGCCCACCCGGCCGGCGTTCTCGATCAGCCGCTCGTTCTCGATCACGTCGAGCACCGCCATGCCGGCGGCGGCCGAGACCGGGTTGCCTCCGAAGGTGTTGAAGTAGGTGGCGGCGCGGCCGAACGAGTCCACGAGGTCCTTCGGCGCCATGACTCCGCCGATCGGATGACCGGCGCCCATCGGCTTGCCCAGGGTCACGAGGTCCGGCGTCACGCCTTGCACCTGGTGGCCCCACATGCGCTGACCCGAACGACCGAATCCCGCTTGCACCTCGTCGGCGATAAAGAGGCCGCCGGCCTTGCGGACGATGGAAACGGCCTTAGCCAGATAACCCGGCACCAGGCGCGGCAGACCTTCGTTGGCGAACAGCGGATCGAACAGCAGCGCCGACATCCGCACCCCGTCACCGGCCAGCGACCGCACCGCCTCCGCCACGCGTTCGGCGAAGATCTCCGCCAGTTCGTCGTCCGAGCGGCCTTCTCCGTCGCGGTAGGGATCCGGAATTGGCACCGCACGGGCAAAGGGCGCGAACGCCTCCGGGACCGGGAAGGCCGTCGTCAAGGAGGCGAGCAGCTGCGAGTTGCCGTGGTAGTTGAACGTGCTGACGATCACCCCGTGTCCGCCGGAGCGGTGCCGCGCTATGCGCAGCGCCAATTCGTTCGACTCCGTGCCCGTGCAGGTGAACACCATGCTCGAGAGCGGCGCGTCGGCGGTCGCCAGCAGCCGCTCGGCATAGGCCACGACCGTCTCGTGCAAGTAGCGGGTGTGTGTGTTCAGGGTCTCCGCCTGGCGGCAGATCGCCTCCACCACATGCGGGTGGCAGTGACCGACGTGCGGCACGTTGTTGTAGACGTCGAGATAGCGGCGGCCATCCGCGTCCTCCACCCAGACGCCCTCGCCGCGGACGAGCTGGACAGGCTTGTCGTAGAACAGGGGCGCATAGGCGCCGAGCGCGTCCTGACGGCGCCTCAGAAGAATGTCGTCTGGCGTCATGCGAGAGGTCTTTCAACCAGCGTGGTTTGGGCGAGCATCGCGCAGGCGTCCGGCGACGAGGAACCAGGCCGCCGCCGCCGCCGCCAGCGCGCTCAGGGCGAGCAGCACATCACGATCCGACTGGATGCAGGCGATCAGCACGACCACCGAAAGCACGAGCACGGCGCCAGCGGTGACGACGCCGCCTGGCGCGCGATAGGGCCGCGCCAGCCCGGGCCGCCGCAGGCGCAGGCGGATGAACCCCGCCAGCATCACCACGTAGGAGGCGCTCAGCAGGAGCACCACGGCGACCAGGATCTTGCTCGGGGATACGAAGGACAGCGGAAAACCGATGGCGCCGACGACGAGCAGGGCTGCGGCCGGCGCGCCGGCGTGGTTGCTCCACGCCAACTGTTGCGGCGCATAGGCGTCGCGGGCGAGCGCGAAGAGCTGCCGGGAGGCGCCGTAGATCAAGGAGAACATGGTGGCGATGAGCCCCAGCACCGCCCCGCCGCCGACCACGGGCGCAAGCCATCGTGTGGCGCCGGGCGAGACCGCGCTCATCGCTGCATAGAGCGGGTCGTCAGCTTTCGCCACGCGTTCGACCCCGCCGGCCCCCGGCCCGAGCACGAGGACGCACAGCGCGGTGATCATCAGCACGGCGATGGCCGCGGCGACGCCCTTGGGGATGTCGCGCCCTGGCTCGCGCGCCTCCTCCGCGGAGGTGGCGATCTGTTCGATCGACAGGAAGAGCCAGATGGCGAATGGAATGCAGGCGAAGACGCCGGCCCCGCCGATGGAAATTTGGCCGCTGGTTGCGAGGTTGTGCGCCGAAAAGTGCGGCGCCATCGCCACGCCGAACACCAACAGGGCGACGACCGCAAGCGCGCCGGCGACCAGCAAGGCGGCGAGCGCCTCGCCGACGCCACGAACGTGCAATGCAATGATCGCGATGAACAGGGCGAGCTTCAGCGGCGCCCCGCCGACACCTAGCACCGAACGGGCATAGGCGGAGATGAACTCCGCCGCGGCGCCGGAGCCAATGGCCAATGCGGTGAAGACGGCGACCCCGACCGCATAGCCGGCGGACCGTCCAAACGCGGCTTCGCAGTAGGTGTAAAGGCCGCCGGCGTTTGGCAGGGCGCTGGCCAGCTCAGCGACACAGAGCGCCAAGCCGAAGCAGAGCATGCTCATGAGGCCGGTGGCGACCAGCATATTGCCCCAGCCGCCGACGGCCAGGCCGTAGTTCCAGCCGGCGAACTGCCCGGCGACAACTAGGCCCACGCCAAGGCCCGCGATCTCCTTCCACCCGATCGCCGCCTTTTCCAGAGCCATGGACCGAACCTTTAGGACGCGCGCTCGCGCTATAAATTCGAATATAAACTGGTTTTAATTCTGTCAACGGACAGTGTTGGGCGGTGTATCGAAACGGCGGTCGGCCCGCAGCCGTGCGATCAGTTGCGCACGCAATTCGCCGGGGTTGCGCAGCCACTGCCGGCGCAATTGCGAGACCTCGGAGGGGACGTAGGCGCGAAAGGCCTGCGGGGGCGGCGGCCCCATCGTCTTGACCAGCCAGTTCAGCAGTTCGGCGGTCTCCGCGTCGCTGAGCTTAGACGTCGCGGTGCCCGGCACCTGGACCAGATACTCCCGGCCCCCGTCGACCCAGAGAAACTTGCCGACCTCGCCCCGTAGATTCGGCACGCGTCCGGCCTGGCCGCTGCCGTCGGGAAGATGGCAGCCCTGGCAGCTGAGCATGTAATTGACATGCGGGGAGCGGTCGCCGGCGGCGGGCACGTCGACTGCTTTGGCCACGCTCGATGTGAAGAGCGCGCCGGTTGCGATCGCCGCCGCCAGGCGACGTCGGGCGCGGCTGGCGGGAGTCACGGCGCGCCCATCAGCACGGAACGCTCGATCCGGAAATTCGTCCACTGAGGCGCGAGCGGCGCGATGAACAGATTTTCGGTCCGATAATGGGCGATGCGCCAGCCTTCGTGGGTACGCCGGAAACGCACCTGCAGACGGCTGGAGCGAACAAGCGAGGCGCCGTCCGCGTGGATCCATGGCTGGAACTGGACCCAGCGCCCCTCCGCTTCCCCGCCCGTCACGGCGATCTGCTCACTGCAGAGGTAGTGGGTGTTGAACACCAGGCGGGGTTCACGTGCGTAGAAGTTCAGGAAGAAGGCGCGGATCTCCCCGCGGCCGTTTTGCCGTCCGAACGCGCTTCCATGGGTCGAGCCCACTCCCTCCCAGACCCCGTCTTCGGTGTACAGGTCGGCAATGGCTTGGGCCCGTTCAGCGTCGGCCATGGCGGGCTCGGCCAATGGCGCGTCGCAGAGGAACATGTAACGGCCGATCAGCTGGCGGATTTCGGCTTCCGCACGCAGCGCTGCGACCTCGGTTTCGAGCGCCGCCAACCTCGCGGCGAGATCGTCCGGCGCGGGCATCAGTCCGCTGGCCCGAGCACGACGGACGTCGAGCAATTATAGACCGCCCCGACTGCGGTCCCCAGGCACCAGTCGGCGTCATTGGTGGTCGACGGCTGGTAGACCGGCGTGTCGCCCTCGCTGCGCTGGCACGAGCAGCGGCCGCAAGCGGCCTTACCGCAGCAGTCGTTGTAGGAGATGATGTAGTTCTTGCCGTCCACCGGATTGCGGCAGGTACCGACCCAGGTGATCGGCGAAGGCTCGGTCCCGGGCGGACAGGATGAGGCCGAGCCGCCGCAGCACGCGCACAGAAAGCCGTCGATCCCGCAATACCGCCAATAGGCGCACGACGTCGGATCGCCGTGCTCGCCCGGCTGCGCCGGATTGGGCGCGCGCTCGGCGGAGGCGCGTGCGACGGGCAACAGCGGCGTGGCCGCGGCGCCTGCGGTCAGCGCGCCGCCAAGTCTGCCGAAGAAGCTGCGGCGGGAGATGCGGCGCGCGGCGCGGCGCGCCATTCGTTCTGCAATTCGGTCGAACCTGTTCATGGGTGATCCTCAGACCCGATCAAGCGCCAAAAGCGAGGACCTTGCGCTTGCGATATTCCTGGAGTGTCGCGACGCCCTGATCACGCGCTTCAAAGAGGCTTTCGAGGTGCTCACGATTGTTCACGAGACCCTTGGCGGCGACCCGGCCGGCCGCGTCGAGGAGGACCGCATGCGGCAGCTTGGAGACTTCGTACGCCAGGCCGAGTTCGGTCGAGAGCACCAGGGGGAAGGCGCCGAGCGCATGCTTGGTGACCATCCGGTGCTGCGCCTCCAGATCGCCGTCGCTCGCGAGGATCAGGCGCAGCTCCGAGCCTTGCTCCCGGACGATCGACTTGATCACCGGGATCAGCGACTTGCAGATCGGGCAGCTCGGCGACAGGAAGAACAGCAAGGTGGAGACCGGTGAGGCGCCGCCGATCTCGACCGCTCGGCCGTCTATCGCGGTGAGGGTGAAGCGCGGGGCGGCGTCCCCCACCTTGGGACCGCCGGACAGCGAGAGCGCTCCAACGGGCCCGAGGCGCTCGTGCAGCGTCCCGACCTGGCGCAACAGCGCCAGCAGGACGATACCAAGGGCGACAAGCAGCACCCATTGGGCCACGACGGCGGCGACGAGGGCGGGGATCATGTCGGGTTCCTTGCCGGCAAGGCGATGAGCTGATCGAGAAAGACATAGAGAAGGACGAGCGTGAGGCCGGCGCCGACCAGGCCCACGCCGTCGAGCCAAACGAACGGGCGGGGGTCGGCCGGCGCGAAGCCGATGAGAGCGAACACCGAAAGGCCGAGATTGCGGCCGACCATGGCCGGCCGGATCCGCGGCCGTTTTGCGGAAAACCCCAGGCAGCCGCAGTCGATCTCGCGGTCGCCGCGGCGCAGCGCCCAAGCCACCAGGGCCGCGTAGGCGACCAGCAGAGCGATGCAGATCCCGAGCCCGATTTCGCGGACCACGGCGACCGGCGCGCAGGCGCCGGCGCCGGCGAGCGCCTCCATCACGGGCGTCAGCACCGCGAGCGCCGGGGCGGCGTGACCGAACACCTTGTAGCCCTCTAAAACGCCCGCGAAGCGTCGGCGTTGAGCCAGCTTGTGCGCCGCCGCGGCGAGGAACAGTCCGCCCGTCGCCACTCGCGCGACCAGAGGGAAAAGCGGATCGGTCATCGCGTCGCCGCCTGGCCGACGGGGGCGGGCTGGATGACCGTCATCTCGTCGCTGAGGTCCCCGATCGTGCGCAGCTTACCTCCGCTGGACGGGTCGAGCACTTCGAGATCGCGCGCGCCGAACAGGACCGTATAGAGGAGCGGCGAGGCATCTTCGCTGATCGCCACCGAGCTTGCGGGGCGATCGAGCTTGAAACGGCTCAGCCGCTGGTGCGTCCTCACGTCGAAAACCCAGATCTCCACGCCCGGGTCCTTGTGCGTGTCCCGGGGCCCGATGTGCATCAGCGCGAAGATGCGGCCGGTGGAGGCATGGTAGGCGACCGGCTGCAGCCCCCCAAGGCGCCAGCCGTCGTCGCCGGGGCCAAGCAGCGACCAGGTCTCCTTCACAAGCGGCGCAGGGCCGGAAGCGTCGACCAGCACCGCCCTGCTGTCGAAGGTGAAGAACAGCCACGATTTCGGGCCGACCCGGACCGGCCTCTCGTTCGCCGGGTCCTTGGGATCGAACAGCGGGCGCGACACCGCGCCCAACGTCGCCTTGCCGCTGTCCTCGAGCGTAACCGTCTGCAGCGAACCGTCCTGGCATTGCATGAAGAACGATCGCGCACCGTTCGGATAGGCGAGCGCACAGCCCGCTGTCGCGAACTCGCCGACCAGCTTTTCCTGCTGGAGGTCGACGATGGTCACCGACTGCTCCGGCGTGAAGTTATAGATGATCGAGAAACGCCCATCGTCGGTGATCGGCATCGAGCTCAGGAACGGCAACGACATGAAGCGCTTGGGCGGAATCACCACCTCGGCGCCGGGCTCGAGCGTGGCTACGTCGTAGAAGGTCACCACATCGGTGCGCTCGCCACGGGTGTTACGCGAAAAGTAGGTCGACGGCACGGCGAAGCTGCGACCGTCCGGGGCGAGTTGAAGGACCCCATGCGCCATGCCGGCGCTGATCATGCCCAGAAAGGCTCCGCTGTCCGCGTCCAGCAGATAGGCGCGGCCGTCCGTCATGTGCGTGAAGGAGACATCGTTCAGCCAGACCCAGTGCGGCTTCAGCTGCCCGGCCAGTTCGACCCGGCTCAAGGTCTCCGGCTTCAGCTGCGCGTCCGCAGGGCCGGCCGCGAGAAGCAATCCCAATGTGGCGAGGAGAGCGCCAGTACGTGTCATGCTCATCCGACCGCCGCCTACTTTTTGGTTGCGAGGAACGCGATCAGATCGGCCCGGGCGTGCGCATCGGGCAGGCCGGCGAACGGCATCTTGTTGCCTGGCACGATGGTCGCGGGAGAGGCGATGAACTTGTCGAGGTTCGGCGTGGTCCAGGTGATCCCGGCCTTGGCCATTCCCGGGGAGTACATGTAACCCGGAACCGTCCCGGCCCTACGGCCGACCACGCCGTCAAGGTGCGGGCCGATCGTCGAGCCCTTGCCCGCTTCCAGCGAATGGCAAATCGCGCAGCGGGCGAAGACCTTTTCCCCCGCCGCCGCGTCCTGGGCCCTTGCCATCGGCGCGCTGGCCAGCAGCAGAGGCAGTGCGACATAAGCCCAACGCTTGAGACCCATCTGACCGCCTCCTGCTCCAAACACGCTTGTTGCTCGCGAAATTAGTGTGAATCTCCCCGAGAGGGAGCTGCTTGCGGGTGGTAAGCTCACCCGCCCGGAGAGCCTTACTCAAAAATTCGGTCAATTGAAGTGGTAGCTCAGACTCACGCCGTACCATCGCGGGCGTGCGAAGGTCTGCTGTGTGAACCCGAACGGCCCGGAGAGGTCCAAGTTGTAGACGCGGTAGGACTTGTTGGTCACGTTGTTGACGAATGCCGCGAGTTCGACGTTCGGCTTGTCCAGGGTGTATGAGATCCGCACATTGCCAATGACCCGCGAATTTTCGAGATCTACGGGGGCGTTGAACGTCGAGAAGTACTGACGGCCGTCGTACTTCCAGTCGGTCTGAACGGCGGCCTCGCCCGGACCCACGTCAAACGCATAGCGGCCGAGCATCCCGAAGCTGACCTTCGGAGCCTGCGGCATGCGGCGGTTCACGACATCGCCGGCCGGCAGCGTCACGTTGCGTACTGTCGCGTCGAGGAAGGTGGCGAAGGTCTGCAGATAGAGGCCGTGAATGGGTTGAGTGTTGAATTCGACTTCCAACCCATTCACCTCGGCCGGCTTGTTTCGGATCGTCAGCGCCACTCCGACCGTCTCGAACGACTGGTAGTTGTGGTAGTCGTAGTGAAAGGCAGCAGCGTTGAGGTGGGAGGTCCGGTCGAACAGCGTCAGCTTCATGCCGGCTTCGTAGTTCGTCAGCACCTCGCTTTTGAACGGAATGGTCGACGGATCGAACGGCGGGAACACCGGAGTGCCAAAACCCCCACTCTTCGTGCCGCGGTTCACGCTTACATAGAAAAAGGCGTTTCGGTTCGGCTTATAATCGATTTCACCTTTTGCGGAGTAATTCCCCATCTCGAGTTTGGCGAATTGCGAGAACGTCAAGCTGTTGAAGGCGAAGTCGTGCACGCCGTTTTCGGCGTGATCATAATCGTAGTTTTTCCAGTCTTTTGACACTCGCGCTCCAGCAATGATGCTGAACTGATCATTCAGCTTGTACTCCGCCTGGCCGAAGGTCGCGAGCGACTCGGTATTGAGGATAGTCCGATAGTCCTCGCGCAGACCGAAGGC
>Ga0105239_10010278_pt1 | contig 10483 bp, 10 predicted proteins | sample KBSC44metaG_FD_92761 | JGI IMG/M metagenome (GOLD analysis project Ga0105239, IMG submission 92761) | Corn rhizosphere microbial communities from Kellogg Biological Station, Michigan, USA - KBS C4-4 metaG | ecosystem: Host-associated > Plants > Roots > Rhizosphere > Soil | place: Michigan, USA...
CCCTTGATCTCAGCCAGCGTGTAGCCGAGCGTGCTCAGGAAGTTCTCGTTGGCGTCGAGCACGTTGCCGTTCATGTCGAACTCGATCACGGCCTGGGAGGTGCGGATCGCCGCGATCTGGCCGGCGAAATCCGCCGCCTTCAGCTTCCGCTGCGTGACGTCGGAGGCGTATTTCACCACCTTGATCGGAGACCCCTCGTCGTCGAGAATTGGATTGTAGGATGCGAGGATCCAGACCTCCCTGTTGCCCTTGCCGCAGCGCTTGAACTCGCCGGAGCGGAATTCGCCACGATTGAGGCTGACCCAGAAATCCCGATAGGCCGCAGTGTCGCGCTCGTCCGCCGCGACGAACATGCTGTGGTGCCTGCCCCTGATCTCGGCCAGCGAATAGCCCATCGTGTCGAGAAATTGATCATTGGCGTCGATGATGGTGCCGTCGAGGTTGAATTCGATCACCGCCTGCACACGCCCGATCGCCGCGATCTTCCCGGCATCCTCGATGCTGTGCATCTTCTGGGCGGTCACGTCGGAGGCGAACTTGATGATCTTGACCGGCTTGCCGTCGACCAGCACGGGATTGTAGCTCGCCTGGATCCAGATCGGGCGATTGCCCTTGCCCAGGCGCTTGTATTCACCGGAGCGAAACTTGCCGTTTCCCAGATCGGCCCAGAAGGCACGATACTCGCTGCTGTCGCGCCGATCCGCTGCTACGAACATCGAATGGTGCTTGCCTCGGATGTCAGCCAGCGAATAGCCCATGGTATCGAGGAAGTTCTGATTGGCCGTGATGATCGTGCCATCCATGTTGAACTCGATCACGGCCTGCGAGCGGTTGATCGCATCGACCTGAGCCAGCGCGTCGCGCGCGCTCGAATTGCCTCGCCAAAATGACATCAGGCGCCCTTCTCTCGGTCCATCGGAATGCGTGGCGGCACCCGCCAGCGGGCCGCTTTGCCGTAAACTTGCGGACAATGAATTCCCACAGGGGTGGAAAGATTTGCTTAAATGGTAGCAAATTCAGCGTGTTAGCTTATCTTGAGTTGTACCTTGATGCGCTATTCCCCACGAAGATGTAAGAATATGGCAGCTGACTTTATCCCGTTACCACAAAACGTATTCGGCGCTCACGGCGCCCAACGACGCGACCTGACCGGATGTTGATACTCGCCATTGATACGGCCCTCGACCATTGCGCAGCCGCTGTTCTCGACACCGATTCGGCCGTGATGCGCGCGCAGGAAACGCAATCCATGAAGCGCGGCCATGCCGAGGCGCTGATGCCGCTGGTTGCGCGCGTGATGCAGCAGTCCGGCGTCGCCTTTGGGGATCTCGACCGGATCGCGGTCACCACCGGTCCTGGAAGTTTCACCGGCCTGCGGGTCGGACTTTCGGCCGCGCGCGGCATTGCATTGGCCGCGCACAAACCGGTCGTCGGTGTCACCACGCTCTCCGCCTACGCGGCGCCTGTCGTCACTGAGAACGGCCCAAATCCGGTGATATCGGCGATCGACGCCCGGCACGGCCACGTCTACTACCAGGTCGTAAGCGGCAGCGGCGATGAACTGGTCGCGCCTCAGGTGGCGGCGATCGAGGACGTGCTGGCGGTCGCGCGGCTTGGCGCCCCGCATCTCCTCGGCAATGCCGCGTCGATGCTGGCGGAGCGCTGGCCTGTTGACGCGGCAGCGCCGGTTGCGGTCGACACCCAGGTAGGACCCGACATCGCTTGGGTCGCCTGGCTCGGAGCCGCGGCGGATCCCGCGCACGCTCCCGCCCGGCCGTTCTATCTGCGCGCGCCCGACGTGAAGCCGCCGGCCGGCATGGCGACCGATAGGGTGCATACGGCCGCCTCACAATGAACATGTTCTTCGGGTGGCTGAGCCGCCACAAACCACTGATCGAGCCTGCCTCGCTGCGCGATGCGGCGCGTCTCGCCCAGCTTCACGCAGCCTCGTTTCACCGCGGCTGGGGGGAAGGCGAATTCGAAGCGATGCTGGCCGAGCGCAACACGCTCGTCCATCGTCTGCGGCTTGGGCGTAAGGTCGTGGGGTTCATCGTCTCGCGGATCGGCGCCGATGAGGCAGAGATTTTATCGGTCGCACTTGACCCAAATCAGCGCGGCCGCGGGTTTTCTCGTGATCTGCTGCTGCAGCATCTCGGGCATCTGGCAGGCCGCGGGGTCCGGACCGTCTTCCTCGAGGTGGAGGAAAACAACCAGCCGGCCCGCAGGCTCTATGAACGCGCCGGATTTGCGACCGTCGGCCGACGGGAACGCTATTATCTGCAACCCGGCGGAGAACAGCTCAATGCGCTTCTGATGCGCCGGGACTTGTCGTAAACTGCGCTTGGTGGCAGAAAGCGCATCCTTGAGGCGAGACACAATGACCTCCTTGAAAACCACGTCAGCGCTCACGTCGACCGGCATCGAGGCCCGTTGCGCCGCAACCGGCATGCGAATGACCGAGCAGCGCCGGGTGATTGCCCGCGTGCTCGCCGAAGCCGTCGACCATCCCGACGTTGAGGAGCTCTACCGCCGCTGCGTCGCGGTCGATGACAAGATCTCGATCTCGACGGTCTACCGCACCGTGAAGCTGTTCGAGGATGCAGGCATCATCGAGCGGCACGACTTCCGCGAAGGCCGCGCCCGTTATGAGCAGATGCGCGACAGCCATCACGACCACCTGATCAATCTGCGCGACGGCAAGGTGATCGAGTTCACTTCTGAGGAAATCGAGAAGCTGCAGGCGGAGATCGCGCGCAAGCTCGGCTACAAGCTGGTCGACCACCGCCTCGAGCTCTATTGCGTGCCTCTCGACGAAGACACGAATGGCTGACGCGGCTGAGAACCTCGATCTCGTCATTTTCGATTGCGATGGCGTGCTGGTCGACAGTGAGGTGATCTCCTGTCAGGCCCATGCCGAGGTGCTGAGCCTGTGCGGCTATCCGATTACGGCGGCCCAGGTGTTCGACCGCTTTCTCGGCCGCTCGTTGAAGCAGGCGAAGGTGGAGGTCGAGGCGGAGCTCGGCCGCAGCCTGCCCGACGATTTCAATGCCCAGCTTCAGGATCGGCTGTTCGGCGCCTTCGCGCGCGATCTGCAAGTCGTTCGCGGGATTCCCGAGGCGCTTGACGCCATCGACCGGCCGGTCTGCGTCGCCTCCTCCGGTTCGCATCAGCGCATGCGCGTGAGCCTTGGCGCCACCGGGCTCTACGACCGTCTCGCCCCGCACATCTTCTCTGCCTCGCAGGTCGAGAACGGCAAGCCGGCCCCCGATCTGTTCCTGTTTGCCGCGGCGCAGATGAAGGCGCGGCCAGCGGCGTGCGTCGTCATCGAGGACAGCCTCGCCGGAATAAGGGGGGCCGTCGCCGCCGGCATGTCCGTGCTCGGCTTTCATGGCGGCAGCCATTGCCGGCCGGGCCACGCGGACAGCCTGCGGGCGGCCGGTGCCACCCTGGTTTTCGACGATATGCGCCGATTACCGGGCATTCTGAGCCGATTGGGCAAGAAAGAGGCCCCGATCGCTGGATTTTCTGCCGCCTAGCCTATATCTGACGACCGCGCCGGGATTGGCGCGCCCCGACCGCATGCAGGGTCCATGACGCCGCCGCGCAAGCTGCACATCAAGTCCTATGGCTGCCAGATGAATGTCTACGATGCCCAGCGCATGGTCGACACGCTGGGAGGCGTGGGCTTTGTCGAGACCGCCGATGCCGGCGACGCCGATCTCGTGATCCTCAACACCTGCCACATCCGCGAGAAGGCCTCGGAAAAGGTCTATTCGGAGCTGGGGCGGCTGCGGGTGGCGAAGGAGGATGCCGCGCGGGCAGGCCGCACGATGCAGATCGCGGTCGCCGGCTGCGTGGCCCAGGCCGAGGGCGAGGAGATCATCGCACGCGCGCCCGCCGTTGACGTCGTGGTCGGGCCGCAGAGCTACCATCATCTGCCGGAATTGCTGGCGCGCGCCGGCCGGGGCAATCGGGCCATCGACACCGAATTCCCGGCGGAGGACAAGTTCGGCTTTCTGGCCAGGCCCAGCGCCGCTGCCATCCGCGCCCGCGGCGTGTCGGCGTTCGTGACCGTGCAGGAGGGCTGCGACAAGTTCTGCACCTTCTGCGTGGTGCCTTATACCCGCGGCAGCGAGATGTCGCGGCCGGTCGAGAAGATCGTCGACGAGGTCAGGGAGCTCGCCGATAATGGCGTGCGCGAGATCACCCTGATTGGACAGAACGTCAACGCCTATCACGGCGAAGGTCCCGATGGCCGGTCCTGGACACTGGGGAGGCTGCTGCACCGGATTGCCGACGTCGCCGGCGTCGCGCGGATCCGCTATTCGACCAGCCACCCCAACGACGTTGACGACAGCCTGATATCAGCGCATCGCGATCTGCCGGCGCTGATGCCGTTCGTGCACCTTCCGGTTCAGTCCGGGTCCGACCGCATCCTCAGCGCGATGAACCGCAAGCATGACGCGGCCGCATATCTTGATGTTGTCGACCGTTTTCGAGCGGCCCGGCAAGACATTGCATTCTCTTCAGATTTCATTGTGGGGTTCCCGGGGGAGACCGAGGAAGATTTTCGCGCCACTCTCGCGCTTGTCGACCAAATCGGCTACGCTGCTGCCTATTCGTTCAAATATTCGCCGCGACCGGGCACGCCGGCGGCGGACATGCAGGAGATGGTGTCAGCGACCGAGATGGACGAACGATTGGAGCGGCTCCAGAGTTTGATCGATAGCCAGCAATCGGCCTTCAACAGGGCTGCGATTGGCACCGTCGTCGACGTGCTGTTCGAGCGCGCCGCCCGGAATCCCGGTCAGATCGTCGGGCGGACAGCCTATCTGCAACCAGCTCATGTGATGGCGTCTCCTGACATCATTGGTCGGATCCTGCCGGTGAGGATCGACAGCCTCGAGCGCTACAGTCTGCTCGGCAAACTCGTAAGCGCAACGGCGGGCCCGCCCGCCGGGTCGACCGCATCCCTCGTCACCATCGGAGCCTGAGCCCTTGCCCAAGAGCGCATCGGATTCGTCTTCCCTCGCTCCCAGCCGCAAGTTCGACCGCGACATGTCCACGCCCCCTGAGACACAGGTCGTCATCGATTTCGACGACAACCGTGCCGCTTCGGCGCTGGTCGGCCCGTACGGGCAGAATCTGGCGCTGGTTGAACGCCGGCTTGGCGTCGTGGTCGACTCCCGCGGCAACCACATCACGATCGGCGGCTCCCGCGACGGCTGCGATGCCGCGCGGCGGGTGCTGGAAGCGCTTTATGCGCAGGCGCTGCAGGGCCACGATCTGGCCCAGGGTGATGTCGATGGCGCGATCCGCGCCGTGGTCGCACAAGGCTCGCTGTTCGAGTTCGACGCCAAGAACACGAAGAACGCGTTCGAGAGCATCAACCTGCGCAAGCGCCCGGTGCGCGCCCGCACGGCGGCGCAGGATTCCTACATTCGCGCCTTGAAGCGCCACGAGCTGGTGTTCGGCATCGGTCCGGCCGGCACCGGCAAGACCTGGCTTGCGGTCGCGCATGCGGCCCAGCTGTTCGAGCGCAAGGAGGTCGACCGCATCATCCTGTCGCGTCCGGCCGTGGAGGCCGGCGAGCGGCTCGGCTTTCTGCCCGGCGATCTGCGCGAGAAGGTCGATCCCTATCTGCGGCCGATCTACGACGCGCTGTACGACCTCATGGACGCGCGCATCGTGGAGCGCGCGCTGCAGGCGGGCGAGATCGAGATCGCGCCGCTCGCCTTCATGCGCGGGCGCACACTGACCAATGCGGCGATCATCCTCGATGAGGCGCAGAACACGACATCGATGCAGATGAAGATGTTCCTGACCCGGCTCGGCGAGAACAGCCGCATGATCATCACCGGCGATCCGTCCCAGGTCGATCTGCCGAACGGGCAGACGTCGGGCCTTGCCGAAGCCGCCCGCCTGCTCGACGGCGTCGAGGGGATCGCCCAGGTCAAGTTCACCGGCGAAGACGTCATTCGCCACGAATTGGTGGCCCGCATCGTTGCGGCCTACGAGGGCCCGAAGGCCCGCTGATCTTAAGAGCAAGCTCGCCGATCGGCGCGTGATTTCGGCGCCATCCGCACAGAACTCGACCAGGATGCCACAAAGTCCAAGCCCAACCACCGAGGTGATCGTCGCAGCCGACTGCTGGCAGGACCAGCCCGCCGCCGAGGACGTCATACATCGCGCCATTGTCGCCGCTGCGGATATGATCGATGCCGATGTCGGCGACGCCGAGATCGCGGTCATGCTGACGGACGATGCGGGCATCCGCACCCTGAACAGCAATTGGCGCGGCATCGACAAGCCGACCAACGTGCTGTCGTTTCCGGCGCTGCAGCCGACCGGCCCGCGGGGCGACGACGATGCGCCGCGCATGCTCGGTGACATCGCCATCGCCTACGAGACGATGCGGCGCGAGGCCGACGACGAAGGCAAGCCGTTCGAGCACCATCTCAGCCATCTCACCGTGCACGGCTTCCTGCATCTGATCGGCTACGATCATGAGACCGACGGCGAGGCCGAGGAGATGGAGGCGCTGGAGACCGAGATCCTCGCGCATCTCGGCATCCCCGATCCCTATGCCGACCGGGAGCGGATGGATTGACCATGGCCGATTCCGAGCCCATCCACGACAATCCGCGCAACACGCGCAATCTTCCGGTCGTGGTCCCTCCGGCCGAGCTCGGACGTTCGCCGAGCGAGAACTGGCTCTCGCGGGCACTGCGCAACCTGTTCGGCTGGAAGGGCGGCGGGTCGATGCGCGACGACCTTCAGGTCGTGCTCGACGCTTCGACGCCCGACGATATCGGCTTCTCTGCAGTCGAGCGCACGCTGCTGCGCAACATCCTCGATCTGCACGAGCGCCGGATCGCCGACGTGATGGTGCACCGCGCCGACATCGTCGCGGTCAGGCGCGACATTCCGCTCGGCGAGCTGATGAGCCTGTTCGAAAGCGCCTCGCATTCGCGGCTCGTCGTCTACAACGACACGCTCGACGATCCCGAGGGCATGGTCCACATCCGCGACCTGCTCGCCTTCATGACCGCGCAGGCCCGGGTCTCCGACGAGGTGAAGGCCAGACGCAAGAAGCCGCTGCCTGCCGGGCTCGATCTGAAAGCGGTCGATCTCGCGATGCCGCTGTCGGACGCCAACATCATCCGCAAGCTGCTGTACGTGCCGCCGTCGATGCGCGCGATCGACCTGCTCGCGCAGATGCAGGCCTCGCGCATCCATCTGGCGCTCGTGGTCGACGAATATGGCGGCACTGACGGGCTGGTGTCGATCGAGGACATCGTGGAGCAGATCGTCGGCGAGATCGACGACGAACACGACAGCGACGAGCCGCCCGCGATCGTGCGGCAGGCCGACAATTCCTTCATCGCCGATGCCCGCGCCAGCCTCGACGACGTGCGCCGGGTGATCGGCGAGGAGTTCGTGACGGGAGAGGCGGGCGAAGGGGTGGAGACGCTCGGCGGATATCTCGTCAACCATGTCGGCCGGCTGCCGGTGCGCGGCGAGTTGATCTCCGGCCCCGGCAATTTCGAGGTCGAAGTGCTCGATGCCGATCCGCGCCGGGTCAAGCGGCTGCGCGTCGCGGCCCGCAAGGAGCGGCCCGTGCCGCGCACGCCGCGCGAGAGCCGGCGCCGCGAGCCCATGCCCGACGCTGGAGCCACGCCGGAACCTCCGCGGGCGTCCGATTCTCAGCCGCCCACCGGCGATGACAACAATCCGCTGTCCGGCGACGGAGCGAGTCCGCGGTGATCAGCCTGTCCAAGATCCGTGGCTTTGCCCTCTGGATCGTGCTGGCCTGGGGCTGGAAACGCGCCGGCATTGCGCTCCTTGCCGGCGCCCTGTCGGCGTTCGCCATGGCACCGTTCAATGCCTGGCCGGTGCTGATCATCACCTTTCCGGTCGTGGTCTGGTTGATCGATGGCGCCGCGGCGGGGAGGCGAGGCGGCATCCCGGCGGCGGCGTTGTCCGGGTTCTGCTTCGGCCTCGGCTACTTCGTGCCGGGCCTGTATTGGATCGGCAACGCCTTCCTGGTCGATTCGGAGACCTTCGCCTGGCTGATCCCCTTCGCGGTGCTCGGACTGCCGGCCTATCTCGCTCTCTTTCCCGCGCTCGGCTTCGCCCTGGCGCGTCTGATCTGGACCCGCGATCCGACCCGCGTCCTGGCTCTGGCAGTGTGCCTCACGGCCAGCGAATGGCTGCGCGGTCACGTCTTGACCGGCTTTCCCTGGAACACGTTCGGCTACGCCCTGTCCCAGCCGCTCGCGCTGGTGCAGACAAGCTCGCTGATCGGCCTGTGGGGCATGACGTTCCTGGTCATCGCGATCTTCGCCAGTCCGGCGGTGCTGATCGACGGCAAGAGCTGGCGAGACGCGTGGCGGGTGCCGGCGTCGGCCGCCGCCCTGCTCGTGGCGATGGGCGTGTTCGGCGCGATCCGGCTCGCCCTGCATCCGACGGCACTGGTCGGCGACCTCAAGCTCCGGATCATGCAGCCGAACCTGCAACAGGACGCCAAATTCAATTACGGCGCCAAGGCCGAGGTGATGCGCCGCTATCTGGCGCTGTCCGACCGGGCCTCGGGCCCGCACGCGACGGGGGTTCGTGACGCCAACATTCTGATCTGGCCCGAATCGGCGTTCCCGTTCTTTCTGACTCGCGAATCGGACGCCATGGCTCAGATCGCCAACCTGCTGCCACCCGGAACCGTGTTGATCACCGGTTCGGTACGCGCCCCCGATGGGCCGCGGAACGCGCCCGTCACGCGGGCCTACAACTCGATCTATGTGATCGATCACGACGGCGGGGTGCTGTCGATTTACGACAAGCTCCACCTCGTCCCGTTCGGGGAGTATCTCCCATTCCAGGACTGGATGGAAAGGATCGGCTTCGAACAGCTCACCAAAGTGCAAGGCGGCTTCATTCCCGGAACGGCACGACGCAACCTGGACGTGCCACACGCTCCGCGAGTTCTCCCGTTAATATGCTACGAGGCCATCTTTCCGAACGAAAGTGCGCCTAAAGACGGAAGACCTGGGTGGATCGTCAACTTGACTAATGACGGCTGGTTCGGTGTATCGACCGGTCCTCATCAACATCTGCAGCAGGCACAGTGGCGCGCAGTGGAGCAAGGGCTTCCATTAGTTCGATCTGCGAACACCGGAATCTCCGCGGTGATCGATCCCGTCGGCCGTATCATCGCTCAATTAACCCTAGGCGCAGAGGGCATTCTCGACTCGGCGCTGCCTGTTGCGCTGCAGCCGACGATCTATGCGAAGGCCGGTGATATTCCCGCCGTCGTCCTGTTAGTGACCGCCCTGGTGGTCGTTCTGCGCCGACGTGTTGCTCAAAAGCTTCCCTGACACCTACAAAGTCCCGATTCTTTCCGCCGGCGTAAGATTTTTTTTGACAAGCAAAACTCCAAGTGTTGACAGATCGCTGCTGCAATTCGCATTGTCGCGCGGCAGCATCATCCGTTCAGTTCGTTGCTCGACCGGTCCTTCGTTAGTACGACATGCGAGCAGAAATTGACGGCGCGAGCGCCTCAGGCATACTGCAACCGCCTCGTTCCGGGGCCCTGACTTCTAAGGAGCTTAGAGATGTCGACGAAAGCGCCCAATCCTGTTGACAAGCACGTCGGCAGCAGGGTGCGGATGCGCCGTATCATGTTGGGCATGAGCCAGGAAAAACTCGGTGAGGCTCTCGGGCTCACGTTCCAGCAGATACAGAAATACGAAAAAGGCACCAATCGTGTCGGCGCCAGCCGAATCCAGCAGATCTCAGAGGTTCTGCAGGTCCCCGTGTCCTTCCTGTTCGAAGGAGTTCCGAGTGGCGGGACTAACGGTGAAGCCTTTGGCGAAGGTGCTTCTCCCGCCTATGTGTCTGATTTCCTGGCCACCTCTGAAGGACTGGCGTTGACCCGCGCATTCACGCGGATCCACGATTCTAAGCTTCGTCGCAGCATCGTCGACCTGGTCGAACAGATCGCCGATCGCGAAGCTCCGGAAGACGGCTAGTATCCAAGGCGCTGACATCAGCGCTGCTTACAGCAGCGAGATCTCAAGTTGATGTCAGCAGCGGAGGATATCAGCGAATACAAGGCTCTACGAATATCCGGGGATCGCGTCGGCACAGCGCGGTCTGCGACGCAGGTGGGCTGATAGGCAGGCTCGGTCACGACCAATAGAGCGCGATGGCACCCGTTCGGGAAACGCTGTCGCGCTCTAACTCATTTTGTGCACATGTGCCCCCCGCAGCCGGACGGCGCCCCGCCTCTGGCGGAGGCGCCGAGCATATCCGTCGGCAGCGAAGGTTCCTTTTACAAATGAGGGTCAAAGCAGCGTCATGAGTGCCACCCACAATCCGTTCGATAGTCGCACAATTCTCGATGGCATCCGCCGATGGGTGGAAATCGAGACACCGACCGATGCGCCGGACCAGGTCAATCGTCTGGTCTCGCTGGTCGCCGACG
>Ga0105239_10010280_pt1 | contig 10483 bp, 11 predicted proteins | sample KBSC44metaG_FD_92761 | JGI IMG/M metagenome (GOLD analysis project Ga0105239, IMG submission 92761) | Corn rhizosphere microbial communities from Kellogg Biological Station, Michigan, USA - KBS C4-4 metaG | ecosystem: Host-associated > Plants > Roots > Rhizosphere > Soil | place: Michigan, USA...
CGGGCCCCCCCCACAAACAACCTCCAAAAAAAACCCTTTTAAAAAAATATAAAAAAAAAAAAAAAAGTGGTTGGGTTTTTCCCCCCTTTCCAAAAAGGGGGGGCCTGGTCCCCCCCCGGGGGGGGGGGGGGGGGAATACTGACTTGGACATGAAAAGCCATCTTGACCGGTACGACAGACAGCAAACACACTGGATTCCTAGAGGACCCCCCAAAGGCCACCGATATGCGCCTGACAACTGCGCTGCTGCACTGTTGTCGCAACCATGGCACAGCTGGACCGAGCTTTCAATCGGCAACACTGCGGATGTCACTGATGTACCTATGTACCTCATTCGGCCGGGGCTTTTCGGGATATGGTCATTGGTGAGTGTATTGAGATTGCTCGATGAGTAGCTGTTGGCGCTGTCGGCGCTGGCACTCCACCAAGTAGGTACAACCATGCCCCATGTTCGCGCCTCCACACCAGCGAAAGGTCTACCTCTATGTTAAGCAAATAGGTCCTGAATGATGTGTGTTCCTGAAGCTCTGTTGAGAGCACTGCATAGCGTCAGTTAGCGTGGAGGTACTGGACACCGCAGGGAAGCACAGTGTCTTCAAACCCGCACCGTCATGCTTGACGTGATTTCGACATCTTTTCTTGACGCTGGTCAAGTTTTAGCGACAGGCTATGGCAGTTGAGCACCTCAACGCTAAGGCATCTCGATGTCGTCGGCATATGGCGATTCTGCTGGTCTTGGGGAGGGGGGAGGCGGTGTATGATGGAAGCGGTGTGTCGAAGCTCTACAAGTAATAAGCTATGGTGGGGACACTCCTCCATACGTACACTGCATCAAGGCCTGGCTTCCGCAAGTGCACGGGTTGAATAATCAAGCACCAGCATACCTAGGTAGGCCGTCGCATTGCTAGATGGAGCAAGTAGCAGACAGCAGGTCATCATGCGACTCTGAAGAGAGAAAAGAGTTGCTAGCCTGACATCTGGGGGATCAGTGATAGAGAGTGGAGCAATATCCGTACGGGAAATATTATATTACATGGAAGATTGAATTCAGTATTAGTTGATGGCCTGTCACCTGTTTTGGCAGTGCATGGCGAATGTGGTCGAGAGACATGCGATCAATGATGCAAGTCATTGAATTCACGTTCCCTGAGATCTGGATTGCGGCTCACAAGAGATCTCTGATTACCATTGGCGGCATATCGAATGTGCGTAAAGATGATCTAGATGTGCCGCGCAGTCTCTCGAACTATCCAGGTATCTTAGGTGCCTAGTGGTACATACCAGTGGGTGGCGAAGAACACCACGCTTTGGATGGTGTTTTGACGAGCACAGTAGTACTTCGTAGATTGTTGCCTCAGGAAGCCAAGGGTTCGTTGACCAGCTGAAATTGACGTGACGTGCTGTAGACCTGCAGCTGATCGTACGTGACGAGGGATCAACCATTTCGCCTCCTCCTTGAAGGTTGAACAGCCTCTGTTGACAGCTTGTTGGCGCCAAAGCGAATTTCGGACCAGGTCATTTTGGAGCGGGCAATGAATGGATTTGAACGCTTCTATGCGAGTACTACTGGCAAGTTTGCTGCGTGCAGGGTGAGCGGTCAATGAGGCGGTATCACTATTGTGGCGGGAGGGGGCCGAAGGGCCGAGGGGCCTAGGGCTAGCCCCTTTCCCAAAAGTGAGGCTTCCAGAGCCGACATAATTAAACGGTGGGCGTAGTAACAACAAACCTAGTCCCTGGAAAAAGGTCTGGGTTCGACACGCGATGGCATTATAATGCATGAAGGCCCACTATACCTTCCCCATTTCTTCTCGAGCTCAAAGTGTCTACGGAGTATTCGGTCTGCGCACAGCATCTCACCGTCTCTGTTCGAAATGGACAACGATAGAGTGAAATGTGCCAACTCAATCAGCCCCTCAGGCCCCTCCTTCCGAGGCCACCGGCGATAGTCATGTATGAGTGATAGCAATCAGCTGATAACCAAGCGAAGCAATTTCAAAAGATTCCTTCCAGCTTCTCGAAAAGTGCCCTCCCCCCCTGCCCCTCGAAGCCCCTCGAAGCCAGGGCAGGGGCGAAGACTACGACAACAAGCCCAGATCGATGAGACAAACAGTTCGGAAATTGTTCCAACCACCAGATGAGGTTTGTTTCTGGTGCAACACCCCCTCAGATGTGGGAGACAGGTGGGTGTGATTAGTGGGAACAACCCACTCGTCCTTGGAGGCTGTAGGTTAGGTTGCCGGCTTGTGGGATCCCGTCGGCCTAGGAAGGATAGTGGAGGCTCCCGTTGTGGCACTGGATGCAGAAGCCACGCTGCAAGTTTCGACTGGGCTGGAGCAAACATGCCCCCTGGCCTTGCAGGCTGAACCGACAAAACGGAACCGCGATATGTGGTCTGCCTTTGAACGTCTCAGCGGCGGACTGCTTGGTTGTTTGTCGCAAAGCGGCGTGGCTGAGCATTCTCTCAGGTTGTAGCGCCACGGAAACACTCCCGGATGAAGTGTTAGATTATGGTAACATTGTCAAGTTCGATACGGAGAATAATACCAGACAGCAACTGGCTCTAGTAGTCGTCCTTGCCGCATCTTCGTTGGCTCCGTACATAACTTAGGTCATTTTGATACGTGGGGAGAAGCGATAACATTGTCATCGCCATGGCGAGAAGGGCGAGGCATGGAGTCTGGAGTGTGAAGGTTGGAGGACGGAGTCCACCGTACCTTTTTCGCAGCTGGGAGGCTGAATCTGTTACCAACCCTGGTGCCAACTCATCCGGAGATTGCATTCAGTCAGGTTTCCAACATTTGGATATTCTCCTGCTTTTGAAAGACGAGACCCATCCTGTGTCCATGAAAGCGTATATTGGTGATGCATCGTAGTTGAAACAACCACGGTCCTCGAATCGTGGCAATACTCGTAATAATAGAAGTGGTCGAGTCAACGATTGCTTTTGGACGAGACATTCAAATTGATCCGTCTTTCTGAATCGTTCTGATCACAGATGAGAGAGCTAAGAGGCTCGCGTGGATGGTTTTGGAAGCAAGGGAATGGAGCCTCGGAAGAGGGATTGCTTCGACGGACTCGCGGAAAGCAAGTAGAGCTGCCTTTAGTCCTCCAGGGCGTGACAAGTTTGCCAGGTAAGTGGACCGCCTAGACTTTGGCGAGCTCCACGTCTTTCTTTTCGAAGGCGGTTCCCCAAGAGATCATGGCGCTGCAGGCCTACGAGATGCACGGGACCTGCAGGAACTGGAGCCAACTCTCGAAGGCGAGATTCCAAGTGCTGACGATCTCTCCTTATCCAAGCTTTTTTAATTGTTACAACTTTCCTTTTGTTGACCACAGGCAGGCCATATTTTGATAGAGTCGGGGCGTATTTCCATTCTACGACTGAGTGCCCATTCGAGGAATTACTGGTGATAGAAGCACCAATGGCAGCAGAAGCGTGGTCATTTGTGATGCCGTGAATGGAGGCATCATCCTGATTCCTGGGCGTCACGCTGCATCGCACAAGCGACCACCCTCGCCCCCGAGGATTCCAGTCAACGGTGTAAGCGTGGGTACGGCCCGGGGAGGGGAACTAAATGCTGCAAATGAGGGACGGGTGGTGGGTGGGTGGCCGGGAAGCTGCACGCTTCATGGTTGGACTTCATTCCATTGGTGGTGAGGTCGTGGATAGCCTTCAGCTGTCACAGTTGACTGATCGCATCACGATTCTTCGACACGGAACCACAACCCGTGATTGATTGGTCTTGGAAACATGGACGGAGTACCACGTTCACGTTCCGCAAAGCTTCTCGCCCAGGGAGTGTATTGAAACAACAACAAAAGCGATGTGTTACGGCTGAGATAACGATTGCGACCTTGGAAGCGGTAAACATGTGGTCATGGATCAGGCACGCAGTCGTAATTGTCCTGGACAGTGGGAACCAGGATCATGCATGCACTCCTCGCTGCTGGACTGCGTCCTCAGTACGGCGGACTACAGGCACTGGAACCACATACTCAGTCACGAGTGCCCAGGCCCAGGTGCCCAGGTGCCTAGGTGGTCGGTATTGGTATTTTCGGCAATGACCAACGCTATCAACACATCAATACCATCTCCTTGCTACATAACACACGGTAGTGGAAGGACGGCACTGGCGGGTCGAGGGGTACAGAGGCACACCAGCCCTCGGCACCTCGCACACTCGGGTGCAGACAGAACAAGCTGGACGAGTGAGTAATACTCGCTACGATCTCCCTACCCTGTCTGCCAGTGGTCGGTCCAAAGTATCACTGAATCACTCCTCCTGCAGTGGCTTTCCCTCGGCCCTCTCGAGTCGAGTAAACTCGGGATCCAAGGGTCGGTGGGCTGACTCAGGCTAGCCTAGGGGTGGGTAGTAAACCCAGTCGGCAGTGGGTACCCAGTAGGCTAATGTCCCTACTTAGAGGCCGCCGCGGCTCACGGCTTCTGGGCGTTTGGGAGAATGGGTGGGTAACCTGACCGTAATTTTTTCAGGGGGTTGAATTAGGATTAGGATATTCCGTGCCTCACGGAGACCTGGGAGTAGGACCCAGAAGGTGGGAGCCACTTGCTCGACGGGGCTCCCCACTACCAGAAACCAGGAGGGGAACCTCCCCCCTCTCTCCTCCCTCGCACCTCCCTCCCTCCTCGTCCGAGGGACCAGAGCATCAGGCAGCCTGGGTGTGCTGGCCAACGCCAGGCCTCGGGTTCCAGGCGCCCATCCCCCCAAATCATTGGTCTCTTGGGCCCCCCACGGGCGTCACCTTCACCGTGGGTTAGTACCAACAGCTAATTAGCTCCTCCTTTGTTAGGGAGTCCTCGGGACCTGGCTACGCCAATCTAGGGGGGTAGTAAGTATTGCCGTAGCCCAGAGTGCTCCTCATCGTGAGGGCACAACCACCGCCATCACCCACCAAAGACCTTGCCCAGCTCCTCGCTCCTACTAATGGATGTCGCCCTCCTCGTAGGCCCTTGGTCGTCGCCCTTAGCAGCCTCCCTCGCCCTTCACCCTGACACCCTGACACCCTGACCCTCAGACCCTCACTAACCTTGACTCTCTACCCTCGCCCTCGCCCTCGCCCTCATTTCTTTCTGTGCCTCTTTTCGACCCCTCCTTTTTCTCATTTCGTGTCTCTTTTTTCAAATCGCAGTCTCCTACACACCTTGACACTCTTGTATCAACAGTTGGTGTTCTGCTTGGTCGCATATCTCCCTGGCATCGATTCACTGGCACCCGCAGCCACTGATACTGGTAGTGCCGACGCTATCCACTCCCCACGACTCGACCCTCGAATTGGCCAGGCGCAGGCCAACACGCGCAACTCGCAGCTCGCACGTGATCCACCTGCAGCCTCTCCCAGCGAATCCCACCCCCGATCCCAATCCCAATTCCTGCTCAACCCAGCCTGCGAAATTCACCTTCGCCTCGCATCATCACGCCTCGATCCCCTCTACAACGGCATGCAAACAACACCGTTCTTTGCTCTGAACCAACTCAATTTCGAGCCAAAGGCTTGCGCCTGGTCGGAGCTTTTCTAACCCTTTCTTTCTGCGACTGGCACTGCTCTCGACCCGTCGAGCGATCGAAATGGCCCAATCTGACAACGCCTCCAGCTCGGAGCCTGCCAGCACCTCCACGCCGAACAACGTGCCCAAAAAGACTGCCTCTGCTCCCGAGAAGAAGTACAAATGCCAGTACTGCAATCGGGCCTTCAGTCGCAGTGAACATCGGAGTCGACACGAGCGATCGCGTAAGTAGTACACTTTTTTTTTGGTTGTACCTGGCCAGGTACTTGCGACGTGGGGCACACACCCAAAATTCCCAAGCAAAGGGGGAAAGGGACCCTAAGACCCCGCCATCAAAACACCATCACATCTCCTTCCATCAATTCATCCTGCTAACTCATCATCCCTTGCCAGATACCAAGGAGCGTCCTTTCAAGTGCCAGAAATGTCGAAGCACCTTTGTTCGTCGAGACCTGCTCCTGCGCCACGACCGAACCGTCCATGCAAAGGATGGCGGTGTCCCTCTTCAGTCTGAAGGGAGAAAGAGAAGTTCAGGTACCGCAGCTTCAGGCGCAAAGACGTCGCCCTCGGCGGCCGCGCAGTCGAAGCCTTCGATCAGTATCGATCCCGGCACGTTGGAGCAGATAGAGGCAAGCAGCGATGGTATGCTCGACCTTGAAACCGCCGCCATGTTGATGACAGACTTCCAACACAAGGCCGCAGCAGCAGCATTGAACGGCGGCCATCTTCAAAACGGTGAAGGTTCCATTCCCGACTACTCGCCCGACCGCAGCTCGCTCCTCGAGTCATCCGACTACCTGACGGGCCCCAACAGCCTGCCGCACATGCCCTGGGACACCTTCATGCCCCAAGGCCCCTCCGAACCCAAAGCCCATTCCATGTCGAGCATGTCTTCGCAGGATAACTTGTCCCAGCCCCATTACGTCCATATGGGTTCCATTCAGCCTCACCAGTCGCAGCTTCCTCCCATCATGGAACGACAGAATTCCCTCGGCGCTTCCTTGCCCCCTTCCTTTCCCTCGCTGGCAGATACCTTCCCCGTTTCGGGAACCCCGACTCCAAATGCCTTGTCACCCTTTCCATCCATGACAGGTCCCGTATCACCAGTGAATTACCGCAAGTCTCCTGGACCTGCTCAACCCCTTTCCCTGCCCAAAGCTCCTCAATTGAACAATGATGACCAGCGTGCCCTCATTGCTGACCAATTAGGTGGAGATCTTATCCTTCCTCCTCTGCCTTCCATCAACCTCTACCTCACCACATATTTCAACCTCTTCCATCACCATCTCCCCTTTCTTCATCCAGTCACCTTCCGACCTGAATCCGCCGAACCCGCCCTTCTTCTCGCCATCTTGTCCATTGGTGCCCTGTACAACTTTGAGCAGGAACAAGCCTACATCCTTCACCATGGCTCCAAGAAGCTCGTCAACCAATTTCTGCAGAACAAAGACAATTTCGATTCTCGCAAATGCCCCTTGTGGACCATGCAGAGCACCTTGTTGAACATGCTGTTCGAAAGCTGGAGTGGCGGTTCTCAGGGACTTGAATGGGCATGCTCGATTAAAAGTTTACTCGCCAACGTAAGTGCATCCTTGATCGTTCGAACCCCGAATTTCCTAGGTAGCTAACTGTAATAGATGGTCGCTGGAAACAAGTATGAGCTAAAGCTACGAATCGATGCACGATCAGGATCACCTCCCACCCATGAGCAGTGGGTGGCAGAGGAAGGCTGTCGAAGAACCTACTATGCAGTCTATATCTTCTTTGGAATGCTGACCCTGACCTACAATCACACCCCAGCCATCAGCTTCAACGAGTTTGATTCACTGCCACTTCCGTCGTCCGAGTCTCTCTGGAACATCGAGCCTTCCGATGAGGATACTTGGCAGGATATCTTCGCAGCCTCACCAACCATTACCGTGCGAGATGCCCATGATAGTCTCTTCCAGGGCGATGCTGCACGTTACAGTGCCTTCGCTACTCGAGTCATGATCAATGCGCTCTTCTTGGAAGTATGGAACCTGAGAAGGAGTTTCGAATCACTACAAGATGTTGTTCTCGAATGGAAGATCCGCATCGCACTCGAGACCTGGGAACGCTCACTAGACCTCTGCGAACCTGAGACAATTGTCGTCCCTTTGAGCACCCCTCACAAAAGTCACCCACTCATTTTCAACTCAATGGCTGTCTATCGCAACACCAGGGCATTCCTTGAAGTGGACCTCAAGAATGTTCAAGAAGCCCTTCGGTATCATAACTCGTTTGAAATTGCTGCGGCAATGACTCTCTCCCGTGACAATGTCAAGAGAAATAAAGAAATGATCAATGTTATTGAGCAGTGTTACGAGTGCATGGAGATTGTTGCCATGCAAGGGATCAACTGGGTCACCAAAACCTCATCAACAAATTGGAGCATTGAGCACCCTCTATGCGGGCTTGATCTCATCATCATTCTAAGTTTGTGGCTCTACCGCATTGAACACGATGATCAAGAAGCTACCGAGGAAGAACTTGCCATGTACATGAAGGTACGGGGTTTGTTCGACGATGATGCCGTAGATTCAAACGGATCTCGTCTAAGTTCTACCGTCGCCCGCGTTTGGGGGACAATGTTGGACGGCGTTGTTGTCTGGGGGTAAGACAGATCAATCTATGTGCACACCACCACGTACTGATGTTTCTACAGTATTTCCAAGACGATGGGCGAGTCTTTCAAGTTACATGCTCAAGCCTTGGTTGGCTATGTGGATGAAATTCCTGTTGACCCAGTCACCGGCATGCCACAGGTGGTCTCAGACCAGGCTCTAATGGGCATGGGAGCCACCTATTAATATTGTGCACGAATGCATACCAAAAAAACACAAACTCCTCTCTTAGTGCATGGCGAAGCGGCGCAGACGATGTTCAAAGCAGCCCGGCGTTCAGACACGGCATAATTTTCCTAACTCCCCTGCTCACCTGTCGGTGTCTAGATTCCGGAAGTCCTTGTTGACAGAACTCAAGAATCACTCAACATCGTGGGCATGATTACGAGTACGCAACCTCAACAACTACCATCAGACCACATATATGATATCCTTAATCTTCTCGAAGTTTTACTAAAATTCCACCTCATACAATCTCATAACGACCAACTACAACCTAATCTTCTAAATCGATACCTTGTTCGCTTACTCATACAAGACTTTTTGGCACCTCTTTTCCGTTGACGACCCTCCCTAATCACTGCCGAGTTGAAACATGAACGCTCGAGCGTGCGAGATGGCCCGTGCGATGCACTCTGGCTAATGAACATTCCATACTCAATATTCTCTTTTTCTTTTTCTCTCTCGAAACGGCCTCCTTTATCAGGATTTGTGTGTGGGGTGGATGAAAAATTCCCTGTGTATACTAGTGACGGCTGTGATCGGGAATTGGTACGGCAAACCGGCCTCGGATTGGGATTGAGGGGATATATTTCTTTGCTTGATTTCGGGGCAGGTCGCACCTTGGTTTGCATCAAAACATAGTATAGCATAGCATAGCACTTGCAACACTATGTGCTGAAATGGAAACTCCTTCTGACGAAATCGTAGCTTGATATTCCATCGTTATCATGACGAGCTGCTGAGCTCAATGTGCATCCTCCTCCTATTGGCTGATTAATAAAGCATAACTGGACTCCATAGGTGAGTAGTCGTTGACAAATCGACTCTTGCCTCATTGAAAGCCAAGGTAGCAAGTCAGAATGGCATTCAACCAAGCATTTAGGTCTGCCCTCTGTTTTCTGATGGAACATGAAGCATGGCTATGCAAAGCGATGGGCAATCCTGCATCCTCTCGGCCCCCATGTTATGCCCGTGACCAAAACTCCTGTTTGCTTACCTGTACTTAGCCCTTAGGCGGAACAGACGCCAACCTAACTAGTCTTAAGGTTAGGTGGTAACCTGATGCCTGTCCATGTCTTCGTGCCAAAGGTATACTGGCTTCGAGGCTGCATATGGGCAATCGACCACTTCTTGTAACGATCTGATGGGGTTGGGACGAAGAATACTGTGACCACAGAGAGGGAAGGAGAATACGCTTCCATGGAGGCTCTGAAACCGACACCTATCTCAGGCCTGCCTGGGCTCTTCATATCATGGTACGTGTTGGATCTTCCTAGTAGTAGTTGTGTCCACGGTTGATGAAGTCTTCTTTTATCGAAACAGTCAGCTCTCAACTGTTTCATCGTCTAGCATCGAGAAGAACAACATCAGGCGAATTCTCACCATAGAGCAGACACATGAACATGAAGGCCCAGGCTTATTCACCGCCCTGAGTCAAGCAGGAAGACCTATTGATTTCAAGACGATAGTCATCGACGACGACGCGCTTGTTGATATCCTACAGCACCTTGAAGCTGTGTGTGACTGGATCCAGGTTGGGCTTCAATCCAAATCAGATGGACATGACCGCCAAAGTCAGGCCGGCGTTTTGCTGCAAAGTCGACAAGACAACTCTCGATCTGGCGCTTTTGTCGTTGCTTACAGTACGTATAAGACCTTTGGTTACGGCCAGGTATCGGTCTCCCAGTAGCTAGAATGATCCCAGCATTCCCAGTCTTCTAACTCAGTGTACACCAGTCATGCGACAATTATCCTTATCATACTCGTCCGCCCTCTCGCTAGCTCAGTCATCCTGCCCCAGCGTCGCACCCAATCCCGGCTTTGAGCGCCAATTGCGAATCTGGGAGCACTGTAGATACACCATCTACCAGCCTGATCCTGGACACACTGACGGTGCTAAGCAAAGCCTCGGCCAGCCCAAGGCCAACAAACACAGTAACAAGTCAGGAAAACCAACTTCCCGGAAGCTCAAACAGGCATACAAAGCGTATCTCGCAGAGCGCAACAACCTCTTGAAGCGAGGGGAGGAAGACATCAACCGTGCGCGTCTATCGTCCACGCCCAACGCGGCGGCACTGCTCGGACGTCGGAG
>Ga0105239_10010281_pt1 | contig 10482 bp, 10 predicted proteins | sample KBSC44metaG_FD_92761 | JGI IMG/M metagenome (GOLD analysis project Ga0105239, IMG submission 92761) | Corn rhizosphere microbial communities from Kellogg Biological Station, Michigan, USA - KBS C4-4 metaG | ecosystem: Host-associated > Plants > Roots > Rhizosphere > Soil | place: Michigan, USA...
TGTTGTTGAAGTAGAAAAAGGTTACTACCGTAACTTCCTCGTTCCTCGTCACCTCGCTGTCAAAGCTACAGACGGTTCTTTAGAAGATTTACGTCGTCGTATTGATCGTATTCGCGAAAAAGCCGAGAAAAAACATCAGGAAGATTTAGACAAAGCTTCCAAAGTAACAGCTTTAGAGCTCCTCGTTCTTGAAGCGAACGCTGGAGAAGGTGGCAAACTTTACGGAACGATTACCACCAAGCAATTGGCTGAAGTTTTGCAAGTTAAAACTGGCTTTGAACTGGAACGTCGTAACGTAAACGTGGATCGACCCATTAGCAAAATTGGCGATTACATGATCTACGTGAAGTTCTCTAACAAAGTTTCCGCTCAAGTACCTCTCCAAGTGAATGCAATCCGCACTCGCGAAGAAGAGTTTTTGATTGAAGAAGCTTTTGCTCACGAAGAAGCTCAATACTAAGGCTGCACTTAGTAAGTCGCGCTGCTTAAAGTTCAAAAAGGTATGAACATTATGTTCATACCTTTTTTAGTGCTTACAATGCTAAAACACGTCATTCCCGCGAAGGCGGGGATCCATTGATAGTAAGCAGCTATAAGCTTAAGCATATTTCAAATAGGTAGATATTAGGTTTTAAAAAAATCATTTATAGTCGCTCAAAGCTTTAACGTCCACTGCCAGAATGGATCCCCGCTTTCGCGGGGATGACGTGTTTCAATTTATGACTGCTCTGCTTCAGCGGCTTTGTTTCTTACTGAGACCCACGGATTTTCCAACTCATAGAAACGCCAGGGGAAATCGACTCCCTTTGTAATGCCAATACGAGTTGTGGTGATGATTTTGTCTGGATATAGCGCTTCTCCGGCCGAGATATAGAGTCCATGTGTCGGCTCTGTCAGCATTTTGCCATTGAAAAGTTCTTGCGTAATGCCCAGAGCCCGGGTTAAACGGCCGGGGCCGTCTGTTCTCAGGATATTAGCTGTTTGCTTGGGCTTGGTAATTATTGGGCTTTCTATTTTTACTGTGATACTGTCCCCTCCCCCATCTGCGGGGGATTCTCCAGCCGTTTCTCGTGAGAGATTACGGATAAGGATGTCCGCAGGGACTGGCAGGGTGGGGGGAATCGGTTCCAAAGCTCGTATCAGCACTGCTCCTGCTGTATCGAGAGGTTCGGTAACAGCGTTTATGCAGTAATGCATCCCGTAACTGAGATAAACATAGGCTGTACCCGGTTCAGCATAAAGCATGGCGGCACGCCCCTTCTTTCGTTGATAGGCATGGCAAGCCGGGTCGTTTTCCGTGTAGGCTTCGGTTTCAACGATTCGCCAAGAACGCCATGAACTCTCCTGCTTTCGCCAAAGTAAGCAGCCGACAAGTTCTTTTGCCACTGTGACCGTATCACGATTGTAAAAATCACTTTCTAAAGCATGAGGAAGCGGATCTGAAACCATATTTCTAGCAAACTCTCAATCAAACTGCATTTTCGACGGCACATTTTTCAGCACTTTGGTTTTTTGGGAAATAGTTATCTCATCTGAAAGTATGAAATTTCTGTTTTGTACAGCAGTTCATTACAATTCTTTAATATGCTATATTTACAATGAACATCCCTTTTAATACAGTGTGGAGCTACGGGTGACAGAGAAATTAGTTATTGTCGGCGGCCAGCCTTTAAAAGGCTCAATTGAGGTTGCAGGCGCCAAAAACTCGGTATTGAAGTTAATGGCCGCAGCTTTGCTGACTGGCGATAGTATCGAGTTACGGAATGTTCCTCATCTAAGCGATGTAAATGTGATGACTCAAGTGCTAAGACACTTGGGATGTGATGTTGATCAACAACATGACGACAGGCTTTATATTCAGGCTAAAAATATTACGAGTTACGAGGCTCCTTATGAATTAGTTCGCCAAATGCGCGCGAGCTTCGACGTTCTTGGCTCCTTGCTTGGTCGTTTTGGCGAGGCCCGTGTGGCTCTTCCCGGCGGCTGCTCTATTGGTAAACGAAGTGTTGACCTTCACGTAAAAGGCCTGATTGCCCTTGGCGCTGAAGTTGAAATCAACCACGGCTATGTTGAAGCGAAAGCCAGCCGACTGGTGGGTGCCGAAATTCTATTGGATACTCCCAGTGTTGGTGCGACGGAAAACATTATGTTGGCAGCCACTATGGCTGAAGGCACGACTGTTATATCCAATGCGGCTCAAGAACCAGAGATTGTTGACCTTGCCAACTTCTTGATTGCGCTTGGTGCAGACATCAGTGGCGCTGGAACCAACGAAATTGTGATTCATGGTGTTCCTAAGGGCAGTATGCATGGAACTACCTACACGGTTATGCCAGACCGCATTGAGGCGGCTACCTATCTTATCGCTGCCGCTGGTACTCGTGGCGACGTTATCGTGAATAATGTTTTACCCGTGCATTTAAGCTCAATGACTTACAAGCTCATTGAAATGGGTGCTGAGGTTGAAATGCCTACTCCCAACAGCTTACGTTTGAGATGTAATCGCCGTTTACAGGCACAAAATATTGTAACGCAGCCTTTCCCTGGCTTTCCGACAGACTTGCAGGCTCCATTCATGACTCTGTTGAGCATTTGCGATGGTGTGAGTATCGTTAAAGAAACGATTTATGAAAATCGTTTTAAACAGGTCGGCGAATTAAAGCGGATGGGAGCAGACATCTCCGTAGAGCGTGATGTGGCTGTTATAACGGGTGTAAATCAGCTGAGTGGCGCTGAAGTGAATGCTCACGATTTGCGTGCAGGAGCTGCCATGGTTCTTGCAGGCTTGCAAGCTGAAGGTCGCACAGAAGTCTTTAATTTGATTCACCTGGATCGGGGTTATGAACACTTGCCAGAGAAATTAAAAAGCTTAGGTGCAACCATTGAGCGAGTTGCGGATACATCTCGTGCAGAAGACGTTGCTTTAAGTGCTGAAGAAACCCCTTCTTCCTAAAATACAGCAGGGTGCCAAACTGTGACAACCCAAGACGATAGCGCGAAGGGAACAACTTCTTCGCTTCACAAAATTCCTCGGCGTTGGTATGACCAGGATCCACTTTTGAGTGAGGTTCTTGAGTTATTAAGAGCCTACCCTGCGGAATTAAGGGCTCAGGCCGAGCAGTTTATGCAACGTTTGGAAGAGCATTTGGGCAAAGACACCTTAGATAGCTTTTACGAGCAGTCCAAGCCATCGAAGACGGGTCAACGCTGGTATGATCACGATCCTGTTTTGTTTCGTGCCATTGAGCTTTTAAGAGTTGTTCCGAGCGGAATACAACGTCAAGCAGCGCAACGCTTTTTAGAGGCGATGCAAAAGCAGGGTCTGGATACTGAGCAGGCTGAGAAGCATGATGCACTAGAGCAGCGTTTGAAAGAGTCTGCCAAAGAAGGAAAGTAATTTACTGCTTTGATCTTGGAATCAGCAGACACGAGTTTAGATCTTCAAAAAGCGGTTTCGGACTTTAACGAGACCGCTTTTTTTGAGTGTCATGAAGTACTGGAGGAGCTTTGGCGACCCATGAGTCCTGAGCAGCCCTTGAGAACATTTATGCAGGGTTGGATTCAGGTGGCGGTAGGGTTTCATCATTGGCAGCAAAACAATGCTGTGGGAGCCTGCAATTTACTTCAGGCGGGTTTATCGAAGCTCAAAGACAATCTAGCAAGCTTACCGGGCGATTGGGAGCTGAAAATGTATAAGTGGTCTGTGCTCATTCATGAAACAGAGACACAGTGGCTGACCTTACAGACTTTTCGAAAAGAGAATCCTAATAGTGCTTCTATTTTGCCTCCATGTCAGTTTCCTAAACTAAAGGCGTCCATTCAGGAATGAGTGGACGCCTTTAAAGGTTTAATATTTACACTTTAATCCCCTCTCCCTTTGGGGGATTCTCCAGCCGTTGCTCGTGAGAGCTTACGGATGAGGATGTCCGAAGGGACGGGCTAGGGTGGGGGTTATTTCAAGCGGCTTTCAACAGCATCCCAGTTGATGTGTTTAAAAAATGCATCAATGTATTTAGGACGCTCGGTTGGCTTCCAGTCTACGCAGTAGGCATGCTCCCAAACATCCATAACGAGAATGGGAGTAAAGCCTGCTGGGTGACCGAATTCATGGTCGGTAATCCAGAAGTTTTGCAGACGGCCTGTGAAAGGATCCTGGTATAAAATCGCCCAGCCAATACCGCGCATCGCTCCGGTTGCGCGGAAATCTTTTTCCCAGTCCGCAATGCTACCGAACTCTTCTTTCAACAAACTGCCGAGTTTGCTGGATTCTGAAAGGGCTTTGGTTTCAGAGCCGAGGTTTTCGAAGTAGTATTCGTGTAAACGCATACCATCGTATTCAAAACCAAAACGACGACGGAGCTCATTGTACTCAGGCGTACCAAGCTTACCCGCTTCGCGAAGCTCTTTTAATTTATCATTTAAGCCGTTGGTTTGGGTTACATAGCCTTGGTACAACTTGTAGTGCTGCTCTAATTGCTCAGCAGAGAAATTTTCAAGTTGTAATGTGTAAGTTTTAGCCTCATAAGGCTTTGTTTGAGTAATTGGCATACTGCCTCCTGTTCAATATAAAAAACTATTCAAAGGATCAGTTGAGAAGCCAATATTATAACAACAGCAGGCACGATAGTACTCGCTGAAAGAGTGGTTTTAAGCTCGTTAAGATAACAAATGAACTATTAATCAGCTTGTGAAACCCCTAAGCGATAGAGGATGAGGTGGATGATGTATTTTTACCGGAGGCTAAACGTTGCTCATCAATATCGGCAACGTTTTGGGCATCTTCAGAAATAGTTTGAATGCAAGGCAGAGAAATAAAGAAGCGGGTGTCTTCATTGGGGATGCTGGTTGCCCAAACTTTTCCACCGTGAAGCTCAATGATACGCCGCGTAATATACAGACCTAAGCCGCTTCCGATTTGTTTGAATTTTCTGGAGGTTGAATGGTATTTTTCAAAAATCTTGGGTAACTCTTCCGGATTGATACCTTTTCCCTCGTTGTAAAATTCAATCAGGATTAATCCTGGCTCTCGGTCAACTCTCAAGCTAGCCCGGACAGGAGAGCCTTTTCGACTAAAATAAAGCGCGTTAGAGAGCAAATTGTGGAAAACGCGTTTCAGCTGAATCACGTCTACAGATGCATCAGGTAAATCTACTGCAGTATCAATCTCTAGTCGGATATCCCGCTTTTCAGCAAGAGGCTTTAAACTTTGCATCACGTCTTTAATCAGGGGAGCAATGGAACGAGGCTGACGATGTAAGTTAACGTGAGATGCTTCTAATTTGTAAAACAATAACGTGCTATTCACCATATCGATTAGGTCTTGAACGCTTTCCCAGGCTCCATTTAGCAAGCGACGTTGTTCTTCATTAATCATACCGGGTGTTTCTGAGACTAGTGTTTCTAAAACCATCTGCTGGGCAAGTAAAGGCGTTTTTAAGTCGTGTGTTAACGTGGCAACATAGGTTTCTTTAACCCGTTCAAGCTCTTTTCGAGTAGAAATGTCGCCTAAAATGCAGATAAAGCCATCTTCCCGATGTCCATTGCGAACATGTGTAATTTTTGAGGCATTCAGTCGTAAAGTTTTATTGCTTCCGACGATAGGATTAACAATATAGGTTTCCAGACCGCATGATAATCCAGGTGAAAAAGAATCTGAGGTGCATAGTAGTCGATTGACTTCTTTGCAGTTCATGACAGTAGGACAGCAGCAACTAAAGCAATCGAAGAAAGTTTTATCTTTCAGCTCTTCTTCCGTTTTACCTAACCATTCTCTAATAACCGTGTTGGTAACCAGTAAACGCAGGTTTGCATCCAGTAGAAGAATCCCGTCAGGGGATGCCTGGACGATAGTTTGAAATTGAGCATGGGCTTCTTCAATTTGAGCTTTATACTTGTCACTACTAGTGATTATCTTGCCCGCTAAAAAGATGATAAGAAGGCCACCAAGCCATAATCCCAAACGTAGCATTAGCAGAAACATGGCTTGTGCATTGGCTTGCAGAGGGTGAAGGATTAATAACCATTTTTTCTCTTCCGAGCCGACACTAAAATAAACATGCGAATCCTTAATGCCTTTGGCATTTAAGGCCAGTTGAGGAAAAAGAGCAGTCCCATCTGGGTCAATCAGTTGTAGTTGATAGCCAGGTGCTTGAGATAATAGAGGGTGTAAAACTTTATCCAAAGAAACTTCTGCAACGGCATATCCTAGAAATACAGGTTTTGAGCTTCCGTGCCCATTAGAGGCAGCAACCGGCTGGCTTCGAACGATTGGAATAAAGGTCCAAAAGTTCTTGGAATGGCCTAATATACCCATCAATTTTGATGTTGAAAGAGTTGAGCCATGTTTAGAGCTGTTTAAAATGCTCACCACATCGGGTGTTTTCTTTAACGAGTAATTATAAAGACCCCTGTTTTCAGCAGTAGCGGGATAAATCTGCCTGATAGTCAAACTAGGATCAATATAGTGAAGACGCTCAAAACTATTTAAGGTGGAAGTGATGGACTGCCCGTACTGATGAAAGTCATAATTGTTAATATCTGTAAAGTTTTGATAAACCACTTTGAGTGCAAGAAGGGCTGCTACATGTTCTTCCAGGTTGGATTGAATTTGAGATTTAAGCTGCTCGGTTGTAACCCGCTCTTGATAAGCCTTTTCTTTTACAAATCCCTGTGTCAGTAAGGAGTCAATAACAATGAGAGACAACGTCCCCAATAATAGGACGATAATAAGTGCACGTTGTCGTTTTAGGCTGCGTACTGTCAACATAGAGGTGGCCTTTTAGCCAGTGTAAACTAAAGAATCTGGTTCTACCTATTTAAACTCTACAACTTAACTAGGTTAAGGCCTATTAGACAAAGGTCTAGTCAAAAATAAAAAAAAGTTACAGAGTTATCGCTAGAAAGGTGGACAGACGTATCTTGTTTGTGTTTATCTAGACTTGGCAATTCAAGCTTAAGGCTAGCGATGGTGTTATAAGCATTAGCAAATAACCCAACAAATTTTTGGTAGCTCTCCTACTTTCTCTATTATAAGGTAGGCTCTATTGGAAAAATTGGAAAAAATGCCTCACTTGTATGCCCATGTGGCGCAGAGGTAGCGCATCCCCTTGGTAAGGGGAAGGTCACGAGTTCGAATCTCGTCATGGGCTTTTCTATCTCAAGCCTTTGTGATTACATTATTCTTCTGGAATATTCTCTGCCTCATTTTCGAGTCGCTCAGTTTATTTTGGTGGATCTCCTGTTTAAAAGTATGGATTGTGATGGAATATTGTAATCCTTTTAAAAAGTTCCCTTCTTGGGCTCCTCTGTTTTAAGTTATCTTGCTGATAATTAAAACGTATTGTTGTCGGGCACCATGATTGCTTAGTCTGAATCAAGTCTGTTTTACAATTACGGTGCTATGGTTTATGCGTAAGATTAAGCTTTTTTAGGTGTAGTTAATTCGTAATCAAGGAGAGTAAAGGAAAATGGCACGCGAGAAGTTTCAGCGTAATAAGCCACACGTTAACATCGGTACCATTGGTCACGTTGACCATGGTAAAACCACCTTAACGGCAGCTATTACAAACGTATTGGCGTCTGAAGGTAAGGCTACGGCTAAAAAGTTTGATGAGATCGATGCAGCTCCTGAGGAAAAGGCGCGTGGTATTACGATTTCTACTGCTCACGTTGAGTATGAAACTGACGCACGTCACTACGCCCACGTAGATTGCCCGGGACACGCGGACTACGTTAAAAACATGATTACCGGTGCGGCTCAAATGGATGGCGGAATTCTTGTAATTGCTGCTACCGATGGTCCTATGCCGCAAACTCGTGAGCACATTCTTTTGGCTCGCCAGGTTGGTGTACCTCAGTTGGTAATCTTCCTGAACAAATGCGACATGGTTGATGACGATGAGTTGCTCGAGTTGGTTGAAATGGAAACTCGTGAACTCTTAAGCAAATATGAATTTGATGGCGACAATATCCGCATTATTCGTGGTTCAGCTTTGAAGGCTCTCGAAGGCGATGCAAAATGGGTTGCGCAAATTAAAGAACTCATGAATGCTGTTGATGAATCCATCCCCACCCCAGAGCGCCCAATCGATCTTCCTTTCTTAATGCCTATTGAGGACGTTTTCACTATCACGGGTCGTGGAACCGTTGTTACCGGTAGAATTGAGCGTGGTAAAGTCAATGTTGGTGATGAAGTTGAGCTGATTGGCTTAGGCGATACCCGCAAAACGATCGTTACCGGTATTGAAATGTTTCGTAAAATGTTGGATGAAGGTCTTGCTGGCGATAACGTTGGTGCCTTACTCCGTGGTATTGATAAAACCACTGTTGAGCGTGGTATGGTTATTGCGAAACCAGGAAGTATTAAACCTCACTCCAAATTCAAAGCTAACGTATACGTACTGAGTAAAGATGAAGGTGGTCGTCACACACCATTCTTCAGTAACTACCGTCCTCAGTTCTATGTACGTACAACCGATGTAACCGGTACTATTAAACTCCCAGATGGTGTCGAGATGGTTATGCCTGGCGACAACATCGTTATGGAAGTTGAGTTAATTACCCCTGTTGCTATTGAGCAAGGTATGCGTTTCGCTATTCGCGAAGGCGGCCGCACAGTAGGTGCAGGTGTTGTAGACTCTATCATCAGTTAATCCTCAAGTTAAATGACGAGATGTAGGAAGTAGAATTCATGTCAGCCTCTACAAGTAAAAAAACCTCCAAGCAAAACCGTGTAAGAATCCGTTTAAAGTCTTACGATAGTCGGTTAATTGATGCTTCTGCAGTGAAAATTGTTGAAGTTGCAAGAAATGCTCAAGGTAAAGTGGTTGGCCCGATTCCGCTTCCTACTCATCGCCGTTCATTCTGCGTTCTTCGCTCTCCTCACGTTAATAAAAAATCCCGCGAGCATTTCGAATTACGTACTCATAAACGTTTAATCGTTATTTTCGATCCGGGTACAGATTTTGCGAATCAATTAAGTCGCTTGGATCTTCCTGCTGGAGTTGATATCGAAGTCCGTTTGTAATACATTACGGTTCTGCTTTCTTTTGTGTCCTCACTCTCCAGTGTCCAGTATATAGCTGTCAGGCTCTACAGCCTAAATATTTTCTAAATTGAAAGGTAAATAAGGTGAGTTTACCAACATTGTTTGGCAAAAAATTGCGTATGCTCCAAATATTTTTGGAAGATGGTACTGCTGTTCCGGTAACTGCGGTTCAGTTGTTGCCTTTGACTATTACGCAACTGAAAAATAAAGAAAAAGAAGGCTACTCATCCGTCCAGGTGGGTATGATTCCTGCTAAAAGTAAGGCGTTGACAAAGGCACAGAAAGGCCATTTGAGCAAGTCTGGTCCAGCGCTATTCCGCAAGCTTAAAGAAGTTCGTGTTAGTCCGGAATCTCTTTCGATTCTAGAGGTTGGCAGCGTGATTGAGCCTCTTGCTGACGGTACATTCTTAACTGTCGGTATTAAGGTCAAGGTAACCGGTCAATCTATTGGTAAGGGCTTTCAAGGTAATACCAAGCGTTGGAACCACCACCGTGGTTTAATGTCTCACGGTTCTAAATCTCATCGTTTACCTGGTTCTATTGGCGCTGGTACAACACCTGGACGTGTCTTTAAAGGTCTGAAAATGGCTGGAAAAATGGGTAACGAGCGTGTTACTGTTAACGGTTTGGAAATCGTTAAAGTTTATGCAGATAAAAATGTAATTCTGATCAAAGGTTCTTTGCCTGGTGTTGAAGGTGGCTTCTTAACAATTCACTCAAGACCAAGCCGTTGGAATCAAGCAAAGTACTAAGGAGCTAACAAGAAATGACGGCTGAAAATTCAAAAGCCTCTCTGCTTTTGCCTAAAATTGACTCCAAAGGAGCAAGTGCTGGGCATGTTGAAGTTACATCGGAAGTTTTTGGGCTTGAGCCTAACCTCCATGTTCTTCACTTGGCTGTAAGACGTGAGCAAGCTAATGCTCGTAGTGGATCCGCTTCCTCGAAAACTCGCGCAGAAGTTCGTGGTGGTGGTAAAAAGCCTTGGAAACAAAAAGGTACAGGAAGAGCTCGTGCCGGTAGTACCCGTTCTCCATTGTGGGCTGGTGGTGGTGTTATCTTTGGGCCGAAGCCAAGAGATTACTCCTTTAAGCTTCCACGCAAAGTTCGTTTACTGGCAATGCGTTCTTCTTTATCCGCTGCTCAATCCAAAATCAAAGTTGTTGAAAGTTTTTCTTTCTTAACTTCAGCAAAAACAAAGGGAGTGCGTCAGTTTTTAAAGGCTTTAGATCTTTGTGCTAAGCAGTCTAAAGTCTTAATTTTAGCTCACAATGACGAACAAAACCAAAACTTGGCTCTTTCCTGCCGCAATCTACCTAATGTGGGAGTTGCACTTCCTCATAACCTCAGTATTCAAGACTTGATGAAGGCTGATGTCATTCTAGCTACTGCTGCGGCAGTCCAGGAAATTAACGAAAGGTATGCTCCTTATGCCTAAA
>Ga0105239_10010282_pt1 | contig 10482 bp, 8 predicted proteins | sample KBSC44metaG_FD_92761 | JGI IMG/M metagenome (GOLD analysis project Ga0105239, IMG submission 92761) | Corn rhizosphere microbial communities from Kellogg Biological Station, Michigan, USA - KBS C4-4 metaG | ecosystem: Host-associated > Plants > Roots > Rhizosphere > Soil | place: Michigan, USA...
GATGATCGGCTCGGCGTGGTCGGCAATCTGAAATACGATATGAGCGTGCCGGCCGATCTGATGGACCAGGCACTGGCGATCCGCGCGGGCTGGGGTGCGCGGCGTCCGGTGTGGATCGCGGCGAGCACACACGATGGCGAAGAGATGCCGGCGCTGAAAGCGCATGCCGAAGTGTTGCGCCAGTTTCCGGATGCGTTGCTGCTGATCGCACCGCGCCATCCGGAACGCTTCAAGCCGGTCGCCTTGTCGTGCCGCAGTTTCGGTTTCGTCACGCGCACGCGCAGCGAAGACGGCACCGCGACGGTGGACACGCAATGTTTCGTCGTCGACACGTTGGGCGAGCTGCTGCGCTTTTATGCGACGGCGGATGTCGCCTTCGTCGGCGGCAGTCTGGTGCCGATCGGCGGACACAACGTGCTGGAACCCGCAGCCGTCGCGGTGCCGATCATCGTGGGAACGAAGACGTTCAACTTCGCCGACATCACCGCGTCGCTGCTCGACGCGGGCGCTGCTTTGCAGATTCAGGACGGCGAGGAACTCGGCAGCGCCGTGATCCGCCTGCTCGCCGACAACGCGTGGCGTCAGCAGGTTGGCCGTGCCGCACGAAGAGCATTCGAGCAGGAGCAGGGCGGGGTGATGCGCACCGTCGCCATCATCGAGCGCGAGATGGGTGTAGATACAGACGCGCGCGATTAACTCAGTACAGCAGGTCGAGAATCACGGCCTTGGCGACGGCCTGCGTCTTGTTCACCGCTTCGAGTTTTTCCAGCACCATCGTGATGTGGAAATTTACGGTGCGCGCGGAGATGCCTAGGATCATGCCGATCTCGTCGGAGGTCTTGCCGAACGCGGTCCAGCGCAGCACCTCGCGTTCGCGTTGAGTCAGCACCGGCATCACCGCCGGCGAATTTTTTTGCGCGATCAAGTTTTCGACGACGCCGTTCGCCGCGTGCGACAACCAGACGAGCTTGGCTTCCGTGTCGGCCAGTTCGTCGGAGGTCAGCTCGTCGGCCGAACGCGCCAGCGAAATCACGCCGAGTTCGCCGTGCCGGCCATGTACCGCGATGGTCCAGCCGTGGCGCACGCCGTGCGCGCGCGCCTCCTCCCAGAAGCCGCGCTGCTGCTTGAAAAGCTGCTCGTTCCACACCACCGGCACCGGGCTTTTCAGCGTCGCGTCGATGACCGGGTCGATGACCAGGTAGTTGTGCCCCAGATAGTGGCTTTGCCAGCGCTCGGGGTAGGTCGTCCACCAGTATTCCTGGGGCGCGGTGCCCAATAGCGGCGCGCGCACGCCGAAAGAGCAGTACTCGAAGCCCATCTGGCGCGTGATGGTCGCCAGTTGCTCGAACACTTGTCCTTCCGAATCAATCGATTCGGTCAGCCTGTGGATATATTCTTCCCGCCAGTTGGGCATTGGTTAACAAAATCCCCGCTTGTCACATTTTACAGTTGGATTTATTTCCAACCGTTCGATAATCGGTCGAACCAACACCCTCAGGAAGCATCGCGTGTCCCGCATCGAGAGTCAAAGCTCGCCGTTGCCGGCGCTGGAATACTCCGAAGCGGGGTATATACGGCTGACCTATCGGCAATTCTGCGCTCTGCATTTTCCCCGGCGGCTGTCGTTCGAAGACGACGACCTGCGGCGCGAACTGATCGATCAAGCCGTGCCTGCCTTCTGCGCCGGATATTGCGACTGGGTGGACGACACGACAGCCGTGCAGGTGAGCGTCGGCTGGGCCTGGTTCGTCGCCGACCGCCATGCGACGCAACAGCTCGCTCCGGGCGGATTCAGCAGCAATGTCATGTTCGTCTCCCTTGATGGCGTCGATCTCGGCGCAGCCAAGACCAACGAACTGCTCGCAAGCTGGCTGGCCGGAGTCCCCTGGCAAGCGTTCGCCGGTTTCGACGATGTCGGCAACCTCAAACTCAACAGTCACGCGCTGCATTAAAAGTGCCATGCGGCGATCACGGACGCGGTGTCGAGGATGACACAAAGCGGCCGCTGTGCGGACGCGTGATCCGCACCAACTGTCAACTCTTACAGTTACCGCCGAGCCGACGTCCTCTTCCAATACACCCACGGCAATCAGGGGGCCGTGGACATGTTGACGATTGTTGTTGGCAGGCAGGAGCAGTTGCAGGTGAGCATGGAAGCCGAACTGGCGGCTTACCGGTACAAGGTTTTCGTCGAACATCTGGGTTGGGATTTGCCGATTGCGCAGGCCGGCGTCGAACGCGACGAGTTCGATCGGCCGGATACACTCTACGTGGTGGTGAAGGATCGCGGCGACCGCATCTGCGGCTGCGCGCGGCTGTTGCCGACGCATGAGCCATATCTGCTCGGCACGGTGTTTCCGCATCTGATGGGCAATCAGACGCTGCCGGCATCGGCGGACATCTGGGAGCTGTCGCGCTACACGACGCAACTGGTCGACGGCGAAATCGCTTCGCGCGAAGAAGCCGCGGAACGTTTCCGCGAACTGCTCAAGGCCGTGTGCGACACCGCGTTCGCGCACGGCGCGAAACGTCTGATCACCTTCAGCTATCTCGGCGTGGAACGCATCGCGCGCAACTTCGGTATCCATGTGCATCGTGTCGGTCCGGCGCATGTCATCGATGGCAGGCCGGTCGTCGCGTTCTGGATCGAACTCGACGAGCAGACCTTCAGCGCATTCGAAGCGCATCGACCATACGCTGCCGCACACTGACGGAATTTGTCAGTCGCGCGAAATGTGCGGCACAAAAAAAGGGGCGCATCGCGCCCCTTTGCATTTGATTACATTTGTATGACGGTCATTCGAGCAGCGCGTTCACCGCTTCGATGTCCTTGCCCGTCAGAATGCCCGCGGCATCCTTGAGCTGCAGACCGCTCAGCACGAACTGGTGACGCGCCTGCGAATACGCACTCTGCGCATTGAGCAGCGTGCTCTGACTGGTCAGCACGTCGAGAATCGTTTTCGTACCGACTTCGAAACCCGCCTGCGTCGCGTCGAGACCACTCTGCGCGGAAACCACCGCCTGACGCGTCGCTTCTACTTCGCTGATACCCGCGATCACGGCGCGATACGCGTTGCGCGTGTTGGCGAACACGGTGCGGCGCGTGAGCTCGAGATTGTCTCTCTGTGCGTCGCGCTGGAACGCGGCCTGTCGCGTCTGTGCGGTGACGAGGCCGCCGGTGAAGATCGGCACGGCCAGCGTGACGCCGATCGTGGTGTCGCCGAGCAGACTGTTGGTGTGGAACGGACCGGCGGCGGGCGCGCCGGGGATAGCGGAAGTCGAACTGCCCCAGCCCGGTGTGTCCGTGCGCGTCACCGATGCCGACAGCGTCGGCAGATGGCCCGAGCGGAACGCGTGCACGTTGTGCTCGGCCGCTTCGACCAGATGCTGCTGCGACTGGATCTGCGGGCTGCTCGTGTTGGCCAAATCCACCCATGCCTGCACCTGATCCGGCTGCGGACGTTCCAGCGGCAGCTGATCGCGCAGTTTCTTCAGGTCGCCGAAATCTTTTCCGGTGATCTGCACCAGCGATTCGCGCGCCGTGTCGACGGAGTTCTGCGCGGTGATCACCTGCGCGACGGCCGCGTCGTGCTGCGCGCGGGCCACGTGCACGTCGGTGATCGCCGACAGGCCGACTTCGTAGCGCTGTTCGGCCTGGTCGAGCTGCTTCAGCAAGGATTTTTCATTGAGCTGCGCGAATTTAAGCTGGTCTTCCGCGGTGAGCACGCTGAAGTAGGCGGTCGCGGTGCGCACCATCAGGTCCTGCGCGGCGGTGTCGTAATCGCTGTCGGAACTGGCGGCGGTTTCGTGCGCCTGCTTCAGGCGCTCGATGTTGCCCCAGTTGAAGATCGACTGCGACAGCACGCCCTGCGCCTGGCGCGAACGCGATTTCGTGTTCGTGTTGTACGGGAACAGCACGTAGTTTCCGGTATTCGGGTCCTGCGCGCTGGTGACGAACTGCGGACTGACGCCGCGGTTGATGTTGTCGTCGCGCAGGTAGCTGAGCGAGGCGCTCAGCTGCGGCAGCAACGGCGCGCGCGCGATCGGCACGTCCTGGTCGACCGCGTACTTGGTCGACTCGGCGGCCGCCAGCGTCGGGTCGGACGAGCGCGCCTGTTCGTAGATCTGCATCAGGTCTTCCGCGCCGGCGATGTTGGCCAGTGCGATGCTCAGCGGCAACGCGGCAAGCAGTAGCTTCTTATACATTTTTATTTATCCCTTAATCCACAAATCCAGTAGACGGCTTACAGCGCGAAACGGGCCGGCGGTTCGGCGTGACGCAGGTACGGCAGATCGGTCTCGAACAGCGATTCCTCGTTCCACACCTCGCCCACGCGCGTGAACAGCATCGCGCGCTGCGCCGGCGATTCGCCGACCAGCGCCACGATGCGCCCGCCCGGCTTCACGAAACCGCGCCACTGTGGCGGCAATTCATACACCGCTCCAGTGACAACCATCACGTCGTACGCTTCGTTCGCCTTGAAGTCGCGGACGGCATCGACGTTTTCAAGGGTGACGTTACGCACATTCGCCGCGTGCAGGCGTCGGTTCGCCGCATCGATGAATTCCGGTTCCACGTCCAGGCTGGTCACGCGGCCGGCCAGGCGGCCCAGGCACGCGGTGAAGAATCCTGAGCCCGTACCCACTTCCAGCACGCTTTCCTCGCGCGTCGGCAAGGCCGCTTGCAGCAGGCGGCCTTCGATGACCGGACGCAGCATCACCTCGCCGTGGCCGAGTGGAAGATCCACATCGGCGAAGGCCAGATTGCGTTGCGCGGCGGGCACGAAATCCTCGCGCCGGATCGCGCTGATCGCTTCGAGCACGCGGCTTTCGAGCACGTCCCACGGACGCACCTGCTGCTCGATCATGTTGTGACGGGCAAGTTCGATATTCAGGGACATGTGGACAGGACTCGCTGAAGCCGCGGAGAAAGACCGAAAAGCATAAGAGTTCCAGGGTCTTGCGGCAATCGTAAGATCGCTTCTAGGCGCGATCGCTCCGAGTGCCGGAAGTCATCTAAACCACATCGGCGCCGCGCGCATCGCAGCGGCGCCCATTTTATCAAGCCGGCTGAGTGTCCGTCCGAATCGGATTTGATCGAATCCGGACACCCGGACGTCCGATGAACGATTCTTCATGCCGCCGAATGCGAAACCATGCGGCGTACAGCGCCGGCAGGAACAACAGCGTGAGTCCGGTTGCAACGAACAAGCCACCCATGATGGCCACCGCCATCGGTCCGTAGAACGCGCTGCGCGTCAGCGGAATCATGGCGAGGATCGCCGCGAGCGCCGTCAGTACGATGGGGCGGAAGCGCCGAACGGTCGCATCGATGATGGCGATGTAGGCTTCGTGTCCGGCCGCGATGTCCTGCTCGATCTGGTCGACCAGGATAACCGAGTTGCGCATGATCATGCCCATCAGCGCGATGGTGCCGAGCATGGCGACGAAGCCGAACGGCACGTTGAACAGCAGCAGGAACGCGGTGACGCCGATCAATCCGAGCGGTGCGGTGAGCACGACGATCACGACGCGCTGGAAGCTGCGCAACTGGATCATCAGCACGGTGAACACGACGAGGATGAAAAGCGGCATGCCGGCATTGACCGAATTCTGGCCCTTCGCGCTTTCTTCGACAGCGCCGCCGACATCGAGTCGATAGCCGGCCGGCAATTTGCTGCGGATGTCGGCGAGCGTCGGATCGATCTGCGCGGTGACGGTCGCGGGCGTGAATGCACCGTCGATATCGCCGCGCACGGTCACCGTCGGCAGACGATCGCGGCGCCAGATGATGCCGTCTTCGAAACCATAGTCGACATCCGCAATCTGGCGCAGCGGAACCGTCTTGCCGGACGCCGTCGGCACCGCGAGATTTTCCAATAGCGACAGTTGCGCGCGTTCCGTCGGCGGACCGCGCAGCGAAATCTCGATGAGCTGATCGCGCTCGCGGTAATACGTCACCGGCACGCCGGACAGCGAACTCTGCAGGAAATTGCCGAGATCCTGCGAACTCACGCCGAGCACACGCGCGCGTTCCTGATCGATGTTGAGCTTCACCGATTTGCTCGGCTCCTCCCAATCCGGGTTCACATTGCGCATATGTGGATTTTGCCGCATCACGTCGGCAACTTCGCGCGCGATTTTGCGCACGGTCGGGATGTCCGCGCCGGAGACGCGGAACTGCACCGGATAACCGACCGGCGGACCGTTCTCAAGACGCAGAACACGTGCGCGCAGTTCGCTGAAATCATGATCGAACAGCGCGAGCAAGTCGCTGCGCAGTTTTTCGCGATCTTCGAGATTCTTGGTCAGCAGCACGAATTCGGCGAAGCTCGCCTGCGGCAACTGCTGGTCGAGCGGCAGATAGAAACGCGGCGCGCCGGTGCCGATGTAGCTGACGTAGTTTTCCAACTCAGGCCGCTTTGCCAGCCACGCTTCGAGCTTCTTCGCCTGCTCCTGCGTCGCCGACAGCGACGAACCTTCGGTGAGTTTCAGGTCCACGAGCAATTCGAGACGCGTCGAATCGGGAAAGAACTGCTGCTGGATGAATCCGAACCCCACGATCGACATCACGAACAAAAGCACGGTCGAGGCGATCACCGTCTTGCGATGATCGACGCACCAACCGACCAGTCCGCGAAACCGGTTGTAGAAATTCGTGTCGTACGGATTGTGGTCTTCACCGCGTTCCTTGCGCGTGTTTCCGCCGCGCCATTTTTCCGGCAGCAGATTCGTCAGCCGTTTGCGCAACACCCACACTCGGCTGCCGATGAAACCGCGCGGCTTCACCGGTGCATGCGGATCAGGCAGCAGCGCGTTGCCGAGATACGGAATCAGGATCACCGCTGCCAGCCACGAAATCAGCAGCGCGATGGTCACCACCTGGAACAGCGAACGCGTGTATTCGCCGGTGCCGGATTTCGCAGTCGCGATCGGCAGAAAACCCGCAGCGGTGACCAGCGTGCCGGTCAGCATCGGGAACGCCGTTGACGAATACGCGAACGCCGCGGCCTTCATGCGATCGAAGCCTTGCTCCATTTTGATCGCCATCATTTCCACGGCGATGATCGCGTCGTCGACGAGAAGTCCGAGCGCGAGCACCAGCGCGCCGAGCGAAATCTTGTGCAGATCGATGCCGAAGAATTTCATGGCGGCGAAGGTCATCGCCAGCACCAGCGGAATCGACAGCGCGACCACGAGTCCGGGGCGGAAACCGAGCGAGAAGAAGCTCACCAGCAACACGATGGCCACCGCGATCGCCAGCGTATCGACGAATTCGCCGACCGAACGCTGCACCGCATGCGGCTGATCGGCGACGCGGTCGAGCTCGAGCCCGACCGGCAACGTGCCGCGCAGGCGCTGCACCGTATCGTCGAGGTTGCGCCCGAGCATGAGGATGTCGCCGCCGTTGCGCATCGAAACGGCGATGCCGAGCGCGTTCTTGCCGTCGTAGCGCATGCGCGGGTTTTGTGGATCGGCGTAGCCGCGTCTCACCTCGGCGACGTCGCCGAGACGGAACAATTGGCCGTTCGCCCGGATCGCGATGTCGCGGATCGATTCGACCGAATCGAACGCGCCGGTCGGGCGCAGGTAGATGCGATCGGTAGCCGTCTCGAAACTGCCCGATGCCGTGATCGCATTCTGCGATTCGAGTACCTTCTGCACCTGATCGAAACTCACGCCGAGCGTGGCGAGCTTGGTGTTCGACAGTTCGATGAAAATCTTTTCGTCCTGCAGACCGATCAGATCGACCTTCGCCACATCAGGCACGCGCAGGATTTCGAGCTTGATGCGTTCGGCGTAATCGCGGAACTGCGCGTCGCTGTAGCCTTCGCCGGTCAGCGCGTAGATGTTGCCGAAGGTGTCGCCGAATTCGTCGTTGAAGAACGGTCCGATCACACCCGGCGGCAGCGTGCCGCGGATGTCGCCGATCTTCTTGCGCACCTGATAGAACACGTCCGGCACCTTCGAGGCGTCGAGCGAATCCTTGATGACGACGAACACGTTCGATTCGCCCGGACGCGAATAGCTGCGCAGATAGTCGAGATCAGGAATTTCCTGCAGCTTCTTCTCGATCTTGTCGGTGACCTGCAGTCCGATCTCGCGCGCGGTCGCGCCCGGCCATTGCGTCTGCACCACCATCACCTTGAAGGTGAACGGCGGATCTTCGGATTGGCCCAATCCTGAGTACGACCAGATGCCGATCAGCGCCAGTACCACGATGAAATAGCGCAGCAGCGGCCGGTTCTTCAGCGCCCACTCGGACAAGTTGAATCGCGTCATGGCGATACCCCAGAGAGATGCTCCGACCCGACCCGCGCGGCGATACGGGGAGGGCAGCCGCGCAGGTTCGGGCGGAGCGAAAAAGTGTACTTTTAGAGTTTGCGGATCAAATTTTTACGGGTCGGTTCACGTCGTCGATCGGCGCGACCACTTGGCCTTCGCGCAGCTTGTGCACGCCGGCGGTGACGATCCATGCGTCGGCGGGAACGCCGTGATCGAGCACCGCATCCTGTTCGTGGAACGTGGCGACTTTCACCGAGGCGGCATGCACCTGATGCGTGTTCGGATCGACGACCCAGATATTGGCGTTGCCGTCGCGCCGGTCGAGCGCGGTCAGCGGCACGATACTTTGCGAGGTGGTTTGCGGTCCGACGAAAAGTACGCGCGCGGTCTGGCCGAGGCGCAGCAGGTCGGCGTGATCGTCCAGCGCGACACGGACGCGGTACGTACGCGTCATAGCATCGGCTTCCGGCGCGATTTCGCGCAGCGTGGCGTTGAGGCGCTTGCCTTCGTCGGCCCACGGTTCGATGACCGCCGTCGATCCGACCTTGTAATGACCGATGCGGTTTTCGGGCACCGCGATTTCCACTTCAATCGCGCCATCGCGCGCGAGGCTGGCGATCGGCTGACCGGCGGTGACGACCTGTCCCGCCTCGGCATTGATCGTCGTGATCGCGCCGGCGTGATCAGCACGCAGGATGGTGTATTCGGCCTGATTGCGCGCAACGGCGAGCGCTGCTTCAGCCTGCTGAACCTGCGCTTCGGCCGCTTTCAGCGAATTGACCTGCGTATCAAACTGCGTGCGGCTGATGTAGTGCTTTTCGAGCAGCGCTTGGTAGCGATTGAATTCCGACTGCGCCAGATCGCGGCTGGCGCGCGCGGAGGTCAGTGTCGCCGTCGCACTGTTGACCTGCAGTTTCAGATCCAGCGGATCGAGTTCGGCGATCGGCTGGCCCACGTCGACATGGTTGCCGACGTCGACGAAGCGCGTCTTGATCTTGCCCGCCACGCGGAAGCCCAGTTGAGATTCGAAGCGCGCGTGCACATCTCCTGAGTACACGTCGGCGTTCACCGCCGAATTGGCTTGCGGATGCGCCACGATGGCGCTTCTCGGCGCCTCGGGAACGGCCGCCCGGCTTGTGCATCCGCACAATTCGACGCTACTGCCAAAGACCAGGATTCCGGCGCATAATCCTGCGGAACTAAGACGGTTTTGCATGGCGCGAAGCCTCGTGCGGATTGGGTTAGGTAATTATTGAACGACGTGGTATAGTAACAATACTAAACTAGCGTGTCTAGTAATTCGTTGCAATTTTTGCGAGCCGTTGGAATATGAGTGCTGTGGTCAAAAATGCTGGTCCGGGTCGTCCCAAGGACCTCGAGAAGCGTGCAGCGATCCTGAACGTGGCCAAGCGCCTGTTCACGACGCAGGGCTTCGATGGCACCAGCATGGACGCCATCGCCGCCGCCGCCGGCGTTTCGAAACTGACGGTCTACAGCCATTTCCAGGACAAGGAGCGTCTGTTCGCCGCCGCCGTCGAATGCGTGTGCGCCGAGCAGATGCCGGCCGAAATCTTCATGGCCGATCTAAAAGGTCCGATCCGCAAACAGCTCGTCACCATCGCAAAAGCATTTTTCGCGCTGATTACCAGCGACGAGGCGGTGGCCGTGCATCGCACGATCGTCGCCAACGCGCGCCAGTCGCCGAAGCTTGCGGAGTTATTCTGGGAAGCCGGACCGAAACGCACGCAACGCGCCTTTGAATCCTTCCTGCGCGATGAAGTGCAGGCCGGCACGCTGGATATCCCCGATCTGCATCGCGCCGCGACGCAGTTCTTCTGCCTGCTGAAAGGCGAACTGCACGCGCGCATGGAATTCGGCTGCTGCGGACAGGTCACGACGCAGGAAATCGACGATCACATCGAGGCGACCGTCGACTTTTTCCTTCGGGCTTACACACCACGTTGATCGGCGAGGCGCCGATCAAGCCGCGCTAACGCTTAGCGCGACGCCGTCCGGTCGTCGCGGAATTCCTTGCGCAGCCATTCATCCAGCATGCGTTTGTCGAAGCGCAGCGGATCGGTTTCCGTCGCCGGCGTGCCGCGCTGCAGATAAGCCATGTCGAGCAGCTTGCTGGTTCCTTCCTTGACGGTGCGGCCGTCGGCATCGATCAGCTTGTACGTCAGCGTCGCGCGCGGC
>Ga0105239_10010284_pt1 | contig 10481 bp, 10 predicted proteins | sample KBSC44metaG_FD_92761 | JGI IMG/M metagenome (GOLD analysis project Ga0105239, IMG submission 92761) | Corn rhizosphere microbial communities from Kellogg Biological Station, Michigan, USA - KBS C4-4 metaG | ecosystem: Host-associated > Plants > Roots > Rhizosphere > Soil | place: Michigan, USA...
CGCAACGCGAACACTGAGATGATAACTCCACTTCAAGGCATATATTCACCTCCAAAGAATCAGTGAGCCTAGTCTTCTTGTGTGGAACATTCGCAAGTGTGCCACCCGCTTATCTGGTGCTAGAGACCATACAGCGGCTCGCCACCTGTTCCGCTGTCTGGAACGTGACGACAATTAGCACTAACAACCTTTGATTCTTGCAGAAATGACGCATGGCTGTATATCGTGCTCTTTCTTCCATTTGACTCGCTCATACTCCACAGCCATAGGGATTAGACTCTCACATGACGATTCCGCAAACCCAGGCGTATGCAGAAGATTGGGGGCTCCGTGCCCATGGCCCATCACGGGAATTTACGAGCAGCTCCACATCCCGGCATCTTGAGCCTTTGGGGTTGGATGGACTTCGGCCCCTCATGTGAGTTTTGTGGGATGCACTCCGCCAACTATGCCTGAGCATAGATATACCAGAGACTAGATGGAGGAAATACCGCAGAAATCGGGACAACAACCCTCCCGAAAATATCATTAGGCTACGGTAGCATTCAAGCAATAATCTTAAAGTATCCGTCTCGGAACCCTTGGAGTTGATCTGAACCCGCGATAACCACCATCACCATCTCCACGGCGACCGTCAGAATATTTCCAAGGTGGCGCATAGTCCGACGTGAAATCAAGTCCGCAACTGCTGGCAATCATGGCAGCTATCACGCACGAGAAGGGTGCTCAAGTACCCGCGATTAAGGTTTATGCCGACAAATACTCGGACCATGTCGTCGTTATCACTGGAGCAGCTTCCGGCATCGGAAAAGTCACAGCACACCTCTTTGCTGAGCAGGGCGCAGATGTCGTACTTTTCGATATCGACGAGGAGAACCTTAAGGCCGTGCAAGCCTCTATTCACAAACAAGGGGGCAAGGCAGAAATCCAAGTCTGTGATGTGAGCGACGATCAAGTTGTAAATCAAGCGATCGACGCGACGATGAAAGCATTTCTCAAGATAGATGTGCTAATCAATCTCGCCGGGATAGCTGTCTTCTGCCCGTTGGAGCATCAAACCACGAAAGATTATCAACGTGTGATTTCAACGAATCTCGATGGAAGCTTCTTCTTAACCCGTGCAGTTCTTCCTCATATGCAGAAAGCTGGCTACGGCCGCATTATCCACACGTCGTCATCAACAACTGGGAATCCACCGTTTGGCCTAGCGCCTTACGTTGCTTCCAAAGCCGGTATCATTGGCCTGGTCCGCGCGAGTGCAGTGGAAGCTGGACCCGGCATCACAGTCAATGCGCTTCTTCCAGGTCTGACCGATTTCACCAAGGTTGCTGAACACGAGCAGGTTTCAGCACTCTTTGACTATGTTCTTTCTAGCCAGGCGATCAAGCGCAAGGGCCACCCTCTCGATATGGCACATGCACTATCCTTCATCGCCAGCCCAGAAGCAGCGTTCTTCACTGGACAAGCTTTCGAATGCAGTGGGGGAGAATCCTTCCGCTGACGAAGGAACAGTCGCGATATGAACTTTGCGGGTGTTTTCATGGACTTCAAGGTCAAGAGTAGGACAACGGAAATATTGGGCCTGTTGATCAAGCATGAATTGGAATTTCATTCGTTGCTCAAATCTCCATAGAGCTACCAAGCATATCGGAGATGGATACATCAATGTTTCTCTTAGCTGAATCTGGATTGATAATAGGCAATGCGAAATTTTGATTACCGCAAGTATGGCTTCAATCAATGTTTCTTTGCCGATAATGATGAAGTCGCATCGAACCTCGGAGGCTACATGCACTCTGAAGCTCTGATCGCGCGTAGAAGCCCCACTTGCGCTGTTCAGGGGATTTCTCGTGCAATTGTCATATAAGGAAGGCTTTGCGAAAATGAACTCATTTTATACTTGGACTAAGAACCTCATCATGCCACAAGTAACGTAAATTTGGCGACATTCCTTAACATGGATACACTAGGTACTCTAATCTCATGAGCATGAAAATGCTCAAGATTGTATCTGGTTCTTTTTTGGTGTTACAAGAATTCTTACAAAATTAGGCACGAATGATCTAACGGAAGATCGTGAGATGCATTGAGTGTGGGCCCTCAGCAGTTAACCGATATAGCTCGTGATCGACCCTCACAATGTGATCTTATCTAGATACTAGAATGTTCAATAAGGGTCACGAGGCAACTCCTTAGATATCCCTCCATTTCGCTTGAATGGTGAGACCACTTTGTATCTGGTCACCGGGCTTGCTGCTTGCTGGCTGCTGGCGTGTGTGAGCGGGTAAAACCACCTTCTAAAAAAATTTATTGTCATTTGATCGTTTTCAGAAATCATTTTATTGTTTCAAGCCAGCTTTCTGCCGAAGAGATATGCGGGTGTGATAATTCAGGGGTCGTTAGAGTGCGAAGATGCTGTGGATTCTGTCCACCTGAATGAAGGATACTTAAATATGGTCAAATCAGACTTGTGGGTGCCTGTTTCCCAAAGAATTCTCCCCAGGTCCATGCACTCATCTACCTAGAAGTGAGAACAGGGCTCATCAAGTTAAGATCGAGGCGCCTGGGCTCACACAGCTGCATTGTCGTTTGCGGCTATTCTGTGCCATGAAGTGTATTAGGCATATTCAGAGTGCACAAACCGTGAATCTCTGCCATGAATTACCACTCTTGAATGTCCACCGATCACCCAATGGCTCTCCGAATCAACCCAATTAACCAACGAGTCCAGCTTGAAACTGGCGAGCTGACATAACATCTGTTAGTCCCCCACTTAATGCGATAGCTGTTTCTTCCAGCTTCCACGAGGGTTTGATATCGCCCTCCAAAATCTTCTGAGAGCGATCCATCGCCATTTCGACCTTGCCAGGTATTTCTCCCGTGCGTGTCCTTTGTCTTGGACCGTGACATTTCCTGCAGCTCATGATGTAAATCCATGTCCTCATTCGATCCTCGAGGGGGAAATAGTTGCTTCTCTGGGTTGTGCAAACAGGAAGCGACATCGAAGACGTCACCTGCGTCGAAATCGAGAACCTGATAGCCTTTCATTCGTAATCGACTGTAATAGTCGCAGTCTGCTGGATACCATGGGATCAATGTGTCCCATAACCCGATGTGAGAAGCTGCGTGGACATTGACGTGGCTGAGCCAATCATAGTGGAAGAAGGTTATTGCCCATTTAGTCTCAGCTGCCGCAACTCTTTCACGTGATTCCTGCAATATTCCTTGGTAGAATGCGTGGTGTTGTCTTCGATCAGACTCGTTACGATGACGAACGACAATGTCTTGGTGGCTCTGGTAAAAGCTCGGCCATCCTTGCGCACGAGCCAGCTGAATTAGGAGATTCTGGGTCTGTGAGAATGTCTGCTTTGTTGGGCTGCGGTAGATGTTGACCCCATACTCTTGCAGCAGAAGAGAATAGTTCAGGAAGGAATGATCATCTGAATACGGGATGGTCGCTGGCATATTGGAACTGGGTTTGCCGGTGTTATCGACGACAATGATCTGTGAGGCTGGCCATCCCTCAGCGATATATGAGAGTACTGTCTGTTTTAGAAGGCAGAATTGCGAGGTGAAAGGAATGAATAGAGGTGTTGAAGGACGGCATCGAGGAGGTGGAATTTCTCTTGATTGATTGAGAAACCCATGCGGGGCTCGACCCAGGTAGAAGAAAGGACCTGGAAGCGAGACTCGCGGGGGTGGGCACTGAATTGTAGGCTGAAATTTAAAGTAGTCCTCGATCTCAAGGCTCGCTGCTGCGATCTTCAGTGAATCGGTGTTTCGAAGCGTTTCAAATTGCAGTATCGTCAGCGCAGAAAAGGTGCCTGCGAGAACCGCCACAGCACTCATCAGGCAAAGGACCAGCCGCTTTCTTTGAAACATTGTGGTATTATTCACCTCGCTTGATGAAGGATTGACGTCCAACTCGATGCTAAGTCAATTCCCTTAGATTCAGAAAACCGATTCTGACTGCTTGGCGAGTCGGGGGGGTTTCGATGATGTGACTTTCCGCGGGTGAAAGAAGTATTCACTCATGATCACTCACGTCCCAAAGATTTTCAGCATTCAATCTGAACAACTTCTCGATCAGATCGGGATCGCTTTCACACCCTTCATAGCACTTCTCAACGAACAGTGAAGAATCAATGCTACCGAATCCCAGATGTCGCCAGGCAGTAGAGTATACGACTCTGGTAGGTGCCTTTTTGTTCAGTTCTCTTCCTACCGGTTCCAGATCACGCATTTGAGGGTCCTTTGGTAGTATAAGGAGCAGATAGTTTGACCGGTGTATCGCCCTGCAGGAGTTGGACAAGCGACTCGAAGCCAGCAAGCGAATAAGCATCACCCAGTTCATAGATTTCAATATCCTGACATATGATTCCAATTCTACTCGAAGTCCTCCTTCCGAGAGGAAATACTTCAGGGTCCACGATATGCATATGGCTGTCCCAGGTACCCTTGGGGAACGGTCGCGACAAGAGCGATTGCTTGATCCGGAAATGAGGTTAAGCATACTTAATTTGGCGGCTTTAATAGAGTGGTTGTTGATACAAAAGGGCCAAGGCTCCGTGTCGGTGGCTTCGAGTGAGCTGCCTTGCTAACATGAGACCTGAAGGCGACATTCTGTGAGCTATTGTACATCAATGACTTCTGGCATACATAATAGCTTTCTGGATAATCTGTAATACTCGTAAGCTAAATGGCAATAACTCCTGGTTAAGTACGATGTTGATAGCTGCGGGGCTAGGCGTCTAGTTAGGGGCGTTTAGAGGCATTACTTAGAACCCTTTCAGTCGGGCTCAGAGAACGGATTACCCCTCAATCAGCTACGTGTAAATAGTATTCCAGTCGTTCTGCCATCTGTTGCCTCTTCCCTTACTCCTTTATCAAGTACCACACATTATATCGAACCTGTGGGGATGCCTAGTGGGCCCTAGGATAATATAAAGCAGAGTAGTACACTTAAATTAATCCACGTCGGATATCCGATAAACTCATTACGAAAAGCTATAGGAAGCATTCATCATCCAAGCTGCTTCAATAAAGCCTTGCCTTCCTTCTGTGGTAATAAAAGATTAAGAAACATAGGAAATTCATCGACTTTTCGCACCCCATTTCTTCCCCGGAACGAGGAGAATCTTCAAGTTCCTCACAGTGAAGACCACAATCATCTTCTCATATATCGCCTTCTCATTTTATGCGCACTATCATCACCCCTCCAATCGGCCCAACGAGGACCCGCAGCTTCCTTATCATCAGCGGAGGCGCCATTCTTCCACCACCAAGGAGCATCGATGTCATTGCCGTCCTTGTCTTTGCCCCAATTGGGCGGACCCCACCAATGACTCTTAGGACTGTCACCGTTGTCTTCACCATTATCGTTGGAACCTTGATTCCGATCTCTCCAAGAGCCTCTCCAGAACGAGAAGAAGCCTCCCTTATCATTGTCATCCGGGTGATTACCGCTATTGCCATGGCCGTTTTCATCATTATTGGGTTGGCCGTGGTTAAAGTACCAGGATGGCCCATGATTCTCGTTACTTCCTGCTGTTGGCCGCGGGCGCCCGTGATTCCAGAGCCATTCTCCCCAAGGTGCCCCAGTGGTGGTGCTTGGAGGAGGGGTAGGTTGGGTAGTATGTCCGTGACTTGTGGGCACGACAGGCTTTGTCTTTGTCGACCACTTGCTGGATTTGATAGGGTGTGTCTTAGTGGTCGGAGCCGCAGTTGTGTACTTAGTTTGACTGGTGACAACTCCAGTAGTTATAGTTTGAGCTGTTGTCTTTCCAGTACTAACACCACCGCTAGAGGTGGTATATTTGGTTTGCCCTGTAGTAGACGTCTGCGCGGTAGCAGATGTCTGTACCGTAGTAGACGTTTGGGCGGTGGTAGAAGACTGCGCCGTGGTAGACGTTTGGACCGTGGTACTGGCAACACTTGTAGAAGCCTGGCCTGTAGAACTTGTCTGAGTAGACTTGCCAGTGCTTTGGGTGGCAGTAGTGGAAGCTTTTCCGGTACTAGCTGTAGTCGAAGCCTTGCCAGTGCTTAGAGTAGTAGTCGAAGCCTTGCCAGTGCTCACAGTCGTGGTAGAAGCCTTGCCAGTGCTTAGAGTCGTGGTGGATACCTTGCCAGTACTCAAAGTAGTAGTCGAAGCCTTGCCAGTGCTCACAGTCGTGGTAGAAGCCTTGCCGGTGCTCAAAGTAGTAGTGGAGGCTTTGCCAGTGCTTAAAGTCGTGGTAGAAGCTTTTCCAGTACTGGCAGTGGTAGTAGATGCCTTGCCGGTGCTCACAGTCGTGGTACTAGCCTTGCCAGTGCTCAAGGTAGTAGTGGATGCCTTACCGGTACTCACAGTTGTGGTAGAAGCCTTGCCAGTGCTCACAGTTGTAGTACTAGCCTTGCCGGTGCTCAAGGTAGTAGTGGATGCCTTGCCGGTACTCACAGTTGTGGTAGAAGCCTTGCCAGTACTCACCGTCGTGGTACTAGCCTTGCCGGTACTCAAAGTAGTAGTCGAAGCCTTGCCGGTACTCAAAGTCGTGGTACTAGCCTTACCGGTGCTTACACTTGTAGTGGAGGCCTTGCCGGTGCTAGCAGTTGTAGAAGTCTTGATAGTGCTAGTCTTGCCGGTACTTAGAGTAGTAGTCGAAGCCTTCCCAGTGCTCAATGTAGTAGTCGACTTCCCAGTGCTGGCAGTGGTAGACTTACCAGTACTGATAGTGGATTGTGTGGTCGACTTCGCAGTGCTGGCAGTAGAAGATGATTTGCCGGTACTAATTGTAGTGGATGCCTTAGTGCTAGCAGTGGTAGTAGATGCTTTACCAGTGCTTAAAGTAGTGGATGTCTTGGCGGTGCTTAAAGTTGTAATCTTGCCAGTACTAACCGTCGTAGTAGAAGTCTTTCCAGTACTCAAAGTAGTGGTGGTGGAAGCCTTGCCAGTACTGATAGTTGTAGAAGTCTTGGCAGTGCTAGTCTTGCCGGTACTCAGAGTAGTAGTAGATACCTTGCCCGTGCTTACAGTAGTAGTAGATGCCTTGCTAGTGCTCAAAGTCGTAGTGGATACCTTTCCAGTACTAGTAGTGACAGTCGAAGACTTTCCAGTGCTCACAGTGGTAGTAGATGCCTTACCAGTGCTTAGTGTAGTTGACTTGCCAGTGCTCAAAGTTGTAGTCTTGCCAGTGCTCAAAGTTGTAGTCGTGGATGCCTTTCCAGTACTCAATGTAGTAGTCGACTTCACAGTGCTGACAGTGGTAGTAGACTTCGCGGTGCTAGCAGTAGTAGATGCTTTGCCAGTACTCAATGTAGAGGATGTCTTTCCCGTACTAGCAGTGGAAGTCGATGCTTTGCCAGTGCTAGTAGTGGACGCCTTTCCAGTACTCACAGTGGTAGTAGTGGATGCCTTCCCGGTGCTCACAGTGGTGGCTGTAGTCGAAATTTTCCCAGTGCTCAAAGTTGTGGTCTTCCCCGTGCTCAGGGTTGTAGTAGTCTTGCCAGTGCTCAATGTTGTGGTCTTGCCAGTAGTGACAGTAGACTTGCCAGTGCTTTGAGTTATAGTAGTAGAAGTTTCCCCGGTACTAGCAGTAGTAGTCGACTTTGCAGTGCTGGCAGTAGATACTTTGCTAGTGCTTGAAGTCTTACCGGTACTAACTGTAGTGCTAGCAGTGATGGTCGAAGCCTTACTAGTACTAGGTGTAGTTGATTTGCCAGTGCTCAGAGTTGTAGTCTTGCCAGTACTTAATGTCGTAGATTTTCCAGTACTAACAGTAGACTGGCTGGTGGAAGCTTTACCGGTGCTCAAGGTCGTGGTAGTCTTACCGGTGCTTAAAGTACTAGTAGATACCTTTCCGGTACTACTAGCAGTATTGGTAGAAGTCTTTCCAGTGCTCAAACTAGTGGTAGTGGATACCTTGCCAGTACTTAAAGTCGTGGTAAAAGAAGCTTTTCCGGTGCTTGACGTAGTGGATGATGCCTTTCCAGTACTTAAAGTAGTAGTAGATACCTTGCCAGTACTCAAGGTCGTGGTGGAAGCCTTACTAGTACTTAATGTACTAGTTGATGTCTTCCCTGTGCTGGCAGTTGAACTCTTGCTAGTGCTTATAGTGGTGGAAGCTTTGCTAGTACTAATAGTTGTAGAAGTCTTGGCGGTACTCAGAGTAGTAGTCGAAGCCTTGCCAGTGCTCATTGTAGTAGTGGATCCCTTTCCAGTACTAGAACTGGTAGTAGTGGATACTTTGCCAGTGCTAACTGTCGTGGATTTACCGGTGCTAGTGCCTGCAGTGGACTGGGTAGAAAGCTTCGTGGTACTGGCTGTTGATTGGGTAGTTGACTTGGCAGTAGTAGATTTACCAGTGCTAACTGTAGACTGAGTAGTGGATGCCTTGCCAGTGCTTAAAGTCGTGGTGGTGGAAGCCTTACCAGTACTCAATGTAGTAGTCGACGTTTTGCCGGTACTAACTGTTGTTGATGGCTTGCCAGTGCTAGCAGTGGTGGTAGAAGCCTTTCCGGTACTCAATGTAGTAGTGGATGCCTTGCCAGTGCTCGAGGTCGTGGTCTTGGCGGTGCTCACAGTCGTAGTCGAAGCCTTGCCTGTACTAGCAGTGGTGGAAGTAGCCTTTCCGGTGCTTAAGCTCGTCGTCTTGCCAGTGCTCACAGTTGTAGAAGTCTTGGCGGTGCTTACAGTGGTAGTAGATGCCTTTCCCGTGCTTAACGTAGTGGTAGTAGCCTTGCCAGTGCTCAATGTCGTAGTAGAAGCTTTTCCAGTACTGACAGTTGTGAGAGTCTTACCGGTGCTGAGAGTGGTAGAAACCTTGCCAGTACTGACCGTTGTTGAAGTCTTTGCAGTACTAGCAGTGGAAGATTTACCCGTTGTCTGTGTTGATAGTGTAGTAGATTTTCCAGCGCTAGTAGTGGACTGAGTTGTAGAAGCTTTACCGGTGCTGACAGTGGTTGAAGCCTTGCTAGTGCTTAAAGTTGTAGACTTTCCAGTACTAATAGTGGTCTGGCTAGTGGAAGCCTTACCCGTGCTTGCGGTGGTCGAAGATTTACTACTGCTGGCCGTGGTTAACTTGCCAGTACTAGCAGTAGATTGGGTAGTTGACTTAGCAGTAGTAGATTTACCAGTGCTGACAGTAGACTGAGTAGTGGACGCCTTGCCAGTGCTTTGGGTGATGGTAGTCTTGCCGGTGCTTTGGGTGGTCGTAGTAGAAGCTTTTCCGGTACTAGCAGTGGTAGTAGAAACCTTACTAGTGCTGACAGTGGATTGTGTAGTCGACTTCGCGGTTGTGGATTTACCAGTGCTCAAAGTAGTAGTGGAGGCCTTACCAGTACTCAAAGTAGTAGTAGAAGCTTTTCCAGTACTGGCAGTCGTAGTAGAAGCTTTTCCGGTACTCACTGTGGTAGTAGATGCCTTACCAGTACTCAATGTAGTGGTAGAAGCCTTGCCAGTGCTGACTGTTGTTGAAGTCTTTGCAGTACTAACAGTGGAAGATTTACCCGTTGTCTGTGTTGATTGTGCAGTGGTTTTCCCAGTACTCAGAGTCGTCGACGCCTTTCCAGTACTAAAGGTCGATTTGGTAGAGCTCTGTGTTGGTTGTGTAGTAGATCTGCCCGTACTGAGCGAGCTCGAGGGTTTACTGGTACTCTGCGTGGACTGAGTAGTGGGTTTGCCAGTGCTGATGGTGGTGGACTTTCCAGTACTTACGGTTGTAGACTTTCCCGTCGATTGAGTAGTGGTGGACTTCCCAGTACTAGCAGTAGACTGGGTAGTAGACTTTCCAGTGCTCACAGTAGACTGAGTAGTAGTTGGCTTTCCAGTACTAAGCGAAGTGGATTTTCCAGTGCTAGCGGTGGATTGAGTCGTCGAAGCCTTACCGGTGCTAACAGTGGTTGATTTCCCGGTGCTCAAAGTTGTAGTCTTGCCAGTGCTAATCGTAGTTGACTTGCCAGTACTCGCAGTGGAAGTCGATGCTTTGCCAGTACTAATTGTAGTTGATGTCTTGCCAGTACTAGCAGTAGTAGACTGTGTAGTTGACTTCAGAGTACTAGCAGTTGTGGATTTCCCAGTGCTGGTAGTACTCGATTTACCTGTAGCTGTAGACTGGGTCGTGGTTTTTCCAGTGCTCACGGTTGTAGACTTTCCAGTACTAATAGTGGTTGACTTTCCAGTGCTTGCTGTAGTAGTAGACTTTCCAGTACTTGCAGTTGTAGTAGACTTTCCAGTGCTTGCGGTGGATTGAGTGGTTGATTTGGCAGTCGACTGAGTGGTGGTGGACCTTCCAGTGCTCCCAGTGGATTGAGTAGTAGACTTCCCAGTACTGGCAGTGGATTGAGTAGTAGACTTCCCAGTACTAGCGGTGGATTGAGTGGTTGACTTTCCAGTGCTTACAGTGGATTGAGTGGTTGACTTGCCAGTGCTCACAGTGGTAGACTTTCCAGTGCTCACAGTGGTAGACTTTCCAGTGCTTGCGGTGGATTGAGTGGTTGACTTACCA
>Ga0105239_10010286_pt1 | contig 10481 bp, 5 predicted proteins | sample KBSC44metaG_FD_92761 | JGI IMG/M metagenome (GOLD analysis project Ga0105239, IMG submission 92761) | Corn rhizosphere microbial communities from Kellogg Biological Station, Michigan, USA - KBS C4-4 metaG | ecosystem: Host-associated > Plants > Roots > Rhizosphere > Soil | place: Michigan, USA...
CACACTTTCCTATAAATTATACTTCCGCAAGGTCAACAGTTTTAGAGCAAGACCATCTATTCTTTTTCAACTACTACGAAAGAAGTTACCCAGGCGGCCCCGCAGCCGATATATCATTTAATTAAACATGATTTTTCATCTGATTAAATTAACCAATAATATTAGCATTATTAATAACACCACTTCCACCAGGCAGTGTGTTATAATCATCGGAAAGATTTAAAAAAATAATGTTACCAAAAAAAATATTCCGGTTTTTGCAATTTAATTGACACAATTGGCGGCAGGGATTAAAATAACGCAAACGTTTGCATGCAGCATGCAAACGTTTGTTGGTCTCTAATAATGAAACAATAGAATTTGTATGACTTTTTTTTCAAAGAAAAAAATCATATTTGTGAGGATAATATTAATTTTTTGTTATTGTTTCTTTCCACTCAATTTTAAAAACTACTGCTTATGAACAGATTGAAATTTTTACTGACCATCGTGACGGCATTCTTTATCACTTCGGCATTCTCCCAGCAAAGAACCATAACCGGGCAGATTTTGTTTGAAGGCACCAAAGCTCCTGTTACCGGAGCCACCATAACCATAAAGGGCTCACGAAAAGCTACGACTAGCACAGATGATGGAAAATTTTCAATCGCGGCGCCCGTGGGGAATGTTACTCTGGTTGTTTCCTACGTCGGGTACGAAAACAAAGATGTTTTGGTAAATGCTTCTTCTGACGACATTAGTATCACCTTAAATGCCTCTTCTCAACGACTAAATGAAGTTGTGGTAACTGCATTAGGTATAGCCAGGCAAAGTAAAACACTGGTTTATGCCACCCAAAGTGTAAAGACAGCGGAAATTACGGGTGTAAGAGATCCGAATAATATGTTGAACTCATTGACGGGAAAGGTTGCGAATGCTGTAATTACGCAAGGTTCCGGCGGACCGGGTAGCGGGGCGAGGATTGTTCTTAGAGGAAATCGTTCAATACAGGGATCTAACAATGCTTTGATTGTGGTAGACGGCGTGCCAATTGATAACAGCACTTACAGTGCTGCCGGAAGCGATTTTGGTTCTGTACAAGGTTCCGATGGAGCATCTAATATAAACCCAGACGATATAGCATCCGTTACCATTTTACGGGGCGCATCTGCAGCTGCGCTGTACGGAAGCCAGGCCGGTAATGGTGTAATTGTTATTACTACTAAAAAAGGGAGTAAAGATAAGATGACTGTGAGTGTTAACTCCGGAGCTGTTTTTGAATCACCATTTGCACTGCCCAAAGTTCAAAACGCATATGGCCAGGGCAGCGGCGGCAACATTGATTCTGCGGCGGGCGCAAGTTGGGGGGCGAAAATGACAGGTCAGACTTTTACAAATTTTCTTGGTAAAAGTGCTTCCTATTCTGCGCAGCCAGATAACATAAAGGATTTTTTCAATACCGGCCTTAGCTTAAATAATTCTATAAGTGTTTCGGGGGGATCCGAAAAGGCCCAGACCTATTTATCTTATACCAATAAAGATGTTCAGGGTATTATTCCTCGTAACACCCTGTTGAGCCATAACATTGACCTTCGGATTTCTAACCAGATAAGTAAAAGATTTTCTACTGATGCGAAGGTTACTTACATAAACGAGCAGATTAAAAACAAGCCACGCACGGGTGAAGAAAATGCACCGGTGATTGATATTCTCAGTATTCCGAGGAATATGCCACTCTCGGATGCTAAACAATATCAATTTATAAATAATGTAGGCGTGCCAAGCGCATATGCTAATTATCCATCAACTAATACGGGCATTTACCAGGATCCCTATTGGATGATTTATAATACTGCATTAAACCAAACCAGGAACAGAGTTATGGGATTTTTATCGGCTAAGTATATGATAACAAACTGGCTAAGTTTTACTGGAAGGGTCAATGTTGACAAGACATTTGATGATCTTACTTCCCAGTATGATCAGAGTACAACACTTTGGGCCCATACAGGCGGTTATTATCAACAGCAAAATATTGTGACAACCCAAAAATGGCTTGACGGAATTTTTGAGGGTAATAATAATATCACAAACAATTTGAAAATAAATTATCATGCGGGTGTTATTTACCAGGACTCGAAATCAGATCAGTTAACTAATACAGCCGATGGATTAAACGTGACAAATAAGTTTAGTTTAAACTATGCATCGAACCCTTCCATATTTTCGTATGGTGATGAGGTTCAGACTCAAGCTGTTTTTGGCCAGGCAAATATTGCCTATAAAGATGCCATATTCTTAGATGCAAGTTTGCGCAACGACTGGGATTCACGTCTTGCTTCGCCTTATGCCTTTCAGTATTATTCCGTAGGAGGATCAGCAATATTATCAGATTTGATGGCGTTGCCTACCAGCATTTCATTTTTAAAGGCTAGCTTAAGTTATGCTGAAGTGGGAAATGGCGGGCAGTTTGGTCTGCTTAACAGTAGTTACGGTTATGGCCAGGGGGCAGGTAACGGATTTTTAAGTCGCAGTACTACACTTCCTTTTCCCGGTTTAAAACCAGAAATTGTAAAAAACCTGGAGGCAGGCGTGGAAGCGCGGTTTGTGAACGACCGCCTTGGTTTTACTATTACCTACTATAAGAGTAACTCTTTTAACCAGTTACTGCGAATACCGCTTCCTACTGCTACTGGGTACAACACCAAATATATAAATGCCGGGAACATACAAAACCAGGGACTAGAGTTGGTATTAAATGCTACACCGGTAAAAACGCAAGATTTTAATTGGGATATGGCTTTAAATTTTGCGCTTAACCGCAATAAAGTAATTAAATTAAGCCCGGACGCTAAAGTTGTATATTTGAGTGGAGGTTTCGGCCGCTCCGCTACCCCACAAGTTGCAGAAGGTGGAAGTTATGGTGATATGGTTGGTTTTCAGTGGGTGAAAAATTCGAAGGGACAGCATGAGGTAGATAGCCTTGGCAGACCGGTTACGGCCAATGGAATAGGTAACCCCCAAGGCCTCATTGGAAACTTTAACCCAAAAGAAACCATGGGCTTCACTAATACTTTTAGATACAAAGCATTTTCTTTACGGGTGCTGATGGATGGCCGGATCGGGGGCGTTATTGTTGATGGTACAGAAATGAATCTCGCATTTAGCGGTATTCCTGACGTCACTTCCAAATATCGCGAAGGAGGCCTGAATCTTAACGGAGTAAATGCAAATGGAACTGCCGTAAGTACAACCATAAACGCACAGACATTCTGGCAAACTGTTTCCAATCAACGTTATGGCACTGCTGAATTCTTCACTTACAATGCTACCAATTTCAGGGTTAGAGAACTTTCTCTTGGATATGAAATACCTTTGCACTCTACCGCTATTATCAAAGCAGCAAAAATATCAGCAGTAGCAAGAAACGTGTTCTGGCTATACCGTGGTGAATCGATTTTAGATATACCTGGAATAGGAAAACGCAAAATGACATTTGATCCGGATATGAGCCTTGGTAATGGTAATTTCCAGGGTATTTCTTATGGTACATTGCCTGCAACCCGCAGCTACGGATTAAATCTTCAACTCACTTTTTAAATATTTAAATACTTAAATGTATGAAACATATAAAAAACCTTTTCACGAAGAATTTCTTTTACGCATCGATGCTGATTTTTAGTATTGTATTGGCGGAGTCCTGTACAAAAAAATATGACAGCATTAATATTGATAAAAACAGTATTGCTACTTTAGGGGCTGCAGATCTTCCATTCCTGTTTTCACAGGCAGAGTCAACAGCGCCGGGTTCTTATTGGAATTACCAGATTGCAGAAAATCTTTTTGCTGATCAATATTGTCAGTATTTTGGCTGCGAAGCTACCTATTTCCCTTCTGACAGGTTGGTAATAAGGCAAGATTGGGTTGGGGCTGCTTTTAACCCAATGTATACTTCGGTTGCTCCGCAGCTGCAATCTATTTTCGCAGCAACAGATTCCGCAACATCCGCAGAAAATGCGATGGCCCAGGTATGGTGGGTTTATACTTTTCAAAGGGTAACAGATTATTGGGGACCTATACCCTATTTTTCTGTCGGTACGGCTGGAAATTCGGTTCCTTACGATGCTCAAAAAGACATTTATGCTGATTTCATTAACCGGCTTTCGGGTGCAGTAGCAGTATTGCATAAACATGAGGGAGAAAATCACTATGGAAGTTATGACCTCGTTTATGGCGGCGATGTAAACCGTTGGATCAAATTTGCCAATTCACTTCGCCTTCGAATAGCAATCAGGATATCTAAAGTTGATCCTACCACTGCAAAGTCAGTTGGTGAAGCCGCCGTTGCTGACGGAGGTGGTAAATGGATTATGACTACAAGCGCCCCTATAACGGATCCAACTGCACAAACATCGGGAGACGATGCTTTTGTACAAAGAAGTGCCAAGGGCGGCCCCGATGGCAACGGACTTCAATCTATGTCCGATTGGAATGAATTTAGGATGAGCGCATCTATGGCTTCCGTTTTAAATGGATACCATGATCCACGTCTGCCGCAATATTTTTTACCGGCTTTAAATACGGGTTTATATTCTGGGATACGTAACGGACTCTCAGTTGCCCAACTTGGCCTTGCCCCGAACCAGGCTGCTAATAACTCTCATGATGGCCAGCGCTGGGCCTCCACCAACGTTGTAGATAAAAATGGTAATGTATTGGGCTCAGCTAATTCAATCGCAACTGCTCAAAACGTAATGGTTGTTGCTGAAACGTATTTCAACCGTGCCGAAGGCGCTATTCTCGGGTGGAATATGGGTGGTACAGCTAAAGATCTGTATAATGCAGGGATTACCAATTCCTTGATTCAATGGAACGTTACAAACGCTGCTGTGCAGAATGCCTATATCAATAGCATGAATACACCAGTGGCCCCCGGTGATGGGCTGAATTCCCCTCCAATGACAAATATTCCGGTACTTTTTAATACCAGCAATAATGCCGTCGCTTTGGAACAAATTGCTACCCAAAAGTGGCTGGCTCTTTATCCTGATGGTATGGAAGCATGGGCCGACTTCAGGAGAAGCCATGTATTAAAATTGTACCCTGTAGTGAACTCGGATAACCCCGATATCACGAACACATCTACCCAATGGATAAGAAGAATACCATTTCTGCTTTCCGAGCAGCAAACGAATGGTGATGCTGTAAGCGCAGCCGGAGCACTGCTTGGCGGACCCGATAAGGTAACAACGCCTTTATGGTGGGATAAAAATTAATATTCTAAAAATGCATACTTTAAAGATTCCATTTTATAAAAGTGGAATCTTTTTGTTTTATAACCGTGGCGGCGACCTTTTAAATCTTCCGGATGTTGCAAATCAGTAAACTTTCATCTTTCCTGCTAATCATCATTTTATTCTTTGGATGTAAAGATGATGCTTCTAAACTATTTACTAAACTTGGTGAAGGCCAAACGGGGATAAACTTCAGGAATCAGCTCTTTGAAAACGATGCATTTAACGTACTTAACTATATTTATTTTTATAATGGTGGCGGGGTAGCCATCGGCGATATTAATAATGATGGTTTACCGGATATTTTGTTCACCGGCAACATGGTAAAAAACCGGTTGTTCCTGAATAAGGGTAATTTTAAGTTTGAAGATATTACGGACAAGAGTGGCATAGCAGAAAAGCAGGGCTGGTGCACTGGAGCCACCATGGTAGATATCAACGGTGATGGCAAAATGGATATTTACATTTGCCGTTCTGCGGATGGAAAAGCAGGAATGCGGAAAAACCTTTTGTTTATCAACAATGGAGATCTCACCTTTTCAGAGAAGGCAGAAGAATATGGACTGGCAGATGCAGGCTACAGCACGCAGGCTGTTTTTTTTGATTATGATAAAGATGGCGACCTTGATATGTTTCTTATCAATCACTCGCTGCACCAATATACAACAGGCGCTATTCAGAACCCCTCCTGGCGCCAGGAAAAAAACAGTGATTTTTCGTGTAAGCTATACCGTAATGACTGGAATGAGAGCCTGCATCATCCTGTATTTACCGATGTGTCGGCACAGGCAGGCATCACCTCTAACGTACTAACCTTTGGCTTAGGTGTGGTTGTGTCAGATGTTAATAACGATGGATGGCCGGATATTTATGCATCCAACGATTTTAATGAACCCGACTATTTATTTATAAATAACAGAAACGGAACGTTTACTGAAAAAACCAGTTCCTGCATGGACGAAGTCTCCTTGTACTCTATGGGCTGCGATGCAGCTGATTTTAATAATGACGGATTAGTTGATCTGTTAACGTTGGATATGTTGCCGGAAAGCAACAAAGCCCAAAAAATGCATTCCGGCTCAGAAAATTTTGACAAATTCCAAATGCTTTTTAATAAGGGGTTCTATTATCAATACAGCAGGAATATGCTTCAAAAAAATAATGGAGATGGAACTTTCAGTGAAATAGGCCAACTGGCCGGTATTTCAAACACAGATTGGAGTTGGTCTGCTCTTTTCTCCGACTTTGATAACGATGGCAACAAAGATATTTTTATATCTAACGGTTATGTGAAAGATTACACTGACATGGATTTTATTAAATATACCATGGACAAATCCATCCATGTTCAAGCTGGTGCTCAAAATAATGCAGTTGAAGATTACATTAAAAAAATGCCGGATAATACTTTGCCCAGTTATCTCTTTCGAAACAATGGCAATCTCACTTTTGCAAATAAAACCAAAGATTGGGGCTTGGATCAAAAGTCGGTCTCAGCAGGAGCTGCCTATGCAGACCTGAACAATGACGGCGCCGTGGACCTGGTAGTAAATAATACAAACGATGTTGCGGGAGTTTTTAAGAATAACAGTGAAGTATTAAATAAAAGCCATTACCTGAGAGTAGCCTTGCATGGTAATGCAAAAAATAGTACCGGAATAGGTTCAAAGGTTAAAGTATTTTGTAAAGGACAGGAGTATTACCTGGAGCAATTTCCTGTGAGAGGTTTTCAATCATCGGTGGACCAGGTGCTTCATTTTGGTCTTGGCGATAATACAGTAATTGATTCTATGATAGTAATATGGCCGGGCGACCAAATGCAAAAATTACTGAATGTAAAAGTGAATCAGACGCTGGATCTTAAACTGGCGGACGCAACCGGCAAATGGGTATATGACACAGCGGGTAAAAGTACGCCAGGTTATCTCACTTCGGTAACTCCTCCTTCGGGTATGCAACACCGTGAGAACAATTTTAATGACTTTAATCTTCAGCCATTATTGACCAACTTTCTTTCCAAAACAGGGCCATGCATGGCTGTGGCCGACGTAAACAAAGATGGCCTGCAGGATATCTTTTTTGGCGGAAGCCGTAACCAGGCTGCACAATTGTTTACCCAAACCGTTAACGGAAAATTTATTGCCCTACCCCAGCCTGCTTTCAAGAAGGATTCAATGTATGCAGGAAGCTCAGCCGTATTTTTTGATGCGGATAATGATGGTGACCCTGATCTGTATATTGCAAGCAGTGGTTATGAATTGGGAACTAATAGCCCGGTCCTGGAAGACAGGTTATATCTTAATGATGGGAAAGGCCACTTTACGAGGAGTCCGATAGCATTGCCTTCTATGCCATTCAGCAAAAGTTGTGTAAGAGCCTCCGATATTAACGGAGACGGGTATACGGATTTATTTATTGGAGGTAGAGTTAATCCGGGAAAATATCCGCTGTCGCCCGGTAGCAAAATTTTATTGAATGATGGCAAAGGAAAATTTACTGACGCAACTGCGTCTATCGCTCCCGAATTTCAAAACATGGGGATGGTAACCGATGCAGTTTGGATAGATATTAATGGCGATAAGAAACCGGATCTTATTGTTGTGGGCGAATATATGTCCATTAAAGTATTTATTAATAAAGATGGAAAATTGCTGGATGAATCGGATAAGTACATACACTTTCCAAGCAGGGGCTGGTGGAATACAATTTATGCTACAGATATGGATGGAGATGGAGACACAGATTTGGTAATCGGCAACATGGGATTGAATACACAATTCCGTGCCAGCGAAAAAGAACCCGTAAGTCTTTATTACAAGGACTTTGATGATAACGGTTCCATTGATCCGATCTTTTGTTATTACATCGATGGTAAGTCCTACCCCGCCCTCTCAAGGGACGATCTCACTGATCAATTGCCTTCACTAAAAAAGAAGTTTCTTGCTTATAAAGACTATAGCGACGCGACCATTAATGATCTTTTTACTGCTGATCAACTGCAGGATGCCGGCGTTTTGAAAGCTGAAGAAATGCGCACGGTTTATCTTGAGAATGATGGTCCGAAGGGATTTATAATGCACGCGCTACCAGAAGAGGCGCAGTTTTCTCCGGTATATGCAATTACGTCAACAGATGTTAATAACGATGGAAAAAAAGATTTGATATTGGCTGGTAATAATGCGTGGACAAGAATCCGCTACGGAAGATATGAGGCCAATCATGGGTTGTTATTGCAGGGAGATGGTAAAGGCGGATTTAAAAGTGTACCTCAATCCAAAAGCGGATTAAATATAAGGGGCGATGTCCGAAGCGTGGTAAGTCTGAACAACGAATTGATATTTGGTATTGACGGACAAAGCGCAAAAGCATATTCGGTGAATGCCCGGTAAAATGAATCATAGGTTTATTTTTTTATTTCACTATGCGATTGCGTTTTATAAATCGTGTGTTCAAATCGAATATTTAACTAAAAAAATTTGATAAATGCTTAACCAATTTAAAGGAAGAGTTGCGATAGTGACCGGGGCAGCGTCCGGAATAGGATTGGCTATTGCAAAAAAATTGTCTTCCTATAATGTAAGGCTCGCTTTATTCGATAATAATGAAGATCTTCTTTTAACACAACAGGAAGCATTTCCAGGCGAAACCAGGTTGTGTGTAGTCAACATAACTAATGAGGAAGAAGTCAAAAAAGTGATCGCCGAAACAGTAGTACATTTTGGATCAATCGATATACTGGTAAACAGTGCAGGAATAACCGGAAAAACAAATATTAAATCACACGATGTAGATTATGACAATCTTAAACAAGTCTTCGATGTAAATTTTATCGGTAGCTTCTACACTTCCAAATACGTTCTTCCGTGGATGATCAAAAATAATTACGGCCGCATTTTGCATATCGCTTCCATAGCAGGAAAAGAAGGCAACGCCGGCATGTTGGCTTATTCAGCATCAAAGGCTGCGGTAATAGCCATGACTAAAGTTCAGGGAAAAGAATATGCAGAAACAAATATTACCGTCAATGCGTTGGCTCCGGCTGTAATAGAAACAGCGTTAGTTAAAGCAATGCCACAGGAGCAGGTGACTTACATGACCGATAAGATCCCGATGAAACGATGTGGCACACTCGAAGAAGTTGCCAACATGGCGGCTTTTATTGTATCAGACGAAAACAGTTTTAGCACGGGATTTACTTTCGACCTTTCGGGAGGACGAGCTACTTATTAATTTAAATTGGATTAATTTTTTTCGTTACCAATGTCTAAATAAATTATATGAAAGAAAATGTTTCAGATAATGCTGACATAATAATAGGTGTTGTGGGCCTTGGATTGATGGGGTGCAGCATTTGCACCTGCCTTCTCATTGCCGGGCATAAAGTTATTGCTGTCGCGCCAATACCCGATGATCTTAATCACGCAGAAAAAAGAATCAGGAAACATCTTGATAAATCTCATGAAGAAGGAATGGCAGTATTGGAACCGCAGTTATATTTTAAAAATTTGGTAATTACTGAAGACTATAGTGAATTGGCAAACTGTGCACTCGTAATTGAATGTACACTCGAAAATATTGACATAAAAAAAAGCGTTTATGCGAAGATTGAGTCCGTTATCTCACCCAATGCTTTGCTGGCCAGCAACACATCAGCTATACCAATCAGCATATTGCAAAAGGAAACGCTTCATCCCGAAAGGTTTTTTGGACTGCATTGGGCAGAGCCGTCACATACTACCCGTTTCCTGGAAATTATTTGTGGTGAGCAAAGTAATATAGAGCTTGGTGAAAAGCTTTATGACTTATCGCACAGATGGGGCAAAGAGCCGACGCTTGTAAGAAAAGATATCAGGGGATTTATTACTAACCGGATAATGTATGCGCTATATCGTGAAGCTTGTTATCTGGTTGAAAATGGTTTTGCATCTGTTGAAGATGTTGACAGGGCTTGTCGCAATAACGCCGGCTATTGGATGACGCTGGTTGGTGCTTTTCGCTGGATGGATTTAACAGGAGTGCCCGCTTATCACACAGTAATGAAAGATCTCCTCCCAACGCTCAGCAATAATACTGAAATCCCTAAACTCATAGATGATATTGTAAAAGCCGGCGGCAAAGGAGTTGCCAACGGAAAAGGTTTTTATAGTTATACCGCAGAAGAAGCGAAATTATGGGAAGAAACTTTTAATGACTTTAGTTACGAAATCA
>Ga0105239_10010289_pt1 | contig 10479 bp, 11 predicted proteins | sample KBSC44metaG_FD_92761 | JGI IMG/M metagenome (GOLD analysis project Ga0105239, IMG submission 92761) | Corn rhizosphere microbial communities from Kellogg Biological Station, Michigan, USA - KBS C4-4 metaG | ecosystem: Host-associated > Plants > Roots > Rhizosphere > Soil | place: Michigan, USA...
ATGGGCGAAGACGATCTGGAAGAGGCGATGCTCGACTTTTACGAGCACAAGTTCGACATTCTCGTCTGCACGACGATTGTCGAGTCAGGCCTCGATATCTCCAACGTCAATACGATCATCATCGACCAGGCGGATAAGCTCGGCCTGGCGCAGCTCTACCAGCTGCGCGGCCGTGTCGGCCGCTCGCGGCGCCAAGCGTATGCCCTGCTCCTGTACCGAAAGGATAAGACACTTTCGACAGTGGCGGAGCAGCGGCTTGGGGCGTTGCGGGAGTTCTCCGACCTTGGCTCCGGTTATAAGATCGCTCTGCGCGACCTGGAGCTGCGCGGCGCTGGCAACCTGCTGGGCGCGGAGCAATCCGGTACAGTAGCAGCCGTCGGATTCGATCTGTACACCCAGCTTCTGGAGCAGGCAGTAAAGGAGTATAAGGGAGACGAACCGGATAAGACGCAGATCCCGCTGCCGACGGTCGACCTTCCGGTAGCGGCATCGATCCCGGATAATTACGTCCCCGGCGAGCCGCAGCGTATTCTGATGTATAAGAAGCTGGCCGCGGTCCGCGACCGAGCGGATGTCGCGCGACTGCAAGAGGAGTTCGAGGATCGGTTCGGCGACCCGCCGCCGCCAGTCTGGAATGCACTCGCGCTGCTGCGGCTACGACTGCGCGCTCTGGAGATCGGTATCGAGTCGATCACGACGGACAGCAACAAGATCCAGATCGTGTTTAAGAAGGAGATCAAGCTTCCGCCACACACGATCAAACCGCTGACGGCGGCGTTCAAACCCCAGGGGCATTCTTTCACGCCGGAGCGTGTCGTCCTCAATGTCGTCACGTCGAAGATGCTGCCGCAGGTAGAGGAGATGGTGGAGATCCTTTCACGCGCTCTGCACGAGAAGGCGCCTCCGCGCGTCTCCCCCGGCGGCTCCGGTCCGGCGGGTACAGGCGCTCAGCGAAAGACGCTCGGTCCCCCGATGCGCCGGTAACGATAAAAAATGTGCGCCCCTGGAGGCAGTCCGGCTCAAATCCGATATTGGGTAGTACAATGATCCACCGAGGTTAAGAAGTTTGACAGTCAAAGAGTGGAAGCGCGTCTCCGTCGCCGGTCTTATTAGCGCCGTGGCGGTCATGCTTTTTACCAATACCGGATTTCTCTGGGGTTATTACAACGCCGAAATGCTCCCGATTCATGAGTGGCATTTTGCGGAATATCCGTACGAATTGCACATGAATACCAAGAATGGGACCGGGAAATCGGTACACCTGGGTGTCACGGATTACCTTGGCTGCATTCGTATCACACGTCTGGATCGGCATCATAAACCGAACCGCTGATTTTAGCGATCGATCGCTTTGGTCCCAGAGGCTGCCGCTCGGGCGGCGGCCTCGATCCGATCCCGGTGGCTCTCTATCAGCTCCCGCTGCTCCGGCCAGAAGAGAGCCGGCAGAGCCGTTAGAGGGAACCAGCGCGACTCATAGTCGCGCCGGGTATCTGTCGGTTTACTCTCTCTCTGCTCCGTATAGTAGAGGAAGTAGTGGGTGGTGATCCATTTCGTCTTCCGGTAGTCGAGACGCTGCCGACTACCTAACTCTCCGAGCAGCGAAAGGCCGGTGAACCCGGCCTCCTCCTCGATCTCACGCTGCGCCGCGCTATCGAGCGTTTCCCCGCGTTTCACACCGCCTTTGGGCAGAATGAAGAGTTCGGAGGCTATACCGCGCTCAGTCGTGAGCGCGATCAGAACCTGCCCGCGATCCACGCGCGTAACGACCCCTCCCGCTGATGTACGTCCTCGCACATTTACTGGGCGTACATACCACGATGCATCAATCATATCGTCTACTGAAACAGGCGACCTTTGGTATAATGGAGGAACGTAAAAATCAGCATTCCCGGAAGGTTCTTACCCGCAATGCGTTTCGTCCGCCAGTTTCGGTCCGCGACGCCCGTCGCGTTGCGTTTTATCATCGCGGTATTGACCCTCTCCGCCGCCTGCATAACCCTCACGGGGTGCGAAACTATCGCAAAGTATTACCATGGCACTGCGGGTGATATCAGCGGCGCCGCGGGTGGCGCCGCTACGGTCGGTGGTGAGCGTCATCAGCGTATCCACGAAGAGAACGAGATCATTGATAGCACAGCCCATGCTGCCGGGTCTCCGGGTATGCCGCGCTAAGCGAACCTGTTAAGCGTCGCCGCTTCCTCCGCTTAGCACGTCTTCCGGAGGGAATGGGTTTTCGTCGGGACCGGTCCACGCGAACTCTTCTCGCGCGATCCATCCCTTTCGGCTTGCGAACTCCCCATCGAGCAGGCGCACCAGGAGGGCGGATGCAGGTCCCCGCGGCGTCTCGTCGGAGGAAGGTTGTAGCCGTTTGATCTGTGTCCCGACAGCAGCACGGAAGAAGCTGCCGGCGTCACGAAGCTCCCGATAACCATGCGCGTCTTTGCTGCGGACTACGGCAGCCAACTGGACGAATGTAGCAGGATCGGCAGCGACTTCGACGTCTGTCCGATCCGCGCGGCAGCTAACAAGCGTGCCGAGATCGCCGATATCGGGACCTATGGAGGAGCCCTCCGTATTCGGCGGCACTCCCTTATTCAGGGAAGGCGTATCCTGAAGTGCCATAACCTCCCGACGCGTGCGCTCCAGATCGACGCCAAGCCCTTTTAACACGCGGCCGGCCAGGCCTTCTTCCTCGCGAATAAGGCCGAGCAGCAGGTGCTCGGTGCCAATATAGTTGTTGTTGAGTCGTCGCGCCTCATCGTAGGCGAGATCGAAGATGCGCTTTGCGCGCGGGGTGAGCTGCATATCCTGCTCAACCCGACCATCGCCGCGCTCCATCAGCAGTTCCGCCTCGCTGCGAATACGTTCTAATTTCACATCCAGTCGGTAGAGGATGCGCGCGGCCACGCTATCGTTCTCTCGCACCAGACCGAGGAGCAGATGCTCCGTCGAGACGTAGCTTTCCCCCCACCGCCCGGCCTCTTCCTGGGCGAAGAAGACCACACGCCGCGCACGCTCAGAAAATCGGTTCCACATTCCTTTACTCTCCTTCCACCATCACTCTGCAGGAGGAAACCTGCTGTCATCGGGACCGATCCAGGAAAACTCCTCTCGCGAGATCCATCCCTTACGACCGGCGAAATCGCCATCTAACACACGAACAAGCAGAACTCGAGTCCCTGTGGGCGGCACGACATCGACCGGCGGCTGTAGACGCTTGACCCGAGCACCGATGGGAACGTGAAAGACCGTCCCGGACTCCTCCAGTTCGCGATAGCCGTAGGTGTCTTTGCTCTGGATAACGGACAACAACAGCGAGAGTGCATCCAGATCGACGGCGAAGGCAACGCGTGCCTGAGCCGCAGCAGGGCTGACGAGGATGCCCAGGTCGCCAATCTGCACCTCGACGGCTGCCGCTTCGCCCTTTGCGGCGTCCAGTACCTGGTCGTCTGCCAGACCGCTTCTGAGATCGCTCAACGTCGCGCGTACGCCCTCCAGAGTGATCCCCAATTTGTCGAGCGCACGCGCGGCAAATGCTTCGTCGACGCGAAGCAGGCCGAGCAGGAGGTGTTCCGTGCCGATGTAGGGGTCGTTGAGTTGCCGCGCTTCTATATGGGCGAAATCGATCACCCGCTTTGCCCGAGGCGTGAGCTGCAACTTTGCTCTTGCACTCCCATCGCCGCGAGCGATCACTCGCTCGATCTCACTGCGGATGCGGCCTGGCCCAACACCAAGCAGGTTGAGGATGCGAACGGCGACGCTGTCCCAGTCCGCCACCAGTCCGAGGAGCAGGTGCTCGGTGGAAACATACCTCTGCCCAAACTGCCCCGCCTCTTCCTCCGCGAAGAGAATGACACGCCTTGCTCGCTCCGTGAAACGGGGCCAGATCGATCCCTTCTCTCTTCTTTGTTCTTCCCGTGTTTCGGCGGCAACGACATCGCGAGGGTTTACGTCTTGCAGTAGCATCACTTCCTGACGCGTTCGTTCCAGGTCGACGCCGAGGCCGAGCAGCACGCGCCCGGCGAGCCCGTCTCCTTCATGGACGAGACCAAGCAACAGGTGTTCCGTGCCAATGTAGTCATTGCCCAGCCTCTGCGCCTCTTCCCGCGCCAGATGCATCACGCGCTGGGCGCGAGGCGTGAGCGTTATCTCCTGGCTGCCATCGCCATCCCCGTGCGCCATAAGCCGCGTCGTCTCAACGCGAACTCGCGCCAGGCGTACGCCGAGAAGAACCAGTATGCGAGCGGCAACGCAGTCTTCGTCGGCAACAAGTGCGAGCAACAGGTGCTCGGTAGACACGCAGCAGTCTCCGGCACCTCTCGCCTTTTCCTGCGCGACGGTGATTGTGCGCCGCGCCCGCTCCGAAAACAGCTTCCACATTGTCAGCTTCTCCATCGCCCCCGTTTTTAGCGTCGGGGGTCGCAGCGTGCTATAATTCTCGCAAGCATGCCCCACAGCCTGCGCCTGCTAGTCCCCGCTTTACTTCTTCTCGCCGTCTACGGAACTGCGACATCCGCATCGGCGGCAAGTCCGCCGGCAACCGCGACGAGCGCCGCGGCCCTGGCCGCCCGGGTGCCCGACACGACGACGGAGACGCTTCCCGGAGGCTTTGTCGCGCTCCTGCCCGAGCCGTACGCCGCCCCGAGACCGGCCGTGGATCGTCGCTATGGCTGGCATTTTTCCCGTGCCGCCTATCTGTACGCGCCTGGCAGGGCGTCCGTTTCCGGAGTCCCGGCCGCTTCGCTCTCCTTATCCATAGTGCTCCATCATGAGCCACAGGATCTCGATCGAGCGCGACTGACGATCCGTTTACTGGCGCGCCTTCTCCGCCTGCATCGGGAGCGGTTCGGACGCGATACGACGTTCCCGCGCGATGCAGACACGGTCGATGTTTGGCTTGCGACGGAGACCCCGCCGCAAGCGCGTGAGGCGGGCGGCGAGTGTCGCGACAACCAGGTCTATCTCTTTGCCACGGGCGCGCAACGGACACCGATCGAGTGGGTACGGACGATTACCCATGAGTGGGGCCATCTGACGCTGCCGGCGGCCGAGGGCTACTCCGCACCGGAGGCGGATGCGAGCGGCTATCTGGGAGAGCGTCTCTACATCCGCTGGCTACGCGAAGACCGGGCACACTTCAGCTTCCAAGACGGCGTGACTACCGACGGAGTGAATCTTTACTGGGAGCGCCAGATCGCTCCTCTGATGGACCGCTTTGCAATCTCCGGCCCAACGGCTCCCCTTCTCGGCGGGAAAGACGCCGACGCAATGGATCTCTACATCGGCGGCGTCCTCTCCGCAGATGCCGCGTTCGGCTCGGAGATCATGGGGCGGGCGCTACGAACGATAGAGGGGGTTCGCCCTCAGGACTTCTTCGTGGCGTTGCGGCATGTCGTCGATACCGAGACCTGGGCGCCGCTGCCGGTCCGGTTACCGGCCTGGGTACCGTTGGAGAAGGGGCGCTACGTCGTTAATGGAAGCGTCCCTCTCCGCGTCGGCGCATCGACCTGGCGTTATTTGACCTCGCCCTCTCAGGCGACGCTCAAGCGGATCGCCCCTCAGCCGGAGGCGCAGGTGCGGTGATCACGACGCCGATAACGCGATCCGCGCCCGCCAAAGTCAACCTGACGCTGGACGTATTCCCGCCGCGAACCGACGGCTATCATGATCTGGACTCGATCGTGGTGCCGATCGCGCCGCCTTCGGACGATGTTACGGTAACGGTACGCCCCGGCGCACGCACGGTCACATTGATCGTCAAGCATGCTCCCGAGGGATTTCCCAAAGGGGCGGAAAACCTTGCCGCCCGTGCGGCGACCGCCTTTCTGAATTGCTTCGCGATCGAGGCGCGCGTCTTTATCAAGCTGGATAAACGCCTGCCGCTGCAGGCCGGCTTGGGCGGCGGCAGCAGTGATGCCGCGGCGGTGCTTCTGGCGCTTCAGGAGGCGACCGAAACCGGCGATCGCGCGACTCTGAACGAGATCGCTGCACAGCTTGGATCGGATATCCCGCTGTTCCTTCGCGGCGGTGCGCCGGTGCGGATGCGTGGCCGCGGTGAGATCGTGGAGGCGCTTCCTGCCGGGTTGCCGCCATTGCACGGCGTGATTGTCAAGCCGGCAGTCGGCGTGCCGACCGGGCCAGCTTATACACGCCTCGATAGCCTTACCAGTAGAACGGCGGGACAGGCAACCGAGCGTCTGCTGGCGGCGTTGCGCACCGGCATCCCGAACGCAGCGACGCTCGCTCCTCTGCTGCAGAACGACTTCGAAGCTGCCGTACTGCCGGATTATCCGGAGGTGGCGGCGGCTTATCGCGCAGTCGAAGAGGCAGGGGCATTGCGGCCGCTTCTCTGTGGAAGCGGCGCCTCGATCTTCGGGCTGGCGGAGAGCCGCGAGCATGCCCGTTCGATCGTCAAAGAGCTGTGTGGCCGCTTCGCCTGGGTGAAGATGGCATCCGGCATCGGCCCGACGGAGGGGAGCCGCTAACGATGCCTGCTGTACTTTCCGATACGACACTGTCGTGCTGCGTCTGCGGCGCGACGGAGGCCGTCTCCTGGCGCACGGCGGCGGACAATCTGCTGGGCGGATCGGAGACGTGGCGGGCCGTCCGCTGCGCGCGGTGCGGCACACGGCGTCTGGACCCGCGACCCGCTCCAGAGACGATGGGCCGGTTCTATGCGCCGGATACGTATGCCCGCGCCGAGGCGCCCGGCAGCGAGATCGGGAAGCGGTTGGATACGCTGGCGGAGCATCTGGCGGAGCGAGGTTCCCGCCTGGCACCCGCACCGGGGGACCTGATCGATGTCGGCTGCGGCGACGGCCGCTTCCTGCTGGCTATGCAGCAGCGTGGCTGGCGCGTCACGGGCTCGGAGACCGATCCCGTCGCCGCGGACCTGGCGCGCCGGCGAACTGGTGCGACGATCCTCGAAGAACCGCTGGAGGCGATGTCGCTGCCGGAGGCGTCGTACGATCTGGTATCCCTGCTGCATGTCCTGGAGCATGTTCCCGATCCACGCGCGACCCTGACCATCTGTCATCGTCTGCTGCGCCCGGGCGGCGCGCTTCTGCTGGACCTTCCCAATGCCGGGAGTCCGGAGGCGTCCCTCTTCGGCGCCAACTGGTATCATCTCGACCTCCCGCGCCACCTCTGGGGCTTTACGCCTCAGTCGCTCGTGCGCCTTACGGAGGAGATAGGCTTTACTGTGGAATCTGTGCGCCAGTATCCGCTTCTGTTCTCCCCACAGAGCGCACGAAATGCGCTCGCTCACTTGCGCCACGGTAGGCAGTCAGGCAACTCCAGAGCGTCGGCGCCGGCCGGTCCTGCCCGCGGCAGCGGCGGTCGTCTACAGACGACCGTCTTCCTGCGCCTGCTTGATCTCTCGGAGCGGATGGCGGCGGCCCGAATGCCCGGCGAGATACTGGAGTTGATCGCGCGGAGGCCAGCGTGAAGACGGCAGCTCTGATCCTGGCCGGCGGAAAGATCTCACCGGAGCTATCCGCAGTTGCCGAGGGCGCCACGAACCGCGCCCTGATCCCGCTTGCCGCAGGCCGACCGATGCTGGATTACGTGGTCGATGCCTTACAAGCGGGGTTTGCCACGGCGCCGGATGGCGGCGGCCGCATCTTGATCGCCGGTGACGTGCCAACGCCCGCCGGATGCGTGCCGGTACCGGGCGGCGACACACTGGTAGAGACCCTGCTGAACGGTGTCGGCGCGCTGGCGCCGGACGAGACCCGTTTACTCGTGGCAACATCCGACATCCCCTTTCTCACGGCCGAATCGATCTCGGACCTGCTGCGGCGCGCAGATACGGTCATGCCGGCCGACTTTGTCTACTCGATTGTCGAAGCGGCACGCTGCAAGGAGCGCTTCCCGACCATGAAGCGCACAACCCTGCGGATCGCCGAGGGGGAGTTTACGGGCGGGAACGTGGTCCTGGTGAATCCGGCCTTCTTGCGAGAGCGCCAGGATGTCATCCGCACCGCCTATGCGCGCCGCAAAGATGTCCTGCGCCTGGCAATGCTCCTCGGCCCTTCGATCCTCGTACGCCTTCCTCTTTCGCTTCTCTTTCCCAAGGCGCTCAACATCCCGATCCTGGAGAGGGCAATCAGCCGACTGCTCGGCGGCGCACGGGCGCGCGCCGTCATTACTCCCTATCCGGAGATCGGCGTGGATGTGGACAAACCGGAGGACGTCGCTATCGCGCGTCAGGCACTGCAAGCCGCTCCCACGGTATAATGCGGCTCTAGGCAGCTAGACCGTCCTACCGGACGGAACCTCGTGCAGATTACAGCCCAGGGCTATTTTTGACGGGCGTTCTCAGGAAAGGAACACGGAGCAGACTGCATGGCGGATGGATTCCCCCCCGATTATTTCGTAAAGCAGCAAATTGACGAGACGCGCCGAGGCCGCCTCTTCGTGGTCTCCGGGCCTTCCGGTGTCGGCAAAGACACCGTCATCCAGCACTTTCTACCGCTGATCGAGCGTGTCAAACTCAGCGTCTCTGCTACCACACGCTCGATGCGTCCCGGCGAAACACAGGACGACCCGTACCGCTTCTTTACGGAAGAAGAGTTTCTCACCCTTGTCGAGATGGATGCCCTGCTGGAATATGCGAAGGTAAACGGCAACTACTACGGCACTCCGCGGAAGATGGTCGACGATGAGTTGCAACAGGGCAATGATGTCCTGCTCAAGATCGATGTCCAGGGTGCAGCAGCCATCCGGAAAAAGATCAAGGACACCGTTCTGATCTTTTTGATGCCACCTTCCTATGATGAGCTGGTGCGGCGCCTACGTGCGCGCAGCACAGAGAACGAGGTACAGATCAAACTGCGGCTACTAGACGCGACGAAGGAGTTGCAGGAGATCCCGCACTACGACTATGCGGTGCTAAATGACAACGTCGAGCACGCGGCAGAGCGGCTCCGTTTTATCTTTGAGGCAGAGCGCTGTCGTGTTCGCGCGACCACTACTCCCGTGCTGGCTCCTTCCTACCTTCTATGAGTAATCCGGGCGCTACCAATGCGCGAGCTGTTGCCGGATCTCTTTCCGGTAAGACGATCGTACTGGGGGTCAGCGGGTCGATCTCCGCCTATAAGGCGGCGGATCTCTGTTCCAAGCTAGTGCAGGAGGGGGCGACCGTCTACCCGATCCTCACGCGGAGCGCCTTGCGATTCGTTCAGCCGGCGACCTTCTGGGGACTCGCGGGACAGCCGGTATCGACGGACACTTTCGAGGAGCCGTTCGGTCCGACGGAGATCGCCCACCTGCGCTATGCGGAATTGGCCGATGTCATCGTGCTTGCGCCCACGTCCGCCGATCTCCTGGCGCGTGTCGCCCATGGCTTCGCGGACGACATGCTGACGGCGACGCTGATCGCGAATGCCGGAAAGCCGGTGCTGGTCGCTCCGGCGATGAATACAGATATGTGGGCGAATGCCGCCGTCCAGGAGAACCGCCAAATCCTGGAGCGACGCGGCTACACCTTTATCGAGCCGGGGGTCGGACGTCTGGCAGAGGGCGTGGTCGGCGCCGGCCGGTTGGCTGAGCCGCCGGAGATCGTGGAGATCATTAAGCACACTCTCCTGGCGGCAAACGATCTGGCAGGCTGTCGGATCCTGGTGACAGCCGGTCCGACGCGCGAGGCGATCGATCCCGTCCGTTTCATTTCCAATCGCTCTTCCGGGAAGATGGGATATGCTCTGGCGGAGGCGGCCGCGGCGCGCGGCGCGACGGTCACCTTGGTGACCGGACCGACGCGTCTGACAGCCCCTCCCGGATTGGCCGAGGTCGTCCTGGCGGAGACGGCGGCGCAGATGCAGGAGGCGGTCCTGCCGCGTGCCGCTGCTCAGGACGTGATCATCCAGGCAGCCGCGATCGCCGACTTCCGCCCGGCGCGACCAGCGGCGCAGAAGATCAAGAAGTCGCACAACGTAACAGCGATCGAACTGGAGCCGACAGTAGACTTTTCTCTGACACTGGGTGCGCGGAAGCCGGCGGGTCAGATATTGGTCGGGTTCGCCGCGGAGACGGAGCGGACGGAAGAGAATGCCCTGGCGAAGCTGAGGGCAAAGAACCTCGACCTGATCGTCCTGAACGATGTGACACGTCCGGGGGCGGGGTTCGATATCGACACCAATATCGTGACGCTCTACGGGGCGGATGGATCGGTCTCCGAACTGCCGCAGATGTCCAAGCGGGCGGTCGCAGACGCGATCCTGGATGCGGTAGTAGCGCGCTGGAATAACCGCCCGGTGAGCGGTTAGGCGCCGAACAGATTTCTCGAATGGCGACCTCCTCAGACGCCGCGGATGGACTCCGTCCCGCCTTTGTCAATGTCGTGGTGAATGTCGACGCACCTGGCATTCGCCAGCCGTTGACGTACGGCTTGCCCGAGCAAATGGCGGATATCGGTCCGGGGGCGTGTGTGGTGGTGCCGTTCGGCAATCGCGAGGTGATCGGCTACGTCGTCTCACG
>Ga0105239_10010291_pt1 | contig 10478 bp, 11 predicted proteins | sample KBSC44metaG_FD_92761 | JGI IMG/M metagenome (GOLD analysis project Ga0105239, IMG submission 92761) | Corn rhizosphere microbial communities from Kellogg Biological Station, Michigan, USA - KBS C4-4 metaG | ecosystem: Host-associated > Plants > Roots > Rhizosphere > Soil | place: Michigan, USA...
ATGGCCTGGTTAAAGTTTTGATTGATCCTGTTACCGGTGATATTACCAGTTTAAAAGATAAAATGGGCGTTGAATTTGTGAATCCCGGTGAAGCCAGTAATGTGAACAGTTTCAGGTATCTTCTTGGGAGTGGGAAGCCGGCTTCAGGTGGCCCGCAATACGCAGCAAATGCAACGGCATCAATCAATACGCTTTCACAAAAGCAGGCAAAGGCTACGGGGCCAACAGACGTAAAAACTGTAATTAAAGAGAACGGGCCGCTTCTTGCTTCCATTGAGGTGAATTCAAAAGCTGATGGTTGCAATAAACTAACACGGGAAGTTCGTGTTATAGCCGGGATGCCGGAAGTCGAAATTAATAACCTGGTAGACAAAATAGCAGTAAAGGAAAAGGAGGGTATCCATTTTGGTTTTTCATTTAACATTCCAAACGGGCGTACACGCATCGATATCCCATGGAGCGTGGTAGAAATAGATGCCGATCAACTCCCTGCTGCAAACCGGAACTGGATTTGTTTTCAGCGCTGGCTTGATATATCAAATGAAGGCAAGGGGATAACCTGGTGCTCATTGGATGCTCCTACTTTCGAAAGTGGTAATATGACCGCTAATATTATTGGGAGCGCTCTTCATTCCCCGGAATGGATCCAACATTTGCCGTTAAGTTCAACCATATATTCTTGGGCGCTTAATAATCACTGGCATACAAATTTTCCGCTGTCGCAGGAAGGTAAATTGAACTTCCGTTACAGGATATTACCACACCAATATGCCTACGATGCGGTTAAGGCAAATCGTTTTGGACTTGAGCAGTCACAACCACTGATTGCTACCCCGGTTAAAGAAAAAATAAGTCTGAAGAATTTGATGAAAATCAACAATGAGAACGTTTTTATTTCGATTATTAAAACGTCTGAAGATGGAAAGTCTATGATTATTCGTCTGCGATCATTATCGGATAAACCGGAAAAGGTAAATCTGTCATTCCCTTCTTTCAAGCCAAAATCTATAAGAACATGCATTGCAGATGAAACACCAGGCGAAGAAACAGGAAATTCAATTAACATGTTACCACATGGAATTACATCGCTCATAATAGACTAGAAGCAGATTTAAGATATTATCCCTTTTTAACTTTTTTGGATGGATTAGTCTGCCTTATCCGGGTTATGGTCAAAAAAAGTGCTTCTTTCGCCGATGGCCGTCCTGGTGCACTTCATAATAATATCCTGTAAATCGGCGCCCGAACTATGCAGAGGATCAATAGCTTTTACCAATTTTGTCCTCAATGTAAAAAGTTCCGCCCTGTTAAATTTTTTTGACGCTTTTACTAATTCGAGTTTCATTCGCTCTTCCTGTTGATCTTGCTTGGGATTAAATATCCCGTTCAACTGACTGCATTGGTCGCAGACGCCATTTTTGTTTACCAGGGCACATCTGTTATCGAAGACGGTGGTCATAGTGTCCCTGGAAAAGTTCAGCAGGTGTTTTACGACGCCTTCCGTATTCTCCATGATGAGGCATATCTCTTTGACCTGGAAATCGTAAATGTCTTTTAAAATCAATGCTACCTGATTTTCTATGGGCAATGTTTTTGAGATGCAGGTGAAACAAAAATCAATATGTTCTTTCATTTCATAGGCTCCGGCATTGGAAGTTTGGTGAACAATCCTGAACGACCGCGCGATCTCCTCGGTACTTATAGCCAGAATAGCGCCCTGGTCCTGTGCATCAGCCGGCCACCTTTTTAGTTTTCTTAAATGATCATAAGCCAGGTTGGTCGCTATTTTAAATACCCAGGTTTTGAGGGATGAGTCCTGGTTAAAGGTGGATATTTTGTCGAAAGCCTTTATAAAGGTGTCATGCATCAGGTCGTCCACGTCGTTCCTATCAACAACTAAACGATAGAGATAAGATTTTAGCTGGTTTTGAAATCCGGCAAACAGTTTTTGGAACGAATTGATATCGCCGGTCAAAGCATTTTTTAGTATTTCGTCTCTTTCCATTAAATTGATTTATTAGGTAATAAAACGGGTTGCAGACTTGCGGGACGGCTGCAACCCGATAAATATATTATAATACATTTAGTTTTCCGCAGTCAAAATCTACAATATGACTATTGAAAGCTACCCCATTTTCGGAGACCAGGAAGGCGGCTGTTTCGCCCAGTTGTTTCAATGTCGGCCCCGATTTCAGGATATCAAATCTTGTGTAGTTTAAAGCCATTTCTTCGCGGGAAATGCCCGCCAGTTCTGAAAAATCACTGATCATTCCCTGGATTTTGTGTGTCTCCAATAAAGCGCCGGAGCAAATGCAGATAGCCTTGATTCCGTATTTGCCAAACTCGGCGGCCATTACTCTTGTCAGTCCTTCTATAGCTGCGCAGGCAGCGGCAAATCCTGCCATATTTGGGGTCTTAGTCTTCGCCATTGATGCGTTGAACAGCAGGAGCGTACCCTTAGATCCGGAATCGATCATATATCTGGCAGCGACCCTTGAAGTAAGGAATTGTGAACCACAAATTCTTTTCAAGGGATTCAGGAATTGTTCGAAAGTAGCCAACGTGGTGGGCGTACCGCTGCCCGCGTCCTTGTAGTAGCTACCGATGCCATTGAATACCATATCCAGTTTACCGTTGTCGGCAACCACCTTTTGTAAATAGCTGTCTATCTCGGTTTCGTTCAACGCGTCCACTTTTCCTGCTTCTGCGTGCCCGCCGTTAGCTTTGATTTTTTCGGCAACAGCTTTTACAGCATCCAGGTTACGGGCGGTGACATACACCTTTGCCCCATGTTGCGCAAATGCACGCGCAACTGCTCCCGCAATTTCTCCCGATGCTGCAAACACAACGGCTACTTTGTCTTTTAAATTTTCCATCTTGTTGTTTGTTTTTAGCTTTTGACGATTTGACCACGCAAAACGGTCGGGTTTTTCTGAAATAGCTAAACACGATATGAATTAATGATTGGAAGTTGTTTTTGGAATCTATTTTTCGCTGGTCGAAGCTTCTTTATCCCGCGTTAGTGTCGCAGCGAAATTCAGTTCCCAGGTTTTGCCGCCGTCATCGGAATACGATTGTTCTATGTGGTGAGAATCCGGAGTAATGTCTGACCAGACGAACCGAACGAGAATAGTCCGTCCGTTGAATGATTCCTGGTCGAAGAACTCGCCACGACCATTTTTAAACTCTCCAATCAGCGGTTGATTTACTACACCCACGCCACTAACAGTAAAGTATTGGGCCCACTGATGCACCTGTGGACGATAAAGATATAACAGGAGGCCTTCGAAATGCCCGGCCGGACCGTCCGCCTCAAGCTCCTCCAATGCCGCCCGGCCGTCCCAGACCTTCCGGACGTGTACAGTTCCAGTCAGTTCCACCCAGTCATTGGCGCCCGTAAGCGGATGCAGGAGACGGCGCATATGAGTCTTCCATGTGCCAATGTTAAAATCAAAATCATGCTGTCCATCCCGAACAGATGATTTTTCCTGAGCAAAGCTGGGTAAGGGTTGAAAAACCCCTATCATACTTACTACGATCGCCACCGCCAGCGTGTGGTTTAGTTTTAATAGATTTTTCATTTTGTCGCTTGTTTTTATCTTTTGACGATTTAACTACGCAAAACGGTCGGATTTTTGTAAAATAGTGGCTAGGTTAGGGATAACTGGTTGACTAAAAGTTGTTTGTGAAGGTTGCTTTTTCCTCGTGAGAGGTCTTCGAAGAGACTCTTTGATTTAGATTAGCAGAGTGTGGGGAGTTTGTACCCGGTCTAATTTTTCTGCCTATTTCGAGATTTTAGATGCTGTGCCGAAGCAGTGAGGGCTTTTTCTGTCCTCGCAGGGTCCCCGAAGAGAACCTGCGATTTAGATTTGGCGGAGAGGGAGGGATTCGAACCCTCGATACCCTTTTGAAGTATACACACTTTCCAGGCGTGCTCTTTCGACCACTCAGACACCTCTCCGGATTTGGATTGCAAAGGTAAAATAATATTGCTTTTATTATTAAATAAAAAAGCGTCCGGGGCAAAAAACCCGGACGCGTCATGAAAACTTAACCTATACAAAAACTATAATCACTATTTTTTTAAGTCTTGAGTCTAAAGTCGTAAGTCTGAAGTCGCTTTTCGACGCAGAGCTTAAGACTACCGACTTACACCTGATTACTTCCGAATATTTTGATTTTCATAATCTTTCTTAATTAGTGTTGTTATAGTAATAGAGTGATTTTATTGGAAAAGGTTTAACGGAGACGTGGTTGATTAGGCCTGTCAGGTTGAGTTGGAAACAACTGCACCGGTTTAAATTTCGTCTTTCCGACTTTTTCTGCATATTTATAATTTAAATAAACCATGGACAAGAAATCAATAAGCGTAATAGTAGTTATTGGCGCGGGCTCAATTGGCCAGGCAATTGCACGGCGTGTAAGTGCCGGAAAACACATCCTGCTTGCTGACCTCCGCCAGGAAAACAGCGATGCAGCCGCAAAAACCCTTAGTGAAGCCGGATTCGAGGTAAGCACTGCCATTGTTGATGTATCATCCCGCGAATCTGTGCAAACGCTTATTCAAACGGCAACGGCAATTGGCGGTGTCACCGGGCTAATCCATGCGGCGGGCGTTTCTCCTTCACAGGCGTCGCCGTCAACAATACTTAAGGTCGATTTGTATGGCACAGCACTTATAGTTGAAGAATTTGGTAAAGTGATACAAAGCGGCGGCTCGGGTGTGGTGATAGCGTCACAATCGGGCCACCGCTTGCCAGCGCTAACGCCGGAGCAGGATAAGGCCCTTGCAACCACGCCTGTAGAACAGCTATTGTCGCTTCCCTTGGTTCAGCCCGATCAAGTTAAAGATTCGCTGCACGCCTACCAGTTATCAAAAAGAGGGAACTCCCTGCGGGTAATGGCCGAAGCTGTAAAATGGGGCAAACGGGGCGCACGCATCAACACCATTAGTCCCGGGATAATTATTACCCCACTCGCAAAAGACGAACTGTCCGGTCCGCGGGGTGATGGATACCGGCGGATGATAGACCTTTCTGCGGTAGGCCGCGCCGGCACCCCAGATGAGGTAGGGGCAGTTGGTGCTTTATTAATGGGCCAGGATGGAGCATTTATTACTGGCAGCGATTTTTTGATGGACGGTGGTGTTACCGCGGCCTATTGGTACGGCGAACTGGCCCCGAAAGCTGAGTAGTTAATAGTTGATCCCGCACGTGCGGGATAGGTCATAGCTGGAAATGCAGTTACAGTAGCAGGGGTTAGTAGCAGCAGGGTCAAATTGCTAATTGCAGCTACCATGAACCATGAACTATCAACCATGAACTACGAACTTTTTCCTTATGTTTGTGCCGTAAAAAAGCGTGTAACTGAATGTTGAGCATCAACGAGATTAAAAAACCTATTGCGGCTGAAATTGATGTTTTTGAAGGCAAGTTTAAGGCCTCGATGCAAAGTTCGGTACCGCTGCTCGACCGCATTACACATTATATTGTAAAACGTAAAGGCAAGCAGATAAGACCGATGTTCGTTTTTTTTTCAGCAAGTATTTGCGGGGGGATTAATGAATCTACCCACCGGGGCGCCGCACTTGTTGAACTGTTGCATACAGCTACATTGATTCACGATGATGTGGTTGATAACTCTTATCAACGCCGCAGCTTTTTCTCTATCAACGCTTTATGGAAAAATAAGATAGCCGTTTTGGTGGGCGATTTCCTGCTTTCCAAAGGCTTGTTATTGTCAATGAAGCATGACGACTACCGCTTTTTAAAAATAGTATCGACTGCCATGGAGCAGATGATAGAAGGCGAGCTGTTACAGGTTGAAAAAGTGCGCCGGATGGATATTGAAGAAAAGGTATACTACGAGGTGATCCGTCAGAAAACGGCCAGCCTGATAGCCAGCTGCTGTGAATGCGGTGCGGCATCTGCAGGTGCCGACGATGAGACCATTGAGAAGATGCGCCTGTTTGGCGAGAAAATCGGCATCGCCTTCCAGATAAAAGACGATATGTTTGATTTCGGCACCGACGACGTTGGTAAGCCGCTTGGCATCGATATAAAAGAAAAAAAAGTTACCCTTCCGCTTATTTACTCGCTTAATAACAGCAAAAGCGATGTTAAGAAGCAAATGATAAACCTGGTTAAAAACCACAACGACGACCCGGAAAAAATAGCCCGAATTATCAGTTTTGTAAAAGAAACCGGTGGCCTGCAATATGCCGAAACGCAAATGAAAAAGTACCAGGACGAAGCGTTCGCCATATTAAACACCTTCCCTGACGGCGAATCGCGCCGGAGCCTTGAGCAACTGGTACGTTTTACCACCGAACGCAATAAATAATGAGCAGCGAATTAATTTTCATATCGGCGTTTATTGTATTCATTTTAATAATGCTGTCGCTCGACCTTGGCCTTTTTGCCAAAACCGACAAGGCAGTTAGTTTGAAGCAGGCCGGTATTATGAGTGCTGTTTGGGTAACGCTGGCGCTGATATTTTATGGGTTGATTTTACAATTCGGCCACCTGTTGCACCATGTTGACAGCTTTGCCGCGCTGCAGCAGATAAATGAGAAAAACTTTCATCACCTTAAGTTGATCCCAGGTGACCTGGCTGGAAGCCTCGAACTATATCGCAAAAATCTCGGCCTGGAATTTATCACAGGTTATGTGGTCGAGTATGCGCTATCGGTTGATAATATTTTTGTAATGGTGCTGGTGTTTACTGCTTTTGGCGTTAGTCCGAGGCATTATCACAAGGTGCTTTTTTGGGGGATATTGGGTGCAGTACTAATGCGGTTTGCATTTATTTTCCTGGGTTCAACATTGATAAGCCATTTCCATTGGGTGTTGTATCTGTTTGGTGCATTTTTGGTTTACACTGGTGTTACTATGTTTATTAACCGCAACCAGGAAGATGAAATTGACCCGGAGAACCACAGAGTAGTAAAATTCGCTTCGAAATACTTTGCCGTTCACCCGCAGTTTGAAGGAAGTAAGTTCTTCGTTAAAATCGATCGTAAAAAACTAATCACGCCGTTGTTTTTGGTGCTTATTATCATCGAGGTTACCGATCTGATTTTTGCGGTAGATTCCATACCTGCGATATTTTCTATAACCAAGGATCCCTATATTGTTTTCTTTTCTAATATATTTGCAATTCTGGGTTTGCGCTCTATGTTCTTCCTGCTGGTTAATATTATCGATAAATTCCATTACCTGAAAGTTGGCCTATCCATTTTGCTGGCATTTATTGGCCTTAAGATGCTTGCTGCGGAATATGTAGACGCGATAGGCTTAACCACTGGTCGCTCCTTGCTGATTATCCTTGCTATTTTGGTAATAAGTGTGGCTGCTTCACTTATATTTCCAAAGAAAGAGAAATCAAAAGCTTAGCTATAAGCTTAAAGATATGAGATTTGCGTTACAAAAGTTTCTTTTAGACCTTACTGACTTTTCCGACTTTCGGTCTAAATTTACCACAAATCTTTCTTCCTATGGCAGACAACAAAGCAATCCCAATTCCTACACTTTATGAATGGGCCGGTGGTATGTCGGTATTCGAGACGCTTTTTGATAAATTTTACGATAAGGTTTTAGCCGACGATATACTTGAACCCGTTTTCAAGCACATGTCGCCACAGCACCGGCTGCATGTGGCCCATTTTGTGGCCGAGGTATTGGGCGGGCCCAAAGTTTACAGCGAAGGCGAGGGCGACCATTTCCGCATGATACAAAAGCACCTGCAAAAATATCTTACCGAAACTCACCGCAAACGCTGGATGGAACTGCTGTTGCAAACCGCAGATGAACTATCGCTGCCGGCCGACCCGGAATTTCGTTCCGCATTCCTCGCCTACCTGGAATGGGGCACCCGCATAGCGGTGATTAACTCAAACACCACCGAAGTAACGGAGGACCCAAATGTGCCCATGCCGCAATGGGGCTGGGGTGTACCCGGCGGGCCGTTTGTTGGATAGACGTGAGATATGAGATTTGAGACATGAGATAGTCTCTGTCTTACTGTCTTACTGACTTTGGACTAAATTAATCTCAAATCTCATATCTCAATTCTCACATCTCTTCTTAACTTCGCTTTTATGCAAGCGTTTGATTTTAAGCTTTTCAAGATAACACCCTTCTCCATTTTAGATATTGTATTGCTGGCTATAATTATATACCAGTTGTACAACCTGATCAGGGGTACAATCGCTGCCAATATTTTTATAGGGCTTGCGCTGATATACGTGCTGTATTTTATAGTACCCGAAAGCAAAATGCCCTTGCTTGCAGGTATATTGAAAAAGGTGGCCGACGTTGGTATCATTGCGGTAATCGTACTTTTTCAGCAGGAAATACGGCGATTTTTATTGCTGGTGGGTAAAAATGCTTCACTGCAGCGCAACAAAGCCTGGTGGCAGTATTTTTTTGGTAAGGCCCAAATTGAAAAAGATAACTACGCCCGTATAAAACCAATTATTGATGCCTGTAAAAGCCTGAAACAAACCCGTACGGGCGCGCTTATAGTTTTCGCCAAGTATTACGACGAGCAATTTTACCAGAACAGCTGCGAAATGATTGAAGCCAAAATTTCAAAACGTTTACTGGAAAGTATCTTTCAAAAAAGCAGTCCGCTGCATGATGGTGCAGTGGTGATATCTGAAAACAAAATAAAATCGGCCAGCTGTATCTTGCCGCTCACTGAGAAAACCGATCTGCCAACACAGTTTGGTCTCCGACACCGTGCCGGTATCGGGGTAACGGAATCGAACGATGCCACGGCTATCATCGTATCCGAAGAAACCGGCGAAATATCATATGCCAAGCAAGGCCGTGTTAAAATGAACATCAGCTTTGCGGAGCTGGAGAAGTTGCTGAATAAGGATTTTTGATTTTTAACGTTTAGTAAGATATGCAAACGCTTTTGTCATTCGATGCTTTAAAACTGTTGCTAAACATCGCCGTGCGTTACCTGCTGTTCACAGGTTCGTTTTACCTGGTTTTTTATGTATGGAAAAATAAGCGGTACTGGGTGTCAAAAATTCAACAGCGCTACCCCGAAAAGCAGCATATCTTCCGCGAAATAAAATATTCTTTTTTTACGGTACTGATATTTGGAGTGATAATAATGCTAACGGTAATAGCCGGGATAAAAGGGCTGACGCTGGTATATACCCCATTCGACAAGTACGGCTACTTCTATTATTTTTTCAGCATTGTGCTGATGATACTGCTGCATGATACCTATTTCTATTGGACGCATCGCCTGATGCACTGGAAGCCCATTTTTAAATATGTGCATAAAGTACACCATTTGTCTATCAACCCAACACCTTTTGCGGCTTATGCTTTTCACCCCGTTGAGGCAGTTGTCGAAGTGGGCATCATCCCGCTGATAGCTTTCACCATTCCTCACCATGCCACTACCATAGTTATTTTCGGGTTATACTCCTTGCTGCTGAATGTTGCCGGGCATTTGGGTTACGAACTTTTCCCTAAAGGATTTGCCAGACACATGTTGTTTAAATGGCACAACACATCTACTCATCATAATATGCATCACCGGCTGGTAAAATGCAATTACGGCCTTTATTTTAACTTTTGGGACAGGGTGATGCACACCAATCACCCAACCTATGAGGCTAGTTATGATGAAATAGTTGAACAACGTGAGCAGGGCAAACTCGCCCGCGAAGCACAAAAGGCCGCCTTAAAAATGGATGTTACTTTCCGGGAACCGGAGAAAGCCGCGCCGGAAGTTTAGTCGCCGGCAAGCTTCGAAGTAATTGCTGATTGACGGTGCCTTTGTCGTCAGGATTTATCAGTTTAACAGGCATTTTATCATGTCCATCCAACTTTATCACAGGCATTTTTGAGTTTCCCTTCAAAACAGCGACCGGCATAGTGCTTGAAAAATACAGATCGTTTAGCGGCGCCTGTGCGTCTGTTTTATCAACGTACAACGCAAGTGCCTGGTTTGATTTTAAACCTGATGTTAACTGTTTCCAGGAGTTATTCTGAGCTTTAATCGAATTGTTTATAGACGTCAGGATACTATCGGCCGGGTTGGCCTTTACCTGCTGCGCTTTTACCTGGTAGGCGCCTCCTAATAATATAAAGGCAAGTATTAATTTTTTCATAACGATTTAATTTAGGTACTGCACAAACAAATATAAATAACCGAAATGTTAAATGACGTTAATTTATAATTTCAAATGTTAAAATTGATGTTACACAAAAAAGCAGTTGGCGCTGGATGAAAGTTCACCAACTGCCAACTGCCTGCTCAGAACTGCCTACTGACTACTTCGCGTCATTCACTGCCTTAATAGCATCATCAGCAGCTTTCGCCGACGCGGCATCATTCAGTTTTTCGCGCTGGCCTTTAATGGTGGTTAGTAAGCCGGTAACAAAAGGACCTACGCCAAATTGTTTGTATTTAATACCTAAATCTTTGAGAGCACTAATTCCTTGCTGTGC
>Ga0105239_10010292_pt1 | contig 10477 bp, 12 predicted proteins | sample KBSC44metaG_FD_92761 | JGI IMG/M metagenome (GOLD analysis project Ga0105239, IMG submission 92761) | Corn rhizosphere microbial communities from Kellogg Biological Station, Michigan, USA - KBS C4-4 metaG | ecosystem: Host-associated > Plants > Roots > Rhizosphere > Soil | place: Michigan, USA...
TTCGCACCACCCCGCAGCCCAACCTATAGTCCAACTGTTTCAAGAGACAAGCGATGCGAAGGAAACATAGAGTGGTTGTTCTGGGTGCGGGTTTTGGCGGTCTGGAACTGACCACGATCCTGTCCGAGGCGTTCTCTGAACGCCTCGAACTCACCCTGATCGACAAAAACGACTCCTTCGTCTTCGGTTTCTCAAAGCTCGATATGATGTTTGGCCACGAGACGCCCGAGGCGGTCCGCCACTACTACCGCGACATCGTGAAGCCGGGCGTCTGTTTTCGGCAGGAGACCGTCACATCCATCGAGCCGGAGACGCGTCGCGTCACGACCGACGGTGGGACCTACGACGCGGATTTCCTGGTAGTAGCCCTCGGCGCGGACTACGATCTGGACGCCACTCCCGGCCTGGCGGAGGGCGGCCACGAGTTCTACAGCGTGCCCGGCGCCCTCCAGGTGCGGGACATCCTGCCCACCTTCTCGAAGGGCCGCGCGGTTGTCGGCGTCAGCTCCTGGCCGTTCAAATGCCCTGCCGGTCCCAGCGAGACCGCCCTGATGCTGCACGACTATCTGACGGCGCGCGGAGTACGTGCTGCCTGCGACATCACCCTGATCATGCCGCTCAGCGCCCCGATCCCGCCGGCGCCTGCCAGTTCGAAAGCGATCCTCACGGCCTTCGAGGAGCGCGGAATCACCTTTATCTGCAAACGGGATGTGCTGTCTCTCGATCCGGATCGGAAGGTCGTCCTGCTCGACGATGGACAGGAGATCCCCTACGATCTCTACCTGGGCGTCCCCACGCACTGCGCCCCCAGAGTCGTGGTAGAGAGCGGCTTGACGGAGGAGGGCTGGATCCCGATCGATCTCCAGAACCTCCGGACACGCTTTCCGGGGGTCTATGCGATCGGAGATGTGACTCGGGCCGGTGTGCCGAAAGTGGGCGTGTTCGCCGAAAGCATGGGCAAGGTCGCGGCGGAGGCGATTATCGCCGAGATCACCGAAGGCCCGAAGCCGGACGCGTTCGCGGGCAAAGCCTCCTGCTATATCGAGTTCGGTATCGGCAAAGTCGGACGTATCGACATCGACTTCTTCTCCGGGCCGACGCCGGTCGGGACCTTTGCAGAGCCCTCGGCTGCCCTGGTCACCGAGAAGAAGCAGTTCGGCTCCAGTCGTAAGCTCCGCTGGTTCGGCAGCTAGCCACATCCGCAATGGCATCGACAGAAAGCGGCCTCCGGTATCGAATGCCAGACAGCGTTCCCTCAACGCATGTTTAGCAACTCTGAAGTTCTGAATCTTATCCTGTCCTTCCTGTTCATCCTGTCTCAATGTATTTCTTTAGACAGGATGAACAGGAGGGACAGGAGATGGATACATGATCTACTAAACAAGTTATCAGGTGCTTCACTCTACCAGTTCCGGAGGAGAGGCCGTCCCCGTTTTCTCCTTCGCCCCTGCCTGTTTCAGCAGTTTAATCGTCGGTGTGTCCAGGTTCTTTTGCGCCAATGCCAGCGGAGTCGATCCTCCGCGGTCCGGCGTGTTCACCTGCGCCCCGGCTGCAAGCAACAGCCGCACACAATCGGCTCGCTTAACACGCACCGCCATGAGAAGCGGCGTTTCGCCGTCGGGATCCTTGATATTCACGTGTGCGCCCCAAGCAAGCAACTGCTGCACACACGCCGTATTGCCGACCTGTAGAGCGTTGCCAAGAGGGGTTCTACCGTTATTGTCACGCGCATTCCCCTTCCCTCCTTTTGCCAATAAGAGTCTGGCAATCGCCGGTTGCCCATAGAGTGCGGCATCGTGCAGCGGAAGGACGCCGTCGGAATTTCGGACATTGATATGCGCGCCTCCATCGATGAGCAACTGCGCCACCGCCACATCATTTTGGCAGGCCGCCATGTGAAGCGCCGTGTCGCCATCAATGTCCGCCGCATCGACGCGGGCGCCTCTCTCCAGCAACAGGCGTACCGTCTCCCGTTTCGACGCCTGCGCCGCACACTCCAATGCAGATCTCCCAATGGTATCGGTCGCATCCGGTGCGGCTCCCGCATCCAGGAGTGTTCTTGCCATCGCAACGTTCTCACCCGTCAGGTCTATGGTCAGCATCAGCACCGTCTCAGGCTTGCTCGGGTCCGTATGTCTTTCAAACAGGCTTTCCGCAATAAACTCCTCATAGATCGGCCAATCGCGAGCGTTCGGATCGGCTCCTTTCGCCAGGAGCGCGCGCATCGCCGGAATATTCCTCTTCCGCATGGCAGTGATCAGCGCACGATCCAGGATCTGCCGTCGATCGCCCCGATAGATCAACCCGGCGACGATGAGCAACGGCAGGCCGCCCAGCAAGAGAAGCATCAACCCCCAGAATGTTTTGAGAGATAGTTTCAATGGTCGCATTTTACCTTAGCTGTCCGCTTCTGGATTGCTTATTTCACTAATGGGAGTGATGGGGTCTTTCAGAGGCGAACGAGGATAACCTAATCTTTCGTTTTCGTCTCCTTCGCGTCATCGACCAGATTCAGAAAAATGTCGTGGACTTCGTCGCCATGCATCGTTGGGCAGATTTCGATCGTCTCGTCAGGTCTTTCGTTTGCTACAGTCTCCTTGCTCTTATAGATGCGCATATTCACAGCGAAATCTATCTGATGCGCGTCTGCTTCGCGAAAGCCCTGGGCTCCATCAAAATTGACCGCTACACGAAACAAGGCAGTAATGATCGCATTCTCTACCAGAAAGCGAACGTGTTGCTTTCCCTCCGCAGAGAGATCCTCGTGCCACTTGCTGGCCTCTTGCCATTTCGCTTTGTCCGGACCAATCGGATCGTCCATCATCTCGTACAGATCTCGTAGAGTCCCTTGCACTCCTACCTCCAAGAGCATTTTTGCAAAGTGTTCCGCAGCGGCATTTCTATCCATTCACGCTCTCCTACTCTCAATTAAGGCCCGTGGTGCAGCGAATTTCAAGCGATCTCCAGAGATCCTCTCCAGTTCTTAGGATCCGCATTTTTGCGCGTGCTATAATAGAATCATTGAATGTGGAGGAAAGAAAGATGGCACGACTGCAAGTATACGAAGGCACTGCCGACGAGATCGCGGAACAGATTCGCACAGGCAAACTTGTTGGCCGGTATCGCGCCATTGTTATGCCTGAAAATGAGAGCGATCTGATCCGTGACGAGAATCCCGGTGAAACCTTATTAGAACGCCTTAAGGGACGCGTGGGACGTTTCGACTTTGGTGATGCTAATCTCTCTGAAGATACCGGACGCAAATTCGCTGATCTTCTGGTGGAAAAGGGCCGTGAGGGACAACACTGATGCTCTGTGATGCCGGTCCTCTTGTCGCCATCATCGACCACTCGGATAAGAACCATCAGCGATGCCTCGCAGTGCTTGCGACGTTACGCTCCGCTCTTTTGACCACTTGGCCTTGTTTTACAGAAGCTATGTATCTCGCGGGACGTTATGGTGGTCAGCCGGCTCAAGAAGAGTTGTGGAGCTATGTAGAAGACGGAATCATTACCTTCCATATCTCTTCAGAACCAGAACAAAAGCGAATGCGCATCCTGATGCAAAAGTACCGCGATACGCCAATGGATTTGGCGGATGCTTCGCTCGTTGCCGCCGCCGAAGTCCTGAACCAATTTCGTGTTTTCACCACCGATAGCGATTTTTTATTCTACAGAATTGCCATCAAGACTTCCTTCGAAGTGCTTCCCTGATCCTTTACCCACGCCTCCTTGGCCCAGTTCCATCAACCTCCGCGCCAAACCCGATGCCCTACAATCCTACTTGGAGACTCTCCTGGAGCCTACCCCTGTGTGCCGATAAAGTGCTCCCGTTCCGCATGACTATTATGTAATCTAAACTGAGATCCCGGCCTTGCAAAATTGGGTAAGTAGGCGATTATGCGATGGGTTGGAATACACTTTTCCTCGTGGGCTGTCGAGAATGGTCTTATTGCGAAAATCATCTCGAAGAGCCTGATCGTTTGAACACAGCAAACGCACCTTACCGACCCTTGCAAGAGCAAGGATGTGGGTGTCATTAGATTTGCAACTGGCTAATTTGCTCAGAACAGCACATTCGGCTTCGATGAGTTTGTTCGAAACTGTACGCGTCCTTCCTGCCTGATCCAACACACGTAGCAGCCGAAAGACATCCCTATTCTTCATATATTCTTCGGTTAGCTTGCCTCCATAAACCAGATGGACAGGTTGCGAGGTTCTTGTAAAGAGCAGCTTATGAACCTCTCGAAAATTGGGATCATCGTTTCTGAGGAAAACGGCTTCCGCAACGTTGATGTCTACAATAAGACACATCTCGATTAACGCTCCGCTCTATTGAAAAGATTAAGTTCTTCTTCCAAAAAGAATGCGCGGTAAGACGGTGGTGCATTCAGAATATCTCCGGTATCACTCAATTCCAGTGAATACACTGTTGTCTCAAAACCGTGCTTCTCTAGATAGAGAATGCCGACATCTTCAGCAGGGATAATTCCCCTAGCAACCTCCGTACGAACGCGATCTATAATATAGTCACTATGCGTTTCCACGACAAACTGCTTACTGCCATTAGCTGTTAAGTCCACAAAAAATGACCCCAGGGCTGCCTGCGCACGCGGATGAAGATGTACCTCTGGTTGCTGAACAAGTAAAAGCGTCTGAGGCTTTGCCAAAATACTTTCAACCACTACCGGGAGTATCTGGCTTACTCCATAGCCGACATTGATTAGATTGATGGCTCTGTTGGAACTTGTGACCATGACTTGGGTTGGGTCACTAAGTTGTTCACCGAGTTTTTTCACATCCAATTTCGTATAGAGGCCAGATTCGCTTCCAAAGCGCTCTATTGTCGTTCTTAACACTGGATTGTCCAAGACATTAGCTAATACGAACGGAATATGTCCTCCCTCGGGAGCAAATTCCTGTGTGACTTCATCGTATGTACGACGTGGCTTTGTACGAATCGGGGCGATTGAAAGCGCATTCTGTTGCCTTTGACTGAAAAGCGAGCTCACCTCTTGAATTGGCATGTCCAGATTCTTACCTGTACTATTGAGGCTTCCGATCGTATGCGCTAATAGCGTCACGGCAATGAAAATACTAAAATTGACTGATCGATCACTTTGCCCCTCAGGACCAAACGGAATCAAAACAGGGCCATATACATTACCTTCGCTCATGACACGTATATCAACATCCATTTCCGTTGGTTTCCACAGAAACTTGAGTTCGCCCTCGCTCTTGTTGTTTTTTGCTGCGATGGAAGATATACGCACCCACCCTTGATTATTGATATAGGTCGTAATGCTCTCTATACCTTGGTTTTCCGATTGCTTGTAACCAAGTGCAAAGGATGGGGCATATGTAGAGTTTCCTTCATCGAAGGTAGCGATAGATTCATAATTGCCCAATGCGTATGGAGGCTCATTGAAGCGAGGGTGCAGAGGAGAACCATACGGATCACTAATAATGGATAGAGCTGCAAGCAAAGTCGATTTCCCGGAACTATTCTCGCCTGTTAACAACGTCAAAGGCTTGATAGGAATAGCATGTCGGCCAGAAAAAGACCTGATATTCTCAATAATAAGTTCCATGATGTAGCCTTCGCTTCTTGTGAATGCTGAGTTCGGCAACCGATCAAAAAGCCTCGAATTGATCTTAGGCTATTATACCCTTCGACAATAACAGCCAGAAGAAAAAGGCCGCCCGAACTCTTGTTGGGCGACCAGGTAATGGCGAGTAGATCAGGGTTGATCGTAGTCTTTGAGGGGGCGGTACCAGATGTTGCGGTAGCGGACAGGATGGCCGTGGAACTGTAGATGTAGCGATCCCTGCGGCGGATGCGCCTGGTAGTTCGGCAGGGCGCGGTGGTTGGAGTTGCCGAGCAACTCTGCATGATTATGCACCACAACACCGTTGTGAATGACGGTGAAGTAGCCGGGCTTGACCAGTTTCTCGCCTTCGAAGCGCGGGACCGTGAAGATGATATCGTAGGTCTGCCACTCGCCGGGCTTGCGGGTCGCGTTGACGAGAGGGGGATAGCTGCCGTAGATGGCGGAAGCCTGTCCGTCCGGATAGGTCTTGGCGTGGTAGCTGTCCAGCACCTGGATCTCGTAGCGACCGAAGAAGAGAACGCCGCTGTTGCCGCGGTCCTGCCCCTGGCCCCTCGGCGGGTTCGGTGCGGCCCACTCGATGTGCAGTTGACAGTCGCCTATCTGGTCCTTGGTCATGATCCCCTCTCTGGGAGCGACCTCCATATAGCCGTTCTCGACCTTCCAGCCGGGCGCTTTCCCGCTCTCACTCGTCCAGTGGGAGGCGAGATCTTTGCCGTCGAACAGCACCACCGCATCCGAGGGCGGCGTTCCCGGCGTGTCGTTCGTGCTGGAGGTACCGGGATCGATCTCTGTCGGCTGCGGGCGCAGGCCGTCATGGACATGCCATTTGTGGCCCGGAATGATGGGCGTATCCTGGTAGCCGAGATGCTCGTCCTGCTGCTGAGCGTGGGCTGTGAAGAGCGCTCCACTGCCCACGCCGAACGCGAGCAGCAGCCCCGCACTGACGAGTTGCTTTGCGGTTAATTTCATAATAGGTTTCCTTTGTGCTCGCTTCGCTCGCTTACCTAACCCCCGTCCCCTTCCCGAAACGGGAAGGGGTGCCTCAACACTTACCGACCTCTACACATTCCATACTTTGCAGTCCGGTACCTTGCCGACGCAAGACGAAATTATCCCGCAAAACGAAAACACAGTAGGATGCTATTCGGTCGTTGCTTGTTTGGGCACCCCTTCCCTGTGAGCGAAGCGAACGAAGTAGGGACGGGAATGGGGGTTAGGTTCTACTCTTCGACGTTCATCTCGCCGACGGTGATGTCGATGTCGGCGCGCTCTTCGATCTTGGCGATACGGCCGTCACGGATCCAGACGACGCGGTCGGAGACGTCTACCATCTTGTAGTCGTGGGTCGCGGAGATGATCGTGACGCCTTCGTTCTTGTTCAGTTCGCGCAGCAGTTCGATGATCTCGGTCCCGGTCTTGAGGTCGAGGTTGCCGGTCGGTTCGTCGGCGAGGACGATGGCGGGCCGGTTCGCCAGAGAGCGGGCGATGGCGACGCGCTGCTGCTGGCCTCCGGAGAGTTCCGTGGGGCGGTGATGCAGACGATGGCCCAGGCCGACCTTGTTCAGCATCTCCATGCCGCGCTCGATCCCGTCATCGGTCGGCATTCCGGCGAAGATCGTCGGCAGCACCACATTCTCCAGCGCGGTCATAACCGGGATCAGGTTGTAGGACTGAAAGATATAGCCGATGGTATGGCAGCGCAGATAGGCCAGTTCGGACGCATCCAACTGCGCCATATCGACATCGTTGATAAAGACCGAGCCGGAGGTCGGCTTGTCGAGGCCCCCGATCGCGTTGAACAGCGTGGACTTGCCGGAGCCCGACGGCCCCATGATCGAGATATACTCGCCCCGCCGGATATCCAGATCCACTCCGTTCAAGGCACGGAGGGTCTCTTCGCCCATCGTAAACTCTTTGATCAGGTTTTTAGTTCGCACGACATACTCATTAGCACCCATGACTTGGCAACCCTTTCTAGGCAGTTAGATGGACGAACGGAGCGCGATGGCCGGGGGCATTTTCGCGGCATTGATGGCGGGTGGAATGCCTGCGACCAGCGTGATTCCCACGCCGATACTCGTCGAGACCAACATCTGCAGGATCGAACCTGTGACGAACGCGGGCTGGAAGCCTCCCGTAAACAGGTGGATGACCACCACGATAAACCAGCCTACAAGCCATCCCACGAACGAGGCGGTCAGCCCCATCAGCATCGCTTCCAGGAAGAAGAGCATCACGATATCGCGGTTCAGCGCGCCCAGACACTTCATCGTGCCGATCTCCTTGAACCGCTCCGTGACCGACATCAGCATCGAATTCATGATCCCGACGAAGCAGACCACCAGCGCCATGACCGCCAGCCACTGCTGCCGGTGCGCCGCGGCGATGGCCTCCGCCCCGACCCCTTCGGAGGGGAACAGGCCGGCAGCACGCACCGAACTGTAGAAGGCGATACCCAGCGCGATACCGGACGCCGTGATAAGCGAACGGGCCAGACGTATCTTGATGCTCTTGATCGTGATCTCCCAGGCTTTCGCAAAGCCCAGGGAGACCTGCTTCTGCACCTTGATCGCCGCTTGCGGTCGGTCGATAATTTGATCGCTCATGGGGTCTACTCCCTCAACTCTTCTTGACTTTTTTATAGAAACCGATAAAGTTGCGCTCGTGCAGCATCTGCAAAAACATGGTGACAGAGACTTCCGCTTCCCGGCGGTTCATCTTATACTGTCGGCCCGTCTTCTGGACGATCGTCTCGACGGTATGGCTGCCGTCGCACAGTTCCCACACATAGCCGCCGACTTCGTCCAACTCGACCTGGCGCTCGGTCGGAGCGCGCAGCCATTTCGCCACGGTTTTGGTGATCCTGCCCGCTTTCTGGTTCTGCGGCACCGTCAGCAGCGTGCCGCCGGTCTCGCGCTTCTCCCAGGTCAGCAGGGAGTTACGGCCGGGGCGCAGGGTCAGGGTCGCCTGTCGATCGACATCCGGCGGGCGGATCTTCAAAAACGGCAGATAGCGTCCGATGCCGTAATAGAGGCGCATCTTCAGTGGCAAACGCATCGGTCGGTAACCTCGTCCCACAGCCCTTCCGTCTTCTTACTGTGCAGCACCTGCACGGCGAAGAGCTTATTCGAATCAGTGCAGTCCCATAGTCCGCCCTCATAGCGGGTCGGGAAGCGCCGCAGCGATGTCTTGGCATCCTTGAGCAGGCGGATACGGTCGAAGAGACTCAGGCTGCCCACATAGTGGACGGCCTCATGGTCGTAGAGCGTCTCTTCGTCCTTCTTCATCCGCTTCAATCCAACAAATGCATTGTTGGCAAACCAGTCGGACAGGCTGAACTTCTTCCGAGTCACATTCGCCAGTCCCCAGCGGTCCACGATGATCTTCTCACCGCCGCGCGCAAAGCTCAGATGCAGATAGCCCGAGAGCAGTTTCTGCTCTTCCAGCCGAAAATCGTCCGGGATGCCGATCTGAAGATCGTAGAGCGCCCACAGATCGAAGCCATCGGTCGTATGATCTTCGAGGGTCGCAAACAGTTGCGACGCCACCGCGCTGATTGCCGCCTGGTCTTTCCCCAACCCGACGACCTGCGCGACTACGATCCGATTGCAGGTTTCGCACTGCCAGATCTTGCCCTGCCCGCGCCCCTCACCGCTCCAGGAGAAGTTGATCGCCGTGCGCTCACCGTCCACCCCTTCGGTCTTTTCCGGGCGAATGGCGCTCTCGAAGCTTTTCTTCGTCTTTTTCGCCTGTTTCGCCGTCTCCTTCAGGATACGCTCGATATTGGCTTTCAGGTCGGTCTTCGGCACGGCCGGTTCGGGACGCCGAAACCACTTCCGAAACAGCGGTGCGAGATAGTAGTAGAGGGTCGGCGGGCCTTCGCGCTGGGGCTTGGCCGCGTTCATCCAGCGCACCTGCACGGTCAGGCTGCTGCTGCCCGGCGCATCCACCCGCAGGGAACCATTGTCTCGATCCATGGAGAACGCGCTGACGTTCCACTCCGGCGGCAGTTGGAACCGTATCCCCTGCCATCCCACCACGGTCGTTGTCGGAAGGAGTTCCGCACTCTCCGCTTCCGCCACTGTCTCGTTACGCTTTTCCAGTTGTACCGCCATAAAAAGTAACCGTTCTTCGCAGCGACCACCCCCAGGTGTTCGCCTCTTTGCCAAACACACCGTTCCGGACGATAGAGAGTTACTTCGGAGCGACGCTCTCGATATGTCCGTCACAAAACAGAATATTGTTTTTGCCGCCATGCCGCCCCGGCTTCGGCAGACTGGTCAGGCTGTCATGCGCATCCTTCGCTAGATCCGTCGAATCGTAGAGCAGCGGCGTTTTGGCCGCGTCCGGCATCTCACTCAGCTTTTTGCCGCCGAGTTTGCGTCCCGCCAGCGCCGCATTGTACGCATAACCGAACTTCGTATCGTGCCGATTCGAGACCGCCGGGCAGTGCAGCCACTCGTCCTTCTGAATCGCGCCCTTAAAGTCATCCTGATCTTCCCACGTCTCCGCCGGCGGCAGCGCATCGTTGTACTCGACATACTTCTCGAAGCCGAGATAGAGGCTCTTCAGGTTCTCTGTGCAGTCCTTGTCCACTTTCAGGTTGGGCTTTTGCGTCGTCAGAAGCTGTTTGGCGATCTCCCCGACCGGCGTGAGCAGCGAAAACACACTGGCCAACGCCAGCCCTGTCACACAGAGCGTCACCACTCCATAGAGTGCGACACCGCCCGGCAGATTCTTGCTGCGTTTGCGCCCGGCCCCGAACCCGCCGAGCAGCGCCGCTCCCAGGGCGCAGGCCAGGTAGGTCGCCAGCAGGGTGATCAGCGAACCTATCTTCGCCGCCAACGGCAGCGTACCGACAATCAA
>Ga0105239_10010295_pt1 | contig 10475 bp, 8 predicted proteins | sample KBSC44metaG_FD_92761 | JGI IMG/M metagenome (GOLD analysis project Ga0105239, IMG submission 92761) | Corn rhizosphere microbial communities from Kellogg Biological Station, Michigan, USA - KBS C4-4 metaG | ecosystem: Host-associated > Plants > Roots > Rhizosphere > Soil | place: Michigan, USA...
AGGCAGGGGGTGAACTGGTGAAACATTACCGCAATCTGGCTTTTATGGGCTTTTGGGAAGTAGCCAAAAACCTGGGCACTATTTTAAAGAACCTTCAGTTTTGTAAAGACGATATTACAAAATTTAAACCCGATGCCCTTGTGCTGATCGACTATCCCGGTTTTAATTTACGCATAGCAGAATGGGCCAAACAACAGGGACTGAAGGTAATATTTTATATCTCGCCGCAGGTATGGGCATGGAAAGAAAACCGGGTAAAAAAGATGAAAGAATGCATTGATAAAATGCTGGTTATCCTTCCGTTCGAAAAAGCATACTACAAAAATAAATGGAACTGGGATGTTGAGTACGTAGGCCATCCACTAATAGAAGTAGTGGAAGAAGCCCAACTGGTACCCGGCAGCCGGCCATTATCAACCAAACCCATAGTAGCTTTATTGCCCGGTAGCCGTAAACAGGAAATACTGAAAAAGCTGCCTGTAATGCTGGAAGTAAGCCGTATGTTTCCGGCCTGTCAGTTTATTGTAGCCAAAGCGCCGGGGCAGGAAGATAGCTTTTATGAATCACTGCTTACGATGTATCCCAATGTTTCCTCTGTTCGGGATGCTACCTATACTTTGTTATTACAATCAAGGGCTGCCCTTGTTACATCGGGCACTGCAACACTGGAAACTGCATTATTCGACGTTCCGGAAGTAGTGTGTTATAAAGGCAGCAATATTTCTTACCAGATCGCGAAACGGCTTATTAAAGTAAAATACATATCACTGGTAAACCTGATCATGGATAAACCGATCGTGAAGGAATTAATACAGAACGATCTAACGGTCGGCAATCTTCGAAAGGAGCTTAATATACTGCTGACCAACGAAGCCAGAGAAAAGCAGTTAAAAGAAGATTATGCCAGCCTGCGCCATTTATTGGGTCAGGGGGGCCATGCCTCGGCACGCGCTGCCCACAGCATAGTAGAGTTCCTTACCGCTTCATAATTATTAACTTAATAACAATTACAATTATTGCTATCAGGAACATGAACAGCGATATCCTGTTGATGCCGTGCATGTATTGCATCCATCTTGAGTGCGGGGCATTCGGATCACGTTTCTTTATATACAGATACTCCTGCAGTTGACGCCATACTCCCATAATAAATCGGCTGGTTTTACAAATACAAAGTTACAGGATTCAGGTTACAGGTTCCAAGTTTCAGGTTCAAGTTACGGGCCCCCTGCAACTTGTAACTTGTAACCTGCACCCCCACAAGCCGCCAGACAGTCATGCCCGTTAATCTATCCCTGAATTACGGCATCCATCCCAAAATGTATTCCCATACGGGAAAGCGCTGTATATTGAAAAACCTAAACAAACACATGTATGAAAAAAATCCTGATGGTCCTGATTTTGTCGCCCGGCCTGATGATTACTGCTTTGCGGGCGCAGGATAAGAGCAAAGGAGCTGCTATGCCTCCCCCTGCAGATACCGCCAAAACCAAAAAACCTGCTGGTATTACTGATAAAGTAAAAACCAGCCACAAAATCGACGGACTGTTTACCCTGTACCAGGACACTGCAACAGGCACTGTTCAATTATATGTAAAGAAAAGTCAGCTTGGTAAAGAATATATTTATCAGAGCTTTTCCATCAGCGGACCTACTTCATTATTCCTGAACCAAAGTATGCACCGTTCCACGCTGGTGTTTAAAATTCAGAAAGCATTCGATAAACTGGAGTTCTCCCGGGTAAATACCCATTTTTATTACGACCCCAATAATGCAGTGAGTAAAACAGCCAATGTAGATAAACCGGAAGCTGTATTTCTTGTAGAAAAAACAGTTGCCGAAGATGCAGAAGGTTATCTGATCAGCGCCGATGGCCTGTTCATTAGTGAAAAACTCGATCCGGTTAAACCGCTTATTCCGCCTGGTCCTTTTGCAGCGGCCATTTTTAATCTGGGCTCACTGAACCCTACCAAATCGCGCTATTCGAACGTTCGTTCTTTCCCCAATAATACTGATGTTATTGTAGACCTGGCTTATGATAACCCGGCTCCTTTTAATCAGGGATCCAGCGACATTACCGACGCACGCTATGTTCGCGTTCGCATGCAGCATACTTTAATAGAAATGCCGCAAAATGATTTTCAGCCGCGTCGTGACGATCCACGGATAGGCTATTTTTCAGAACAGATCAATGATCAAACGAGCATCAGCCCGGTGCCTTTTAAAGATATCATCCATCGCTGGAACCTAAAGAAAAAAGATCCCAACGCCGCCATCAGCGAACCCGTTGAACCTATCGTTTACTGGATAGAAAACACTACACCGGTCGAATATCGCCAAACGATCATGGACGCCGGTTTAAAATGGAATGAAGCATTTGAAAAAGCAGGTTTTAAAAATGCTATTCAAATGAAGATCATGCCCGATGATGCAGACTGGGACCCTGCCGACATACGCTATAATGTTATCCGCTGGGTTTCATCGGCGCAACCATCTTATGGCGCGATCGGCCCCAGCTTTGTAAATCCAAAAACCGGCGAGATCCTCGGTGCAGATATTACGGTTGAATGGTTCTCAGGAAGCGCTACGCCTATTTTTGATGAATTGTTTAAACCTGCGGCAGCCGCCAACCTGCAATTCCCCGGCATGAATATGGAGAATGAAGCCAATTGTTCACTGGCTAATGAATTGAAAGGCCAATTGCTCACTGGTATGACCGTACTGGATGCGGCAGATGCTGCGCCCAACGAAATAAAGGAAATGCACAAGCAGTTCCTTACTTATCTGATTATGCATGAAATGGGGCATACGCTGGGCCTGAATCATAATATGAAATCGAGCCAGATGCTGTCGCCTGCCGAGATCAATAATACAGCGATCACACACGAGCTGGGCTTAATTGGTTCGGTAATGGATTATCCTGCCATCAATATTGCAGTAGACCACAGCAAGCAGGGCGATTATTACACCACTAAAGCTGGCCCCTACGATTTATGGGCTATTCAATATGGCTACACTCAGTTTTCCGCAGGAGAAGAAGCCGACGGACTGAAAAAGATCGCTTCACGCAGCAATGATCCCAAACTGGCTTTTGGTAATGATGGCGATGATATGCGCGCTCCCGGTAAAGCTATGGACCCACGGGTAAACGTGAACGACCTTACCAGCGATGCGATCGGCTATGCCGAAGACCGCTTTAAAGTGGTAAATCAAACTATGGCTAAGCTGGTACAGAAATATACCAAAGAGGGACAGTCTTACGCCGAGTTGCGCGCCCGGTATAATACCCTCAATGCTCAGCGTTTTAACATGGTATCGGCAGTAAGCCGTTATATTGGTGGTATTTATGTAGACAGAAGCTATCCCGAACAAAAATCAGGCAACAAGCCATTTACACCCGTTCCGCTGGCCACCCAGAAGAAGGCGATGGAAGTGCTGACCAAATATGTTTTTGCCCCTGATGCTTTTGATGCAGATGCTCAGGTATTTGCTTATCTGCAACCGCAACGCCGTGGATTTTCGCAAAACGGTACCGGTGATGACTATCGCATTATGGATAATGTAATCCTTATTCAGGCCGGTGGGGCCTTATCGCATCTGTTGCATGGCGCTACGCTGGAACGTATTACCAACAGCCGCTTATATGGCAATCAGTATTCTGTAGCCAGTATGATGGGTGATCTGCAAAAGGGCATTTTTGATGTGGACATTAACGGTAACGTAAACGTATATCGCCAGGACCTGCAGACCTATTTTGTACGTCAGCTGGTAGCTATGGTAGACCCCAAAACGCAACAGTTCGACGATATTTCAAAAGCGGCTGCTTTATATACGCTGAAAAAAATAAAAACCCAAATGGCTGGCGCCGTTTCAACGAACGAGGAAACGAAAGCCCACCGCGCCAATCTGGTGTTTTTAATAAATAATGCGCTGGAGAATAAATAAGGTTATTTTTTAGCTGCTCTATTTTATTCGTATACCCCCATCCGCCAGCAGGCAGATGGGGGTTTTTATTTTTCTATATCACAAATGTTATTTATATTTAGTACGAAGAAAAATCCTCTGATTACTAGCATAGCAATTAATCATTTCCAATCTAAAACTCTAAGCTATGCAAAAGTTTAGTCTGCAAAAGCGTGTGGGACCGTACACAGTTGACAAATCCTTATTCCAGCACATTGAGAGTTATATAAACCGGAATATTCCGCGCATTCTACTCTTAAATCTGCAGAAAGGAATAGAAAATCCGCTGGCAGATTTTATTACCATCATTGTTCAAAAGGAAAGCAGCAGGGAAACATACCGCTCGATCAATGAGTACGGGTATGAATCGTTTGATGAAAACATTGAAGAAGTAACGCTGGAACTGGTACACAACAACGCTTTTAATTTCTGGGGCCAGAAGGTAATCGTTCTCATAATGACGTTTGACCCTAAAAACGGCTACTGCGATCTGTCGATCGCCCTCAGCGACGATGAGCCCCGCGATAAAATTTATACTATGGAAAAAGGTTTACGCACTGTCATGAGCCGCAACAAAAAAAACCTTCCATTGTCGAGGTTTTTTAGATAGTAAAATTTTTGCCCTGTATTAATCCTTTACATAGTCCTATTCTGAATAGCCGGGCCCTTTAGCGCGAGCGGATCAGATAATAGATTTCGGATCATTTGACGGAACCACCTTGATCTGCATCATAGTGGCGATAGATCGCGCGCGCTGTTTGGCCAGCTCGGCTTTTTCTCCTTCAAATAACTCGTCAACGGTAGCTAAGAATAGTTTTAGCCAGTGAGCAAAATGTTCTTTACTGAGCGGAGATTTTTCATGCAGCCCGGCGTGAACGGTCATAGGATTACCCTTGAACCCACCTGTTTGAAAAATAATATTCTGCCAGAAGTCATACATACGCGGTAAATGTTGTTCCCAGTTTACCTGGGCTACATCATTGAACAAGTATCCGATCACCTCATCCTTCTTTACTTTATCATAAAAACTATCAACCAGCAGTTGTATATCTGACCGGTTGGTAATGTCGTTTTTCATAATCATTTATTTTTCACCGGGTTTTACCCGGGGTTATTCATATTTCCCGGGGTTTTACCCGGAGCTATTCATATTTAAGTCCTTCGGACTTGAGAGGAGTTTAGTATTATAAATCTTTACGGTTAAATTTTCGTACCGACCACCAGAGAGGCATAAAGGCCCATGTGATCATGATCAATACTGTCGCTATCATTCCCCACTGATTACCAAAGAAATTACGGAAAACAGCACTTGTAGCGCCCATCAAAGCCGATATGTCGAGCTTCAGCAGAATCAGTATGCGCGCCAGGTCTACAGGATTTAAACAACTGAACAGCACCATTGGTTTTTCCATCGGATAATCAATGAACTGGAACAAGAGAAACAATACGATACCGTCGAATATCAGCGTAAAATAAAACCACAACAGAACAGAAACGCCAATTCCCTTTGCTTTATCGCGTGTTAACACCGATGCCAGTAAAGCAATGGCCACAAAAATAATGGTTATCAGTAAACCCATGGCTGTCATAATGATACCTACATCAAAAGGCGCATAAATAAGTACCGGAATGCCACATCCTGCCAAAAAGGCAAAGCACATGCTGGACGCCAGACCGGTAAAAATACTCAGCCAGATATTAACGCGCTTCAGTGGCTGGGAAACGAGCAGCTCGATAAACTCGGCAGCATTATATACATAAATTGTAGAAAATACAATACTCACCAACGGAACAATGATGAGGATCAGGTTGAGTAAACTGAGGATTCCCTTCGATGGATTATCTTCCAGATTAAAAACGCTCAGCGAGATCACCAGCAAAAACAGTGTATAGGCAATGGTGATCCTGTTCCGCAGTAAATCGATTAGTACGTATTTGATTATTTTCTTCATGGCGTTTGCATTATATGCGCAATGGCGCGTGACAATTTCATTTCACCGGTATCTTCCTTCAACTGTTCAAGCGATTTATGAAAACGCAGTTTTCCCTCTTCCATATAAATTACTTCGGTAACAATATCATCGAGGTCACTTAAAATATGCGATGTGATCAACACCAGTTTGCCCTTTTGCTTTTCTTTACGGATCTTATCTTTCAATATTTCAGTAGACAAGGGATCGAGCCCGGCAGTAGGTTCATCGAGGATCAACACATCGGGATTAAATAAAAAAGCGAGCGAAGCACTTACTTTCTGCCTTGTTCCGCCCGATAAAGTACCCATCCGCTTGTTTAGCATGGCATCCAGCTTAAACAAATGGATCAATTCTTCATCAGGTTCAACAGCTGATTGCTTGCGGATATCTTTCATCATATCAAATACCTGGGCAATGGTCATATTTTCAGGATAACGACCTATCTGTGGCATATATCCAATGGCTGATCTGTATTGCCAGTTGTGCGAAATATTTTTCTCGTTAAAAGTTATAAAACCGCTGTCGGGAACCACCATGCCCAGCAGGCATTTTATAAATGTGGTTTTACCCGATCCGTTGGGACCAATAAGCGAAATGGTTTGTCCTTTATTACAGATTGCGCTTACATTATCAAGCGCGGTGAGTTTTGAAAACTTTTTGGTAACGTTTGTTGCAATGATCATGGCAAATTATTTAAACGCTTTCATGCGCGGATGGTCGTCTTTAAGGTTTTCAGGAATAAAGCCGGGTATTGTTTTCTCTGCCTTATCAAGCAGACTGGTAATAAAACTTCTGAACAGCATCATCGTGGCGGGGTTTCTTTCTGTTATCATCGCGTAAAGACTAACCGGGCGATAAGGCACATCTCCTGCCCCATCGTGGTTTAAATCGTATCCTTCATATTTATCCCAGTAATTGTTATTGAATGTGTTTAATACCAGCGATCCGTTGGTAGCCACATCAAAACTGTTACCGGTAAAGTTGTTCCGGGTGATGGTATTATCGTTACAACTGGCCTGTATTTTCATGGCCCATCCGTTATTATTGAAATTATTATGTACAACCATAATGCGGTTGGTGCCTTCCATAAAAATACCCGTTGTATTGCGGTCAAAGCGGTTGTCTTCAATATGACTGTCAGAAATTTCTTTGAGTAAAATACCATAGGCAGCACCGCCCCAGTTTTCGGTGAATGTATTCTGCAGCATGGTAACGCCTTTTGAAAACATGACCGCTACACCAGCACCATTATTTTTAAATAGATTGGCAACATAGGTATCGTTATTGGAGAACATAAAATGCAATCCATATCGCACATTGCCGGTACTGATATTATTTTTTATGAGGGAGTTTGTTACAAATTCAAAATAAATACCATCGCGATGACCGGTAATTGAATTATTGATGATCTGCATACTGTCGCTCTTCCAGCAGTGGATGCCATTGGCTGAAGTAATTTCATTCACGGCATTTGAACGAAGCTGATTGCCTTCGATTAAACAGGCGGTTGCATGCTGACAAAAAATACCAAAGAAAGTGTCATCCAGTTTATTGTTACGAACGATGACCTGACGGCTATTGTAAATACGAATGGCCGCAATATCATTATAACTGGAATAACCGGAATGCTGCACAGCAAATCCTTCCACAATAACACGGTCGCTTTTAATGGCGACAATTTCATATTTCTTTTGTCCGTCAAGAACCGGATATCCGATACCTTTTAGGTAAAGTGGTTTATTGACAGTAATGGTTTGTTGCCGGTATATACCAGGTTGTACCAGGATAGTATCGCCGGACATTGCTTTATCGATGGCCTGCTGGATTGATTGCGGCGAACGAACGGTCCATGTTTTGGCCATGGCAGGTAAGGTGCTAACAACAATACCTGCAACCAGCACCAGTTTTGTAATATGTTTATTTATTAAGCTCATTCCAGGTAGTTCTTGATCCGTTTATCTGTTGTTGCAGCTTTTCTCTGTTTGCTTCAGAATTAAAGGCAGCGGTATTGCCACCCATCGGACTGTGCAGGTTGTTGCTTTGTAACAGAAAACTTTCGTTTATGTTGATGAACTTTTTCACTGATAAATAGTCCAGCAGGTATATACCTGCCAGACCAGATCTATCAATGTTATTGGATTTCAAAAACGAGGAGATACAATGAATGTCATCGAACTTATATATTTTCCCTTTTTTAGTGATGACCTCACCACCAAACCGCTGGTCGAGGATGGTCATTTTACAAAAGTCGCAACCATCATGGCCAAATTGTATCGGCTGGGGCGCTGTGCTGCAGCTGCTGAAACAAAACAGGCAGATTACTGCAGCAGCTGTTAAAGTAGATCGTACATTGGTAACAGCTGTTTTGGTTTTGCGTATTTCCATAAAACCAGCAACTGCCAGCAATAGGCCTACTCCGATAAAGATCCATCCCCCTGAATCAGGAATAGAGTACGCACCAAAATTTAATAACTGCTTAAAGCCAATTAACGGTGGCTGATAAGCCATGCCTGGTATCTGAATGGGCGCTTCGGGATTAAGATTGTGGCCGTAGTTATACTCCCAATGGTAAAAGTCAACCATGGCAATAACTGCAAAAAGAAGATAACAACCGGCCCACGTGATAAAAAACCATTTGCGGTTAATAAATACCGATAACAATCCGAACAATACCAGGGCGCCAATGATATAAGGCAGGATCGTAAACTCTACAAAATCTTTTTCGTGCAGGGTACGCATGCCTATATAATGGTTCAATCCGTTTACTATTTCTACATTTCCACCCAGCTTATTGGCGTGTATTTGCAATGTTAGTCCTTCGGGATATTGGGGTGCCGACAATTCGATCCTCCATATTGGTAAAACCAATACACCAATCAGCGATATAGCACAAGCGAGTGCAATAATCCGGGAAACGGTGGATAGCTTGCTGTTCATAACTGAAATTTTTAAGAAGAGTCAGAGAAGTCAGAAAGTCGGTAAGTCCGGAAGTCCGAAAGAATGTGACTTACAAAATGGCTTTCTTTCGGACTTTCCGACTTCCAGACTTCCGGACTTATTTAGTGCCTCCTGCGGCGGCGTCGGGTTCATTTGTTTTACCTAAACTAAAACTAATGGGTACATTACTACCGGGTGCAGATACTCTTATGTAACCCTGCATTTCCTGATGCAATGCACTGCAGAAGTCGGTACAATAGAAAGGATATACACCGGCTTTTTCAGGAATCCATTTCAGTGTTTGTGTTTCGCCGGGCATAATGAGCAATTCGGCATTGTTGGCCCCTTTCACGGCAAAGCCATGCGGAATATCCCAGTCCTGTTCAAGATTGGTTACATGGAAGTATACTTCGTCGCCTACTTTCACACCTTCAATATTATCGGGTGAAAAGTGGCTGCGGATGGCAGTAGCATACACATGTACTTTATTTCCTTCACGCACTACTTTTGTTTCCTTTTCTCCTTTTGATACATAGGCATTACTATTGCTGTCGATCTTAAAGAATTTGACAGAATTCTTTGAAATAAGATCAGCCGAAATGGCCTGTGCATAGTGCGGCTCGCCTATTGTAGGGAAGTCAAGGATCAGTTGCATTTTATCACCACTGATATCAAATAACTGAGCGCTTTGTGCCAACTCGGGGCCGGTAGGCAGGTAACGGTCTTTGGTAATTTTGTTATAAGCGATCACATATTTCGCATTGGGTTTGCGGCTGTCGCCACCAGGAACACACAGGTGACCAATGGAATAATAAGTTGGTGCACGATCAAGGATCTTAAGGTCTTTAATATTCCATTTTACAATTTCACTCGATACAAAGAATGATGTATAGGCATTTCCCTTTCCGTCAAACTCTGTATGCAACGGGCCTAAACCGGGTTTCTGTACTTCGCCATATAAAGCAGCTTCGTATTTAATTACCGGTATACCGTCGTAATCGCCATCGAAGGCTTTATCTGCAATGGCCTTTTGTATTTTTTCATAAGAAAACACAGGTATCAATGCGGCGAGTTTACCACTGCCTACAATGTATTCACCGGTAGGGTCAACGTCGCAACCGTGGGGTGATTTAGGACAGGGAATAAAATAGCAGATATCTTTCAACACAGTTGGGTCGAGCACAGTTACTTCATTCAGGATCTCAGTAGTGGCCTGGTGTGATTTTTCATCGTAGTGGCTGCGGCTGTATTTAGAGGCTTTCTTAACACCTTTGCCTGCTTTCAGGTACTCTTCAGCTTTCTTCCAGTTAACGGCCAGAATAAAGTCTTTATCGCGTTGGGAAGCGTTTACTTCCAACAGTGTATTGGCCTGCTCTGAATTATAACAGCTGAAGAAGAACCAGCCATGGCTGGGCCCTTTACCGGCATGACTCAGGTCGAAGTTCACCCCTGGTGTTTGCAGCTGGAACGCAATATCCATTTTACCGCTAGTGGGTTCCACACTGATAAAGCTTAAGGAGCCTTTGAAGTTTTGTTTGTAGGAAGCAATAGGTACGTCCTGGTTATCGCCAATAGGAACGCTGAACCGGGTACCGGCTACCA